>Ga0097621_100000220_pt1 | contig 38063 bp, 44 predicted proteins | sample KBSMisM72_FD_73165 | JGI IMG/M metagenome (GOLD analysis project Ga0097621, IMG submission 73165) | Miscanthus rhizosphere microbial communities from Kellogg Biological Station, Michigan, USA - KBS Miscanthus M7-2 (version 2) (version 2) | ecosystem: Host-associated > Plants > Roots >... | reverse complement strand
GCGCTGGCGGCATGACGGGATCAGGCGGCATCGCGGTTCCTTGGGCGGCGTTAGATCGGGCTCGGGGCGCGTCAGCGCGTCCTCGAACAGTTCCTCGGGCGTCTGCTCCCGACTTTCCTGTTCCATCTGCTCAAACAGCAAGTCCTTGGCGACACTCATGTGCGCTCCTTACGCCGCGTCGCGGTCCTCGAACAGCCGGTTCAGGTCGAAGGCGTAGTTGGCCTCGACGCCCACGTCGGCGCTGGGCGGCGTCGCCGTGTTAGGCGTGTACGGCTTTAAAGCCACGGCAGCATAGCTGAACGCATCGCCGCTGTGCGAGTGCTCATCGTGCTCGGGCTCGCGCCCGAAGTTGTGCTTGTCCTCGTCGTAGCGGAAGTGCCACTCGCGCAGATGATGCAGGCCGGCGGCGCAGGCGGCGCGGTTGAAGCGGCAGTCGCGCATGAACACGCGCGCGGCGTTGAGGCGATCGGCGATCGTGGTCTGCGGCACCACGCTGTACTTGTCCGCTAGCTGGCTGTTGAGGAACAGCGTGACGACGGTGTGCCGGCTGCGGAACGTCTTGGCCCGCGCATCGTGCGGCAGATGCACGCAGCCGAGGCGCTGGCCGTGCGCGCTCCACGGTTTCGCCCTGATGCGCTCGATCCACTGCTCGGCGTCGAGCCCGGTCGCCTCGTCATGGTCGATGACGTTGAACCCGCCCAGCACCGGCTGTATCCACCACCACGCCGCAGCGTCGCGGAAGCCGATGTCGCTGAACAGTTCGATCGGCGCGCCTGCCGGGTCGTATAAGTCTGCGCCTACAATGCGGTGGTCGCGCTCGGCCTGCTCGATGTAGCTGCCGAGGATCGAGCCGACGTTGGCGGCGCTAAAGTCGCAATCGTACTCCTGCCGGTACAACTCATCCGGCATGGTGCGCCGTTCCTCGTCCAGCACGTCCTGCGGGATCAGGTGCGTGTCGTTGACGGGGTGGAAGGCGGCATACCACGCGGGCGCCTGCCGCGCGTGCTCGTACAGCGTGTGCGCGTGGTTGTAGCCCCGCGGCGTGGTGATGAACAGCAAGCTGCCGTTGTTCTCGGCGAGGATCGGGCGCACGAACTCGTACGCCTTCGGGCTGGTCAAGGCGTACTCGCTGAACGTCACATGGCGCGGGTTGGCGCCGACCAGCGCGTCGAAGTTGTCGGCACCGACGAGGCGCCACAGGCTCCCCGTGATTAGCTCGATCTTCATCTCATCCTCGATGCGCTTGCGCACGATCGAGGCGGGGAAGGCGATGTCGATGAGGCGCTGGCCGTCGCCCGTCAGCGCGTCCCACACCACCTTGCGCGCCTGCTTGTAGGTCGGCAGGCAGTGCCACACTTCGCAGCGCATGCGCAGCGCCTGCTCCAGTTCGATGAACAGGGCGACGCGATCCTTGCCGGCGCGCCGATGGGCGACGACGACGGCGCGCTTGCCGCCGTCGTGGAAGTAGTTACGCAGCGGACGCTGCCACGGGCGCGGCTTTAAAGTCACGTCGTAGGTTGGCCCCTGCTTGCGCCACGGTGGCTTGGCCCACGCCTTACCCATCGACGTTATCCGGATGTAGCTCCGCGACCGTGATGCCCTTGCCGCCGATCGCAGCGAAGTAGTTGTCGCGCCAGCGCGCGGCTGCAGCCTGCCACTCGGGCGTCTGCTTAGCCCAATCACCTTCCGACACGTTGGCGAGCATCACCCACAGCATCTCGGCCGCGTCGGTCATCTGCTTTAAAGCCGCGAGGCGCTGCACCAGCAGCACGCGCTTGGCCTCGTTCTCGGTCATCAGCGCGGTGTAGGCGAGGCTCGCGGCGCCCGCCTCATGCAGCGGCTGGTAGGCGGCGTCATTCATCGTCGTTGAGCATGCGGGTGACGATGGTGATGGGCAGCGCCGGGTCGCCGCCGATCAGCGTGGCCTGCAGGTCGGGCATCACCTTGCGCAGCAGCGCAACCGCCGCGGTGACTTGGTGCGGCTCGACGGCCTTGCTGCCATCGGCTACACGGTGCAGCAGCCGCACCAGCGTCAGCGCCTTGATGTGCTGCCGTGCACGCTCTGCGCTGGTGCTGTGCCCCGGCCGCGACTGCACCGGCCGACGCCCGCGCCCCGCTGGCAGCGGCTGCACCGTGCCGGGCCGCTCCTGTGAAACTGCTAACTGATTGATCGTCACCGTCTTTTGCATGGCGTGGGATTCTGCGCTGTCGGCGCCTGTCCGACAAGATTTGACGATGGTGGCTCGCGCCCACGCGCACGAACCATCAGAGATTCTAGGTACAGGTGTCCTATAAGCATGTACTACTTGTACCTAGAAAAGAATAGTATGTTCCGCGCGAGGCTCGCCAATTTTTCGTCAATTCCGGCGCACTCGATACCCAGCGCCGCCCTGCCCTTCCGACTCGATCTTGCCGCCCTGCGCCATTCGCATCAGCATCTTGCGCACGCCCAGCAGCGGCCGGCCCAGCAGGTCGGCGATGTCGGCTGCGCTGGTGTAGGCCGGGTAGCGCGGCGCCAGCAACAGCAGCAAGCGCGTCTGCAGCAGGGTGCCGCTGATTTCCCACGGTTTCATCTGCGAGCACTGCCAGCCGCCACCGGCCACCATTTTCTCGATCACGATTTCCTGTTCCTCGACCAGCTTGCCCTGCGCCCGCAGCACCCGGTAATTCATGGCGTGGTCCTTGTCGGCCTCGTCCATGCCGCGCAGGTCGGGGCGTTCCATGTACACATTGGCATGCGAGCCGCCCGTGAGCCCGTAGCTGCCGCTGATCTTGGCCTGCCACTCGTCATGCTTGCCCTTGTTGGCGTGGTGAATCACCACGATCGCCACTTCCGGATGCAGCAGGGTGAAGTCGGCTATGTTGCTGATAGCTACATAGTCGCGGGCATAGGCGTTCTTTTTCGCATCCTCGGCCAGTTCATCCCGCACCCGTGCGAACAGGTCCACGATGATGAGCTTGGCGCCCTTGTCGATTTCCTCGGTCATCGCGGCCAGCGCGCCGTCGCCCGTGTGCATCGACAGGCGGAAGTGCAGCGGCGCCTTGGCCGTCACGCTGTGCGCCTTGGCGATCGCCTGCATGCGCGGCTTGATGAGCGTCGGCCACTGCTCTAGGTCGAAGTAGCAGACCCGGCTGGCATTGGTCTGCCGGTCGAGGAACGGCTTGCCCGCGGCTACACACAGCGCCATCTGCAGCGCCAGATAGCTCTTGCCCGCTTTCGGCGGCGCCGCCAGCAGGGTCAGCCCCGGCGCGATCAGGTCGGCCACCAGCCAGCGCGTCGCCGGCAGTGTTGCCGCATCCAGTTCGCCCATCGAGAACGCATCCGGCATGTCGCCCGGTATCGTGCGCGCCGGCTTGACGATCGGCGCTTCGGGCGGCGGATTTAAGTCGAACTTCGATCCGCCGATAGTGCTTGCGGCCTGCCGCGCCATGTGGATCAGGCTCCCCAGCGTGACCGGCGCCGCCGCCCCGGCATGGGTGCGCTCGAATGAGGCCCAGCGCGTCGCGGCGTGGCCGGCGGTGTAGCGGGGCTCGCCGCGGGCGTTGACGCAGCCTGCCGCCTTGGCGCTCCACCGCTCCCACAGGTCGAGCCCTTCGGCGCTGCCCTTGCTGGCGTGGTGGATCGCCATGCCGACATGCAGCCACTGCTCATGCCCGCAATCGGCGGAAAGGGCCGTCAGAGCCTCTGCAATCGCTTGGCGGGCCAGCAGCCACGTGGTAGTAGCCTTGCCGGTCGTTGGCGCGCTTGTGGGCCGTTCTGGAACGGCTGGCGTGACCAGCCGCAAGGCCGGCCGCGGCAGCAGGGCCAGCAACGGCGCCGGGTTGACCGGCCGCGGCTTGACCCGGCCGGCCAGCGCCTGCCCGGTCATGGTGAAGTAGCGCCCGCTGTGGTACGCCTCGGCGTGCTCGTTCTGGCGCCCGTTGCGGAAGTCGGCGCCGGCCCAAAAGCCGATCAGGTGCAGGCCCGCGCCCGACGGCGATGTCTCGGCGTACAGCCCGTCGGCGATGCCGGCCGTCACCACGTCGCCGACCCATGCCGGCTGCAGCAGGCGCCCGCCACCCGGCGGCACGCTGACGACATGATCGAAGTCGAGCCCGTACCAGCCGGCGCCCAGCGCGAAGCCGAAGCCAGAGTAGTAGCCGGGATCGGCGTTGAAGGCAGCGACTGCTGCCTTGTAGTCAACCAGCCGTGCAGTATCGCGTGTGGTGTCCAGCTTGCCGTTGCGCTTCAAGCGCAGGCCGGGTTCGTGGGCGTAGTAGGGCACCTTGTCGTCGCGCCACAACAGCCAGCGCGGCGCCCGCCGCAGGTACAGCGGGAAAGTCGGTGTAGGTGGTGTATTCTGTTGTCGCGCTGCATTGGACATGGCTCTCTCTCTCGGTTCGATGTGGTGATGGTTCACGTCAGTGCTTCCGTAGTGGGGGGTAACGACGGCAGTGCTCGCGCTCGGTGCTACTTGACGGCAGCACCGGGCGCTTTTTCTTGCGCAAGCGGATTACTTGCGGAAGTAGGGCGCGCTGTCAGTCTCGACAGCGAGCGGCAAGCCGCGCGCCCACACGGGTAGGTCGAGCATACGCTGCTGCAACGCGCGTGCAAGATCGAGCGCCGTTGATTGTTTCCTATTCGGCGCCTCGGCGATCAACTCGTCATGCACGTGGCCGATGATGGGCAGGCCATCGCTGACGCAGGCCACGATCGCGGCCCGCAGCAGGTCGCCACAGGTCGCTTGGGTCGCGTTCTCGGCCAGCGTGCCGTGCCACATGGTTGCCCGCGGCCATTCCTTCACGTTGGCCTTGGGCTTCCATGCTGCCTTCATGTAGGTGATCTTGCTTTGGTCGCCCTGCCACTCGAACTGTGCGAACGGATAGCGCAGCACCCGCCCGCTCGGCAACTGCATGGCAAGGCCGAACTCGTCGGCGGCGAAGTTGACGCGCTGCGCCGGCACCCACACCAGATCGCGCTTGCGCATGGCGATGTAGGCGGCAGCTTCAAGCTCCGACCACCATGCCGGCGCCCACGGGTTCGCGTTGCGCCAGTTCCACACTACCTGCTGCGCGTTGACGATCGGCACGCCGTAGTTGCGGCTCATGTGGGCGAGCGCGTTGGGACCGCCGCCGTAGCCCAGCGACAGCACCACCACCTTGCCGGCCTGCCGGTTATCCAGCAGCCCGGCGGCGCGGGCCTGCTCGACGTAGGGGTCGCGGCTCTCGTCGGCCCACAGGGCAAGGTAACGCTTGGCCCCCGGCCCCGCCAGCCACGGCAGGCCGCGCGCCTCGACGGCGTTCCAATCGGCGCGGGTGATGGCGCCCTTGACCGAACGGATGGCCGGCCGCAGCATCGACTTTAAAGCCGCCAGCACGCTGCCGCCCAAGTCGCCGCGCTTGAGGATCAGCGCCCGCAGCTTGACCGGATCGTCGGCCACCAGCCGCGGGAAGTTGTGCAGTTGTGCGCCCGTCGATGAAAAGCGGCCGGTCTGCGAGGCGCCGTTCATCACGAAGGCGCCGCGCAACCGGCCGTCGGCGCTGACCCGGTTGAGCATGGTGCCGAACTTGGACACGCTCGACATGGCGGCATCCTCGGCCGCTTCGATCGCGGCGATGACATCATCACTGAACGCATCGGCGTCGAGTTCGAGCGCGTCGAGCAGGTTGCCGCGCACGCTGTTGTCAAACGACAGCGCCCGCCGGGTGGTGGCGCCGGGCGCCCGTGCCAGCGCCCCGTAGGGGTCGCCTTCGAACGCGCCTTCGTGGCCGCGCCCGGCGGCACCACGCCCGCGCGCCGCCGCGGCAAGGTTGAGCCCGGCCACGTCCACCCGCGTCACTTCCATCAGGTGCTTGTAGGGGTCGGTCAGGCGGTCGTAGACCCATTGCGTCAGCTTGATGCTGCGGGCGGTGTTGATGCTGCCCCCGGTGAGCGCCTGAATCCGCGCAGTGGCCTCGGCCGCGGCCTGCTCGGCGTACACCAGCGCCGCCTCGCACAGTTCGGTGTCGATCGGCAAGCCGCGGTCGTTGATGGTTTCGCTGGCGACGTACAGCGCCTGCGCTTCCTCGGTCAGCGGTGGCATGCCGTTGGACATCTCGCGCATCACTGCCACGTCCTGCGCGCAGTAGCGGGCGAACTCGGCCATCAGGCTCGGGTCGTCGTTGAAGCGGCCATCGGCCTGCGGCACCGACAGCAGGCGGATCAACTCGCTGCCGCGGCGATCCTTGCGCCCGCTGGTGCCCAGCATGTGACTCGCTGCTTCCAGCGAGCCGGCCAGCGCGACGGCGCGGGCCTGCGTGGCGGTGCAGTACCAGCGCCGCGGATCGAGCACGGCCGGGAAGCGCACGCCCAGCACGTGCCGCTCGAACGCGGCATTGTGGGCGGTCAGTTGCACCCGCCCGTTGGGTTTTGCCAGCACGCTCATCAGGTCGGCCGGGATCGGCTGGCCGCGGTGCCACGTCTTGATGGCGTTGTCGGCCAGTGCGTAGCAGACGATCAGGATTTCAGTGGATGGGTCTGCGGCATAGCGGTAGACGCCATGCTTGAGCAGGTCACAACGCGAACGGGTTTCGATGTCGATCCAAAACGGTTTCATGGCTATTCGCCTTCCGTTGAAAACTACGAGGAAAAAGGGCTCGCGCGTCGAGTACAGTCTGACGCGCGAGCACAGGAGTCTAGCGCAGAAAAGGGACTAGCGCCGCGCCGGTTTGGTGGCCGGTTTGGCTTTGCCCTTCGCCGCTTTTGGCGGCGCTGTAGGCGTTCCCTTGCCCTTCACCGGGGCCGTGGGTGCGCCGACAAGCTCAAGCGTGATCCACCGCTCGATGGTGAATACGGGCGTGTAGATGAAACCGTACTTGTCGTGCTTGTACTTGTCGTTGCTTAACGTGACGATCGCCACGCACTGCGGATCGCCTGCGGCCAGCCGGGCGCCCACTTCCTTCGCCAGCACCCCGACCGCGGCCTTGCCGCCGTAGGACGACGTGCGGTACAGCACATCCTCGTCGCTGCCGAGAATCCGCAAGTGCATGCCAAGCTGATCTTCCCAGCCCTTCGTGCTCGGCTCGGTCAGCGGGGGGTTCGTCGGCGGCGGGGTGGTCAGCGGCACGAAGCTCTCGCCCAGCCGGTTGCTGTTCATGCCCCACGCGATGCTGCCGTGGCCGAAGCCTTCCGGATTGATGGCGAACTCGGTGCCGTCATCCACGGGCGCCTGATCGGCGCCGATGCCCCACACGCCGTCTTTGCCCATGCGCAGGAACATGCCGCCGGGGCTCTGCTCGCGCGCCACGGTCTGCAGCGCGGTCGCCAGCGCGGCGCGGTTGGCGATACTGCCGTTGCCCCCGAAGGGGACCATTTTGTTCATGGTAGGTAACTCCTTTAAAGTCAGGTCAGGTTTAGACACGGTACTGCAGGTTAAGCAACGCTTGGGCCAGCACGGGCTGCTCTTGCGTGCTCTCGGGCGCGACGTAGTTCTCGTCACGCACCAGATTCTGTCCGCTCGGGGTCTGGTCGATGTAAGGCGCCAGCACCACCGGGATCGTCTTGAATTTCTTTTGCACCTGTGCCGGCGACAGCAGCCGGCGCTCGGTGACGACAAGGCGGTGTTCCTTGCCGGTGCGGAGCACTTCGCGCTCGTCGGTCCACTTGCGGGTGGCGCGCTTGTCCACCAGCTTCCAGCCGGGGATCGGGACGCCGCTGGCGATACGTTCGTGCGCCATCGCACGCAGGGCCGTGATCCAGCCTTCGATCACGTCGGCCTTGCCCAGCCACTCGGCGAGTTGTTCGACCGGCAGGGGGTTCTGATCGGCCGGCGCCGGCAGCGCCGTCGCCAGCCCGCGCAGCGCCGGGCAGGTCGGCTTGACCGGGCAGAAGCGGCAATGCTCGCCGGGGTGGAACGGCGCGTCGGTGCGCTTGGCCGCGAGCATGGCTTGCAGCAGCTTGACCCGCCATTGGTCGATCTGCGCGATGGTGTAGCCGACGCCGCGGATCGGCGCGTCGCCCACGAACAGCGGCTGCACGATGTGCAGGTTGACATGCTCGATCGGCTGCTGGGTCGGATCGTCGGCTACCAGCGCGCACACCATCGCGGCGTAGGTCAGCAGTTGCGGGTTGTCGATGGCCTCGACCTTGATGCCGCGTCCGCCCTTGAAGTCCACCACGTCGAGCGTGCCGTTGTGCACACTGAAAAAGTCGATGGTGCCGAATAGCTCGGCATCGTGGACGACGCGCTGCTCGACCCGCCACAGGGTCGCCCCGCGGCGCAGGTTCTTGCAGAATTTCACATAGGTGGCGATCGCCGCGCGCTCGTCGGGCTCCAACTTCACGCCCGGCAGCGCCGCCGCGTACACGTCCATCTGCGCCAGCGTGTTGATGATGGCGTAGGCGGCTAGTTCGTGCAGCAGGGTGCCGCGATCGGCGTAGCTGGAGCTAGGGGCGGGGGGCAATGCCGCGGCGCGCAGATGCGAGGCCGGGCAGGCGATCCAGCGTTCGGACGCCGATGGCGAGAAAGCGGCATGTAGTGACACGTCAGGTACTCCCTTTATCAAGTCAAGTCAGTAGGAAGCCGGATAATAAACGCGGCCGGCCGGAAACGCAAGGGGCCGGGTTGTAGGGTACTTTAGGTGAGCTTTAAAGTGTTAGCCTACATTGTAGGTGTTGACTGGCATGGATTCTGCATTGTAAGCTCCTGTCTGCACCCCCAACCACTACGGAGTACCGGAACCATGAAAACCCTGATTGTCAGCACCCCCGTCGGCCCCTTCAACCGCAAGACCGATTCGCGCTACACCTTCGTCAACGTGTGGGCGTCGCCTCGCGCCGCCGCAGTCGCCGCCAGCCCCAACCCCTACCGCGGGGGCGTCGATGGCCGCTGGGTCAAGGATCGCGGCTTCGCCGTCACGTGGCACGGCAGCGAAGCCAACGCGCGCAAGGCCGCGGCTGGCGGCTACCAATGGGACAACGCCGCCACGCTGGTCGGCACCTTTCCGGTGGACGCGCTGCCGGAGTGACGTTCCGCGGCGGCACAATGTGACGTAAGGCGTCACCTACAGTGTAGGTGGCGCCATCAACTGAGGAGTACAAAGCATGGCAAAGCGCACCCTTCCCCGCGTCACCATCAGCAACATCAATGCGGCCATCAAGGCCGCGGGCGGCGAGCAGGAACTGATCCGCGGCAATGGCTACTTCTACTTCGTGGGCGGTGACGCGCTCACGTGGCCGCGGTCGTCGGTCTACGTCAACTGCTTGGCCGTGTTCACCGTGGCCGAATGGGTAGGCGAATGGCAGTACCTGCAGAAGCTGGCACGCTGATTGCTTTAAAGTGTAGGCACCCCCTACAATCCCCACTACGAAGGAAATGAACATGAACTGGAAGAACGCCGTCACCGTCGCAACGTCCATCACCCCCAAGCTGGCGGTCGTTGCCGGCGCCCAGCCCAGCGCGGTCGAACTGCGCGCCGCGGCCGATCGCTTCGACGCCCGCAAGGATGCCTTCGCCGCCGGCAAGGGCGCCACGTGCCGCGACATCGCCGGGCGCGTCGATAACGGCGGCTACGCCAGCGCCAAGCAGCAGGAGTTCGCTGCCAAGCTGGTCGAGTGGTCGAAGCCGCGCGATACGACGGCGCCGATCGTGACGGCCGACGCCGAAGTGACGCTGGCGATCGTGCAATTGAAGGCCGCTGCGACCGCCTACACAGCCGCGGGCAAGACCCGCACCGCCGCGACGTGCGCGGACATCGCCGACAAGCTGGTGAAGTACGGCAGCTTCGCCAGCGAGGCGCAAAAGGCGTTCGGGCTGCGGCTGGTGTACGACGCCCCCGGCGCCGTTACCAGCACCACCCCGGCGCGCGACGCCGGCCTGTCGGTCGCCAAGCTGTTCGACGTGATGCAGAAGCACGCCAAGCTGGTCGCGGGCGAGTTGCAGTTGAGCCGCAAGAACGCCGACACGCTGTGCTGGATCACGTGGCGGGGCGCGCTGGTCGGCAAGATCGAGAACGGCATGGCGATCGTGTGGAAGGGCAAGGCCGGCGCCGATCGTGACGCCATCCTGACGCTGCTGGCCGAGTTCGACATCGACCCGCTCGCCGCCGCGGTCAAGTACGGCAAGCTGTCGGGCCGCTGCTGCTCCTGCGGCGCCGACCTGACCGCCGATGACTCGATCGCCGCCGGCATCGGCCCGATCTGCCGGTTGAAGTTCTGATGCTCGCGCTGCTGATCTTCGTCGTGGGGTTGATCCTAATACTGCTAATCAACCCTGATGGGCTGTAGCCAACGCCTTTAAAGCGTTGGCACGGTTCTCGCTTTACATCTGGTACAGGCGCCTGCTACATTACACCCGGCGCCTGCACCCGACCCTAAACTGACCTGAAAGCTACAAATGAAAAAGCAAGCAGTCCTGTGCGGCATGATCGACCCGAAGCTGGTGCTCCACCGTGAGCAGTGGCTGACGCAGGCCACCATCATCATCCGGAGCGCGTGGGCCAAGCTCGGCGTGGACGTGCCGGCCGATGTGAAGATGGCCTGCGGCTTCCCCGGCGGCGGCTCGCCCCGGCGCCGCATCGGCGAGTGCTGGCCCCGTGCGCGCAGCGCCGCGGGCGTCAACGAAGTGATGATTTCCCCGGTGCTGGATCAGCCGCTGGTGGTGCTCGACGTGCTCGGGCACGAACTGCTGCACGCCGTCGATGACTGCAAGAGCGGGCACGGCGCCGCCTTCACCAAGGCCAGCAAGGTCGTCGGCTACACGGGCGGCAAGCACAGCAAGGTCGAGCGCGCCGACGCCCACGCGCTGATGGCGGCGATCCTCGCCAAGCTCGGCGCCTACCCGCACGGCAAGGTCGCGCTGGTGGCGAAAAAGCGCAACGCCTCGCACGGGCTGCACAAGCTCGAATGTGGCTGCGGCAACGTCAGCTACATGACCGCCAAAAAGATCGAGGAACACGGCTGGCCGACGTGCGGATCGTGCGAGCAGGAAATGATGCTGCAGTCGGAGCGCGAGAAAAAGAAAGTTGTTGAAACCATCTGACCCAACCGGGCCGCGTGAGCGGCCCCACTACCGGAGCTTTAAAGTGGCAGGAACCCAATTGCACGTGACAGAGCACGCCGTCGGCAACAAGCTGGTGCGACAGGCGTATGTGACCAAGACCGCGGCGCTGGCGAACGCCCGCGCCCGCGTCCTCGACGCCGATGTCGCCACCGTGGCGGTGTGGCTGTACCAGAGTGAACTGGACGCCCGCGGCGCCCTGATGGAGTCGGTCGCCGGGCGCGAGTGGTACGAGTCGCGCACGCTGACCTGCGTGGTGGCGAAGAAAGCCGTGCGGGTGACGAAATGAAGTGCGACGGCAACCACGGTGGTCCACCCTGCGCCGATCCCGAATGTTGGGCGCGACCCGCACCCACTTACCGCATCACCCGCATGTGCTGCCGCTCGGGACACTGCCTGCGCTGTCAGGCCGTGGCTACCGGGAAGCCGCGCAAGCGCATCGTGCAGGCCACCGGCCTGTCCGAAGCAACCGCGCGCAAGTTCCTGCTGGGCTGGCGCGATTTCACCCCCAAGATGGAAAAGGAAACGACGTGAGAGACTTAATCCTCATCAAGCAGGACGGCACCCGTGTAGTCATCCCCTACAAGGCCACCCCGCCGGAAGTGCAAGGTCGTGCGGTGGTGCGCTGGCTGGTGAAGGGCGGCTGGCGCGTGTCCGAAGCGGCGATGCACATCGGCGCCATGCCGAAGGGCAAATTGCGCAAGTTGTACCAGCGGCTCGTCATGCTGGGAATCATCAAACAGGAGCTAAAGCCATGAACTGCAGCATCTGCAAGAATGAATTTGAAGGGCTCGGCCGCACGGCTCGGCCGCTGTCGCAGGAACCCTGCTGCGACGCCTGCGCCGATGCCGTGGTAGTCCCGCTGCAGAGCGGCCGGCTGGTGGCGCGCAACTGCGCCCAGCAGATCGCGGAGTTCGCCCTGCTGCTGGCGCGCCAGCGATCGCGGCTGGCGCCGCTCGACCGCGCCGCGGTCAAGGATATGGCGCTACTGGCCGCGACCGCGATGGTGGCGCAGGCGGTCGAGCGCATGGCGGCACCGCCGGTCCTGCTGGCATCGCCCCGGCCGCACCGCTCGATGGCAGGGCCGCGCCGTGGCGCGTGAAGCGGCCCTAGAGGCTCGCTGCTGCGCGCTGGCGCGGCGGCTGGGGTGTACCCCCATCAAGCTCGGCGGCTTCGTTGTGGGCCTGCCTGACCGCATCTTCCTGCTGCCGGGCGGGCGCACGTGGCTGGTCGAGTTCAAGGCGCCCGGCGAGCCCGTGACCCCGCGGCAGAAGCATGAGTTCAACCAGCTTTGCGAGCTAGGGCACCCGGTCAGCGTGATCCCGTACTTTGCGTGGTTCAAGCGCAACCTGCTGGACCGGCTGGAGCCGCCCCAGCGGCCGACGCAATTGCGGCTTGACGTGACGTAAGACGGCACCTACAATACACGCCGGCCCTGCAGCTTGGGGCTGGCACGCTTCTGGCTTTACTGACTGTAGGCACCACCTTACAACCCACTACGAGAACCAAACCATGATCCCTTACACCCCGCACCCGTACCAGATCAGCGGCATCCAACTGATCGCCGGCCGCAACAACGGCGCCCTGCTGCTCGATCCGGGCCTCGGCAAGACTTCGATGTCGCTGGGCGCCTTCCTCGTGATGAAGGAAGCCGGCGCGGTCCAGCGCATGCTGGTCATCGCCCCGCTGCGCCCGGCCCGGCTGGTGTGGCCGGCCGAAGTCGCCAAGTGGGCCGACTTCGCCCATCTGCGGGTGTCGCTGGTGCTCGGCTCGGCCGCGCAGCGCAAGGCGGCGTTGAAGGCCGACGCTGACATCTACGTGGTGAACTGCGAGAACGTGGCTTGGCTGTTCGAGGCCGACACGTGGGGGCTGCTGGGCGATCGCGCGCCGGAAATGCTGGTGGTCGATGAATCGACGCGCTTCAAGAACCCGTCGAGCGTGCGCTTCAAGGCACTCAAGGATCATCTCGGCAAGTTCGCCCGCCGCTACATCCTGACCGGCACGCCGACGCCGCAGTCGATCGAGGATTTGTTCTCGCAAGCCTACATCTGCGACGAAGGCGCCGCGCTGGGCAAGTACATCACCCGCTTTCGCCGCGAGTTCTGCATGCCGGAATCCATCCACGTCGGCGGCGGGCGCGTGATCCAGAAATGGCACCCGAAGAAAGACGCCGCCGATCGCGTGTACGAGCGCGTCAACGGCATGGCGCTGCGGCTCAAGGCCGAAGATCACCTGTCGATGCCGAAGCTGATCGACAACCGCATTGAAGTCGAGCTTCCCGCACCAGCCCGCGCGCAGTACAAGGCGCTGGCGAAAGACCTGTTCCTCGCCACGGGCGGCGGGCTCACGATGGCGCCCGCCAACGCGGCGGCGTGCCTGATGAAGTTGCGCCAACTCGTCAACGGCACCGCTTACGCCGACGACGAGCACAAGCAGCAGGCCACGGTGGCGATCCACACCGCCAAGCTCGACGCGCTGGCTGATCTGGTCGAGGAACAGCAGGGCACCCCGCTGCTGGTGGCGGTGTCGTTCCTGCACGAAGTGAAGGCGATCCGCGCCGCGCTCGGCGACGACAGCATCCCCTACCTTGGCGGCGGCGTGTCGGCGACGGCGGCTGACGACATCGTGGCGCGCTGGAACCGCGGCGAGCTTCCGGTGCTGCTGGTGCATCCGACCAGCGTGGCGCACGGGCTCAACCTGCAGGCCGGCGGGCACTGCGTGGCGTGGTTCGGCCTGACGTGGAACCTTGAGGAATATGACCAACTGAATCGCCGGGTGTACCGGCAAGGGCAGACCAAGACTGTAGTCATCCACCACATCGTCGCCCGCGACACGGTGGACGGCGCCATCCTCGACGCGCTGCAAGCCAAGTCGAGCGCACAGCAAGCCATTCTCAACGTCCTGAAAGGGCAAGCATGAAAAGCGACAAGCCAGTGAAGCTCCCCCGGCAGATGCCGGGGGGTGTCAAGACCAACAAGCACCCGCTGCTGTGGCTGATCGACAACAAGCTCGGCGAGCGCAGCAAGCGCCAGTTGGCGATCGCCATCGGCGTGCGGGCACAGACGCTGTACGGCTGGGAGCGCATGGCGGAACAGGAACCGCGCCACTTCCTGCTGCCGGGTCCGCGTGCACGCCAGATCGCAGCCTACTTTAAAGTGCCGCCGGAACTGCTGCGGCCGGACCTGTGGGGCGCGTAACCCCATGCACCAAAAGCAAAGCGGGCCGGTGTGACCCGGCCCGCCCAGCACTCACCAACAACCCCGCGAAGGAAAGGTAATGAGCATTGAAATTGTAACGCAACCGAACAGCGTGCGCCCGTTCCGCTTATGGGACGCGACCGCCAAGGTGCAGATGCGCTGGCGCTATTACGCCGACAAGACCCGCGCCCACAACGCCGCGCTGATCGAGGCCCGCTGGGCGGCGATTGGCGTCAGCGTCGAAGTGTTCGACGTGCGCAACGGCAAGCTGCTCGGGCAGTACACCCGCCGCGCCACCACCGTCACCTTTATGAACGGGGGCGCCAAGTGAGGAAGAACCGCGCCCACGTGATCGTGTGGGATCACAGCAACCGGCTGGTGCTCGACCTGCCCCGCGGCACCATGCTGTCCACCCTGTCGGACGGCACCCTGCGCGCCACCGTGCCGGTGCCGCGGGAAGCAGCGACGGCACCGAATCAAATCATCGTGGACTGCGTTGGCCGTCCGCTCATCACCAAGGAGCCTGAATAATGCCCGCATGGACCCCTGAACGGCTGGAAAAATTCCGGCGGACAATGGCCGAGAAAAAGGCCGTCCGCGAAACCACGCAAAGCATCCCGCTCGACGCGATCCCCGGCCGCAAGCCGAAGCGCGGCAAGCGGAAGGCGAAGCCTACAGCGAAGCAGCAGGCCCGCCAGCGCGTCAACGGCGTGCTGTCGATGCACGCCGAAGTGGACGCCAAGACCGGCGAGTTGTTGCTGGTGTTCGGCCCGCTGCGGGTGCCGCTCAAGGTGCGGGGCTGACGATGGCGGAAGAACCGATCGAAGCGGAGTTCATCGAAGTGATGAACAACATCGCCAAGGCGCTCGACCATACTTTCAATGGTCGAGCGCCGCTCGGCGAGCGCACGGTCGGCTTCGTGCTGCTGGCGTTCAAGTTCGGCACCGAAGGCCGGGTCAACTACATCAGCAACGCCAACCGCGCCGACATGCTCGCCGCCATGAAAGCGTTTATCGCGCGCGCCGAAAGCGCGCAGGCACACTAACGGATGCGCAAGGCCGGGAACGTCAAGCTCCCGGTCAGCATCGAGATGAGGATGACCACCGCCGCAAGGCAGAGAATGACCATCGCAACTTTGTTGAATGGCTCGGGCAAGGCGATCTTGCCCAGCAGCCACCACAGCAGGTAGAACACCAGCCCAATCACGATCACCGCAACCAGCAAGCCAAGCAAGTCCATCACTGCACCCCTTCGTCTGCTTTCTCTCGCAACGCATCCTGCAGCGAGAGCCCGACGCCGGCCACGCCGAACAGCGGGCCGTATTTCTTACTCCAATTCTTTGCCACGTAAGCCGCCTGTTCCGGCGTGGCGTCGCGCACCCAATCGAACACCGCGGAACGCTGCAGCGTTTTCAAGCCGACGCCGCTGGTCTTGACGTTGGGCGACATCGAATCGAACGCCGCCTTCAACTCACCCTGCCCGGCCGGCTTGCCGTCGAGCGTGAAACCAAGGTCGGGATCGAACGCCATGCGTTCCGGCTTGCCGCCGCCGCGCACTGCCCGCTTTAAAGCCTCGTCACTCTCGGAGCGCCAGATTTCCGGTCCCTTGGCGTATTCCTCATGCGCGCGATAGGCGCCGGGGCGCACGGGCGGCAGGTCGCCCGACATGGTGCCGGCCAGCCCCCGCGGGTTGATGCCGGTGCGGGCGTAGTTGCTGTTGGCGTTGGCGAGCACGCGCAGCGCGTTGATGTCGGTGAGACTGCCGCCGCCGATCCGGTAGCCTTCGTGGGCGGCGTGGTTGAGCAGTATTTGGTACAGCATCGCACCATAGCCGCCCTTGCGGCTGGCGCCCGCGTACACCGACGCAGGCTCGTCCATCGTCACGTCCATCTCGGTGCCCTTGGGTGCGGTCATGCGGATCGTTTCCGGCCCGCCACCCCCGCTGTCGTTCTGCCACGCTTCCTCGCGCGCTTCATCAAGGCGCTGGAAGTAGCTTTCCTCGTCATGCGTCAGGTCGGTCTTGAGATCGCCGCTTTCGTCATACATGCGCTCGCCGCCGCGGCTCAAGCGCGGCTCGTACTTGGGATCGCCACCACCGCCCCAGCGATCGGCCGGCGTGCGCCGTAGCTCATGCCCCAGCGCAGTGTATTTCTTGGGCTGGCCGGCATGGCTGGTGACGCCTTCAATGTACTTGACATTACCTTCCTCGTCGTACACCGGGTAGTCGCCAACATCGTGCGTTTTCTTGTCCTCGATAATGTCGCCATGCTCGTCGCGCATCATCTCGCCGCGACCGTGCCGCAGCGGCTCGGGGTCCACGTCGATGTGCTCGTAGTCGGATGGGTCGAACTCGGCGGCATCACCGCCGCGGCGCTCGATGTCTACATCCACGTTGGCGCGACGGCCATACACGTCAGCGTAATCTTCCAGCGAACCGTGGCGACCGACTTCCCCGGTGCGCCGCGGATCGACGCCATACTGGAACAATTCGGGGTTATCGCGCCCGCCTTCATAGAAGGCTTCCACTGCTTCACGGTTCATCGCCGGATCGCCGCGGCGCAACTCGCGCTGCAGGCTCGGCCGCTGCAGGCCCAGCCGCATCGCCGCGTTGCGCGCCCCGGCCTGCGGCGTCAGCGGTTCGAGGCCGGGGATCAACTGCTGGTGCTCCCAGCTTGGATCGACGTTGCTGATGCCGGGCAAGCCTTTCTGCTGGCGTAGCTGCTGCAGGTCGGGGTGCTCCTGCCACGGGGTCGGCGCTTCGACGCCGGCCACTTCGGGGTGCCCCTGCCATGCCGCGTTCATGTCGAGCGGTGGCAGCGGCGCCGCCGGGTGCCCCAGCAGGTCGCCACCGCCGGGTGCCATCTGGCTGACGGCGCTGTGTGCCGCGTTCTGCGCCGCTTCCATCGACGCGCCTTCCTGCAGCGACCGCAGCGCGACATCGCGCGCCCGCTCGTACACCGCATTGACCTGTCGGCCGTCGGCGCGGCCGTCGGCGTTAGGTCCGTTGTTCCAGCGATCGACCGCACGGGTGCCCAACTGCGACGCCCGCATTTCTGCCAGTGACACGCTGCCAGCCGGCCGCGTCGGCGGCGGCTCGGGCGTCCAATCATCCAGCGGCGGCTCGTTCCGGCGTTCCTGCACGTCGCGCAGCGCGTCAGCGCGCGACATCGACATGGGCGGCTCGTCGGCGAACGCCGTTGGCGCCTCGACACCCGCGCCGGGCGGCGCCTGCTGGTAGCGCGAGCCGCCGGGGGCGAAGTCGGCATAGCTTTGCAGATGCGAGTCCTCTAGCTCGCCGCGGTGCATCTGCTCGATGCGCGACTCGAACACGCGGCGCAGCCCCGCCGACAGGCGCCCTTCGCGTTCCAACTGCCCCATGTAGGCTTGCGCGCCCATGACGGCACGGGTCTGCAGGTCATCCGGCCGCGCCGCCGCGCTCTGCCCGATGAACCCCGGCTCGGCGTCCCGCACCGCCTCGTCGCGCAGCGCGCCGGTCAGTTGCGCGGCGTGCGTGGACAGGCCCGGCGCAGGCGTGCCCTGCCCGGTGTCGCGCAGGTCCAGCGTGGTGTTGTTGAACGGCGAGCCGCCCTGCCGCGCGTTCGCAGCGTGCTGCTGCTCGATCGCGCGCTGCTGCAACCAAGCGCGCTCGTTCAGCGCGACGGGCCGCGACGCGATGCCGCGGCCGACTGCCAGCGCCTGATCGAAGCTGCCCCCGGCCGCGATCGCCTCGGTGACGCCGCGCATTACCTGTTCTCGCAGCACGTCGTACTGGCTGCTGCTGACGCCTTGCATGGCGCGCTCGACCACACTGGACGCGATCGGCTGGGTGAGCGGGTGGCCGCTGGCCGGCAGCGGCTGACCGCCGCGTGCTTCCCGATCGCGGGCGATGCGCGCCGCCAGCAGGTCATGTCCGGATGGCCGCGGCTCGGCCGGCGGCAAGGTAGCGTTGGGCGCGTGCTCGCGCAGTGCCGCCACCGCCGCCTCGCGCCGCGCTGCGCTCGCGGGCGTGGGGTTGGCGTTGTGCGCCGCGTCAGCCTCGCGCGCCGCGTTCAGCAGGTCCATCGTGGTCGGCGCAGCCGCGGGCGCCACGCCCCCGATGGCGGTATGCGCGGCAGCTTGCGCTTGATCGAACGAGCCGCCTTCGCGGATCACGTCACGCGCCGCCGCGACGGCGCGCTCGAACAGTCCGCGCGTCCCTTCGGTGCCCGGCCGCATGCCAGCTTCCTCGGCCGCGCGCACCGCCCCCAGCGCCGCCCCTTCGGCGCTTGGCGTCGCCGCAGCCCCGCCAGCGGCCCTAGCGGCCTCTGCAGCAGGCGCAGCGGCCTCGCCAGCCCCTACCACCCGCTCGGCCGCTTTAGCCGCCTTGCCGGCCGTTTTAACCCCCGCCTCGACCGCGCCGACCGCGCCCTTGGGGCCGGGCAGGATCGCCGGCACCGCCGCCGCGGCGGCGCCCAGCACAGGCGCCACTTCGCCCAGCGGGTCGGCGATGCTGCGCCGCCACGCTTCGCTGTAGGGCTCGATCAGCTTGCCGACGTGGCCCAGCACCTGTTTCGCCTCGGGGCTGTCGGACGGGTAGGTGAACCGCTTGGTGGTGCGCTCGCTGTCCTCGACCCCGCGGGCGACGCCGGCATCCACCGCCGCGCCCGCGTCGCCATCCTGTGCCAGCGCGCTCAAGCCGGCGCGGGTGCCGCTGGCGAGCCCGTGCAGACCGCCAAGGACTTGCCCGGTGATGCCGGTGGTGAGCGTGGCGGCAGCTTCCGGCGCGCCGCGCAGGAAGCTGACCAGCGCGTCGCGCTTCATCCCGCGCGTGCGATCCACCGCCTCGCCGGGCGCGTCGCCCAGCGGGTTGTCAGTGTCCGGCAGGTTGCGCAGGAAATCCGCTAGCGTTCCCATGTCCCGACTCCGGTGGTGTGGCGCCTCGCTGCAGCGCCCGCAGCGCCGCCTGTGCGCGGGCCAGTTCGTTCAGCGCGCCGTTGCGCTGCTCGGTGAGCGCGTCGATCAGGTCTTGCGCGTCGAGTTGGATTGGTTCAGTCATCGCTTTAAACCGGCGCCGCTTCCAGCGTCCGCACCCGCGCCGACAGTTCCTGCACCGCGGCTACCAGCGGCGCGATGAACTCGGAATAGTTGAGCCCCACGGCCACATCCTCGACTTCGCTTAAGGCCACGATGCCGTTGTCGGCAAAGCCTGCTGTCGCCAGCGCGCCCCGCACTTCCTGCGCGATCAGTCCCCAATGCGGGCGCACGCCCGGCACCGGAGTCACCGTGTTGCCCATCACCGGCTCATCGTGCGCAGGCGTCACGTTGCCGTCGATGTCCACGGTTTCGGGCACCGGCTTGGTGCCGGTCTGCACCGGGGTGACGATGGTGCGCTCGGCGATCCACTTGTATTGCACTGGGCGCAGAGTCTCGATGAACGACAGGCCCAGCGGCGAATCCACGATGTCCTTTTTCAGCCGCGCGTCGCTGGTGTTGATGGCGCCGTTCTGCGCGTACACGGCGTTCCAGCGTTCCGCCAGATTGCCCAATGCCTGCGCGCCGTCGTAGGCCGGGTGGAAGCTGCCGCCGCCCTGAAAGGCGAGGTTCTGCCATGCGGTGTAGGCATCGTTGATGCAGCCAATGGCGAGATAGGCGTTGTTCGCGCCCTGCGCCGTGATGGTGAAGTGACGGTCCCCAACTCCGCTCGCCATCACGTCGATGGCGCCCTTGGGGTCTTGTAGATGCCCGAAGCTGGACGCGCCCGGCTGCAGGATCGAGCCCGTCATGAAGCGAAAGTAGGCACCATCGAATTGCAGGTAGCGCCCCCCGCCACTGCCGAAGAAATAGACGCCTTGATCGACGGCGCGATTGGCGAAGTGGTCAGCGCCCGTGACGTAGCTGTTGCTGTTGATCGAGCCCGCTGTCAGGTTGCCGGTGATGCCCACATTGCGCCCGGCGACGACATCGTAGGTGGCGTAAAGCGTTGGCGCCGAAATATTGAGCCCGGTGCTTAGGGTGTTCGCGGCGTTGAAGTTGAAGGAATTGCCTTCATGCAGAATCTGGTACTGCACTGCGCCCGCGGACCAGCCGCCGACGCGCCACTTGCCATCGGCGCTCAAGCCGAACAGCGAGGCATAGGCGCCCAAGATGTTGAAGGCCATGTAGGCCGCATCGCTGGGGCCGGCGCTGCTGAGAGACAGCTTGTGCTGGGGCGCTGCCTGTGCGATGGAGCCGACGCTGCCTTGAATATCGACGTTGCCGGTCACTTGGGTGGTGCCCGACAGAGTGATCCCGGCCGTGGCCGTCAGCACGCCGCCCAGCCACAGCGGGGTGCTGATGCCGGTCTGCGTGGGCGTCATGTCCATGATCGCGGCACCGCCCGCGGCCAGCGCCCAATGGTCGGTGCCGATGCGGTAGATGCCGTTGTCGGGGTCTTGCGTGAACGCCATCCCCGGCGCGCCCACGGTGCCGTCGAATATCTTGAACGGCGCTAGCATGCCGCCGCGGCCATTGCGGTCGAGGCTGTTGGTCAACTCGCTGGCGATGTCGTTGTCGGTGCCGTTCTCGAAACTCGCCATGATGGTGTTGCCTGCCACCACCGGGGGTAGTGGCAGTGCGTAGACTCCTGCGGCGTTGCGTGGCATGGCTTTAAAGTCCTTGTAGGAATGGTTGGCGGCGGCGCATCTCATCTTCCGACAGCGTGGTCGCCGCCAGCGCGCCTTCCTGCGCGTCAGCCTCGGCGAGTGCGCGCGCGAGCACGCTGGGCTCGCCCGTGCGCGGTCGCGCCATGTACTGCTGGTACGGCTTCGACAATACCGCCTTGCGCGCCAGCATGCGCGCCACCGGCAGCAGGACCGGGATCGCCGCGGCGTGCCCGGCGCCCAGCGCCAGCGCGCCGCCGCCCACGCCCGCGGAAATGCCGACATCGAGCGCGCTGATGCCGGGCGGCGTCTGCCGGAACTCGCGCATCGACAGCGGCGCGAAGCTGGCCGCGTTGGCGATCGTTTCCAATTCACCCGTCAACGGCCGGCCGGCCTGCTGCCGCGCTGCGATCTTGCGCGCATCGACGTTGCCGGTGCCTTCCGTCAGCGCCTTCTGCACGTCGTAGCTGCGCGCGATGCGCTGCCGCGCGGCTTGGAAATTCGCCAGCAGTTCGGGCTGGTTGGCGGCGGCGAGATTGTTGCCGACCAATTCCTCGATCGCGTTGGCGATGCCTTTCTGGTAGCGCGCCGCTTCGCTGTTGCCGCTGCGGAAGCTGCCATCGGCGTCGCTGCGCAGGCGCTTGATTAGCTCGACCGCGCTGCTGGGGGAAAAGCTGTTGCGGTTCACGTCACGCAACAGGTTCTCGACGTGCGGCAGGCGCAGCGAGTCCACGGCCGCGCCGCCGCCACCCGCGCCGATGCGGTCCAGATATTCGCTGTGCAGGTCGGCCAGCTTCTGCTGATAGGTGTTGTCGGCGCGGATCGGGCCGTTGAAATTCTTGACCGCATCGTAGGCGTTGCCGGCTTGTCGGCGCACGGCTTCCAGCATGTCGAACGACAGCGGCGCGTTCTCGGGCAGGCCCAAAGCCTTGCGGGCAAGCTCGTTGGTGATCGGCTGGTTGTCCACCGACAGCGCCTGCTCGGTCGCCGCCTTGCCAGATATGCCGCCCAGCACCTTGTTGGTGATGCTCGGATTGACCTGTGCCGGCGGGAACGCATAGCCAGCCTGCTGCGCTTCGCGCAGGTTGGCGTCGATCACAGCCCGCTGCGCAGCGGTGCGCTGGGCATTGGTCATCGCCGTCTGCGCCCGCGTCGCAGCGGCCGTTGTAGCGGCTGGCAACAGGGTCGCCGTGAGCGCCTGCCCGGCCGGGCCGGCGCCGTGCTCGCCCGCGAACTCGCTTGCCAGCATCGAGGCGCCGCCGGTCGCGGCGGTGCCCAGCGCCTGCGGCAGCGTCTGCGGCGCCGCGAACGCCGCTGCCGCGCCCTGCCCGCCCACGTGCAGGTAGCGCGAAGCGGGATCGTCGGGCCGGTTAGGGTTGATGGTCTGGCTGGCGCCGTGCTGCTCAAGCTGCTTGGCGATCCACTCGGGCGAGCCGGCGACGCTGCTGCGATCGGTCAGTTGCGGCAGGTTCTCGGGTTTGGCGCCGAAGGCGCCCATCACCGTGCCCACGCCCGCCTTCGCCAAGTCGTAGGCATTGAGCGCGGTCGCCACCGGCAGGCCGGCAAGATTCACCAGCGCGCCGCGATTGACGCCGGATGCAGCGGCCTGCGCGCGATCGCGCGCCGTCACCGGCTCGGGCTCGGGCGGCACCGCCTTGGCCCATTCCTTCGCCCACGGGCCGCTGTCCGCGCCGTCACTCCACTCGCGTTCCCACGGGTTCATTGCGCCCGTTCCCAACTCGTCGGCTGCTTCGGATCGCCACCTTTAAAGCGGTGGCCGTCCACGATGTCGCCGACCGTGGGCAGGGCCAGCGCGGGCGCCTTGGCCGGCGTCGAGAGCTTCTGCGCCTGCCGTCCCCACGGTCCCAACTCGTTCAGCTTCGACTGCTCGAACTGCCGCGCCGAGGCCAGCTTGGTCAGCACCGTCGGCGAGTCATCCTCGGGACCGGGCAGGAAGCCGCTGGCGCGCCGGTTCTCGCCGGCCGACAGCGCCGCGCCGTATAGCTCGTTGATGATCTGGGCCGAATCGCGCATGGTGTCGGCCAGTATCTGCCGCTGCGGCGCCGTCAGGTTGGCTTGATTGATGCGCGACTGCACGAAGCTCGGCGTCAGCGATGCCAGCGAAGTCACGTTGCCGAACACGTCGGGATTGTCCTTGACCCGCTGTTCCAGCGAGTCCAAGCGCGAGATGTTGCCGACGCGCTTGGTGCCTTCCATCACGTTCTTGTCGGCGGTGGCCTGCGACACCACCGGGCCGCGATACTCGCCCACGTTGCCGGTATCGGGATTGGTTACATACAGCCGTCCCGACGATGGGTTGTAGCTGACGATTTCCCCGGTCGGGCTGACGCCGTGCGCCTGCATCTTGCTGCCGCTGCCTTCACGCTTCAACTCCAGCAGCGCCTGCTGATTGGCGGCGCGATCGCGCGCAGCCTCGCGCTGCGCCTCGACCTGCAGCCGCCGCAGTTCGTACATCTGGTCGCGCTGCATCGCTTCGGCGCGCATCTTTTCCTCGGCCGTGACCGCGGTGAGCTTCTGCTTTTCCAGCGTGCTGATCGACTCGCGCAGGTTCTCGATCTGCTTCTGCCGCTTGTAGCCGGGATCGAGATGCACTTGCCCGCTCACGTCAATCTCGCCGCCTTCAACCTTTTGCGGCTGCATCATGTGCGCGCTCTGCTGCGCGAACTGCCCCTGCAATCCCTGCATGTCCTTCGGCCCCATGCCGGCAGCGAGCGCGGCGCCCAAGACCTGTACCCCTTGCCCGCCGCGAGTGCGCGCCGCCGCGGCCATATCGGTGTAGTCGGGGTCTTTGTTCAACTCGGCCAGTTGCTGCTGGTAGTTGGCGATCTGCGTGTCATAGCCCGCCGCGAGCCCGCCAAGGTTCGACGCCCGCGCCGCGTTGGGCAGCACCCGCCCCTGCTGCACCGGATCGGCCGGCACGCTCGCCGCCGCGGCGGTGGCCTGCGGCAGCACGCTCTGGTCGCCGAATTCGAGCCCCCGGCGCTTGCGCAGCGCGAACGCCAGAGGCAACCGCGGCGGGTCGCCGCTGCCGGTCACGCTGTCGTCGGGGCCGAACAGGTCCGGTGCAGTGGGGTCAATGTACATGGTGTAGGTAACTCCTTATTCCGGCCCGTACCCGCTCATGTCGTTGCGCAGCCGCTCCATGCGATCGTCGAACATCTTTTTGCGCTCGCCACCCAGCGCGTTCGACTTCAACTGCCCGCCGACGCGATTGATGCCGGTGGCGAGCATTTCCATCGGGTTCGCCGCGGTCATCACCCGCGAGTTGCCGCGCATGGTTGGCGCCGCTTCGCTGCGCAGTTCGTCAGCGAGCTTCTGCTGCCGGTCAAGGTCGCGCTCCTGCCCGCCGAACGCAGCCTGCCCCAGCGCCATCTTGACCGCGCCCATCTGCGGATCACGCGCGCCGGCCAGCGGCGCCTGCGGCGGTGGCGGCATGCCGCCCATCGACGGCCCGCCGGGATCGGGGCCGAAGTTGTCAGCCATGCCGCCGGGGGGCGGCATACCGCCGCCGGGGGCCGGCGGGGGCATCGACAGACCGGGCACGGTGTTGCCGCCCGGCATGCCGGGTGCGGGTGGCGGCGGGGCGCCGCCCGGCCCGCCCGGTGGCGGCGGGGCGCCGCCCGGTGGCGGCGGGGCGCCGGGTGGACCGCCGGCCGGCATGCCGGGCATGGCGCCCGGCCCGCCAAGGCCCGACAACATGCTGGCGAGCTTGCTGGGATCGCCGCCGGTCATCTGCTGCAGCATCGCCATCAGGCTTTTCATGTCCATTCCGCCAACGGGTGAGGCCATCGCTTAAGCTCCTTGCATGTCGGCGCGCACCACGTCGCGCCACTGCTTTAAAACCGTTTCCACCTGTTCCCGCTGCGGTGGTGGCAGATGCTCGACGCGAGCCACGTTGTCGTCCCGATAGGCGGTGCAACTCCAGCAGTCGCGGCTGCTGTTCTCGCCTTCGCTGTAGTACGCCGCCACCAACTCGGGCGCGTTCTGTCGCAGGTACTCGAACACACGCTCGCGCGACCAATCGCGCAGCGGAAACTTGTAGGTGATGCCGAACTCGTCCACGCTGTCGTGCTCGATGCGCGGGCGCCGCTTGTCGCTGTTGCGCTGGCCGCGATAGACCACCTTGGCGCCGACGTTCTGCACCGCATGCTGCAGCGGCAGAAAGCGCGAACGCCCGCAGCAGTCGAGATAAGACTGAAACACGATCGGCCGCTTGCCGTAGATGTGCTCGCCAAAGCGCGTATGGCTCACCGGCACCACGTCCACCGGCCAGCCATAGGTGCGGATCACTTCCGGCTGGTTGCCCCGTACGTGCAGGAAGTGCGGCACCATGCGCCCCACGTCGGCCATCAGTTCCGTTGTCTCGTCGTAAGCGGCGCCGGTATCGCACCACATGACCACCGAATCGGACCACAGCCCGCGCAGGTAGATCAACAGCGCCATGCTGTCGATCCCGCCTGAAATTTGGATCGCGTTGTGCATGGCGCCTACATCATCGCCGCGCTGGAGCCAAGGCCCATCGCACCGGACATCATGCCCTGCGTCTGCTGCTGCTGGGCGTTGTACTGATCCATCATCCCTTGCCCGGTCATCTGCGCCGCCTGCAGCGACTGCACCGGCTGCGAGCCCACGGCGGTCTGGAAGCCGGGCATCTGTGGCGACTGCACCTGTTGCCCGGTCATCAGCGCGTTCATCTCGTTCAAGCTCATGTTGCGGCGCTGCGCTTCCTCGGCGATCTTCTGCTGCCGCAACTGCGTCTGCAGGCCGATCGAACTCATCGCCTGCTGGTAGTTCTGGTTGTCCACACCTAGCTGCTGCTGATAGGTGTTCATGCCCGCAGTGTTGTAGAAATTGCCCGCTGCCAGCGACTGCTGGAACTGCGCTGCACGCGCCGCGTTCTGCGCCTGCTGCGAGGCAAGGTCTTGCTGGAAGCCCTGCTGGCCGGCACCAAGGCCGAATGTAGCCGCGCCCTGCTGCTGGCCGAACAGATTTTGCAGTGCAGTGTTGCGCGCCTGCTGCGAGCCTTGAGCCTGCCCGTATGCCTGCTGCTGCTGCCCCATCAGCATGTTCTGCAAACCTTGCTGCTCCTGCCCGCCCTGCTGCACGGCGTTGAAACGCTCGCGCGCTTGGTTGTCACTCAACGCCTGCATCTGCTGGTTGTAGTTTTCGCTGCCGGGCGTGATGCCTTGGTTCGCCAGTTGCGTGCGCAACTGCGCCGTCGCCCGATCGTGCTCGGGCTGCATGCGATCGAACAGCGACTGCTCGATGCGCTGCCGATCGGCGCTGAAATTCGCCGCGTTGGTGGTCTGCGTGTATTGCGGCAACCCCTGCGTGTCCTGCCCGGTGATGCCTAGCTGCTCGCGCCCGGTGGTGATCTGCTGCGGCGCCGACGTGTCCATGCCTTCCTGCTGCACGTAGTTCTGCATCGGCTGCGTGCCGGTGATATAGGCGCGGGCATCGAGCCGGCCGGCGGCGGGCGTATCCCGATCGACCTTGGCCCAATCGAACGGCTGACCGAATTCGCTTGCCACCCGGCCCGTGAACGATTGGGCCAAGTCCGATCGACTGTTCTGCATGGCGATCTGCTTGTCGAGCGCCGTCTGCAGTTGGGGGTTAAGGTTCTCGCTTTGCACCCACTTCGTGACTGCGTTCCCGGTGCCGGGATCAATGTCCTGATAGGTCTGCCATTCGGTACGGCCCCACGGGGTGTACTGCTGCGGCCGGTTGGCCCAATTCTGCTGGGCGGTGAGCGCAGCACTCGACGCCGCCTGCTCGCGCGCGGCGTCGTTGTAGTCGGGTACTTGTGGTGCTGACTTGCCGCCCATTGTAGGTACTCCCTTTAGTGCGAGAAATGCTGGTCGAGCTTGTTGAGCCAGTGGCAATCCTCGCGCAGCATCTGCAGCACGATCAAATCGTCGCCCGTGTCCCAGCCATCCTTGACCCGGTGTATTTCCCTGAACCCCATGCGCTGCACGAACTTTAAAGAGCGGGTGTTGCTGGCCGCGACCGGCGCCATCACGGCGCGCATGTCCAACTGGCGGAACGGATAGTCGAAGCTGCGCCAGATCAGGGTGCGGCTCAACCAGCGCCCCGTGCCCGCCACGTGCATGCTGCAGACGTGGCCCCAAAAACCATTGAACGCCACCGCACCCAGCACGGCGTTGTCGAACTCGGAGAGTGAAGCAAATGCCTGAAAGTCACCACTCGGCGGCAGGCGCACTTCATGCTGCTGCAGGAAATTCAGCACGGTGATTTTTTCGTCTACCGTCAGTGCCGACACCACATGCATTTACGCACCCTTGAAAAAGTAGGCCAGCAACGCGCTGACCACCACCACGATCATGCCTTCGAGCGCGATCGTGATAAGTCTTACTCGCGCTTCCAGCAGCGCCAGCCTTGTGCCGACGCTGCCGTTGACCGGCGGCTCGCCGGCCGGGTTCACTTTTGCGGCGCGTAACAATAGACCACCATATCGGTGATCGGTGGGTACGTGGCGCCTTCCGCCAGCGGCCCGTTGTTGAAAATTTCAAGGTAGTACACGCCGGCCGGCTGCAACACGATCACGCCCGCGCCCGGTGGCCCGCCGACGCAGTACGGGATGCTCGGGTAGGTGCCGATCGTCTGATACAGAATCTTGCCGCTGCCGTCGCGCAGCTTCACGTCGCGCTGCTGCGGCCCGCCACTCGCACCATGCTCGCCGATCGAGATGGTGTTCATGTTCGGTCCCTTGGGCGTGTCGGCGGGGATCGTGAGCGTGAGCTTGTACAGGTCGTCGCCCTTCATGCTCGGGTACGGGGCCACGCCCGTGATGACGTGCCCGCCGAACGGCAGCACGCCTTCCTCGCCGCCCTGCGTGCCGGTTTCAACGCCGGTCGGCTGGCCGCTGGTGTACTGCTGGCCGACAGTCCAATCGGCTTGAGTGTAGTAGTTGAGCACGGGCGGCGGCATGAGTGAGAACTGCACCACGTCGCCGCCATCGAGCAGCACCTTGTTGGCCCAATCGTGCGCCTGCAAGTCCTCGACCATCTTCATCGAAGTCTGGTAGCTCTTGGCTGGCACCCACAACGGATCGCTTGGTTTTGTGCTTGGACGATTCACGCGCGTTCCTTTCGGTAGGGTTAGCTTTTTCTGACGGGCCACTTTAAAGCACTCCTTGGCCGATTTCAGCCAATAGCTTCCACGTCGTAAAAATGGTGCCGGGCGACTCGCCCGTGAAGTCCATGCGCAGCGAGCAGTGGGTGCCCAGCCCTTCGGCGCCGACCCACGCATTGTAGAAGTTGCCGCTGCCCGCCCATACGGCGTTGTCCCACTGCGCGCCGTCCCACAGCGCGAGCCCGCGGGGGCTGTAGATGGGCGAGCCCGGTATCGGCTGGAAGCTCCAATCGGTGTTGATCTGCGCCTTGACGCTGGGCGCGCTCGGGGCGATGAACATGGGCATGACCATCAGCGGGCGCTTGGTGTGAAACTCGTCACTGTTCATCGCCACGAACGACGTCTGCACCTGTGCCACCACCGCGGTCCCCGGCGTGCCGTCCTGCAGGCTGTCGTCGGTGCCGCCGAAAAACATCTGCATCACCTTGCCGTCCTTGGTGCCGAAGTACAGATCACCGTCATGCGCCTCGATCGACAGCATGGGGATGCCGCTGAACTCACTCCAGCCGCCCGACAGCGTGCCGTACACGTACTGCAGCCCGTCCTGCGGGCCGTTGTGCGGCGTGATGATGATGGCGCACTGCTCGCCCATGAAATGAATCAACTGCCAGAACGGCGACTGATAGCTGCCGCGCACGTCCTGCGCAATGCGCTCCATGTAGCGCGCCCAATCCTCATCGCCACCGCCCAACTCGCCGCCCGGCACCTTGAGCCCGCGCGCCGCCGTCAACTGGCTCATGCGCTCGACGCCGTTGGGGGTGATGATGGACAGGTCGCCGCCGTACTTGGACATGAAGCGCCTGCCTACAGGCACCCTGCCGACGGCCCAGCGCCCCGCGATGCGGAAATCCCCCGGCGTAGCGGGGTCAGTGCCTTCGTACACCAGCACGTCGCCCCCGCGGCCTACCACCACCAGCTTGTCGTCAACGCCGTCGCCCGCGTCGAGCGTCCACGATGCCATCGCCGCAAGGTCGCCGCCGAACACCAGCAGCGGCCCGAAGTCGAACGGCTGCGCCACACCTTGAAAGGCGAGCACCGGCAGATACCATGCGATGTTGGAATTGAGCGCGATGAACCAGAGGCGGTTTTTCCACACCATCACGAAGTCGAACTTGCTGGCGTCGGTGCCGGTGATGCCGGCGGTGCGATCGACCCAGCCGCCGGCATCCTCGAACGTCCACACCCCGCCCCCGGCGCTGCAGGCCACCAGATAGTTCTGCCCACCCGCGCTGAAATTAGTCCAACTGAACACGCCCGGCGTGCTCTGGTTCGGCACCGTCAGGAACGGCGTCACCGCATCGGCAGGCGTTACCTGCTGCGCCGTGACTTCGTAGATGATGCCGTCCGAACACGCCGCCCACAGTCGCGGCGCCATGCTGCTGCCGGCGCCCCGCGGCGGCAGGTAGGACATCAGCGAGCGCACTTCACCGGGGATGCCGCTCATCCAGCGCCGGTAGCCGCGGCGAAGCTCGACCCCGTACCGCCGGCACAGCACATTGCGCAGCAGCAGCGCCGTGTTGGCGTCCTGCGCGTTGAGCGTGTAGCGCACCGTCAGCCCCTTCAACGGGGCCGGGAACATGCCGCCCTGATACCGCTGCGGCTGGGCGGCAAGAGCGTTGCGCGCGGCCATCAGATCAACTCCAGACGCCCGTGCCGGTAGCTCCCGTGGCCCCGGTAGCTCCGCTCGGGCCGGAAGCGCCCTGCGGCCCTGTAGCGCCGACCGGGCCGACCGGGCCGGGCACCACTGACGGCGCACCTGTGGCGCCGGTTGCGCCCGTGCCGCCGGTCGCGCCCACTGGACCCGGCACCGTTGACGCCGCGCCCGTGGGGCCGGTAGCCCCGGTGAGGCCGATCGGGCCAACAGGTCCGATCGGACCCGGCACGGTCGAGGCGGCGCCGGTCGCGCCCGTGGCCCCGGTGAGGCCAATGGGACCGATCGGGCCGGGATCGCCCTGCGGGCCGGGTACGGTCGAGTCGGCGCCGGTCGCACCCGTGGCGCCGATCGGGCCGGGCACGGTCGAGGCGGCGCCCGTCGCACCGATCGGGCCGGTGGCGCCTGTGGTGCCGGTCGCGCCCTTCGGGCCGGGCACGGTCGAAGGATCGCCCGTAGGCCCAATCGGGCCGGGCACCATCGACTGCGGGCCGGTCGCGCCCTGCGGGCCGGGGATGCCGGCAGTACCTACAATGTTGCCGATCAGGCCGACGCCTTCCGGCGCGAACGAGATGGACAGGATCGGCGCGCCCTTGTCGGCGCCCGCGCGCGACGCAAAAGCGGTGTTGAAGTCGGCCGTCGCCGCTTCCGATGAAAAGCTGTTCCACTCCAGCCATTTCTTGCGCGCCAGCAGCGCCACCAGATAGGCGTCGAGCACAAAGCTGTCGCCGTTCTTGTCGAGCGTGTTCTTGCGCAGCAGCGGATCGCTTTCGTCAATGATCTGCGCTTTGCTGATGTAGTAGAAGCTGAACGGCACCGGGTCGGGGTAGGGTGGCCCCATCACCCACAACTGATCGCTGCGAATCTGCCAGAACGCCGCTGCAGCGGGGTAGCCGACGGCGTTGAAGCGCGCCCACGTCTGCGCCGACGCCGGGCCGCTCACCAGCGGCGTCAGCGCCTGCGAACTCCACTGCGTCTGGTCGATGAAGCGATAGAAGTCCACCGGCATCGCAAACGCTTTCTGCTTCTGCCCCGGCATGTCGGCGAGCACGTCGATGCGGCCTTCCGCGGTCAAGTCCTGCCATTCGCGCAGCGCCAGCAGTTCCGCGCAGGCATCGGTGATCGCCCCACGCATCTGTGCGTGCTTGGTGTCAATCGAGCCTGCGGGGTCCGAGGAAGCCGGATAGCCAACCAACGAGCAGATGAAATTAATCGCCTGCCCGAAGTTGAACTGCGCGATTTGTACAGGCATTGCCTTATCGCCGTTGGTTGTTCTGCGCTTGCTTCGGCTGCTGTTCCACCGCCGCCACCCGCGCCAGCAGTTCCGCGATCTGCGCGTCGCGCTGTGCCATCTGCGCGTCGCGCGCTTCCAGTTCGGCCTGCACCTTGCGCAGCGGCGCTTCCTCTTTCTGCACTTCAAGGAACGCCGCGGCCTTGCGTTTCAGGTCCATCGAGCCGGGCAGCTTCATGCAGGCGCTGTCAGCCAACTGGCTCAACTGCTCGATGGTCCGCACGCCGATGTAGCGGTATTCCTCGATCTGCGCCAGCGACACCTTGCCCCACAGTTCCAGCGGCGTGCCGATCAACTGCTCGCTGCTCTCGTTGCGCTTCCAATCCTCGTACTGCTTGCCGAAGCGCCGGATGTCGCCCGCGCCGGCCGGCCGCATGATTACGTTGTCACGATCGCCGGGAATCATTATCTGGATCATGTCCACTTCTTTAAAGCGCATCACGCCATCGACCGCGCTCGCCGCGTCGTCACGCGCGGCCTTGCGAAAAAAGCGCACGGCCAGATGCTCGTCGCCCTTGCGGCTGTCGCCGGGGGTGAAGTCCTGCGGATCACCGTCATACGTTTCCATCGTCTGTAGCTCCTAGCTGGGTCAACGTGCGGCGCTGTTATTGGCGCAGCGCCTGCGCCTGCATCAGTTGCTGCTGCAGGGCGCCCGGCAGCGCGCCCCCTTGCGGTGGCCCGCGCATGCCGTGGTGCTGCAGCGCGCCGCCCATCGGGCGCATGCCGATCGGTGGCCCGCCCTGCGGCATCCCGCCGGGCGGTCGGCCCATCGGTGGCCCGCCGGGTGGTGCGCCCATCGGTGGCCCGCCCGGCGGCGCGCCTTGCGGCATGGGTGGTCGCGGCTGCATCTGCGACTGCTGCAGCGCCTGCATGCCCTGCATGCCTTCGGGCGTCATCGGGTGCATCGGCATGCCCATCGGTGGCCCGCCGGGTGGCGGTGGTCCGCCCTGCGGCCCGGCAAAGCCGGCCATCTGTGCGTATTGGGGCGGCATGCCCCCGCTGGTTGCGCCCATCGTTTAATCCTTCCTGCGCAGCGCCGCCGCGGTCATCGCCTGCCGCAGCAGTTGCGTGCCGCGATCGACTTGATTGAAGTCCTTGCCTACAGATTGCGGAATCTGCACCTTGGCCGCGACCGCGGGGCTGTGCGCCACCGCGGCCATCAGCCGCGCCTGCGGGGCCGACTTACTCGGCACCCTTGCGAGCCTTTTTGTGCTTGCCGTTGGCTTCGTCGTCACCATGTTTTTCAAGCTCCGCGGCGAGTAAGGCATCGGACTCCAGTTCAAGCTGCTTCTGCGTCGGCTCGTCCGGTTCCTTGCCCAACGCACGCGCCTCGGCAGCGTTCTCGCGCTCGATGCGCTCCTTGGTCGCCGCCTCGATCTGCGCCAGCGCCGCATCCTCGGCGGCGTTCTCGCGCTCGGCGATTTCGTGGTCGGCGTCGGTCGCCGGCCGCTCCACGCCGTCGCCACCCGTGGCGAAGATACGCACGAACGCCACACCGCCCTTGTCGAAAAATTCGTAGCGCATGACTGCTCCTTATGCCGGTGCGGCCTGCGCCGCGGTTTCCGAAGCGAACACCGATTGGCCGTTCACCAGCCCGATGCCGCTGCGGTTGGTATAGCCCGCCGCAACCGCATTGCCGTTCGCCACCGCACCCGTAGCGCCCAGCAGGCGCATCCCGAAGCCGGTGTAGGGCGAAGTGGAACCCGCATCGCGCGAGCCGCCATTGCCCGCGGCCATCAGCGCGATGCCGGTGACGTAGGGGTTAGGCGAGAATTTGATCGTCCACGCATCAGCCGGGACCGGGTTGGCGATGGTGCGCCCGCCGCCGATGTACATATAGCGGCCATCGGTGAAGTTCGTAGTCACCACGTTGGGCGGCGGCGGCGCGGCATAGGTCGGCTTGGTGCCGGGCTCTTGGTTGTAGTTAAAGCCTGCTTGCGCCACCGTGCCCTGCGGCGACAATACCGTGATGCCGTCCCGCTGCAGCGCGTAAAAGACCGAATTGAGGCCGAAGCCGATGCCGGTCGAGAGTGCGCCGGTCGAGCACGTGCCGGGCGAGCCCTTGTCGAAGGGCGAGCCCTTCGGCCCCGACAGCGGATCGAAGATGATCGGGCGATTGCGCCCGTCAACGGGGCCACCCGTGGGGTTGCCTAGATTGTTCGCAAGCGAGTCGCTGGGAAGTCCTGCGGGCATGGTGCGCTCCTGTAGGTGAATGGTGACGCGGCGGTGCGCTAGGGCAACCGCCGCGAAGAACCTGCAGCCGTGACAGGCTACGGGCTCTTGAGCCGCCCTTGGAAGTATTGACCGGAGCAGGTCAGGTTGCCGGCCCACGCCAGAATCGTGACTTCCGCGTCCTGATTGATCGCGTAGCGTTTGTTCGGCGACAGCGGCACCATGTCGCGCCGCGCGTGCGGACGCCATTTCAGGTACTTGGTGTTGAGGAACAGCATGGTCTTGGCCGGCGCACCCGTGCCCCATGACGAACTGGCGAAGTAGATGCCGCCGTCGAGCACCACGTCGGCGTCCATGAACTTGATGGTCGGGAAGCCGAGGCGTGCGCTGTCGGGGTTGGTGAAGCGTTGCAGCGACTGCAGCGAGGCCACGTACACGCCCCACATGAAGTTGTCGGCGATGATGACGTTGGGCCGATCCTGCCCGCGGACCAGATTGGCCCAGCAGTCATTCATCGCGGCCGGCAGGTTCTGCGGCGTCGCCGCTGCCGCCATCAGGCTGAAATACGGGCGCCAGAAGGCCCACGTGCTGCGCACGATGCCGCCGTAGGGCACGGCGGTCTGCACCCGCCCGGTGGCCGCGTCAGAAGGCACTGCTGCGTCGATGCCGGTGATGGCCTTGCCCCCGGCGCTGGTGCCGTCGCCATAGAACCCGTACGACAGGATGTTCGCCATCGTGGATTCGCCGACGCCGATGCGCGCGTCGAGCAGGTCGATCATCTGCTCGCGTCCGCTGTTCTGCAAATCTTCCAGCCCCGACATGACGATCGGCACCGCGGCCTGCCGCAGCGAAAAGCGGGCGGCGCTGATGACATCCTGCGCCGCGACGGGCAGCAGGTCGTAGCCGGAATAAAAGCCGCCGTTGCTGTTCTCGGCGAACGACAGTTCCTCAAGGATTTCGGAACCGCCGGAAACGGTCTTTACGTTGCCCTTGTCCTTGATGTAGGCAAGACCTGCATTGTTGTTGGTGACGTTATCCGCGATCTGGCGCGAGCGCGACTCGATCGTGGTCGCAACGATGTCGGTGACGGTGGGGAAAGACATGGCTTCCTCTCGATAGGGTGGACGAAGAAAAGCAAAATCGCTTCAAGTCGTCGCCTCTTTCGGTGGGGGAGCCATGTCCTTTAAAGCGGCATGCTCACTCCGGTGCAGAGGATGGCGCGGCGCGAGGCCGGGTTCATGCACGAAGGCGGTACTGTGCTGCGAGCTTGTAAAAGTTACGCGCTAGTGCGCAAGGTGTCAATCGACGCCAGCAGCGACTCGCGCACCGACGGGTTGCTGTTGCCGCTGGTGGTGGCGAGGCGGGCCGCGGGCGGGGCGCCGCCGGAAGGCAGACTGGACGACGCATGCCGCGCTGCAGCGAGCGTGCGCGCCGCCTGCGAGGCGTTCATGCGGCCCTGCTGCGCCGTCACTTTCTTGAGCACTTCGGGCTCGATCATAATGGCCCGCTGGTAGGCATCTTCCATGCTCATTTCGATCCCGCGCTTGGCCGCGGCGTCCATCACGTCGGCCATCGTCAGCCGCACGGCGTCGAAGTGCTCATGCTTGGCGTCGGCTTTAAAGGCGCTGACTGCATCGCGGACCTGCTCGCTGCTTTGCTGCTGGGCGTACTGCAGCAGCGCATCCATGCGCGGATCGCGGAACTGCTGCGGCTGCTGCTGCGGCACCTGTGCCTGCTGCGTCGGGTACAGCGGCGACTGCGCCGCCGGGCCGCGCTGAATCGCCTGCGCCAGATGGGCGTCGAGCGCGTCCAATGGCACGCCGTAGCGTTGCACCAGCGCGGCGACGAAGGCGGCGCGGTCGTTGGGCGCCCCGGTGCGCAGCAGCGTCGCCGCTTTCAGGTAGTCATGGAACGCCGCCAGCGGCTCGCCGCCTTCGGCTTCCATCAGCGCCCGGTACGGCTCCACGATCGAGTTGAAGCGATCGACGTGCTGGCGCATGTGCGCGTTCTCGCGCATGCGGTGGACCTGCTCGTTCTCGCGCCGCTGGATTTCCTGCTGCACGTCGGGCGCCAGCGTTTTCCAGTGCTCGCGCAGCCCGGCCTTCCAACTGGCCGGCGCCGGGGGCACGGGCGCTGCATCAGGAGCAGCAGCGGGGGTGGTAGCCGGCGCCTGCGCTGCGTCGCCTGTGGGCGGCGTGGCGCCCTGCTGCAGCAGGGCGGCGACGCCGCCCGGCTCGGGCGCACGGGCGCCTTCCTCGGGAACGTGGGCGGCGATCGCCTCGTTCAGCGCCTCGCGGATTGACGGCGGCGCGTCCTCGATCGGGGTGGGTGCTTCGGGTGACGGGTTCGGGTCCATTAACGGCCTTTCTCTTGCAGTTGCGCGATGGCCTGCGCGATGACCTGCTTGCGGTTGGGATCGACGCCGCTGGCGATCGCCTCGCGCTTGGCGGCGTGCTGGCTCCAGTAGTTGTGTCCGAAGTCGTCCACGGTGGTAAGCCCGTGGCGCTTCATGTACTCGCGGTGCTTGCTGCGGGTGCTGATGTCGGTGCCGTCGCTGGCGCGCACGCCGTCGTAGTGGCGATCGCCCCACAGCGCACTGTCGGTATTGCCTACATCCGGCACGTAGTCGTTGCTGACTTCGTGGAACTCCAAAGTCTCGCGGTCCTGCACGAAGCGGCGCTTAGGCATGGCTACACCCCCGGCAGGCCGGGCAGATGCGGCATCGGCCGCGGTGCGTTGGGCGGCAGGCCGGCGCCCGGCGGCATGCCGGGAGCGCCCGGCGGTGGCCCGCCGGGTGGCGGCGGGCCACCGGGACCACCGCCGGGTGGCGGCGGTCCACCGGGCGGCGTTGGAGCCTGCGCCTGCATGCCCTGCACCGCCTGCGCGTTCTGCATGCTCCACATCTGCAACTGCTGCGCCGCCATCATGGGGTCGATGCCAAGCTCAACCAGCGTCTTGACCGCCTCGGCAAATTCCTTCTGCGCCCCGGCCCGGTTTTCCTCGGCCGCGGTGATTTCCTTTTTGTCGAACGGCGTCGGCGGCGGGGGCGGCGGCGGTCCCTTGGCCTTGTCGGCTTGGATCGCCTGCAGCGCCTGATCCAGCACGCCTTCGATCTGCTTGCCAGCTTTAAAGCCGGATGCGGTCCATTGCAGCATCTGGATCAGGAACGGTCCCGCGCTCGGCGATGTCTGCGTCAGTGGCAGCGCCGCTTGAATGAACCCGCTGATCGCAGTCAGGAACTCGACCCGCTGGCCTTTCTCAAGCTCCCAATCGGGAGCGGTCACGTTGTCGGCGCTGATCTTGACCCGCATGGCTACCGACGGGTCACTCTTGAGCAGCTTGACCGCCTCGGCGGCGAGCGCCTTGTCGGGCGTCTTGTCGATCTGCGAGATGTAGAGGATGGTCTGCGGTTGCCAGTGACGGCAGATGATTTCCGCGCGCATGCGGTAGTTGTCGGTGACGAAGCGCGCCACTTCCTCGCTGCCGCGGGCACCGCGGGCGCTGCCGAACTGCGCTTTCAGGCGCTGCGTGGTGGCGGTTTCCTTGGTCTGTGCCATGCCGCGCTGGATGTCGCTGATGCCCAGCAACTCGAACACTTCCTGCGATAGCGTCTGCTTGCGCTGCACCAGATACTGTAAGGCAGCGACTACAGTGTCGAGCGGCAACCAATCGACCTGCCCCTTGATGCCGCCCTTTTCAGCGAACATCGCCCAATTGTCCACCGGGATCAGTTGGTTCATCGCCGCTTGGTTGAGCATGCGCTGCACCCCTTCCGCCGCCTTGTCATAGACGCCGACCAGCTTTAAAGCCTCGGTCAGCATGCCGGTGCGGCTGGCGATCAGGTCAAGCTCGTCGTACTGGCTCTTGGCGTAGTCGTAGTCCGGCTTCGGGATGTACGCCTTGGTCAGCGCCGTCGCGCACAGCGGCCGGCGCACGGGGAAAAAGTCCTGCAACTGCAGCGGGTCTTGCTTGGCGTCGAGCAGCTTGTCATGCCCCTGCACGTACCAGTAGGCCCACTTGGTCGAGCCGCACCAGATTTCCCACACGTCAGCCATGTCCTCGGTCAGCGCCCGCAGCGGGTCGTCGTCGTTGGCCGCGCGCGTGACAGCCGATGACTTCAACGCCATCGGCACGCCCGCTGCAGCCTCGCCGAACCGCTTGCGCAGCGCGTCCGCGGTCATCGGCACCCGCCGCGCCACCCAGCGCCGCTCCTGCCAGCGGGTGCAGGGCGAGAACAGGAAGTCGGACCAGCGCACGTAGTCGATCGGCGCCCGTTCCTCGGTGATGATGGGGATGACCAGCGGAGCGCCGGCATCATCCATCACGCCGCCGACGGTGAAGTCCTGCGACTTGAACTCGTAGCGTGCCCATGACACGCCCATGCCGGCCACCAGCCGGTCGAGGATGCAATCCTGCAGCACGTAGTAGGGGCTGTTCTCAAGGTCGTCGGCCTCGAACTGGAAGATGCGTTCGAGGATCACCGCGGCGACCCGCGCCACGTCATCGCCGGGATCGAGATTGGCGCGATCGACATCCACCTTGGGTATCTGCCCGTACAGCGCGGCGAGCACCGTCTGCACGTTCGACCAGAACAGCGGGAAGCGCGACACGTCGCGGTTGTTGGCGGTCGCGTCCTGATCCGACAACAGGTACTTGCGCTCGATGGTCTTGGCCCGGTTGTGCCACTTCTGCAGCCACTTTTTCGACGCCGCGATTTCCTTGGCCCAATACTCGGGCGTGGCGTGCTCCTGCTGCTCGGGTGTAGGCGCTGCCTGCTGTTGCGGCGCCGGCTGCGGCTCGGCTAGGTACGGCGGCGGCTGCTGTTGCTGCGCTGGCGGCATGACGGGATCAGGCGGCATCGCGGTTCCTTGGGCGGCGTTAGATCGGGCTCGGGGCGCGTCAGCGCGTCCTCGAACAGTTCCTCGGGCGTCTGCTCCCGACTTTCCTG
>Ga0097621_100000215_pt1 | contig 38162 bp, 51 predicted proteins | sample KBSMisM72_FD_73165 | JGI IMG/M metagenome (GOLD analysis project Ga0097621, IMG submission 73165) | Miscanthus rhizosphere microbial communities from Kellogg Biological Station, Michigan, USA - KBS Miscanthus M7-2 (version 2) (version 2) | ecosystem: Host-associated > Plants > Roots >... | reverse complement strand
CGGATTGATGATCGCAGCGTGGATGGTGGCGGCGTTGGTCCTGGCTGGCCTGGTTGGTCTGGTAGTCCATCTGGCCGATGCGCGGCTACCAACGCGCGGCCGCCGGTTGATCGTCAACCTGGCGGATGGTTCGGCGCTTCGCGGCATCCTGATTCAATCGCGCGGACCATGGCTGCGCCTCGAGGACGCAGAGCTATTACGGTCCGGCAGCGGCGTTGTTGAAACCTTGCGGATCGATGGATCGGTATTCATCGAACGTCCGCGGATAGCGTTCATCCAGGTTCTGCCATGAACAAACGTCCTGCGCTAGCCGCGTCCGCATCAACCGCCAGGCCAGCGCAGCCAACCGCGCGCGGCTATCGCATCCGCGATTTCTGCGAACGGGAAGGCATTAGCCGCGCTACCTGCTGGCATTGGGCGCGCAAAGGCGTAGTGCGGATGTCCCGATTGGGACCGGCGGTAGGCGTCCGCGTTGTCTACGCCGATCCGGACCTAGACGATCTGGATGATTAGGCGATGAACAAACGTAGACGCTACCTGGCGAAGCGCCGCCGCGCGTCCGCGCGCAGGCAGCTGCGCCGCGGCTGGCTGCCGGACACGATCTGCGGCCGCTGCGGCGAACCAGACGTACCGGTCTATGCGGCAACCTGCGCCGAACAGCCAGAGCGCTTAATCGGACTGCCGCTAGGGATGTACCACTGTCCCGATTGCGGATGCATGCTGGTCGCTGGCCTGCCGCATCCAACGTTGTGCCGGTTCTGCGCCTCGAGGACACATCCGGCGTTCGATAGTCCGCGGGAACGCATCGAACCGCCGCAGCTGCTACCGCCGTTCGGGACGCCTGGCGCGTAGCGCTGTTGGGACGGTCCTGTTGATTCAGGACGTAGCGCGCGCACTACCGGCCGGAACCGGCGTCCCGTCTACATCCTACCGTTACGCGGCCGCGCTGGTAGATATCAATAGGTATCAATAGGTATCCGTTGATACCTATTGATCCCTATAGAGATCATCCGGCCGCGCTCGAGGCGCCGCCGCGGCCGCGATGTTTAATCCCGTCTAATCCGGTTTCGTCCAGCCTCATGCATGGCAGTAGGCCATTGCATCAACGCTGGTCACAAGCGGACTGTATGCGTCGTGGCAGTCGTATTCAGCAGCGGCGCGATGCAAGCGGTACGCGCCGCTGGCAATGGTCCGCCTAGCGCTGTTACCGGCGTATCCGTCCTGCCATCCGATCCGATCTTCCTCCATACCGATTACGCGGCCATCTATCGCGCGCATCCGTTTATCCGGACATGCGTTGACTTCCTCAGCCGCAACATTGGCCAGCTAGGGTTGCATCTGTACCGGCGCGGACCGGACAACAGCCGCGAACGGGAACGAACGCATCCGGTGGCGCGGCTACTCGAGTATCCGAACGCCTGGACGCCGCGCTATGACCACATGCTGGCCACGGTGGCGGACCTTGGGATTTATGGCGTTGCCTACTGGCTGAAATGGGGGCCAGCTGGCGCGCGTACCGCGCTGGTCCGGATTCCGCCGTTCGCGCTCGAGGCAATCGAACCATCCGCCATCGGCGCGCTGCGCTATGAATGGTCCATCGGCGGAACGCGCCTCAGCATCGATCCGGCAGACATCATCCGGTTTCGCTGGTTCGATCCAGATCCGGCGCGCGCTGGCCTACCGCCGATTGAAAGCCTGCGCCGCATCGTGGCAGAGGATCGCGCCGCGGCGGCGCATCGCCAGACGCTATGGCAAACCGGCGCGCGGATCGGCGGCGTTGTTGAACGTCCGAAGGAAGCTGGCGTCTGGTCGCCAGAGGCGCGCGATAGGTTCCGGACGCAATGGCAGGAACGCTACTCCGGTCCGGCGTCCATCGGCCAGGTTCCCGTCCTCGAGGACGGCATGCAATTTAAGCCAGTCACGATGTCTCTGGCCGATACGCAGGCGTCCGACATGCGCGCCGCCAATATCGAGGACATCGCGCGCGTCTACCAGATTCCAGCGCCGATGGTTGGCATCCTGGCGCATGCGACCTATAGCAACGTCCGCGAACAGCATAAGCATTTGTACCAGGACTGCTTGGGGCCGATCTGCGTCCAGCTAGAGGACACCATCGCGCTATCGCTGCTGGCTGAATGGGACGATTCCGATCCGCTCTATCTGGAATTCAACATTGCCGAAAAGCTGAAAGGCAGTTTTGAGGAACAGGCGCGCGCGATCCAAGTCCTGGTTGGCCGACCAGTGATGACAGCCAATGAAGGACGCGCGCGGTTGAACCTGCCGAACGTGGCGAACGGCGATGAACTCATGTCGCCTCTCAACATGACGGTGGCCACCGATGCGCCAGCGCCGCCGGTTGATGAACCGGACCATGCGCCGCGCGGTTCCGTTCACTAAGCGCCGCAGGAAGGACTAGCCATGCCAGAGGACATCACCGTAACGCTAGATGGCAGCGTGCTAACGCGCGCGATCCTGGCTGGCCTGGCCGATGGCCGCATTGAACCGCAGTCCTCGAGCGAACCGGCGGCCGCGGTTCCGCTCTGGCTGCGCGGCGGCGTTTGGGCCTGCGATCCGGCCGCCATTGAAGGACTGTCCGCGATGGCAGACGCCAGCGCCAACGGCGCAGGCGAAGCGCTGCGCGCCGCCAGCGATAACCAGCAGCTGCTGGCGCCAGGCGCCAACGTGGCGGTTATCGGCATTCACGGTTTCATTTCGCGGCGTCCGTCGTTTTGGTCCTCGCTATTCGGCGGATTGTCGCTGGTGGAATTGGAAGGCGCGTTGCGCGCCGCGGCCAACGATCCGCAGGTTGCCGCTATCGTCCTCGATTGCGATAGTCCAGGCGGCAGCGTGACTGGCGTACATGAAGCGTTTGAAGCGGTCCGCGCCGCCAACGCCATTAAGCCAGTCCATGCGGTTATTAGCGGACTCTGCGCCAGCGCGGCGTATTGGATTGCCGCTGGCGCCTCGAGGATTTCCATATCGCCATCGGCCGAAGTCGGCAGCATCGGCGTTTTCGGCGTTCATGCGGATCGGTCCGCGTTCTACGCCGCGGAAGGCATCACGTTTTCAGTCTTTGCCGCGCCTGCCACGAAAGCGGAAAACGTGGATTTCCAGCCGTTGACGGACAACGCGCGGCTGGCGATGCGGCGGCGCGTGGAAGGACATTACGCGCGGTTCGTTGGCGATGTGGCGGCCGGACGCAATACGACGCCAGAGGCAGTCCGCGAAGGCTACGGCGCTGGCCGCGTTGTCGGTTCGGCCGATGGCCTGGCCTGCGGACTGGTGGACGCCATCGAAACGCCAGCCGCGGCCATTGGCCGCGTCATGGACCAGCTGCAGGACCGGACCAGGCGCGCGGAAATCGCGCGGTTCCGTAGCGAAGTATCCGGCGCAGGCGCCGCGTAGTTTCCCTGATTCCCGATTTCTGAAACCAACGCCGAAGTAAAGGACCAAACGCCATGGCCGCGCATCTACGTATCCGCAACGAACTACAGGCAGCCATCGATCTTGCGTCTACGCTGATGGCGAAGGCTGAAAGCGAAACGCGCGAATTGTCCGCAGAGGAACGCGGCCAGGTTGACGCGCAGCTAGCCAAGGCGCGCGATCTGCGCGCGCAGCTGACGCGCGCCACCGATCTACAGACACTGCAGGACGAACTACGGACGCTAGTTGCGGCCAACGCCGGTCCGGCGGCGTCCTCGAGCTCGAGCGCGCATCGCGGTTCGCTAGGCGCGCAGTTTGTAGCCAGCGAAGCATTCGAGTTTATCCGCGCAGGCCATGCGCGCGGCGGCGCCTGGACGACGCCATCCGTCGATCTGCTGGCCGCCACGTTGACGGAAGATCCGGCCAGCGGCGGCAAGCTGCTGGTACCAACCTATGTGCCAGGCGTCCTGGGATTGCCGTTCGCGCCGCCAACGGTGATCGATCTGCTGGCGCAGGGAAATACCGATGCCGCCAGCATCGTGTATATGGTGGAAAAAACCGCCACCAACGCCGCGGCGCCAGTAGCCGAAGGCGGACTGAAACCAGAATCCGCGCTCACGTTCGATAGCGTGACGGATGCTGTCAAAAAGATCGCAACCTGGCTGCCGGTATCGGAAGAAATGCTGGCGGACGTGGCGCAGATCCAGTCCTACATCAATACCCGGCTACAGCAGTTTGTGATCCTGGCGCTCGAGAACCAGATCATCAACGGCGATGGCATCGGCCCGAACCTGCTAGGCATCACCAACCGCGTTGGCCTGGCGCCAGACGTGGTTCGCGGCGCTGCCGAACTCAACGCGCTAGCCGTCTACCGCCAGATCGTAGAGATCATGGCAACGTCATTCATCATGCCGGATGGCGTCGTGATGTCGCCTCGAGCATGGGCCAGCTGCGTTACGTCGCAGACCAGCCAGGGAGTGTTTTACGGGCCTGGCATGTTTAGCGGTCTGCCATCGCCTGCGCTATGGGGCCTGCCGGTGGCGCTGTCCAATCAGCTGGCGGACCAGACAGAGGCGCTGGTCGGTTCCTTCAAGCAGGCGGCGCAGCTATGGCGGCGTAGCGCGTTGACGGTCCAGGCATCGAACAGCCATGCGGATTTCTTTGTCCGCAACCTGGTAGCCATCCGCGCAGAGCAGCGCGCCGCGCTGGCTGTCTACCGGCCAGGCGCGTTCGGGATGGTAACGGGCCTGGATGTCCTGGCGGCGCCTGGCGGCGCTACGCGCGAAGGCGGACAGCCAGCCATCGGAACCGGCGGCAGCGCTGGCGCCATCGGCGCTGGCAACCGCAGCGAAGCGGAACGCGGACGGGACCAGGCAACGCAGCTGCCAGCGGACAGCAACCGCGGCGGCAACGGTCCTGGCGGCCGCGCGCGCTAGGCGCCTCGAGGACGGTAAGCGAAGCGCCGCCGCGGCGCTTCGCTGTCCAGTCAACCAGAACGAAAGGCGGACGGAATGACAGCGCCTGTACGCGACATGCCGCCATGGCTGGCGGCCATCCTGCCAGGACTCCGCGGCCAGCGCCTAACCGCGCCAGCGGCCGCGCTACTGCCGCCTGCGCTGCTGGCCGCGGACATCGCGCAGCTGGCCAACGTCCTTACGCCAGCTACGCCAGTCCCTACCGGAACCGCGGCCACGCTGTTTGGTGGCCTGGCCGCGCCAACGTTCCGCCGGACGCTACCGGATGTGATGGCGTCTATTCCGATGTCCGGCGGCATGCTGCAGGTTCCAACGTTCGCGCAGGGACTGAACGGCGCGGCGCCGCATGCGGAAGGACAGCCCAAGCAGGAAGCGCTACTGACGTTCGCTGGCAATCTGCGGAAGGCGGCCACGGTAGCGACGTTCATCGGCATTACCGATGAACTACTCGAGGATGCCGCCGGACTCGAGGCATGGCTAACCGCCTACCTTGGCTACCTGGTTCGCATCGCAGAGGAAAGCGCGCTGCTGTTCGGTGATGGCGTGGCGCCGAACAACATCGTTGGATTTTTCCACTACGGGATTCCCGCCTACGGCGGCGCGGCCACCGAACCGGCGGCGCTATTGGCGGACATGATCGCGCAGGCTACGCGATCCTCTGGCATCTATCCGGATACGGCAGTCATTTCATCCAGCCTCTGGTCTGGCCTGGCTGCCTCGAGCGCCGCCGCGCTGGATGCCGCGGCTGGCACGTTCGCTGGCGTGGATGTCATTACGTCCGGCGCGATGGCCGCTGGCCAGGCGCTGGTAGGACCGATCCAGGCGCTATCGGTGATTGGCCGCGAAGGCGGAACCATCGTGGAAGGGACGCAATCGCACGCTAGCGATTTCATATCGAACAAAGCGGTTATCCGCGCCGCGTCGCGGCTGGCGCTAGGCGTCCTGATGCCATCGGCGTTTCTGGTGAAGGCAACCTAGCGATGGCGCGCCTGGTGGTTCCGCCAACGGTTGAACCGATGACGGTTGCGGATGTCCGCCTGCGGTTGAAGTATCCGCGGACGGACCAGGACGCGGCTATCACCGATTGGATCGCGGCGGCGCGCAACGCGCTCGAGCGCTACATCGAACGCGGTTTGATGACGCAGACTTGGGAATTGGTCACACGTCCGGCGGCCATCGGCGCGGCCGCCGGACGCGCGCCAGCGGCGGCCATCGGCGCGGCGGAATCAACGGAATCGCATGTTGGGTATTTCGCGCAGAACCTGACCACGTACCGCAGCAAGGGACCAGCGCCGTTGGCCGCAGGCGAAGGCGCGGCGTCCGCCTATGGCGCCATCGATCTGGTTTGGGCGGCGCCGCTGCAGGCCATCGTGTCTGTCACCGATGAAGGCGGCGCGGTTCCGGCAGAGGCATACGCGGTAGATAACACGGTGGAACCGGCGCGGCTGTACTGGCTGGACGCGGCGCGGCCGGAAGGCAGCGCCACGATCCAGTACCGCGTTGGCTACGGTGATACGCCGGAAAGCGTTCCGGCCAATCTGCGCCAGGTGATGTTCGCGCTGGTCCAGCAGTTTTTCCTGTACCGCGCTGGTCCGCCACCGGCTAGCGCGCTCGAGGAAACGCTCTGCCATGCGGATGGCTACCGCGTAAGGACGTTCGCGTAATGGCGTACCAACCGCCAGCGGAACGCCATCCGCTATCGCCAGTCCTCGAGCCTGGCGACCTATGGCACGTTGGCAATGTCATTAGCCAGACATGGGCCGATCTGCCGAACGGCGGCCAGGGATTGGTAGACGTGCCGATTGTCACCAATGAACCGATGTCCATCGATCCGCTGTCCGCGCTCGAGCGCGCGCAGCCTGGCGCGATCTTGTCTGAGGCAACGCATCGCGTCCGGATGTATTGGGTAGCCGGAATCAGACCGGCGCAGCGGATTACGGTGGCCGATCCGTATGAGGCGCGCCAGCGGACGTTTGAAATCCTGGCGGTAATGAATCCTGGCGAACGCGCCTGGATGTTGGAAATGCATGTAATCGAGAAAGCGTGATGGCTGCCGCATACGCCAAGGTTGAAGGACTCGAGAAGCTACAGCGCGCCTTGAAGGAAGCGCCGCGGAAAACGCGCGCGCTACTGCGGGACATGCTCGAGGAATCCGCCAACGCGGTAGCCGCATCGGCGCGCGGCAAGGTTGCGCGGCATGAAGGCGATCTGTACCGCGCGATTGCGGTAAGCGGCCGCGGCATGACATGGCGCGCCGGACTCGAGGACATGAGTATTGGATCGCGCCGCGGTTCGGCGTCCCATATCAATCCGTCGATCTACGGCCGGTTCGTGGAATACGGGACCAGCCGGACCGGCGCGCGTCCGTTTATGAAACCGGCCGCGGAAGGCGAAGCGAACCAGATTACCGGCCGCCTGCGGAAAGTCGCGGCGGCCATTCCAGGCGAATTGTAGATGGCTGGCGCTACCTGGCCTGCGGCGCTCGAGGACGTAAGCGTTTGCGAATTGATCGAAACGCAGGCCATCGCCTGGCTGCGCGCCGATGCGCGGATGGAAACGCTAGTAGCGGATCGCATCTGGACCAGCGTTCCGCCGAATGCGATTTATCCGTTTGTCATGCTCGAGGCGTTTGTGATTTCGCCATGGAACCGGCTACGCGGTTTCGGCCGGTCCGTCACATTCCAGCTACGCGCGCAGTCGCAGGTTCGTGGCGACTATGAAGCGCATCGGATCGCGGATCGGATGGTGGCGGTTCTGGAAGGACGCAACGCGCCGCTGCCGCCAGCCAAACGCGCCATCTGGTCCATCGATGAAACGCCAGGCGCAACCTATACGGATGTCAACGCAGGCGTCCTGACGTACCACCGGCCAGTAATCGTCCGAGTTCGGTTGCAGGTATGAACAGCCGCAGCCTGGTAGACATCGAATGGATCGCGTTGGGCCTGCAGGCGCTGGCCAAAACGCTGTCTGGCCAGGTAGCGATCCTGGACGCGCATGTTGAGTTACTGATTGACCGGCTGGACGAACAGCAGAGTACGCGCCAGGTAGAGAGCGCGGCCAGCTGGTCCAGCGGCGTTCAGGGCTGCCAGCATCCGGAGGATTACCGGATGGAAGCTGGTTCGATGCGCGCGCCGCTGCGGTTCTTTTGTAAGCAATGCCGCCGGTTCGTTGATCCGGCGCGCAGTGAACGTCCGGCAGATACGCCGGTTGCCGATGGACCAACGACGTAGGAAAGGAACAGACCATGCCGCCAGCACCAGTCCTAACCGGCGATCCGATTGCCGGAATTCACACGTACTTCGCGCTAGGCAATTCGGCGTTGCCTAGCGTTCTGCAGGACATTTCGGATTTCCTCGATGGCGTCGAACCAACAGAGGAAGTGGACGAATTGGACGGAACCACGTTCCGCCGCGAAACGCGCAACATCATTGCCGGATTCCGGACGGTTGGCTATTCGCTGTCTGCAAGTGGAGTACCGCCGCGCATACGTTCTTTTCGCCGTTGCGCGGAAAGACCGATGTTGCCTTCGAGTACGGACCGGAAGGGTTGGACGTTGGTATGGTCACTATCGCGGGAACCTGCAACATCCTCAGCTACTCCGGACCGGTGGCGGCGCACGATGCGGTTACGACGTTTACCGTCGAACTCCGGATCGTGACGCAGGCGGATGGCGTGATTGCCGCCGCTGGCGCGCGCGAAGGCGATGAAGGCGCGGCGCGCGGCGCTCGAGGACGCGCAGCGTAGCAACCGATGAACCAGGCGCGGCGCCTCGAGCGCCGCCGCTACTACCGGGAACCAGGTAGGGAGGACCAACCATTGTCACCGAACCACATCACACTAGCCGGGAAGGATCGTCCGCTGCTGTACAGCGTGGCCGCTATCGAGGAAATCGAGGCAGCCATGGGCCGAACGATCATCCAGATTCTGTCCGTCCCGAATTTCGACGTTGGCCTATCCGGTCTAATCACGATGTTGCACATCGGGATTAAGCATGGCGGCGAAACCAACCTGGCGCGCGAACGCATCCGCACGATGGTTGATCGGGATTTTGAAGCTGGCCGGTTGACGATCCAGAGCCTGATTGAAGTCGTACAGAAAGCGCTGGTGCGTTCGTCCACGTTTAGATCGCAGGTATCGCCCGAAGTCCTGGCCGAACTCGAGCAGATCGAAAGGGACGCAGGCGCTGTCCCTTTGGCATCCGACATTGGCGAAGCGGAATCGATCCGCTCATCTACCAGCTAACCACGTTGACGCCGCGGCAGCTGGAATGCTGTACGCCGGTGGAATTGATGATCATGCTGCGCGCCGCAGAGGCGCGCGACGATTCCAGCTGGCGGCAGCTGGCGCAGCTGGCCGCCTGGCTGCTATCGCCATGGAGTAAACGCAAGCTGACGGCAGACAAGCTACTCAAGCGGCGGCCGCCTGCTACGCCGCTGATACCTGGTGATCTCGAGGAACCGCGCAAGCGCATAAGCGATTGATGCCATGTCCGTTGTAGCTACGCTGCTGGTTCGCGTTGCCGCCAACCTAACCGAACTCGATAAAACGTTTTCGGAATTGGAGCGATCCGCGGACCGGATTTCCAAGGCGTACAGCAAGCTAGGCGGCCAGCTGCAGGGTATCGGTTCCAAGCTAACCACCAGCCTAACGTTGCCGTTGGCTGGCATCGGCGCAGCGGCCGCGAAATCCTACATGGATTTCGATTCCGCCATGCGCGGCGTCCAGGCGGCCATCCAGCCAACGAAAGCGCAGCTGGACGAACTCGAGCATGCCGCGATGGAATGGGGCGCCAAAACGCAGTACAGCGCCACCGAAGCGGCGCAGGCGCTAGGCGAACTCGGCAAGGCCGGTATTGATTCCGCGAATTCCGTAAAGCTACTGCCATCGGTCCTGAACCTGGCCACGGTTGGCGAAATGGCGCTGGCCGATGCCGCCGGACTCACAACCGATACGTTGACGCAGTTTGGCCTAAAGGCAGAGGACGCCGGACACGTTAACGATGTCCTGGCGAAGTCCGCGCAGGTTTCCACAACGTCCGTTGCCGAACTCGGTAACGCGCTGCGCTACGCCGGACCGGTAGCAGGCGCGTTCGGGATGTCCATCGATGAAACCGGCGCGGCGCTGGCGATGTTCGCTAACGCCGGTTTCAAAGCGGATATGGCCGGAACCGCGCTGCGCGGCGTTATCAGCGAAGTAAAGAATCCAGCCAAGGGACTGCGCGATGTCCTGGCCGAATTGCATCTGACCACGTTAGCCAGCGCGGATGGGACGGTCCATCTGGTAGACGTGATGCGGAAGCTGGAAGGCGCAGGCGCGGACAGCGCGCAGCTGCTGAAAGCGTTCGGTGATCGGGCCGGTCCGGCGCTGGTAGCCGCGATGCAACAGGGTAGCGGCGCGCTCGAGAAGATGAACGAAACCATGCAAAAGAGCGACGGTACCGCCAAGGCGGTAGCCGATACGCTGATGTCTGGTTTCGGTGGCGCGGTAGAGCAGATGCGCGGCGCGGTGGAAACGGCCGGAATCAGCATCGGCAAGGTTCTGGCGCCAGCGCTCGAGACAGCCGCGAATTGGGTCGGCAAGCTGGCCGAATGGGTATCCGGCACGCTGGTTCCGGCATTCCAGGCGCTGCCAAAATCCGTCCAGGTTGCCGCAGGCGCGTTCGCTGGCATCGTGGCTGGCATCGGTCCGGCCGTCTACATCGGCGGCGAATTGGTCCAATCGTTCGGCGCCATGGCTGGTCTGTTCGGTAAAACGGCTGGCGGCGCCGCGCAGCTGGCCGAAGGCAGCGCCACGTTAACTAAGGCGCTCACGCTGGAATCCATCGCGGCATGGGCCAGTACCGCGGCAACCGGCGCGTTTGAAGCGGTTGTGGCGGTACTACTCCATCCGGTGACACTGGTTGTAGCCGCGGTAGCCGGACTGGTGATCGGGCTGCGCTATCTGACCGGTTCCTGGGAAGGCGTCCTACAGGTTCTGACGTTGGGCCTGGTCAATTTCAAAACGCTAGCCGCGATATGGGACGGACTGAAAGGCGCGGCATCGCTGCTGGCGCAGGGATTCAACATCATCGCGCAGGCGGTACAGGGATTCATCAGCGAAGCAGGCGGCAAGCTATCGCCGTTGATGACCACGCTAAAAAACCTGTTCACCGAATTCGCAACCTGGCTGGCCGGTAACGCGGTGGCCGCCTTCAACGCGATCCGAAACGCGGTGGCCACGTTCGCAGATAGCGGTATCGGCAAGCTGTTGTATGCGCTAGGCGAACTCTGGATCAAGCTGCAGATCGGCAGCGTGCTACTGGTCGCCAAGGTTGCGCTAGAGGCGTTGGGCCTGGCGGTTCGCGGCGTTCAGCTGTTCATCGCGGATTTTGTCAACGATCTGAAAGGCGCCTGGAATAGCGCCTGGAAGATGGCAACGGATGGCGTCAACAATACGATCCTGGTCCTTAAGGTTGCGGCCGCCTGGTTTGGCGTCGATCTGCCGAAGGCGATCCAGGCGGTAATCGAGAAGCTGTCCGCGATGGCAGGCGGCATCGATACATGGGCGCGCAACGTGGCTGCCGGTATCGGCGTTGTGATTGCCATCCTGCCTGGCATGTCCGGCGCGGCATCCGCGATGGAACGCGCCACGTTGAACGCCGCGGCCGCGTCTACCAACCTGGCCGCCAACAACGATGTCCTGGCCGCTGGCAACGCGCGCGTAAAGGAAACGCTAGACGCGGCCGCGGCGGCAGCCGTGAAACATGAAGCGGCCGCCAAGGCGAACGCAGAGACAAGCAAGGCGGCCGCGGCAGCGGCGAAGCGCGCCGCGGAGGAATACCAGAAGCTGGCCGATGCGATGTCCGGTAAAGACACGCTGGACAAAGCCAAGCAGCTAACCGCCGTCCTGGCGGATCTGACTGCAAAGGGAATGAAACCATCCGCGGAAGGCGCCAAGCAGGTACGCGAAGCGCTCGAGGCGGCCGCAGAGGTATTCATATCCACCGGTAAAAAAGTCCCGCCGGAAATGGGCCGGTTGTGGGCATCGCTACTGCCGCCAACCAAGGTTGAAAACGATCTGCGGCAGTTTGCCGGACTGTTTACGCGCAGCATGGCGCCGGTTATTCCATCGGTCCGCCAGCTGGTAGGCCAGGTCAATACCACGCTGGCCGGTATCCATTGGGAAGCGTTCGTACCATCGCCTGCGGATCGCACGCTGCTGGCGCGCGAACTCGCTAATTGGGGCAAGGATCTTAAGGGACAGATCGACGGGATTTTTACCGGCATGTTTACCGGCCAGACCGGATTCCGCGATGGTCTGTCGCAGATGTTCCATGGCGTCCAAGGTTTCGCCAACGGACTGATTGGGGATTTCCAGCGGGAATTCTCAACGCAGATGACCAACGTTTTTAAAGGCGGCGATTTCGATTTCAAAGAGCTATTCGGCGGCGCCAAAAGCAAAACGGCTGGCGCCGCTGCAGGCGCCGCGGTTGGTCTGACGGTTGGAATGGCGTTCGGTAAAGCGTTCGGGAAGGAAGTCGGCGCGATTACTGGCGCGGCCAGCGGCGCCGCCATGGGCGCTGTCTACGGCGGTTGGGTTGGCGCAGGCGTTGGCGCAGGCGTTGGTTTCGTGTCCGGCTGGATGGCTGGCGTTGAAAAAGAGGCAGCGCAGAAACAGGCCATGCAAGGCGCGCGCGGCAACCTGCTTGAAGCGTTCGGCGGCATGGAGCAGTTAGCCAAAACGGTTCGCAGCGTTGGCGTAGATTTCGATGCGCTCTGGACCAGCAACGATCCGAAGGTATTCAACGAACAGCTAAACCAGTTTCAAACCAACCTGGCATCATCGAAAGCGGCCATGACGCAGCTGGCAAAGTCCATGGACGATGCCAGCAAGGCTGGCGCGCTGCTGTCCCTGCAGGATTTTTCCGGCATCGCGGATATGGTCGCCAAGGGATTTCCTGGCGCCAGTGATGCCGCCGCGGCGTTCATCGGCGCGCAGCAGGACGCGGCCACGAAAGGCATCGATGCGTTCCTGACCAACGCGCAGATCAAAACAGAGCGCGGCGCGCTGGCGATATCCGCATCGCTGGCCGGTATCTACCAGACCATGATCGAAGGCGGCGCTTCGCCAACGCAGGCGTTCGCGGCCATGGAAGGGACGATAGCCAAGCTGCAAGCGCAGCTGGATAAAACCGGCATGGCAGGCGCCGCGGCGTTTACGCCGCTGGCGGATCTGGCCAGGCTGGCTGCCGATTCCATCGCTGGTCCGGTATTCGATGCGATGGCCGGACTCGAGCAGGGATTGACCAGTACCGCCAACCTTGGTCTGCTGAACCAGGAAACGTTCAGCGGTTTCGCGGACGAACTACTGGCCAGCTATAAGGGACTCGAGGCGCAGGGTAAAGGCGGAACCGTAGCGATGGCCGGTATGCAAGGCGCGCTACAGAAAGCCTGGGAAATTTCCGAACAGTTTGGCTACAGCCTGGAAGGCGGCCAAAAGGAATTGATTGATTACGCGCTGCAGGCTGGATTGATCGGTGAGAAATTCAAACCGGCTACGGATCGGATGGTGGACGCCATCAACGGTCTGATTGACCGGATGGATAAATTCCTACTGAAATTCAACGAAATCGATCCGAACAGCAAGGCTGCGGTTAATTCGCTGAATGAGAATTTCGGCAAGATTAAGCAGCCGGTAATCAAGCCAACGATTGAACTACCGGAACCGCCGGATTTCAGCGATCCGCGCTGGCGCTACGCCAGCGGCGGCGCGGCTGGTGGACCATCCGCAGGCGGTACGCTCTACGTTCCCGCGATGGCGTCCGGCGGCATCGTGACAAAGCCAACGGTTGCGCTGATAGGCGAGCGCGGACCGGAAGCGGTAGTACCGCTGTCCAGCGATTTCATGGGCGCAGACCTAACCGTCTACCTCGATAGCGAAGTAATCACGCGCGCCGTCCTGCGGAAGCAGCCGCGGCAGCTGCGCGCGTATGGCGCGGTTCGGTAGCCATGGCGCTGGCGCTCACGATCAACGGCGCGGATGTCCTCGATTACCTCGAGCCTGGACCGGGAAATCCGGGCCTGGATCGGGCGCTGCAGACGCGAACGGTTATGCGGTTCGTATTGAAGGACCGAACCGGCGCGTTCCGGCCGCAGCTGCGCCAGGAAGTGATAGCCACGCTGGACGGAACGCGGATATTCGGTGGCGTTCTGACCATGATTGATGAAGGCGATTGGGGCGATTACAAAGGGAATTGGTTCAGCTGCGAAGCGGCGGATTACGGGTCCGTCCTCGAGACAATCGAACTCAACGGCGTTGCGCCAGGCGTCACGCTGAAAGACATCGTGCAGCATCTGGTAACGGTCCGCCTGGCTGCGCGCGGATTCAGTGTGCATCCGGCCATGGCCGCCGGTCCGGTGATCGGATCGCAAGGCTATTCGTTCCGCTACTACGTGGACATTTTTAACGATCTGGCGCGCATCACCGAATGGCCATGGTCCGTTGATGAATTCAAGCGGATTCTGTTTGCGCCTGCGGACGGTAGACCAGCGCCGTTCGCGTTGACGGCAACCAACGACACGATCAATACCATCCGCGTAGCGTCTACCCTGGACGGATACGTAAACGTGGTATGGCTGCACTACGGCGCGGCTGGCGTCCGCGAAGTAGCGGAAAGCTGGACGGCTACCGCAGGCCAGACATCGTTCGCGGTTGTGAACTTCCCTAATCCGGAAGGCATCAACGCGCCGCCATCCATCGTGACTGTCAACGGCGCGGAGGAAGCGGTAGGTACTACCGGCCAGCCATGGTCCTGGACAGCGGCCACCGGCACGCTGGTTCGCGTAACGGGCCTGGCTGCAGGCGATGCGGTTTCCACCGTCTATGGCGCCACGTTCCCGGCCGCCATCGTGGAAGCGAACAGCGCCGAAGTAGATACCTACGGCGAATTCGCGCTGGTGGAAACCGCCGATGATGTATTCGACGTTCGCCAGGCGCGGCAGATCGCGCAAGGCATGTTGGCAGAGCGCGGCGGATTACTGCGGCGGATCTCGGTTGTGACGCATGCGCCTGGCCTGGTGCCCGGTCATGTCGTACCGGTCAACGTGCCAGAGCGCAACATCGCTGGCGATTGCCTGGTCCTCTCATCACGCCTGGTCCATGACGGACGCAAGGCGAACGGCGATGAATTCTGGCGGTTCGATCTGGATCTAGTGGAAGGAACCGCCTACCGCGAAACGTGGCAGAAATTCTTTCGGGACATTGCGCGCCAGACTACCGGCGCGGCGGTATCGGCAAGCGGATTGGTTGGTCCTCTGCCGATAGGCGGCGTAGGCAGCGGTGGATCGGCGCCATCGCTGCCTGCGTCCGTCTTTTACCGGTTCCTTGGCGGTTCGCGGACGGTGGCCGGACTGGTGCCAGCGGCCGCATCCGATCCATGGATCAACATTCCCGGTTTCGTGGATGCGTTTGTAGACTTCGATTCCATCGGAACGCGGATCGTCCAGGTATCGGTTCAGTGCCGGTCACACGATCCGGCGGTATCGGTAACGCCGCGCGTGGTGTCCATCGATGGCGCAGGCAACCGCGCGCTGGTCCTCGCTACCGGAACGCCGACCAACGCAACCGCCTGGACCTATCAAGGCATGACGCTACCGGCGCATGCTGGCCTAACGCCGATCCGCGTTGAACTCTCAACGTCCGTCCGCAACCGGGATGTATTCGTGGCCAATGCCATGCTGAACGTATTCGGCGCGGCCGCCGCGCTCGAGCGCGAACCGGCCGCGTAGTGGACCATGGCTGATTTAACGTCCGTCTACGCGGATCGCGCCTCATTCGGACTGGCGGATACCGCCGTCCCGTCCGGTCCGCTGCGCCTTGGCGCGCTGGCCGCGGCGGCAGCTGGCGCGGCGCGCCTGGCGCTGGACGCCAGCGGCAACGTAACCGCAGGCGTGCTAACCGCGGCGGATATTCCGCCAGCGTTCGTCCGGCGGGACGTGGCGGAAACGATCAATGCCAGCTGGACATGGGCTGCAGGTACCACGATTTCGTTTGCGGCTGGCGGCAGCCTGGCCGCGCCTGCGGCTACGTCGCGCAGCGCCGGAACGCGGCTGGTCCTCGAGCCTGTATCCGCGTCCACCGAATACGCGCAAGGCAGGGAATCCGGCGCGCTCTGGACATCGGTTCCGGCGCTGGCCGCGCATAAGTGGTATCAAGGCGCCAGCGAACGGCTGCGCCTGGATACGGACGGAACGCTAAAGGTAATCGGCGGTTCCGGCGCGCTGCTACTGCAGTCCGCCGCTACTGGCGATGGCGCCATAGCCGCGGCGCTCAGCCTGGCGCTAACCGCCGCAGGCGTGATTTCCCTATCAACCAACGGCGGCATCCTGCCAGCGCTTGGCTACCGGGAAAACCTCGGTCTGATAAACCGCAAGTACCTGCAGCTGCACTGCGCCGAACTGTGGGCGGAAACGCTGGTAGCGCAGGACACGTTGGCCACGATTGGCGGCCGCGTCCTGGTCGGGCAAACAACGACGTTGACGCGGGACTGCGCGCCAGGCGACACCACGGTCTACGTTAAACACAACGCCTTCAGCTTGCATGTTGGCCTGGTGGAATACGGATCGAAGCTGGTACTTCAGTCCGGCGGCAAGTTTGAAGTACTGGAAGTTACCGCGACGGCGGCGCCAGCGGCGGAACCAGCTGGCGATTACGGCTATACGGTGAATCGCAATTTTGACGGCAGCGGCGCGAACCAGTGGTACGCAGGCGATGCCGTTTTCGATACCGGGAAATTTACTACCGGACCAGGCGCGTTCATCGATCTGTACAGCATCAACGGACTAAGCGCCGGAACCACGGCTGGTCCGACGATTGTCGGCAACGTTCGGATCAACGAAACCGCCACCGGCTGGCGCGAACGTTGGGCGATTGGCAACCTGGCTGGCATCTACAACAACAGCGCCGCGATGTTCGGCGCCGCGTTCGGTGATCCGGCTGGCATCCATCTGCAGATCGATGCGACCAACGGAATCCGCATGCTCGGTGGCGGTAATACCGCCACGTATGGCCAATGGGACATGGCCGGGAACCTTTCCCTTGGCTACACCACGTCCGGCCAGATCGTGTTTACCGCCATGGACGGCAGCCTGCGGATGAAGGTTGCTGGCGTCGATAAGATGGCGCTGCTGAACGATGGCGCGTTGTATCTCAGCACCGGTTTAATCTGCGGCGCGTTTGCGGGAACCACCGGAGTTGTCCGCAGTTTCAACGCGCTCGATTGGAATTCTGGCAGCGGATTCTACTTTCGCTATACGCAGGCGACTAATCAAACCGCCGCGTTGATTGGCAATAGCGCTGGCCGCCGCGTTCAATGGGACGGCGCTTCACTAAAAGTGATTTCGGACGGATTCATCCTCGATGAAAACGGGATCACGATGGGCCAGCATGCCGGTGGCAGCCCAACGGAAAACGGTAAGACGATCAAGTTTGGCGTAAGCGGCGCGTTGATGTGGGACACGGCTACCGGTGGCGGCCGGTTTGAAATCCTGCGCGGCGGCCAGATCCGGATCGAAGCGGGAACGTCCGGCGGATTGGGCATCGAACTACAGGCAGGCGGTTCGGGCATTGATCGGGTCATTTTGCAGCTAGTGTCCGTATCGTCCGGACAATCGCAGATGATCCTTGGCGGCCAGTCCAGCGGAGGCGTCACGTATCCGCGGTTCGTACCGTCTACCGATACGCTGCAGGACATCGGCGCAACAACGGCGCGCTGGCGCAACATCCACGCTGTTACCGTGTTATCCGCCTCATTCCAAGGCAACGTCGCAGGTAGCTGGCTGAAAACACAGTACGGCGCGTTCGGTGGCGCAACGCCGAACCTCTACTATTTAGAGGTAGGCGTAGATTCCGCCGGTAAACCTGGTTCCTCTACATGGACGGTTTCGCCAAGCAATGCCGCCGCGAAAGATGATGTGACGCCGGTTGATCCAGTTGCGGCGCTGGCGCTGGTCCGCCGCGTCCCGCTGGTCCGCTATCGCTATAACGGCGCGTATGGTTCGCCAGCAGGCATGGCCGCCATCGGCGTAATCGCTGAAAACGTGGCGGACATCATGCCGGATAGCATCCATCACGGTAGCGATGGATCGCTAGGATGGAACGCGCACGAATTACTTATGTTGAACGTGGCCGCCGTCCAGGCATTGGCAGCGCGCCTCGAGCGCATCGAAAGGAACCAGCAGCTATGACGCCGGATGAAAAACTCTGCTACAGCGAAGGCATGCTCTGGCGTAACCGCGTCAAAGCGCAGGCCATCGCCTACGCTGGCGAAGTGGTACGGGAAGATCCATACGGGCTGATTGCCGATGATCCGCAGCGCTCATTGACGTACCACCAGAACCGCGTTCGCGTTAGCCAGACGTGCCTAGCGCAGCCGGATATGTTCGCGCAGCAGAACGGCGGCAGCGTGGCGCTGGCGCAGATCGATCCGGTTGTGGCGGACGATCTGGCGCTCAAAGGCGGCATCATCAATCTATGGGAAATCCTGGCCGGTGGCATTCCGCCTGCGCCGATTCCGGACGCGCCGCTGGCTAGCCGCGAACCTGGCCGCGAACCTGGCCGCGAAGCGCCGCCACCGGCGCGCCGTTAGACTCGAGGACCAACGCCGATGGAACGTCCAGCGCTAACCGCCACGTCTGGCGAATTGTTTTACAAACTGCTAGCGGTCCGAACGCAGCTGCAGCTACACGAGGCAGACGCGCAGCTGTACGCCGCGCGCGCCGAATTGGCGCGGACCTACCAGACCAACCTATCCGGCGGATTGCCTGCGCTCGAGGCGCAAGCGCTGGCGGCGCTCGAGGCGCCGAACGGCGCGCGGTTCGATTGGCAGACGTTCAGCTATACCGATCCGCCGGTAGACCAGGCGGCGCCAGCGGCCGCTGAATAGCGGCCAGCTGGCCGCCATCTAGCCGACAACCAGCGGCTACGCGCGCGCGCTCGAGAAACCGGAACCGAATAACCAACCGCTGCGATCTGGCGCCGATCCAGAACGCGGCAACCTGGACGGGAGTGTATCCGCCATGTTGCATCGCATTTTGGGCGCTTCGCTGCTGGATGCCTGCGCGCCAGGCAAGGTATTTGAACCGGCGCTAGATGAAGCGGTGGCGCTGCGCTGGAATTGCGTTCGCATCTTTTGCGGCGCGCTGCCATGGGCCAACCAGGCATGCGCCGATGTCTACGCCAGTCTGCCGCGCGTCCTCGAGGCATGCGGCGCGCGCGGCATCAACGCCTACCTGGCCTACCATACCGAAGCTGGTACCGGCTACGATCTGGACGCGCATACCGACCAGATCGAAGCTATCGCGCGCGCCTATCCCGTTATCGTCCTGCGCGAAGTCGCCAACGAAGCGGACCACGATACGCAAGGCGGCCGCCTGCCGCCGGAACGCTGCGCCGATCTGGCTGGCCGGATGTCTGGTCCGGTCCTCTATGGCGCCACGATTACCAGCGATGAAGATCCGATGTATGACGGACGCGAAGGGAACGCCGTACATCTAGATCGCGGCCGCGATCCATGGAACATGGTTCGGCGCGTTCGGGAAATCTACGCGCATACGGAAAACACTGGCGAACCGTCTACCAACCAGGAACCAATCGGCGCCGATGAAGCGAACGATCCTGGCCGCCGGTTAGCCGATCCGGCCATCTTCCGGACCATGGGCGCGTTAGGCCGGTTGTTCGATTGCATGTCCATTTTCCATTCGGAAGATGGCAGGTACTGCCGAACGCTGCGGCCGGTAACGCGCAGCTGCGCGGAAGCGTTCGCGGCCGGATTCCTGGCCTGGCCAACGCCGGATGCGCTCACGTACAAAAACGCTGGCCACGGTGGTTCGCCAGTCAAAACCGCGAATTTTGATCGCGTGGTGCGCGTCTACTCTGGCGTGATGCCGGATGCCATGTCCGCGCTAACGGTGGCGGTTGGCCTATCGGAATCGGTGGAGTATTCCGCCGTCGAACTCAATGAAGGCTGGCGCTGGTCGGATCTGCTGGACCAGCAGCAAGCGCAGGACGGAAGGCTGGTCCAGATATGGCGGACCATCAACGATGGCGCGCGCATCGCGCCTACCTACCAGAACCGCTATCCGGCGGACACGTACCAGCGCCAGCCGCGCATCGATGATGGCGGCCGGACGTTCGGAAAGAGTAGCTAGCCATGCGTTTCAATCCTGCGGCTACCGCGGTGGCCTATACGGACGGATACGGTGGCGGCGAACTATCGATCCGGATCGTTGATTGCGTAACCGGCCATGCGATAGCGCTACTGCCTGGCGGCCACGATCCGCGCTGGCTAGGTCCGCAGACGTTGATCGCGCGTTCGATGGATGGAACCGCCTCGAGCGCTGGCGCGCAGGGTTATACCTGCCAGTACGTAGGCGCCAATGATGGTGATCTGGATGCGCTCAATGGCCGCGCCGCCTACGCCGCGGATCGCAGTAGCGGCGTAACCGTCTACGCGCCAGCCGTCCCGCCGCGATCCTTCGCTGGCGCGTTTGAACCGGCGCTGTCTGCAGGCGGAACCATCGCGCTACGCGATCTGGCCAGCGGCGCGCTGCGCCTCGAGCGCCTCTCAGGATGCATCGATGCGCCGCCAGGCGTGGCGGACCTTGGACCAGGAACGCGGCCGCGCTGGTCCAGCCAGACCATCGTTTGGGACTCGCTACCGTTTGGCCGCGTCTACGGCCGGACGACGCCGGACCAGTCCACCGTAGAGTTAGCGATTCCTGGCCGCAGCTGCAGCATGCCGGTTCCGCTCTGGACCGGCGCGCAGCTGCTGGCTGGCCTGGTCCTGGATGATGGACAGCTGGCAATCGCGCTATGGGACTCTCTGGCGCGCCAGGATGGCGCAGGCTGGCCAATCGGCACGTCCGGCGGTTCCGCGTTCGATTGGGATCTGGCTACCGCGCCAGGCCACCGTAACCGCGTCCTGGTGGCCTACCTAACGGCAGCTGGCCAATTGGTCCTGGCATCAATTGATACCGCGGCGCCGCCGGTATCCCTACTGCCTAGCCAGCCGGAACCTGGACCGGAACCGAAACCGCCGGAACCGCCGGAACCAGAACCTGGACCGGAACCACCGGAACCAGAACCTGGACCAGAACCGAAACCGCCAGATCCGGAGGAACCTATGCTGCCAACGGTGGACCAGATACCGCGGGACCAAACTGTTATGGCCGCGGACGCTATCGATGATTACCTGGTCGGCAATCCGCGGCTAGGACTGCCAGCTGGCATCTGGCCGCAGGATTTCTACGGCGATGGCATCGGCAACGCGCAGCGCCTGGACGTGGTATCCGCCTACCTGATTGGCGTCTGGTGTCCCTACGTTTGCACGTTGGGTCCGTTTCCAGGCGATGCGGCCGGATGGGACACCAGGCGGAACCTTGGTCTGGATCACACGTTCCACGTTATCGAAGCGGAACGTGGCGAAAAGCCAGCGCCGCCGGAACCTGGACAGCCTGGCCAGCTGCGCGGACCAATCGGGACGGACCGGCGCTGGTTTACCGTGCCGGACTAGACGCGGCGGTTAAGCTGTTTGATGCGCTCGAGGATTCCGCCTAGCGCATCGGCGGATTGCAACGCGCCGCGGACAGCGCGTAGCGCCTCGAGCGCATCGGCGTTGACGCGATCCGGATCGGGTCCGGCCGCCAACGTCAACGCGGTTGCGGCGAAGCGCCAGGCCAACCGCGCATGCATCTGCGCGATATAGGCGTCCGCATCGGCGCGCGCGCTGTCCTCGAGGAAGATCCGGACATCATCTGGATCGGCGCCATCTAGCGTTGAACCGTACCGGCCGCTGGCTGCCTCGAGCGCGGCCGCGCCATGCGCCGCCGCGGCGCGCGCCAGCATTTCCGCCGGATCGTCGCAGACAATCAGCGATGCTGGCGTGATGTCCTCGAGCAGCCAATCCGGCGGAATCATCGGCGCGCCTTCGCTGGTTTCGGTTTCCGCCGCGATTGTTCGCGCGCTATCAGCTTGAGCCTGCCATCGCAGAACCGAACGCCAGAATCATTACCTCTGGTTCGGTTCGCCTCTCTGTCCTCGAGGAATGCGCGCCGCATGTCCTCTAGCCATTGGTCGGTCATATCGCGGTAGAGCGCCACAACGGATGCCGGATCGGGCATAGCTAGCGCCTTGCCTTTCGCGGTTTCGGTTTGGCCGCTGGCGCGGCCGCTGGCGGTTCCGCCGTTCGCATCGCCTGCGCGATGTCAACGGCGCGGTTGTAATCGTCCGCAGTCAACGCGCCGCATTCCATGAAAACCGGTATCCCGTTGATCGCCATCGGACATGCGCGATGGTGTCCGTAGATACCGTAGACCACGGTTAGGCGGCGCTTTAGTAGATCCTTCGCTACCGATGGTCCGCCAAGCATGACCGGAAGGAACGCCATCCGCGCCGCATCGGCGTTCATCGTGGCGCTGGAATAGAACGTGCCAGCCAGCATGGCGATGGCTACGCGGCGCAGCTGGTCCGATTGGTCCGGCTGCGCCGCTGGTTCGTCCTCGAGCGCTGGCGATTTACGACGCGACATCGTTAGGCGCCGCGTTCGGCGCCGCGGCCGCCAGGAACATGCCGGTTGCCGTATGTAGCTGTTCGGCTAAGTCCTGCGCCGCGGCCAGCGCTCGAGCGCGCGCGCCTTGGCTGTTGTCCAGGCTGATAAACGCCGCGGTTGGTCCGTAGTCAACCGGAACGTCCGTCCATTGGTCGGTATCCGGATCGTATTCATCGATTTCGATCCAGATGCGATAGACGCGCGCAGCCATAGTCCGATCCTTTCCTCTACGCCGATTTCGCCAGCCGCAGTTTGCCGCGCCTCGAGCGCGCGCCGTTGCGCGAAGGCGGACGTTCGCGCGCCTTGCGTTTAGCAACGCGCGTTTTCAGCGTGGATACCGTCACGCCTTCGCCATACCAGGTTGCAACCGCCTTATCGCTGCCGCGTTGTTCGCGCTGCCAGCAGAGGAAAACGTAGATGGCGGTTACGCCAACGCCAGGGATTCCGGCCAGGTCCACCGGATTCAGCGCCAACGCATCCTTTACGTTGGTAATCCCTAGCTGCTGTAGCGCGCTGCTGAGGATTCCGGCCGCCTTTGCGGTTGCGGCGCAGTCCAGCGCATGCGCCAGATCGTAGCGGGACAGCTGCACTGGTCCGATCATCAAAACCGGTTCGTCGTACCGGCGGACAAAGGTTTGTCCTAGAAAGCGCTGATAAGCGGAAGGCGCGGACATGCGATAGCTACTCCCTGTTAGTGGTGTCCGGATCTGGCTGGTGATGATTGGCCGATGCGTCCGGCGGCGCGGCCGGAACGTGGTTAATCCTCGAGGACAGCGCGCGGCGTTCCGCCTGCTGGCGCTGCGCTGGCGATTGCGGAACCGCCTTGGCGCCATCGTTGGCGGCCGCCTTGCGCTTCGCGGTTGGCGCCGCCTGGCGCTTCGCTGCCTTGCGGCTGGTTCCCTTGCGCGCCGCGCGCGCCGCCTGGCGCTGCGCCTTCGCTATCGTGCCTGGCGCGCCTTTCATCCGGTAGCGCAGATGTTCGCCAGAGTTATCAACCAACAGCTGGTGTTTCTGGCGCAGCGTTCGTAACGACATGCGGACCACGTTTTCCGGCTGGTCCGATGATGTCCGCCAACCGTCCGCCTGCAGATGCTGAACGATCTGGCTCACGGTAGATTCCGGATGCGCGCGCAGGACCATGGCGATCCGATCTATCAGCGAAACATCGGACCGGATGCGCGCCTGCGCGGCGGCCAGCTTGGCGGTTGCCTGCGGCGGCGCTACCGCCAGGCCGTAGACGCCAGCGCCATTCGATCCGTTGACGCGGCGCAGCGCGCCACGTTTCCAGAGCGCCGATACCGCCTTATCGATCTGCTTGCGCCGCGTCTGGCTGTTGGCGGACGGATGCCAACCGCGCGCCTCGAGGCGCGCCAGGATGTCCCTGGTTGGCAACGGTCCATCCTGGCCGATGATGGCGCGGATCGCGTTTACCGTCCGCATGGACGCCAGCTGCGGCGCTGGCTGCGGCGGCCGCTGGCGCGCCGCTGGCGCCTCGAGGACGCGCGCCTGGACGCCTGGTGGCCTGCCGCGGCGCTTCGCCTGCGGCAGCGTGGCCGCGCTACCGGCCATCCGGTCCAGCAGCTGGATCAGGTTCTGAACGTCTGCCAGATGTTCGCGCGCCAGCCGCGCCATCCGCTGCCAATCGGTATCGGAAACCATGTCGGCGTTGTCCCTTCGCGGTTGAAGGCAGCGCCAGCGGACCAAGGGAAACCGCAGGCTATCTGCCGCGTTCCGCGGAACCTAGCATATGAAACGTGCAAAGAACTACAGCGTTTTCTACCGTCCAGGCTCGAGCGCGCTGCAAGTGGTACGGGACTATCCCTAGATGGCGCGTTGATGCCTGCGCCGCGTTTTGCTGCTAGGATGCATCCGGCATGCATCCATTCGGCCTGGATGGCGCCGCGGGACGGTGGCGCTAAAGCGTTTGGTTACAGCGGTTTAGCCAACGCGGATGGAGTAGCCGTCGATCTGAACGTCCATCAGATAACGCGGCTAGTAACGGTCCATGCCGGTTAGCAACGGGAAGGATAAAACCACGAATTCCATTGGCGTTTGACACGTTCCGCGCGATCTGGCTGAATGGCCGCGAAATCAGCCGTTTTCCGCGGAATGCATCCAGCTTGCGTCCATGGCAGTATTTGTAAGACAATGTTGTTTCGTTCGTTTCGGTTCGGCGCTGGACGCCGGACGCCACCAGACCATCAACCGCGCAGAGGACCAACCATCCAATGGCCGCCAACGACAACGCCAACCGCTATCGCCTGCACACGATCATCCAGTCACCGGTAGGCCGGAAGATCCGGACGCCGCATCAGGTAATCGATTCCCGAACCAACCTGGCTGTTGATGAGTACGCCTCTAGGCGCGCCGCGGCCGCGGACGTTGCCGAACGCAACGCGCGCCAGGCGCGGATCGATGACGCGGCGGATAGCTGCCACCAGAACGCCGCGGATACGGTGGTAGACATCATCGGCAAGGCGGCCGCGCAGGCGCTGTCCTTCAACGATTACCAGTACGCGGTGGATTGCGAATTTCTGGCGCAGGCGGACGCCTTCGCGGACCAGGCCAACGTAACGGTTGCCGAAGTCCTCGAGGCGCGCAGCATGGTTGATACGCGGACGCCGGATGATCCGCTGCCAGCGCATCGCCAGGTTGAAGCGGACGCGGCGGCGCTCGAGGCAGCCGCGCGCGCTGCGGCGTTCGCGGCCGCCGGTTATGACGCGGTATCGCGGTTCCCTACCGCCAACGCGGCGGACCAGCAGGCGGCGCAGGACGCGGCCGCCAGGCGCGATGTCCTCGAGCTAGCCGCAGACTGCGCCAGGCGCCACATCCGCCAGCAGGCGGCATCGGCAGCGGCGGATCGCGCGGTTCCCGGATACGAACGCCGCAAGGCAGCCGCGGCCATGAAGGCGCCGCGCGCGCCAGAGGCAATCTGTCCGCGCTGCGGCAGCCGGACGCAGGTACTGGCGGATGGCCGCCTTATCCGGCATTTCGATCCGCGCAACCGCTGGTGCGAACCGGCCGCGGCGGCGCTCGAGGCAGCCGCGCCGCTGGCGCTCGATTGGAAGATCGGGCCTGGCGATGATCCGGCGTTCGATTTCGCGCGCCAGCCGCGAAAGGCGCGCCGATGAACCGCCAGCCGCGGCTAACGGATCGCATCCTCGAGGCGTTGATCCAGGCGACTGGCGAAGCGCTAGCAGGCGCGTATGAGGACACTAGGACGCCAGCAGAGGCGCGCGCGCTCGAGGATGCGGACGCATGGGCGCACCAGCTGCGCGAATTCCGCGGCCAGCAGAAGGGACGCGCGCGATGAAGGCAACGCGCCGCAAGGCAACCAAACCGGCCGCTACGCGCATGGGTAGGCCAGCGCATATCCGCGGCAAGTCCGCAACCATGACGATCCGGCTAACGCCGCAGCTGCGCGCGCGCCTCGAGGAACGCGCCGTAGAGCAGCGGCTAACGCTGTCCGATGCCGCCGCGATCCTGTTGGAACGTGGACTAGCCGTAATCGTTCGCTAACCGTTAACCGCTCACCAGAGGACCAACCATCCATGCCATCCGAAACCATCAACAAACAGCTAGTGAAGCGCCTAGCCAAAACGGCAGCGCCTGCAAAGGAAGTCCGCTACTTCGATACGCAGCTAGCCGCGTTCCATGTTCGCCATCTACCTAGCGGCGCTACGTCCTATGGCGTAAAGCTGTCACGCGAAAAATCGTCCGTGTCCCTTGGTTCGCTGGCCAGCTGGAAAGATCCCAAGCTGGCGCGCGCCGCGGCGCTCGAGGCGATCCGGAAGTTTCGCGCTGGCGAAACGGTAACGGCGCGCAGCGCGCGGCCGCAGGCGAAGGCGGCCGCAGGCGGCATGACTATCGGCCAGCTGTTTGGCCTGCGGCAGCATTTCAACGGCGGCGTTGCGCTGCCTGGATTGTTTCGCGCCAGCAACGTTCGCATTCGGGACCATGCGGAAGTAGCGCTGGATCGGTTCGTTCTACACGTTGGCGTTAACCGGCCGCTGGCCGCGATTACGCAGGACGATTGCCAGGCGTTCGTTGATGGTCTGCTACAGCAGCGCAAGCGCAACGGATCGCTTATCAGCAGCGTTAGCGTTGAAGGCTATCTGGCGCTGGTCCGGTCCGCCTTTACCTGGTCCATCAAAAAGCGCTTCCTGGCTGGCGCCAATCCAGCGAAGGGACTGCACATCCAAAAGCGGAAGGAAGATAAGGACAAAGCGAAGCGGACGCGCTGGCTGTTTCCGGAGGAGGAACAGCTACTGCGCGAAGTCCTGCGCGCGCGCGATCTGGAATTGCGTTCCGGCCAGCCTACGTCCTGGCGGCGCTCAAGTCCGCGCCTGCGGACGGATGGCTGCCGCTATGCGGACTACATGACGCCGCTGGTTCTGCTGGCGCTGTCAACCGGCGGCCGCAAAGGCGCGCTGCGGCAGCTGCGCTGGTACCACATCGAACGGCTGCCGTTCTGGCGCATCTGCTTTGAAGGCAAGTACCAGAAGGCAGGCCAGACGTACTACGTTCCGCTGTCAGATGAGGCGCGCGAAATCCTGAAAGCGTGGCGGCCAAAGGACGCGGCGGATTCCGATCTGGTCTTTCCAGGCATGAAGGGACAGCCGTTCAATCACACGATGGATCTGGTCTGGCGCAAGATCCTGGCGGTTGCAGGCATCCGCGGATTCCGATTCCATGATCTGCGGCATACGTTTGCTAGCGTGATGGTCCAGGAAGGCGAACAGCTGAAAGTGGTATCCGAATTGTTGGGCCATAAGTCGGTCCGCATGACAGAGCGCTACAGCCATCTGGCGCCGAACAGCGGCGTTTCCGCCGTTGAACGGATCGCCAAGCGGATGGCGCGGACGCCGCAGCCGCAGGCGGAACCGGCCGCCGCATAAGAGCGCGGCCGCTGGCCGCTGTTTGTCGCACGTTCAACCGCCGCGGATGGTTCATTGCCCGATGAACGCCGCGGCGGTTCCGTTTTCGCGTAAGGTTTTTCACCGATATGAACCGGGAAGAACCCCATTGTTGACATCTGCGGATTTACGGTAGCAGGCTGGCGTTCCTTCGCGGTTCGCGGTTGATGCCTACGCCGATTGGGCCTGCCAGCGATGGAACCGCGGACCGGACCGATCCGCGCCTCGAGCGCGCGCCAGGTTGCCGCCTGGCCGCGCGTTCGGCGCCGCAGCTGGTCCGATCCGCGCCAGACCATCGCGCGCCATTCAGCGGGAATCCATCCGGCATCAACGCGCGCGCCGCGGCGCGGAGGACGAACCGATGCCTGCAGCCGCGATGGTTCCCGTTGCCACCGAAACCGATACCACCAGACCAGCTGCCGCGGCAGCCTGGTTGACCCTGGATGAAGTAGCCGAACGGATGCGGTTCCGCTCGAGGCGTTCGCTACTGCACTACTTGCGGAAACATCCAGCGCCGCTGTTTCAACGGGTCGGCAGTAATCGCTATTTCATGCGCGCGCAGGACGTGGACCGGTTGATGGAACCAATCGATCTGCCAACGGCGGCGCGCCGAACGTTCGCGCTGCCAGAGGACGTGGACGCATCATCGTTCGTCCAGGTAGAGGCGCCGCCGGAAGCGCCGCGGAAGCGCTCGAGGCGCGCCGCCAAGGCGTCCAGCAGGCCAACGCGCGCGCGGTAGCGCTCGAGGCGAAGCGATGCTACCGCCATCCTCTGCCGTAGTCCGGATCGGTTGGCTGAACGATCCGATAGCGGACCAGGTTGGACCGGCCGCGGTTGCGCTGATGCTGCAGCTGGCCGCCGCGGCGGCGCTCGAGGCGCCAGGCGCGGCGCTGGCGTCCATCGCGCCGGATACCTGGTCGGCTTACTTCGATGATGCGACAACGGCGCGCGCCGTCGAAGCTGGCCTGGTTGATCCGATTCCCGACAACGCAGGCCGCGTCCTGCGCTTCGCGGTAGGCGCCTGGTTGCTGGCCAACGTGGCAACAGAGCAGGCCATCGCGCGCCGCGTCCGGACGCGCGAACGGGTCCGGCGCATGCGCTGGCGCAAGGCGGCCGCAGGCGGCCAATTGATGCTGCGAACCGCGGAGGAAGGCGAAAGTTTGCCGCTGTTTGAAATCAATAAGTTACGCGGCCAGCTGGTCCTGTGCAAAAACTGTGGATCGCCAAGTAGCGTTACATCGGATGTAACGCTACCTGCGGCGGAAAACAGCCGCGATGATCTATATCCGCGCGCGCGCGGTACGTACGTACTCAATTCAAAAGCAGCTAAAAGTACAAAAGCAGCTAAAAGCGGCGCGGTAGAGCGCGCGCCGAACGGCAGCGATGAACCGCCAGCCTTTCGCCTGCTGTTGGCGCTGGTCGGACAGACGCGACGGGCGCAATGGTCCTGGCGCTATCCAACGACGCCAACGGATCGCCTGCGGCTACTCGAGGCAATCCGAACGCAGATGGCGCGCGCGCATCTGGCCACCGTGCCAGCAGATGAGATCCGGCGCGCCATCCGGATTGATGAATGTAACGACGTTTCCTGGCGCGCGGCCGCTGGCCAGATAGGCGGTAGCCGATGAAACCCGTTCGTGTCTATCGCGGCCGCCGCGGACCAACGTTCGCGGTTGTGACGGTGGATGGCGAAATCCTGCTACCGGATGGCCAAGCGCTATCGCCGTTTTTCGATTGGGGCGCGGCATCGCCAGGCGCATCGGCGCTGGCGCGCGCGTTACTACTTAGCCATCTAGGGACATTGCCTGCGCGCAGCGTTTTGCATCGTTTCACGTTCCAAGTAATCGGTACTTGGAGCGAACCGCAATGGACAACGACAACAGCGGACATCGATACGGCGCTCGGTCAGATCCGCCAGCAGCTGCAGATCGGATGCCTGTATTGCGCCGATACGGGACGGCGGGAAATCCAACAGCGGTTATGGCGCATCTGCGAATGCCAGCCGCGGACGATACCGCCGGACCGGCCAGCGGCGTAAGGACGCGAACCGATGATTACGATCCGGATGTCCTCGAGCAGCGCGCCGAACGCCTCTGCCGCGCCGCGGCGCTGGCGCTCGAGGCGCAGACGCTACCCAACGTTCGGCGCCTGGTTATCGACGCGCATAGCGCCGCCGCGCAGCTGCGCCGCCTGGCCGCAGATGTTCGCGTCCTCGAGCGCTTTCTATCGGACTGCGGCTGGTTCGCGGAGGACGTAAGCGATGGCACTGCACAAGATCGCGCCGGTTGATCTGCCGGTTCCGCGCCGCCTAGCGCTGCGGCCGCGCGATGCGCGCGGCTACGTGGTTCCCTGGTTCGTGGCGCTGGTGGATGGCGTATACGATTTCCGGATCGCGGATGAAGTAAAGCGCCGCCGCGCCGTTCGGGAAAAGCGCTGCTGGCTATGTGGCGAACGGCTAGGCATTTTCCAGGCGTTCGTAATCGGGCCGATGTGTGCCGTTAACCGGACATCATCGGAACCGCCTAGCCATCTGGATTGCGCTACCTATGCCGTCCAAGTCTGTCCCTGGTTGACGCGGCCGCATGCGCGCCGCCGCGATGCCGGTCTGCCAGAGGAAACGGAATCGCCAGGCGGCATCACGATCCGCCGCAATCCAGGCGTGGCGCTCATCTGGCTAACGCGCAGCTACCAGCTATTCCGGACCTATGCGGACGGTGGCGGCAGCGTAGCAGGCTGGCTACTGCGGATCGGTGATCCGGTATCGGTGAAGGCATACGCGGAAGGACGCGCGGCTACCGCCGATGAACTCTGGCAGTCCATCGTGTCCGGCTATCCGCTGCTGGCGGACTCTGCGCGCCAGGAAGGCAACGGCGCTGGCCAGGCGCTGCGGACGCATGTTCATGCGGCGCTGGCTGAATTGGCTGGCCTGCAGCTGCTAACCGGCGGCCATCTGCGCGCGATTGATGCCGCCATGCCGCCGGTTGCGGCGCTCGAGGCGTAGCGATGTCCATCCTGGCGCAGCCGGACGATTGGGCGCTAGTGCGGCGCTACCTGCGGATCGAAGGCTACGGCGGCCAGCCGCTGCGCGGCGGCGTTCGCTGGCGCTTTGAAATTACCGATCCGCAGGACGGCGCGATTAAGCGGCGCCTAGCGGCCATCCAGACGCCATGCGCGACATGCGGCCGCGTCCTACATCCGGTCCGGCCGCGCGATGGACGGCAACGCTGGTACTACGCGGTGGCCTGCGAACAGGATCGGCAATTCCGTTGTTCCCGGAACCGCAAGGCTAGCCGGGAATACGAACGCATCCGGTCCGCCTACAAACGCTGGCGCGATGGCCTACCAGCCGCGCCGCCGGAACCTCAAGGCACGCTGTTTTAGCTCGAGGAACGCCGATGTTGCACTGTCTATCGGTAGCCGGTCAGACGCCATATCCGCCGCGGTTCAACGCGAAGCGCCATCCGCTAGGTATGACGATCCGCGTTCGCGCTGAACGCAGCGGCCGCCTGGCGACATACCAATCAACCGGCGTCTGCTGGAAACCGTTAGATGCGGCGCTCGAGGCGCGCGAATTCGATACCGGCGCGAACCTCTACCTTGGTTCGCTGGACGTTGACAATCCGCAGGAAGGCTAGCAATGCCGAACGCGCCTGGCCGCGGCTGCAGCTGGCCTGGATGTCCGCGGTTGACGTTCGATGCGGATCGGCACTGCGCCATCCATCGGATGCAACGGGAAGCGCTGCGCGGTTCATCGGCGGATCGCGGCTATGACGCAGCCTGGCAGGACATCCGCGCCAAGGTTCTACGGGAGGAACCATTCTGCCGGTTCTGCCTGGCCGCTGGCCGCCATACCGCGGCAGAGCATGTTGACCATATCCGGCCGCAGAGCGCAGGCGGGACGCATGAACGCATCAACCTGCGCGCGCTCTGCAGCCGCTGCCACAACGGCCGGACGCGGCGGGACAGAGCGCAAGGCGAACGGCGATGAAACGCGAACCAGAACCGCCGCGGCCGGACCAATGCATCTGGTGCGGCAGCGCGAACCTGGAAGGACCATACGGACCAGCCTGGTTCTGCAATTGCTGCGGCAAAACGGTTCGCGCTGGCGAAACGCGGAAGGACGCAGCCAACCGCGAACGGGAAACGGCGCAGCGGCAAGCTGGACGGATACGCCGATGATCGAACGCCTCGAGGACAACGATCCGCCGCGCTCGAGTATCCGCGAACGGCTGGCGCTACTCGAGGCGCGCGAACGCCAGGACATCGCGCGCGCCAGGCGCCATCATCACGTTCCGCCACCATCGATGATCTGGCTGGTCCTGGTCCTGTTGGCGGCGCTGGCTGCGATCTGGTCGGTTCGGCACTGGTAAGCGCTCGAGGATGAACGAACATGGAACGCCAGATCGCGTTGCGCTTCGATGGTCAGACGTTCGATCCAGCGCTGGACCAGCAGCGCCTGGCGCGGTTGCTTGGCCGCGTCTATACGTTCATGCGCGATGGCGAATGGCGCACGCTGGCGGAAATCGCCTGCGCCTGCGGCGGGACGGAAGCAAGCGTATCGGCGCGCCTGCGCGATCTGCGGAAGGGACGCTATGGCGCATTCGACGTTCAGCGGCGCCGCGCGTCCTTTCGCGGCGTTCAAAGCGGACTGTATGAATACCGGCTGGATGCCAGAGAGGATCGGCGCGCATGAACCGCGTACCGCAGTTAGCACCACCGATAAGCGCTGTCCCGCCGCTGCTGGACCTATCCCTGCGCGATAGCGCCGCAGATCGGGAATTGATGATCGGATCGCGGATCTGGTATTGCGCCGATGTTCGCCTCGAGGACGGCGCGGCGCGCATCGTGCCAGGTTCGTTCGGCCGGTACGGATTTCGTGGCCTGCGCTGCAGCATCTACCTGGATGGCAACGCTGGCCAACCGCTATGGGTTATGCCAACGGATGTCCTGGTCCGGCAATGGGCCGATGATGCCGCGCCGGTAGACGGTATGCGCCTGGCCTGGACGCGGCCGCAGCCGCAGTTACCAACGGCGGCCGCCGTCCTGGCTGGCTGGCTAGGCGCGCTGGCGCTGCTGGCGATGGCTGCGGCGCTGGTCTGGCTGGTTCTGCGCGCCTGGTCAACCTGGATGGTCCGGCCATGACAGACGCGCAGGCGGCGCCAGCAACGCCAGCCATCCAGGATCTGCAGGCGCTGCCAACCGCGGCGGACGTGGTACTGGCCAACGGTGATCTGGTCTGGTACTACCGCGGCGCCTCGAGCGCTGCGCCGGTTGTGGCCGGAACGTTCTACCGCTACGGAACCATCCGCTGCGCGATCTATGTGATGAACGCCGCTGGCTGGCAGATCCGGCGTTGGGTTATGCCGCGCAACGTCTACCGCCAGGCGGAACCAGGAAAGGGAATCCGTAGCGATGGCTGGTGATGCGCTGTTGACTGCCGCGCAGGCGGCGCGCCGGTTAGGCGTAAGGCGCGCGTTTATCCTGCGGCTCATCCGCCAACGACGCCTAACCGCGGTACGGCTAGGCGGCCATGGCTGGCGAATTGAACCGCAGGCCATCGCGGATTATATCGCGGCCAACCGCCAGCCTGCCGATGCGCTCGAGGCGCCGCCTGCTGTTGATGATCGGCAGCTGGCGCTATTCGATCCGGCCGCCGCGCTCGAGGACGGCGCGCCGCGGCTATCGCTGGCCGATGGCGCTGGCGCGCTCGAGGCGTTCCACAACCAACCGGAGGAACCAACCAATGCGTAACTACGCGGCGCTATTCGATGCCTTAACCGAACGGCAGCGTACCGTGATGGGACGGCTAGCCGTTGATGATGAATCCGCGCTCGAGGACAACGAAACCGTTCAGCAGCTGCAGCGGTTGGGCCTGGTCTGGCGCGATCTAGGCGGCGCGTTCTTTATGCCGTTCGGTATTCACATCGCCTGGTGTGACTGGTTCAGCCAGCATCTGTCCGCAGAGGACATTGCGTTACTCGAGGATGCGGAACGCGCGCCGAAGGATGGCTAGCCATGGCGATCCAGACCATTGCCACCGTCCTGCTGGACTCATTCAGCCGCGGCCGCTGCAAGCAATGCCGCATGCCGGTTACGTGGTATCGAACCGTTGGTGGCGCCTGGCTGCCGTTTGATGGCAGGCCGCGCGTTGATCGGGTCCGCTACGATCCGCCGAACGATCCGGCCGCGGCGCGCGTTGGCGACATTCCGCGAACCGAATTGCATTGGCGCAGCTGCAGCGCGCGCGCGCTCGAGGCAGCGCAGACGCGGCGCCGATGATCTGCCACATCTGTAACGTTGCCTGCAAGGTTGATAGCCGCGAACGTTCGCGGATCGAACCTGGTCTGGTCCTTATCTATCTGCACTGTCCGTCATGCCGCGCGAAATTCATGGATAGCGCGAAGGAATCGAAACGTGCCAAGCAACATCCTACCGATGCGGCCGCGGCCGCCGCGCAACCGGGATTGCCGTTTGATGGAACCGGCGCTGCCGCTGCCGGACAGCGGCGGCGCGCTCGAGCGCATACCGGCGCAGGACGCCGCGCGCCTCATGTCGGAAACGATCCAGGACGCGATAGTTGAAGTATTCCGCGATGCGGATTACGTAACGCCATTCGATGTGATGGCGGCGCAGGTTTACTGCCTTGGCTTAACGGTGGCGGCCATCGATGCGCCAGAGGACAGAGAGGCAGCCAGGCAGACGCTAGCTAACGCCATCCGCGGATTGCGGCGCGTAGTCCGGCGCAGCCGTGAAACGCTGCAGGAACCGGAAGGCGGCGCGTTATGACGTTCAGCGAAGCGGACGAACGCGCGCAACGGTTCTGGCCGGATGCGGCCAGCGTTCAGCGGCTGCGCCATGCGCCGGAACGTTGGGAAGTCCTGGTCTATGTCCGCGCCTCTGGACGCTACCGGCCAATCGTCCATGTCATGGACGATAGCGGCCATCCGATCTGCCATCCGGAATGCATCGCGCTCGAGGATGCGCTAGGCGCGCCAGCTGGCTAGCCTCAGCCGTTATATCTCAGCCTTTCGCGCCTCATCTGTTCGCGCTGTAGCCATCAAACTACTGCGTTTGAACGGTTTAGCGTCGTAATCGAGTAGTGGATTAGATGTAGGACCAATGGCCTACTTGCGCCGAACATGTGACTTTGTGTTACAACCTGCGCCGCCGCGCGCGCGCCGCGTTCGTGGTTCCCGGCTGCAGCTGGTCCCTTGCCAGCGCGGTAGCCGGTGGCAGCCTACGGCGCGCAGCGGTTCGTCCTACGGTCCAACGGTTCGGTTGGCAGCTGCGGTTCCGCTGCGAACGGATCGATCCGTCCGCGGCGCGCCGCGTTTGGCCGCTGCGCGTCCGTTTCTTTCGCAGGCTGCAACCTGCGCGAACGTTTCCGTTCGCGCGTCCTGCGCCAACGTGGCGGCCGGTAGGGGTGTCTGCACGACCAGCGCCGGACCGGCTAAAGACCCTTGCGGCTCAGCCTTGCATGGCGTCGAAAAATGAAAACGCATGACCAAAACGGCTGAAAAACACTGGATTTCAGACCGCAACCGCATCAACGAACGGACGATCCATGGCTGGCAACCGCCGCAGCGGCCGCAGACGCCTACCAACCGCCATCAAACGCGCGCGCGGATCTGAGATCCGCCACAACGCGGCCGCGGAACCAGCCGCGCCGCCAGGCGTCCCGCCGATGCCGCCGCATCTGGCCGCGGACGATCTGGCGCGCGCTGCCTGGCAGGACATCGCGGCGCGCCTGCTGGCGCAGAACGTCCTTACCACCGGCCATGGCGAACTACTGGCGTTGATCGCGGACGCATGGGCGCAGTACGTCCGGCTGCGGCTGGCGTTCGCCAAGCTGGAATATCAGTCCGTCATTGTCCAGGAATGGAAGCAGCGCGGCCGGACCATGCGCCGGTTCGTTGAAAATCCGCTCTGCCGCCAGCTGCGCCAGCAGGCGCTGTTACTCAATTCGCTATTCGGTGAATTCGGCCAAACGCCAGCATCGGCGCCGAAGGTTCATGCATCGGCCGATGGTCCCGATCCGCTCGAGCGCTTTCTATCCGCCGGTCCTGATACCAACGTCGTTGCCTTCGCCAAGCGTAAACGCGCGCGCGCCAGCGCCAGCTAACAACCAGGAAGGACGTTCAACAATGCCAAGGTATGGCCAACGGTGGCACTGGTCCAACGCCGAACTACTGAAAGCGGTTCAGTACCTGCGCGCGCATTTCGGCAGCGGACCGATCCGGATGGCGGACATCGAACGCGCGGCGCTGGCGGTATCGGCGCGCGCAGGCTCGGCGCGCGTCCTGCGCGATAGGCTGGTGGCGTCCGGCTGCCTGGTGTCCTCTACCGCGCGCGGCCGCGCCGCGGATTACATGCTGACGGATGATGCGGAAGGCTGCCTATCGCTAGGCAGCGGCAACAACGCCAGCGCGATTGCCGCGATCCTGCTACCGATGCTGGCCTGTTGGACATGACAACAGCGAAAGCGCTTACGCGCCTCATTGCCTGCAGTCCGCCGCTATTCGCGGCGCTGCCGTTACATCGCAGCCGATGCATCATGGCAACGCGCGTTGCCATCGATGTACTGGCCAGGTTCAACATCGCGGCGGAACCGCGCGCCGTATCCATCGCCGTTGCTAACGCGGCGTATGTCGCCTGGCGTTCGCGCGTCCTCGAGGCGCAGCGCCAGGCGCTGCCGGAACCGCTGCCAACGCCTGGCGCCTGGTGCGTTCATGCTGGCCTACCGCTGCCGGACGATGAACCGCCACCGGAAGGCGGTTGGCCTGGACATCTGGTGGCCTACGTTCCGTCGAAGGCAGAGATCCTGGATCTGGATTTCCAGGCGTTCGCGCGGCCGCTGAAAGCGCTGGACGTGCCACCAGCGATCCGCGGCAGCTGGCCAACCGCGGACGCAGCCGTAACGTTTACCGCGCGCGATAGGCGCGGCCATCGGTTCTACGCGCACTACGCCAGAGAGGACGCCAACCAGGGATTCCGGATCGCGCCGGACTGGAAATCGGATCGTCCGTTGATCCGCGATGTCGTTTGCGCGCTCGAGCGCGCCATCCGTAAAGACCATCGGTGACATCGGCGCTACGCGATCCGGCTACCGCCTACGCGCAGGCGGTTGTAGCGGGACGCATCATGGCAGGCGCGTTACATCGCGCCAGCTGCGCGCGCCATCTGTCGGATCTGCGCGGCCGCCGCGCCTCTGGTCTGGTCTGGAATCCGCGGCGCGCGGCGCATTTCCTGACGTTTGCCGCGTTGATGCGCCATTGGAAAGGCGAATGGCGCGGCGTTCCGCTGGTCCTCGAGGCGTGGCAGATATTCGTTGTTGCCTCGATATTCGGATGGCAGCGGCCGGACGGAACGCGCCGGTTTCGTGTCGCCTACATCGAAATCCCGCGAAAGAATGGCAAGTCTACCCTTGGCGGATTGATCGCGCTCTACCTGGCGTTCGTGGACGGCGAACCTGGCGCCGAAGTCTATACGGCGGCCACCAAACGCGAGCAGGCGCGGATCGTGTTTGAAACCTGCCGCCAGATGGTCCGCATGGCGCCAGCGTTAGCGCGGCGCGTGGAAGTCCGCGAACATGGCATTGTCTGTCCGTCCACCGCGTCAACGCTGCAGCCGGTATCGGCCGATGCGTCCACGATGGACGGGCTGAACGTCCATGGCGCCATCATCGATGAACTACACGCCCACCGAACCAGCGCCGTTGTGGATGTCCTCGAGACAGCCACCGCGGCGCGGCGCCAGCCGCTGCAGTGCGAATTAACCACCGCAGGCATCGGCCAAACGTCCATCTGCTGGCGCCATCACGATTACAGCGCGCGCGTCCTCGAGGCGAAAGGCGTCAACGATGATGCCTGGTTCAGTTTCATCGCAGGCGCAGACGCAGGCGATCCGTTTGACGATCCGCGGACGTGGCAGAAAGCCAATCCGAATTTCGGCGTTAGCGTGAAACGGGAATACCTGGCCGATAAGGCAGCCAAGGCGGCGCAATTTCCGGCGGCGCAGAACGTATTCCTACAGAAACATCTGGACATCTGGACAGAGCAGGCAGAGCGCTGGATCGATATGCGCGCATGGGACGCCTGCAGCGGCGCGCTGCGTTCGCAGCCAGGAACGCGGCCAGCCTACGGCGGACTGGATCTGGCGCAGACCAGGGATTTTGCCGCGTTCGCCATCGCGGTTCTGGCAGAGGACGGCGCGATTGAACTAACGCTGCGGTTCTGGATTCCAGAGGCGCGCGTGACGGATCGCGCGGCGCAATCGGCGCAGATGCGCGAAATGCTGCAGGCATGGATCGAAGCTGGCCAGCTAACGGTAACGCCGGGAAATGTGACCGATTTCGCGGTAATCCGCCGCGATGTCCTGGCGCTGGCCGATGCCTGGCGCTTCGCGGAAATTGGCTACGATCCATGGAACGCGCTGCAGCTGGCGCTCGAGCTCGAGCAGGCCGGACTAGTGATGGCGGTATGTCGCCAAGGTTTCGCATCGATGGCTAACCCTATGGCAGACTTTGGCGCGCGGATTAAGGAAGCGCGGTTGCGCCATGGCGGCCAACCGGTCCTGCGCTGGATGGCTGGCAATATGGTTGCGCTGTCCGATGTCAACGGGAACCAGCGGCCGGACCGGAAACGCGCCACCGATAAGATCGATGGCATCGTGGCCGCGTTGATGGCGCTAGATCGCGCAACGCGCCACCAAGGCGTATCGGCCTATGAGGATCACGATCTGGTGATCGTATCGACGCATCCGCAG
>Ga0097621_100000212_pt1 | contig 38270 bp, 33 predicted proteins | sample KBSMisM72_FD_73165 | JGI IMG/M metagenome (GOLD analysis project Ga0097621, IMG submission 73165) | Miscanthus rhizosphere microbial communities from Kellogg Biological Station, Michigan, USA - KBS Miscanthus M7-2 (version 2) (version 2) | ecosystem: Host-associated > Plants > Roots >... | reverse complement strand
ATACCGTCAACGCCTAAAAATGCTTTATGAGCTTTATACCTTGCAATATGCTCATTGGCTACCGATCCATGTATTGCCTGACGCTCGGCGTTAAATTCCCCGCCGATGATATTTAATGATACCAAACTATTCTGCAACTCATACACCACCGGGATAGAATTGGTGATCACCTTAATCTTCTTTCCCTTAATAAACTGGCACAACCTGAACACCGTACTGCCGCAATCCATAAAGATTATATCGCCATGATTAATCTGTTCGGCAGCGGCACGACATATTTTATCTTTTGCCTCTACATTTTTGGCAGCCTTATTAACAAACTCATGTGGTATCTCCAGCGGATTCACTTTCATAGCGCCACCATGGGTACGGTACAGCAGACCATTGCTTGCCAATTGATTCAAATCGCGGCGAATGGTGATCTCTGAAATATCCAGTTCGGCTGCTATTAACTTCACATCAACCTCGCCCACAGTATTCAGCTTGTTCAGGATTATTTGCTTTCTTTTTTGAAAGTTCATTTATTATGTTTTAATTTGTTCAAAAATAATCAAAATAAATCAAAAACAATCAAATTCATTTTGAAAACTTATAAGATCATCAAAAGCGAATTGCTATCGAATAACTGGTACACGCTAAATAAGGTCACTTATGAAACCCATTATGCAGATGGCTCAGTAACAGTACAAAGCCGTGAAGCATATGACCGTGGCAATGGCGCTACCATCCTGCTGTATAACAAAGCGCAGAAAACCGTGATACTAACCCGTCAATTCCGCATACCCACTTACGTGAACGGCAATGAAACCGGATACCTGATAGAAAGCTGCGGCGGCCTTTTAGATAAAGACAACCCGGAAGAATGCATCAAGCGGGAAACAGAAGAGGAAACAGGCTACAAAATATCTGATGTAAAGAAAATATTCGAAGTATACATGTCGCCGGGATCCGTTACGGAGCTGATCTACTTTTTTGTGGCCGAATATTCCAAAGATATGAAGGTGAGCGATGGAGGTGGCGTTGAGGAAGAAAGTGAAGATATCGAGGTACTAGAAATCCCTTTTCAGCAAGCTTTGGAAATGATAAAAACCGGGGAAATTAAAGACGGCAAAACCATCATGCTTTTACAATACGCACAAATCCACAACCTGATATGAATAACAAACCATTAACCATCCTTGTTGCCGGGCCGTATCGCTCTGGCACCAACGATGACCCCGAATTGATGCAGCAAAACTTAGAAAGGCTTGAAACGGCCGCATTGACACTTTTCCGTGCAGGGCATATTCCGCTAATCGGCGAATGGTTAGCTTTGCCTTTATTAAAAGTCGCTGGATCAAAGAAACCAGGCGATGATCTCTACCAGGAAATATCCTACCCCGTTGCTCACCGTTTGATCACCAAGTGTGATGCTATTTTACGCATGGAAGGAAATTCGACCGGAGCAGACAATGATGTAAAAGTAGCGCAGCAACTTGGACTGCCTGTTTATTATCATATCGAAGATATCATTGGCAATTAATGCCAAAGGATTATTACTTTTGGTGAGTTAAGCACAACCAAAACTATGAAGATCGCTCTCTTCCCCGGCTCATTTGATCCTGTTACAAAAGCTCATGTTGATATCATTAAACGATCAATGGGCTTATTTGACAAAATTTATATAGGCATAGGCGACAATAGTTCAAAAAAAGGGTTGTTGACTGTTAGCCAGCGCGAACAAATGCTCCGGGCAGTATTTGAGAATGAGCCAAAGATACATGTGGTTGCCTATGATGGGTTGACTGTTGAGTTTTGCAGAAGCATCGGAGCAACCTATATGATACGTGGCATTCGTACCGTGTCGGACTTTGAATATGAAAAAGCAATCGCACAAATGAATCACGCGCTTGCTTCTGATATCGAGAGCATTTTTATCGTGAGCAAGCCAGGGTATTCGTCCATCAGCTCCACCATCGTACGCGAAATATTGCGTTACCAGGGCGATGTAAGTCAATTTATTCCGAAAGAGGCACTGGCTTTTCTGTAAACAGGTCCATTTTTGCCAGCACATCCATTATCGAAGGAAAAGTATTCTTGATGATGGCATCGATATGCCCTTTCTGAAACCAGCGTACTGAGGTGATCCCTTCTTCTTTTTGCGGTTTCAATTTGCCGCTGCCTTTATATCCCATCTGGTACCAATAGGTTCTTTTGAGCACAGTCTCACTTTTATAAGTATAAGTGTGATAAGTTTTGCAGATGCGGGCGCCAATGCTGTTTACTGTAATACCGCACTCCTCTTCAACCTCGCGTACAGCGCCTTCGCGTTTACCCTCACCTTTTTCAATTTTTCCTTTGGGTAGATCCCATTTTTTATTACGGTAAATAAACAGGTATTCGCCTTTCGAATTGATCACTACCCCGCCTGCCGCGTCAATCACTGTTATGCTTCTCATTATCTTTTTCAGGTACTCTTTGGCATCGGCACAGTGCAGGAAATAAAACTTGTTTCCAGGCTTACCATTGTACTTATCGTAAAAAGCTTTCAAGTCAAATGTCTGAGCATCAATTTTTTGATATCTTTCCACATTCTTTGGAACCGACTGGGTTATCAATATAACTTTTTCGTTGATATAAATTCTGTACTTTTGGGCCATGTTTAATAAAAGTGAGATAGAACAACAAGTAGCGGAGTTCCTGCTGCAAATTAAAGCAATTAAATTGCAACCTGACAATCCTTTTACATGGGCCTCAGGCTGGAAATCACCAATTTATTGCGACAATCGCGTCACTCTATCTCACCCGACTATACGTACCTATATCAGGCAAAAGCTGACGCAGATCATCCAGGAAGAATTTGGTTCTGTAGACTGCATAGCTGGTGTCGCCACCGCAGGTATCCCCCAGGGCGCATTGGTTGCACAGGAATTAGGCCTCCCTTTTATTTATGTTCGTTCCAAACCAAAAGATCACGGTACCGGAAGCCTGATCGAAGGTGAAGTGATCCCCGGTCAGCGTGTAGTTGTTATTGAAGATCTCATTTCGACCGGTAAAAGCAGTCTCCAGGCAGTTCAGGCTTTGAAAGATGCGGGTTGTACCGTTGCCGGCCTTGCTGCCATTTTTAGTTACGGGTTTGACCAGGCCACAGAAAACTTTAAAGATGCTAAGTGCAAATTCTTTACGCTTTCAAACTATAACGCTTTATTGAAATACGCCCAGGACAACAATTATATTTCTGCCTCAGAATCGGATGTATTAAGTAAATGGCGTGTGTCACCTTCTACCTGGGGACAGAATTGAGTTTTAAGTTATGAGTATTGGGTTGTGGGTCTTTTCCACTCAACACTCATGACTCTTTCCTCAAAAAACTATCTTATCACATATAGGTTATAACAATGAGTCGTGAGCCATTTCACTCAATACTCATAACTCACTACTATCTATGACTACTTTCGAAAGCAAGATCAACATTAACAAGCCAGTAAATGAAGTTTATCAATTCCTGTCTGATTTGAATAATCATCAGCAACTGATGCCTGAGAATATTGTGAACTGGACATCAACTAATGATGAAGCCCGGTTTGATATTCAGAATATGGGGAAATTAGCGCTAAAGGTTGACAGTAGGTTTGAGAATGCTGAGATAAATATCATTCCTTCCGAAAAACCTCCTTTCGACCTGCAGCTAAACTGGAAACTGGCTGATGTCGGGACGCATACCGAAGTTCTGTTTACAATTTCAGCCGAATTAAACATGATGATGAAAATGCTGGCAAGCGGTCCGCTGCAAAAACTGGCAGATCATGAAACCAAAAGTCTGGCTGAAGTGCTTGAGTAATCGGCAAACATGTGGGAAAGGAGTTTCGTGCGAAATATTATATTTGTGAAAATGCTCATTTAATAAACATGGGGGATAACATCGCAAATCTATATTTCAAATCAAAAAAGATTTCGACGCTCATCTTGGCTGCAACAGCAATCATTTGTTCCAGAGTTCTTTTCTTCTTTTTCAATGACCCCGAAGGCCCGAATCTTCTGATAGTTGTAGGCCTGGCACTGGGGGTATTTCTTTTATCTTATTCAGTATATGCATTCGGTCCGTTAAAAATGAAGGGGATTAAGAGACTTTCGGTTGTAATCTGTATCCAACTACTATCGGTTGTCGGTCTCTATCTTTGTATGAAGTGATTGTAGTTTTACTTGAATAATAAAAGGGGAAACTATGCTCATGCGTCAAATTTCAGACTGACATATTACACAGCTCTGAATAATATAAGTTGCTGAATCCGATGAAATTCGCCTTTTTAACGTACTTTTGCGGCAAATTAAAGGTGCAGCATGATTACAGTATCCAATCTTTCTTTACGCTACGGTAAACGTACTCTGTTTGAAGAGGTCAACTTAAAATTTACCCAGGGCAACTGCTATGGTATTATCGGTGCCAATGGTGCGGGAAAATCTACTTTTCTGAAAATACTTTCAGGCGAGATCGACCCCACAAGCGGTTCAGTAAGTTTTACACCAGGCGAGCGCATGGCTGTTTTAAGCCAGAACCATTATGCTTTTGACGAATTCACCGTTATAGAAGCAGTGATGATGGGGCATAAAGAAATGTATGCGGTAATGAAGGAAAAAGATGCCATTTACCTGAAAGAAGATTTCAACGATGCCGATGGCGAACGTGCCGGAGAACTGGAAAACATGTTTGCAGAAATGGACGGCTGGAATGCCGAAAGTAATGCCGCCACCTTACTGAGCAACCTCGGCATTAAAGAAGAATTTCATTATCAGTTGGTTAAAAATATTGATAATACCCAAAAAGTGCGCGTGTTATTAGCACAAGCACTGTTTGGTAAACCCGATATTTTGTTGCTCGATGAGCCTACCAACGATTTGGATATTCATACCATTAGCTGGCTGGAAGATTTCCTTGCGGGATATGAAGCTATTGTACTGGTAGTATCCCATGACAGACACTTCCTGGATACGGTTTGTACCCACGTAGTGGATATCGACTTTGGCAAGATGACCATCTACACCGGTAACTACTCCTTCTGGTATGAGTCGAGCCAATTGGCATTGAAACAACGTGCTGATCAGAATAAGAAGATGGAAGATAAGGTGAAGGAGTTGCAGGAGTTCATCCGCCGCTTTAGCGCAAACGCTTCCAAGTCGAAACAGGCTACCAGCCGTAAAAAGGCTTTGGACAAGATCAACCTGGACGAGATACAGCCGTCAAACCGTAAATATCCGGGCATTATTTTCAATAACCTGGGGCGTGAAGCGGGCGACCAGATATTACGGGTTGAAAACCTGAGTAAATCATTGAACGGTGAGTTGCTGTTTGATAACATTACCTTTACCGTCAATAAAAATGATAAGATCGCTATCCTTTCTCAGAATAGTTTGGCTACCACTGCTTTCTATGACATCCTGATGGGTCGCGATAAAGATTTCAAGGGCGAGTTTAAATGGGGTGTAACCATCAATCCTGCTGATATCCCCGCTGACAATGCGGAATATTTTAAAGGGAAGGATGACAACCTGATCGACTGGCTGCGCGAGTATTCTCCGGGCGAAAAAGACGACCAGTTTATACGTGGTTTCCTTGGCCGCATGTTATTCTCAGGTGAAGAAGTATTGAAAAAAAGCAATGTACTTTCTGGAGGCGAAAAAATGCGCTGTATGTTTAGTCGTATGATGTTGCAATCAGCCAATCTGCTGATGTTTGATGAGCCGACAAACCACCTTGACCTGGAATCGATCACTGCTTTGAACAACGGAATGAAAGATTTTAGAGGGACGATCCTTTTCACCTCACGCGACCATGAGCTTACTGAAACTGTTGCCAATCGCATCATTGAATTAACCCCCGCAGGTTATATTGACAAGCTGATGGATTATGATGAATACATCAATAGCGATGTTGTGCAGAAACAAAGAGATGAATTATACGCAACAGCATAACGTGCAGACAAATTATATTAAAAGGTCTTCAAATGAAGGCCTTTTTTATTTAGTTATTTCCCGATTGATTAAACTATAATTTCAAAAATTAATCAAATCAACAACAATGTATTTGATTAATAATGAAGGATCTGTACTATATCCTCGGAGCTGATCGCGACTGTACCACCACGGAGCTGAATGCTGCCTATCAAAAGCTGGCCCGCAAGCTTCAACCGGATGAAAGATACCCTGACCATTTTCTGGAAGATCATTTCAAAGAGATCACCGAAGCTTACCAGGTGCTAAGCAATCCTGACCAGCGCCGCAAATACGATGCAGCTTATAAGAAGAATTATCAGCGGCGATTATATTATTTCAAGATCAAACATCTGAATGTTGCTGCGACACTCGCGCTATTGTTGTTTACGGGGCTGTTTGGCTGGTATGTAATGAAATTATTGGGCAGTAACAACAAGTCAAAGGTCAAGGTAATAACGCCAACGATACAAACACAGGAATCAACTCCCCCGACAATTGTTCATCATAGAAAAAAGCATAAAATCAAAGTAGAGGCACGAGTTATTAATCAAGCCGCAGTACTGGCGACAGATACCGTAATACATCACAACGCAAAATCTTCGCCTGTCATCGTCGCCAAACCATTTGTTCAAAAAGATACCATTCAGAACTCAACATCCAACACCTACTCTACTTATTTACAGGCAAACGCTACGAGTGTGATCTACCTCCACGAGTTGCCAAACTACAGTTCTACTGTGCTGAGTAAAATTCCGGACCATTCTAAAGTCACTGTACTAGAAAAAGGCAGGCAATTTTATAAAGTAGCATTTGAAGATCAGACCGGCTACGTACCTAAATGGACCATCGCCAATCCATAAGTCTAATATGTGACGTTCGGGGGTTTTTTGCCTAAACCTTATCACATAACAACTCAAAGTTGAAATGTGATAAGGCAATAACTAAATCATTAACATGATTTATCATTTAAATTTGGGATTTAACAATAGATATAACACCTCATTACGGCTCAACTCTCTGTTGTAGAATCTAATATTATCAATAGTTCCTTTAAAAAAATCATTCGGGAAGGTAGCCCATGTCGAACCGATTCGAAGAATGTCAAAGAATCCGGCGGTTGTAAAATCAGAGTTTGGATTAGTATTATTAACTGCTACCTGGCGACCATTTAAATACAACGCAAACTGGGAATTACTATAATTCAACACCAGGTCGTACCATTTATTTGGCTGTATAACATTAGCTGCTGTGGCCAAATCAGCGCTGCTTCCACTTGGTGGTACAACGAAATGCCAATTGAACGCTATGCTTTGATCTTGATTAATAAACAGACCCGCAGAATACGGGCCAGCATGCGCGTCTCCGCTTTGCACTAAAGTTTGAACTGTCCCGCTCGTATCTGATTTAAATCTAATGTAAATACTAAATTGATTAACAGGAGCCCCAATACTCTGGTCTATAGTTGTGCCTACCAAAAGCGGATTGTGAGGAACATTAATCCAATCCGATATCCCATTAAAATAATAGGCAGAATTTGGGTATCCAAATTTGTCTTTAGTTAATACAGGCGGGGTTAATGTGTTTTGTCCTCCGCTATAAAAATCTTGTAAAACACCATTATTTCCGTTTCCGGAGGAGTCATTGGCATTTCCTATAAAGGGATAATATCCAACTAATCCGCTGGATAGCGCTTTCGTTCCTTGCGGGCTATTAAAACTGTTTAAATCGGCCAGCGATAAGGTCGCTTCGCTTGTGTTAAGATCATTGCCTGGAGCTTGACTCTGATCCTTTTTGCAGGCACTCAGTAACAGAGTTACCCCAACTGCCATTGTAAATACAATCTTTTTCATTTTAAATAGGTTTTTGATTAATAAATTAGTTAAAACTAACTTTTTAATTTTTAATTAAAAAGACTAATTAAACGGTATTTGGGTAACTCTTAATTAATTAGAGGGAATATTTAATACCTCCTCATAGCACAAGTAAGGGCATTATTTTTCAGGTTCACTTTGCAAAGCCATATTTCAATTTTTATTACGGCTTCGCGCTTTCGGACTAAAGAAATTTTTCGTTTATTTGCCAACCTAAAAAACACGACTCCGTAGCTCAGTTGGTAGAGCAACAGACTCTTAATCTGTGGGTCCTGAGTTCGAGCCTCAGCGGGGTCACTGAATTGATATAACCTTTTAGAGCAATCTGAAAGGTTTTTTATTGCCTTAATGTTCTGTTTTACAGCGAAGTGCACTGATTTATAAATTTGTGAATTAAGTAACTTGGACTACGCTAAGTTGACTCAAATGTACGTAGTCGGGATGAGAGTTTATGGTCAGTGGTGCAGTTTTGGTGCAGTTTACGGTGCGTTTGTCACATCCTAAGTAGTTTGAGTGAATGATTAATTATAAAGCCGTCAATCAGGTTTGGTGCAATCAAGCAAGAAAGGAAACTGAATAAATGGACATTGTAAGGGATGAGGGTTTATGCGGTAGTCTTTCTTGCGCTTCAGAAGCACCAGTCCTAACTTTGCTGTTATAATTAGGCAATCTCTCTCCGTCGACTCATTTCTTCAATTCAAGAATTAAGAGTTTTTATACTTTATAGAGGTCGTGCAAATCTTGAATTCTCTTTTATGTTATCCGTTCAAACAGGAATGCATGGCTTATAAAATAGCTTTCACCTAACTTCAATAGCTTTAATACCTTGTATTCTATTACTGGATCGTATTCACCTATGAAGATTGGTTTGATCCCATTGGCTTTTAAACATTCGGCATAGATTTGTAAAACGGTCTTAGGCCCTCTGGCAAATAATCCATATCCCTGTTGGCTTAGTTCATTTACCCGTTCAGGCGTTAATAAATATTTGGCGACCTCAATCCAGTTATTCGACAACTGTAAAAGCGCATTAACTATATCAATATACAATCCCTGTGAATTGTCTGTAGTACCTTTAAAGTATAACTCACTATTAATATCATGATATTCTAATAACGATACATGGTTGCTATAAATCTCAATATCTTGGGTCCAGTCTTTCAATACATGCGCCATTTCTATGTCGGGCATACTTATTTGCCACAGCTGATTAGCAGTATTCTTATCTGAGCTAAAGCGAATAGAAAAGCTTATGACAAGATCGTTATCAGTGTAATCCATAGACTCAATCAACATTCCGGCTTCATCATCAAACTCAGGGCTGTTTAAGATCTCACTTAGCTCTTTTGGTAAAAGACTATCAATTGTCATACTACGTTATTGGTTGAACCTCTAAAGCTAAGAAAATATCAATTCAAGAAATTTAAGATTTCTTACTTTATAGAGGTAAGCAAAAACTTGGATTAGGATAACCTTGTATTAGCTTCTTCCCTCTCGCTTTATAAGGTACTTTTTTGAATTACATTGTTGTATTCAGACTCACGCCTAACTTTGCTGAAATGATTATGTATCACTCCCAGCATTAGCTTACTCAACTCATAAAAGAACACTTTTTATTCTTTATAGGGGTAACCCCTAACATGAATTGTACCCTTAAACTTGTTTGTTATTGTCCAAATTGGTATATTGAAAATATGAACATGGATGCAATAAGAATCAAAAGAGATAGTACTGATAAACGCAAAGCCTGGTTGATCAATTCAGATGTTGAACAGAGGTTAGCCATTGAACCTTATGAGGTAGAACATGAAGAAGAGTTGTTTTATAAGCTATATAGTAAAGAGATTGACTTATGGGATGCCGATACACTTACTGACGGTGAATACCCTATTGCGTTATTCAAAAAAGTTGATGTAGCAGCACCCTTAGTAGATAGAGATAGACCAGTCTTTGTGAGTAAAGCCAAGGCATGTTACAGGTTCATTGATGACGACGCTCAATAATAGTCAAATATTTTCGTCTTATGTGTGTTGACGTATTTTTTCAAAAGATTAAAACCTATGCCAACCTCTCCCCACAGGCTGAAAAGGCATGGGCATTATTGCTGCGCGAAAAAGTCTACCACAAGGGCGATTACTTTGTCACCGAAGGCCAGGCGCCCAAAAAGGTGGCCTTTATAGTGAAGGGCCTGATGTACCAGTATTACACTGCCGATAACGGCGATCTGGTGGTGAAATATTTTTTTCCTGAAAACCGCATTGCAGGCTCAATGGCGGCTACGCTTACACAAACGCCCGGCAACTTTACCATCAGGGCGCTGGAGGATACTCAGGTACTGGAATATAATTTCATTGAATTTAAAAAGCTGGTTGGCATTTACTCCGATATCGCGGCGTTTTATATTCGTTATATGGAGCAGCACTGGATCATTGAAAAGGAACCGTACGAAGTGTCGTTGCGCTATGAGTCGGCTAAAGCAAATTACGATAACTTCCTGCTCAAGTATCCGGGTTTGGTTAAGCGCTTAAAAAAACAGCATATAGCTGCATACCTTGGCGTTACTCCGACGCAACTCAGCAGGATATTTTTTGCAAATAAATAATTTTTCGCCTTTTTCAACATATGTAAATTTTTTAGAAAAATTGTTGTCGCAACTTTGTGTTATCAATAACAATAAAAAAATTAAATCATGGCAACAAAAATTTTCATCAACCTGCCTGTTAAGGACCTGGAAAGGTCGAAGGCATTTTTTAGTGGACTCGGCTACAGTTTCAATCCCCAATTTACCGACGAAAAAGCCGCTTGTATGGTAGTAAGCGAATACATTTTTGTAATGATGCTCACCGAAGCATATTTTAAAACTTTCACCAAAAAAGAAGTAAGCGATGCACATAAAAACACCGAAGTTTTATTGGCGCTGGATGCGGCATCAAAAGAAGATGTGCAGCAAACAATAGTCAAAGCGCAAGAACTGGGCGGTACCCTATACGCAGAAGCACAAGACCACGGCTGGATGTACCAGCACAGCTTTGCCGACCCTGACGGGCACCAATGGGAGATAGTTTACATGGATGAAAGTAATATCCCGAATTTTGGGTAGACTTTGGATTTAACATAATATAAAAGGTTGACAGCATGGTTGTTAACCTTTTATGCGTTAAAAACTTGTTTAATTGTATATACAGGTTTTTTTATGTTGATATGATAGATTAAAGTTAAGTTGCATGCGGATATTGCAATCATAAAAAGCTCATTCTTTTTGCTTTTACATGAAACCGCACTCATTTATCTGATTTAATGCCACAATTTTTTTACGTCTCCAATAAAAGAGTTCGACATCTGTATTTTATCGGTCACTAAAAACATTAACCTTTAGTAGTCAAATGCTAAAGGTTTTTTTGTGCCTTATTGCTTTGGAAAGGGCATTTTTCTGTTTGCCGTATGAAAAATGCTTACATAGATATAAGCATTTTTTGTCGCATATACAAGCAATTATTGCATCAGTGAAGTAAAAATGGCGCAGTTCGATGGCGCAGTTTTGGCGCACTTTGCTCTTACCTAACGCTCGAGTAAATTATATTAATTAGTTAACTTAGTCTTACTTTATCGATAATCACGATGTTAAATATTCCATTACCTACGGACAGCCTTTATAAATTCAGTTTATGTTTGGATTATTGATTCTCATTTTCTCAATCTATTACTATGATGGGCATTTAAATAGTTTCGATAAGAAACAAGCATTGTCATCACTTGACTCCATACACAGAGTAAGGGAAACAAATTTAATATTGGCGCAGATTAACAAAGCCCGTACGCCCCCATTTCCAACCTACCTTGCCCATATAATTATTTTGAATGCAGTTTTTAGTTGGCTTAATCCTTTTTTCAAAATGCCGCCATCAAGCTACCGCTTATAGATTTCACTACTTTTGTAATAACTAATATCATTATTAAGTTACTTTCCTATTTGCCAAAAAGTAAGTGGTTGGGCGGATAAAAAACATTTCTCCTTCAGAGATAAGTTCAAAAAAACAGGCTGCATATAATTAATATGCAGCCCATTCAATAAATATCGGCTTATTTATATCAAATTAATCTCCACATCAACGTTGCCACGGATGGCCTTTGAGTAAGGACAAGTTTGATGTGCAGCATCAACCAATTGCTGAGCAATTTCACGGTCAACATCTGGTATGCTGATATTCAAACGGGCCTGCAAGGTATATCCATTAGCCGGTGATAAAGTAAGATCAACCTCTGCATTAATAGTGGTTTCGGCAGGAAGGGCAACGTTCAGTTGTTTAGCAGCAATTCCCATTGCCCCTTCAAAACAAGCCGACCAGCCGGCTGCAAATAATTGTTCAGGATTGGTGCCCGGACGTGAGGTACCGGGAGTTGAAAGTTTGATATCTAACTGACCGTCATCACTTTTTGCTGCTCCATTAGTACGGCCGCCTGTGGTAGCTACTTTGGCTGTATACAGCACTTTTTTATCTGTTTCCATTGTTTTATTATTTATTATTATTATGCGTTTAATATTTATTGATTAAAAACTGTACAAGTTTAGGTAACAAAATATACCAATCGGTATTTTTTATGTCATTGTATGGTCCGGCATTTGTCATAATCCCTGGGTATTTTCTCAAGTTTAGTTTTTCACGCCCGGCTCAAGAATTTTTAGCCGTTACATTCATATTGCTTTTCAAGGGTTCATTATTTGAGTTGTTTCCTCAATCAATGACTCCATCAGCTTGGCAGCTTTGGTGTATTTGAGTATCGGAGCGATTTGTCCTCCCCAAAACAATACCATGTCCCATTTCTGTCGCTCGATCGCTACTTTTCTTAATGGTGACATGAAGGTGGTTTGCAGCGGGAAAGGCAAAAACGTGCCTTCGCTCCCCGATAACTCTGTAGCAACCTTGGTAGTGATACCGCGCCCTAATCTGCCGGTAAATGCCCGTGAAAGCGTAGTATATTTAGCAGCATCCGAAAACAATGCCTGCCTGTATGCAGGGAAAGCACCCGACTCATCAGTGGCCAAAAATGCCGTTCCTATTTGCACTGCATCCGCGCCTAATGTCATTGCTCCCGCTATTCCGCGACCATTGGCAATACCGCCGGCTGCTATAACAGGCACTTTTACTTTGTCCTTTATCAATTGAAGCAGCACGAATGTTCCGATAGTTGACTGTTCTGCCGGAGCCAAAAACGATGGCCGGTGACCACCTGCTTCAAATCCTGAAGCGATGATCATATCCACACCACTTGCTTCAAGAGCTATAGCTTCGTCTAAGGTGGTAGCTGCACCAACAGTCCTGGTACCGTTTTTACGGAGTTGTTCCATTACATCCTGCGGAAGTGTGCCGAACATAAAGCTGAACACCTTCGGGCGGATGTCCGTAACCACCTGCAACTGGTTTTCAAACCGCGATTTAAATGGCGCAGGCTTTTCAGGCAGCGGTATTCCTGCGTCTTCAAAATAAGGCTGGAATAACTGTTTGGCCTGTTCGTATTGTGCATCGGTTATTGTTCCGTCCGGAGCATCAGTATCTGATACCCACAGGTTGAGATTATAAGGCTTGTTGGTAGCTGTTTTGATGTGTTTGTCCAATTCGTAAATATCGCCAGGACTCATAGTATAAGCACCGTATCCACCCAAACCACCCATATTGGATACTGTGGCTACCAATTCCACTGAAGAAAGATTGCCGCCGAACGGCCCCTGCAGTATCGGATATTGGACTCCTAATAACTCCGTTGCTTTTGTGTTATACCACATGATTTTCAGAATTTATATCAAACTGTTTAATGGTGTCAAAAAAACGACTTCGATCTTATCGTCCACAATTTTTCCCTTCACAAATTGAAAAAAACTTGTAGCATGAGGCAACGTTTTATGTAGCTGAAAGGCCGCATCATTTTGATATATCTCATAAAAGGCAAGGGACTGAGGTGCATCGTTACGGGTATGAGGGAGGAACAATTCACTACCTGGTTCCTTGCGGGTTTCTGCTGTCAGTTTGATCGTTGCTTCTTTTACTTCCTTTTCAAAACCTGGAAGGATGTTGATATAAGCCAGCAAAATTACTTTAGGTTCCATGACTAACGTTTTAATGTTTGAAAATCAATTGGCTGTATCACTGATCATTTTATTAACCAGGTACCATTTACCATCCATCTTATGAAAAGACAGGAATTCATGATAAATAAAATCATACATAGTTACCCTTACTTCGGCTATAGCTATGGAGTTAACCACTTTTACAGAGATGATCTCGCCTTTAAATGGCTTGCCTGAGTCTTTCGGACTTTGGCGGTGAGCCACCCCATCCAGGTATTCGGCCAATGTTTTTTTGTAAGGCTGACCCTTTACATCACCAAATAATAAAGTTCCGGAATAATATACCTTTTCGAGTGTGTTTACATCACCTTCATAGATACCTTTAAAATAACTATTTTCTAATGTTTCTGAGATTACTAATGAATCTTCTTTTTGCAACGTTTCCATTTTTGTATGATTTTGTGCTTTGACATCCAACAAGCACCAGGACAACAAAGCGGTTAAAAACAAAGTTTTCATTTTAGTTCAGATTGTGCCCGGCAGCCATACCACCGTCAACATTGATGATAGCTCCGGTAATAAAATTACTTTTGGCAACGGTATAAACCATTTCGGCTATATCTTGTACTTCACCCACACGGTTCAGAAGATGCAATCCAGCAGCCTCATCGGCATTCTCGCCATGCATTGGAGTGCGGATAGTACCGGGGGCAACTGTATTTACCCTAATGTTTTGTTTACCAAATTCAGCAGCTAACTGTATGGTCAATGCGTTGATTGCACCTTTTGAAGCCATTTGTGCGGTGATAGGCACTCCGCCAAAACCGCGGTTAACTAATGGCGTACCAATATTGATCACTACTCCATCGTGCTGTTTCAGCATCTGGGGGATCACTGCCTGGGTGGTGAAATACGTCCCTTTCAGGTTGGTGTTTAAGAACCTGTCAAGGTAGGCTTCGTCCACTTCCAAAAATGGTTTGGTTTCAAAAATACCGGCGTTGTTAATCAACACATCTGCCGAACCGAACTTCTCAACTGCTGTGGCTACCAGTTTCTCGCCTGTATGTTTATCGCTTACACTACCGGCAACCATAGCAAGATTATCGCCTGCTCCAAGCTCGTTAAATACTTGTTCCAGCTTTTCCCGGGTCGATGAATTGATCACTACGTTATCGCCCTTTTCCAAAAAGTAACGGGCCACTTCTTTACCGATACCGGATGATGCACCTGTAACTATTACTGTTTGCTTCTTCATGACTTTTTATCTGCCGTTATCCCTTTTTCCCTTAAAACTGATGCTTGTTCGCCTGCATAGCCCCAATCGTCTAACTCGATCTCTTGTATAACTACGTGAGTTAAATGAGGGTCTTTGTTTAATACATTGGTCATCAGGTCGGTTACTCCTTTAATGAGTTTTTGCTTCTGTTCACGGGTTACACCTTCGCGTGTAACTTCTATTTTAATGTATGGCATTACTTTAATTTTTTGGCCTCGGCTGCTTAGGCAGCTTTGGTGGTGATACTTACGTTCAAATCAAAATTGTTGTAGATAAGATTATCGCCAAGGTCTTTGAAGAAATTGCCTGAACGGAATTTCATATCGTATAGTGTACGGTCAACCACTATTTTACCTGATGCGCTCACAGTACCATTGGCATTGTTCACTGCAGCTGTAAAAGCTACCGGATGAGTGATACCTTTGATGGTTAGGTTACCGTTGATGCGATAATTGTTTTCGTCGGCTGCTTCTGCTGAAGTGATGATGAATTTTGCTTCAGGGTATTGTTCTGATGCGAAGAAATCAGCTGATGCCAGGTGACCGGCGAATTGTGCGTTGGTAGCGGGATCGGTTACATCCAGAATTTTAATAGATGTAGTGTCGATAGTGAACTCGCCACCGGCTAACTGACCGTCAGTTAAGGTAAGCGTACCTTCTTTAATTGAAATGGTGCCGTTGTGTGCGCCTGTTACTTTTCTGCCTACCCAATCGATATTGCTCTGAGCACTTTCGATTGCAAATTTTTGTATTTCCATGATCTTTTTGTTTTAATTAACAATGCAAAGTTGCAGAGGAATTGCGGGCAAACTGTGTGACCTACATCACATTCGAAAAGGCAATATTCTTTTGTGATCTACATCACAATTTCAGGAGTTATAAAGGCGGCTCAGGGTTTCTCTCGATACCCCCAAATAGGCTGCAATCAGCTGTTTCGGTACAATATTATACAGGGCCGGGTATAGCGCCATCAACTCTTCGTAACGGTGACGGGCGTCATTGTTCATGAACGAGAGCAGCCTTTTTTGTGAAGCTACATAACCTTTATTGGTACGCCAGCGAAAGAAATGCTCCACAGGGTGAATCTCTTTGCATAACTTTTCGCGGTCGGCGCTGCTGAGGCAAAGTACCTGCGAATCGGTAATGCAATCTACACTGATGGTGGCCTTGCCACCATTGTAAAGCGCATTATAATCCGACGCCCACCAGGTAGGCATAGCAAATTGCAGGATGAACATTTTTATCTCATCGTTGATGTAAAACGATTTAAGGCAACCTTCCAGCACAAAGTACTCGCACTCTACCTTATCACCCGCGCTGATGATGGCCTGACCCTTTTTATAGGATTGCTGCTTAAAATGTGAAAAGACATGGTCAAACTGTTCGTCTGTTAACGAAACAATTTTGGCTATATGGTCTTTCAGAATTGCTTTAGCATCCATACGCAGTGGCATTGGGACCGTTTAAAGTTAGCAACTCTTATGTTAAGTTGAAGACCCTGGTTCTTTTTTAGGGGAATTCATGCAGATATATTTTCTGCTTTGCTCTGTATGTTTTTACAAAAAGGTAATTTTGAATGCACGTAGCTATTTCGGTGTAAAACTTGATCTGGCTAAATTTAGTCCGGTAATTGCTCTCCCTAATATTACCAAAATCTGTATGAAAAATATTAAATCAATTTCAAGTTTAATCATAATAAGCCTAATACTACTTACCTCATGCCATCGCATCAAACAAAACACCACTACAGATAACCAACAAACCGATATGCATTTCGCGTACGATGACAGTACGCTTAACAATCGGGTGCTGCCAGTAATGATGCCATATAACAGGCTGATCGATCCTGCCGGGAACACGATCAGCTTTGGCGACCCCAATTTTGAAAATCACAGCCTTACTACCCGACTGATACCCAACTCATCAATACTAGTAGTTGAAGGGCGCTTTGGCATTACTTTAATTGATACCACTACTGACAAACTTGTATCGGAATGGGCCTATAAAAACGATGCAAAACTCAACGGGCTCATGAGCACTTACTCCGGACTTGCTGTTCGCCAAGCCGACAAGGATGTTCAGTTGTTTTGGAGTGCAGCGAACGGCGACAAGGGCCAATCATTTGTATTACAGGCTAAATGGGATGGTAAAAATATAACTATTGAAGATACCATTTCTTTTAAGCCTACAGCACCTTCACCACTGGCGCTACCTAATGAGCTTGCTATCCATAACGAGCGTGGTAATGATTATCTTTACGTAGTCTTAAACGGCAATAATGAGTTAGTCAAAATCGACCTTTCTACAAAACACACAGTATGGTCGAAACCCACCGGTGTAGCCCCTTACGGTATCGCTATCATCGGTGATAAAGTAATGGTGACCAATTGGGGCGGTAGTGAGCCCGGCGCAGGTAGCCCGGGCAGAGAAACCGCTGGCGTACCTTACGGTAACACTTATATCAACCCCAAAACTGGCGCTACCCAAACTGGTACCGTGCAGGTTTTTAGTACTGATGGTGATTTGCAAAAGGAAATCGCCGCCGGTCTGCACCCTAATGCGATCATAAGCAGCAGTGATGGCCGTTATGCTTATGTGACAAATGCTAATAGTGATAATGTTTCGGTGATATCGGTGCCGGCACTTAAAGTAATAGAGAATATACCGGTTAACCTGATGCCGGGTAAGAACGCTTATATCGGTGATTCGCCAAATGCGCTTGCACTTAGCGCTGATAATTCTACACTTTATGTAGCCAATGGTATGGATAATGCGGTGGCTGTGGTAAGGCTTGGCAATGGTTCATCATCAAATGGCAAGGGCCAAACAACTGTAAAAGGATTTATTCCTACAGAGGCATATCCAGGTGGCTTGTTATTGAGTGGTAATACGCTGTTTGTTACCAACCTGGAAGGTGAAGGTTCAAGGATAAGTACCAAAGATTTTGCTACTGGTGGTAATCTGGCAAACATCAATGCCTATAATTCGCATCACGAAAAAGCTACTTTATCCATCATTCCAATACCGGACAATGATAGACTGAAGGCTTTTAGTGAGAAGGTCAAACAACTCAATCTGACATTCAGGGAGGAAATTGCCAATCTTGCACCCAGGAAAAACATCGCACCTAAACCTATGCCCGACCGCATCGGCGAGCCCTCCGTATTCACTCATGTGCTTTATATTATCAAAGAAAATCGCACCTATGATCAGGTACTCGGTGATATGCCACAAGGCAATGGTATGTCTTCACTATGCGTTTATGGCGACAGTATAACCCCCAATGAACATCAGCTGGCCAGAAAGTTTTTACTACTGGACAATTATTATGCTTCAGGTAAGTGTTCAGCTGAGGGACACCAGTGGACGGATGCTGCAATGGCTACCGATTATGTAGAAAAAAACGTACGTGCCTGGTTTCGCAGTTACCCGCATGTGCAGGAAGATGCGCTGGTATACGATGCCAACGGTTTTATCTGGAACAATGCAGCCGATCATGGAAAAACGGTGAGAATATATGGAGAGGCTTCACAGCCACATTATGATAATAAACTTACCTGGACCGATATTTACAATAATTATCAAAACGGCGTCCCTTTTAAGTTTTATAATACCAGTACAATATCCAGGGTGAGGCCGATGTTATCACAAAACTACCCGGCTTCTGACGAATTGAAGATCACCGACCAAGTGAGGGCAGCAGCCTTTATCAAAGAATTACATGATTACGAACAGAGCCCCGGCGATGCACTGCCGAACCTGTTGGTGATGGCGCTATCAGACGATCATACAGTTGGTACACGACCGGGTTATCCGAAGCCAAGATCTATGGTGGCGGATAATGACCTGGCCCTTGGACGGATTATCGAAGCTGTGAGCAAAAGCCGCTTCTGGAAAAACACAGTAATATTTGTAACCGAAGACGACTCGCAGGACGGTTGGGATCATGTTTCCGCTTACCGCACTACCGGTTTTGTTGTAAGTGCTTACAGTTGTTTGCAAAGCACTGTTTCAACCAACTATAACCAAACCTGCGTGGTACGCTCCATCGAGCAGATATTGGGTATACCGCCGATGAATGTTATTGATGCCACTGCCCTACCCATGTTTAAATGCTTTACAGACCGCCCGTCTGACTATACCTATACGGTAGTTCCCAATCGCATACCTATCAACGACATCAATCGTGGGCTTTCGTCGCTAAAAGGCAAAGCTTTATACTATGCCAGGGCATCCTCCAGTCACCAGTTCGACCATGTAGATGGTGGCAACGACGATCTGATGAACCGCATACTCTGGCATGCAGCTAAAGGCAATAAACCATACCCGGCAAAACTGGCGGGTAAAGATGATGATGACTGAGCAAATGCTAATTTGCATTCATTACTTAACTACGCTATTGCATTCTGCATCCTGACCAGGAAAACCAAGCCTCAAAATCAAAGCAAAGTTCACGGCGATCAAAACCCAGCAAGACGCTGATAATTATATGAGCCAGGTACAAAATAAAATGAATCAGCGTATTAACGGAACCAGTTAAAAGTGATCCTCGCGTTATTTTTTGAGTAATACATCAATTCAAAGGCAAACTAAAATGAAAAGTAGAGCCTACACCAGGTTTGCTTTCTGCCCATATTTTGCCACTATGCCTTGTGATGATTTCACTACATAAATAAAGCCCGATACCCAACCCTGAGATATTAGGGTTCAAATCCTCTACACGGTAGAATCTGGAAAATATATAAGCCAATTTGTTTGAGGCTATTCCGATACCAAAATCCTGAATGCCAACCGTAACATCGCTATTAGTTTTTGTTAATTTAACAATGACCTTACCATCACCCTGTGAGTATTTAATGGCATTGGATAACAGATTAATTATCACTTGCTCAATCCGCTGGCTATCAGCATAAACAAAACAAGTTTCCACATCGGTTTCCAGCATAATTGTACATTTATCATTGATATGCTCCATCAATTCAGTTGCATCATGGATAATTTCCAGCAAATCAAATGTTACTTTCGTCATTTGTAATTTTCCGGCCTCGATTTTGGAAACATCCAGAAGATCATTTACCAACCCGCTTAGTTTACGAACCTGCTGAATCGTTTTGCCCACAAACTTTCCGCTTTGCTCGTCGTTCTTCAAACGGTCGATAATTTGCAAATAACCACTTATGCTGGTTAGCGGGGTTTTCAGTTCGTGGCTGGCCAGACCTATAAATTCATCTTTCTTCTCGTTCAGTAGCCTTACTTGTTCATACAACCGGGCGTTATCTATACTAATTGCAGCCTGGGCTGCAATAGAAACAACCAGATCCTCATGATCTTTTGTAAATCTGGCCGGTTCCGGATGTCCAAAAAATAGACCTCCGATAACTTCGCCGGATTGCGATATAACAGGTACAGCCAGGTAGCTCACAACCGGCAAGTGTCCTTTTGGTTTTCCATAATGCGGAGGGTTTTTACCATATCTCGGATCTTTGGTAATATCATCCGATCTTACCACACCGTCCCCCGAAAAAGTGGGATGAAAAACCGCGGTATTACGTGGCATACCAAATGATTCAAAAGCTGATCGCTCTGCTCCCGACAAGGTAAACAACATATATGATTCTCCATTTTCGTCTACCTGGTTATAAAAGAATGCACCAAATGAAGCTTCAATTGCCAGGGTAGTTGCATCGGTTACTTTCTGTAATATGGTTTCCAGGTCAAGGCTCTCTGATATCAGTTTACCTACGGCGTTCAGCGTTTCTATTTTTTGGGTATACCGTTGCAACTGATCTTCATATTCTTTCTGCTTTGATATGTCGCGTGCGATTTTGGATGCCCCTATGATGTTCCCATCTTCATCCGTCACTGGGGATATAGTAAGCGAAATCGGCACCTCCTTCCCGCTTTTGGCAACCCTGATAGTTTCAAAATGGTCCACTTTACGTCCCTGACTGATTTGGCTGATAATAAAATCCTCCTCTTTTAAACGATTGGCAGGAATGATCAATGAAATATGTTTGCCTACCGCTTCTGTTTCTGTATAGCCAAATAATTTCTCTGCAGATTTGTTCCAACTTGTGATTATTCCTTTTAGCGTTTTGCTAACTATAGCGTCATCTGAGCTGTCTACTATTGCTGCCAGTCTTGCCCTTCTTTCCGCGCCTTCTGTAACTTTCCGAACAAGTGTTTCCAAATCCGTCTGTGTAATTCGAAGTTCTTCATTAGTAGCAGCCCATTCTTCATTTAGCGCTGCCAGGTTCTCATTCGCTGACAGTAAGTTCACATTGGCGGCCTCAACTGCAAGCAGTCCTTCTTTTTGGTCCTGAATATCAGTGCTGGTCCCCACCCACAATTTGTTTTGGCCATTTTCATCTTTATGAACAGTGAAACGGGTAAAATGCCAACGATAAACGCCATCGTTGCGCATAAATCTTTGCTCCATTTCCATTGATAAACCATTTCGCACCGCGTGTGGCCATTCTACTTCAGCTATCGCACGGTCCTCAGGATGCATGATATTCCAAATTTTTCCTCTCAGCTCTTCAAAGCTATTTGTCCCTGTGTAATCATACCATTGCTGATTATAGTAGGTTGCCTTTCCATCAGGGCCCGACGTCCATATTTTATGAGGTATTGCATCTGCTAAAAAACGGAACTGATGCTCCGCCTGTTTTCTCGAACTTATCTCACTTTCTGCTTCCTCATTCAATCGCGCGTTTTCAAGCGAGAGACCTATCAGCCCGGCGAAACTCCTGGCGAAGTCTAAATCAGACTCATCAAAATAACGACCGGGGCGAGACGAGATAAAGTTAGCAACTCCTGTCACCTGGTCCTTTTTGCTGATCGGAGCAATTATTACTGATTGCATACCAATTTCACGCACGGCCTTGAGCTGTTCTTTGTCTGAAATAATGACTGTGAGCATTTCATCTGTAATCACCGGGACAAAACCCGGCTTACCCGTTTTTAATACCACAGCTGACCCAACGTTTCCGTTTGGGTCTGGGGGATAATTTTTTCGATACTGATGCGCCCACTCTATTTTATTCGGATCCTCATGTCTTAAGACCAAAAGTTCAAGCCTGTCTTCTTTTAAAACATCTACAGTAAACCAATCAGCAAATGTTGGTACGATAAATTGTGCAATTTTTTCTAAAGCGCTCTGAGTATCCCGCGCACGGGCTAACTCTTCTGCTGCCTCATTTAAATAGGAAAAAAGCTTCTCCTTTTTCTTAAGCTTGGAAATATCACGCACAAAAATGTAGGTTAATATTCCTGTACCGGCTCTGCATACTTTAGTAGATATCAATACATACCTGGTTGTTGCGGCATCTACATTTAACGTAAACTCACAATCGTCAATTTCTTCAAGGTTCAGGAGCTTCTTTTCACCGAGCTTACCTGGCGAAGTATCATTATAAAAGCTAAATAAGGGCCGATCAATGATATCTTGTTTTGTCAGCCCCATATAAGCCAATTCGACAGTGTTGACAAACCGGATTATGCCTCCGGTATCCACGGCCAGCGTCCCAATTGAACTATGTTCGTAAACATACTGGAACTCAGCATGATCAGGAATATCCGTTTCGGGATGTTGACTAACAAACTTGGTCATCGTATTTATAAATATTGAGATAAAATTACATTACTTGCTAATGCAATTTTATTGTGACTTTTCGATATTATATTCCGTATCGGCTATCTTTCTTGTATAGAAATGTTATCCCGCTAACAAATTCAGACATCCTGATTATTAATTGGCTGGAATCGTAAATTTAAAAGATGTCCCTTTTCGCAGTTTACTTTCAATTAATATCCGGCCTCCGTGTTGGGCAACAAAGTCCTTCACTAATAATAACCCCAAACCGGTACCTTGCTCTTTATCAGTACCCGGGAGCGAAGTGGTATTATTGTTTCCCAATATTGTATTTTTCGTTTTTTCTGACATGCCTACGCCAAAATCCATTACACATATTTCTACCATTTTATCGGTCAATTGGGCGCTAACATTAACAATTCCCTTACGCGGACTATACTTAATAGCATTGGTAACAATGTTTTGCAAAATTGAGCGAAGCATCAAAGGGTCAGCATTAACAAAAAAGTCTATTGAGGTTTGAATTTCAAATTTGACATCTTTTTGTATTGCAGTTTCTTTCAGCAATTCCAGTGCTTCATTTATGGCATCATTAAGCTGAATTTTTTGAGGATTAAAGGTGGTTTTTTGCCGCTGCTTTTTCGCCCAATCCACCAGTTCATTTAGTTGCGTTAAAATTCTGTTAGAGGTACGGTGAATGACCCCTGAAAGCATCTTTAACTTTTTAGGCTCAATATCCTCTATCTCATCATTTAAGGTTTTGGATGACAATAAAAGGGAAGTAAGCGGATTACGGAGATCATGAGAAATAACTGATAAAAATTTATCCTTCGACAAATTCAGCTCTTTCAATTCCTGGTTTGCTGTCTCAAGCTGCCGGGTACGTTCCGATACTCTTTTTTCCAGGTTACGGTTTAATGCTACCAGGTCTTCATTTATTAATCTCAGCTTTTCTTCCTGCCTTCTCAAGAGCTGATTTTTCCGGTGTAATTCGGCAAAAATGGCTACCTTATATCGCAGTAAATCTGGCTTAAATGGTTTCCTGATAAAATCGGCAGCGCCGGCCTTATACCCTCTGAACATGGATTCTTCTTCATAATCCTGTGCAGTGAAAAAGACGATGGGTATCCGCTTCAGCTTATCGCGCTGATAGATCAGCTCGGCCGTCTCATATCCATCCATGATAGGCATCTGGACGTCCAACAGGATCAGTGAGAAATCCTCTTCCTTTAAAAGTATGCGTAAAGCCTCTTTGCCCGACGTTGCTTTAAAAAAAGTATAACCCTCATTTTCAAGTACCAGCTCCATTGATGTCAGATTGTTCTCGTTATCGTCTACCAACAGAACTTTTATATTATCATCAGGAGCTACAGCCATTCGCGATTTAAATCCTCAGATTATGTTATTTAATTAACCAAACACGCATTAGCGATAAAAGTTGATCAGTTTTTACAGGTTTTGTAATATAATCTGATGCACCCGATGCAATACATTTTTGACGGTCACCTATCATCGCCTTTGCTGTTACAGCTATTATTGGCAAATTCTTGTGTTTTGGTTCTTTACGGATGATCTGGATCGTTTCGTAACCATCCATCTCAGGCATCATGATATCCATCAGCACAATGTCTACTTTCTTGTCACTGTTGAGTATTTCAAGCGCTTCTCGTCCGCTTTCTGCGGTGATTACTTCGATGTTTGAGCGTTCAAAAACGGCAGTCAGCGCAAACAGGTTTCGCACATCATCATCCACTACCAGCACCTTTTTCGACTCAAGCACATCATTATTTAACCGTATGCCATTAATAATCTCGAGGTTTTCCTGGCTTATGAATTTTTTATCAACATGTAACAGTGTCAATATCTCCTCTAACAAATAAGAATGTGAGGTGGCTGTTTTAGTGATAACCTTATGGTTCAAACGCTTTAACTGGATCAGCTCGTTTTGAGTAAAGTCCCTTGCCGAGTGAAGCAGCATAGTAGTTTGTGGTTGCTTTAATGTATTGATCCTGTTAAGCAGCTCAATGCCATCAGCATCAGGAAGCACAAAATCAAGGATAATACTATCTACTGCTTCCTTCTTTAACAGCGTGAGGCCTTTTTTAGCTGTCGTCGCGCCCAGTACCTCTACTCTGTCACTGCTAAGCATTTCGGTAAGCCGCTGCAACTCGTTTTCATTATCTTCAATGATCAATACCTTCTTCTTGGTTTGTTCGCTAAAGCGGATGATTCCTGATATCAGTTCATCAAGTGAATTATTGGAGAGTGGTTTCAGGCTGAAGCTCTTCGCACCTAATTTTAAAGCCATAACCTTGTTGTCTTCGCCCGAAATGAGGTGGACAGGTATGTGCCGTAGATTGAGATCTGACTTCAAAAGTTTAAGTATCTTCCAGCCATTTGATTCAGGCATATTCACGTCAAGCGTAATAGCAATCGGATTATATTTCTGGATGCTATCAAATATTTCCAGGTAGCTGATTGCCACAATCACTTTGAGACCATAATCATGCGCTTTGTCGATCACAATTTTGGTAAAGCGCAAATCATCCTCAATAACCAGCAATACTTTATCCTCAGCTGAGATGCTATGACGGTCGTCGTCTATCACTAATTCTGCAGTATCCAGTAAATTGGTTCTTAGATGTGATGGCGCATGCGACTCTTTTACGCTGTAAGTGGTAGCAGAAGCAGACTCCTCTTTATATCTTAATGGCAGATATAAAGTAAATACGCTTCCTTTACCTAATTCACTACCTACAGTAATTGTTCCGCCCAATAACTCTGCAAAACCTTTACTAATAGAAAGTCCTAAACCGGTGCCTCCGTATTTACGACTGGTTGAGCCTTCTGCCTGCTGGAATGCTTCAAAAATGATTCCCTGTGTATTTTTTGATATACCGATACCTGTATCGCTAATAGAAAATGCGATTACCGACTCTGTATCCGTCAATGGATTCTCGTGACGTGCATTTGGCCTGAAAATTTCCAGTTTCACGCCGCCTTTTTCGGTGAACTTGAAAGCATTTGAAAGTAGGTTCTTCAAAATCTGGTTCAAACGCTGCATATCCGTTTCCAGCATTTCCGGCAGCCCTTCTTCCAGTATGATCTCGAATTTCAGGTTCTTAGCCTCCGAGATCGGTTTGAAGGTAGATTCCGCAAATGAAGCGATCTCTCTAAAGTTAACCGGCATTACATCCGCTGAGATCACACCCGATTCGATCTTAGACAAATCCAGGATATCATTGATCAACTGGATCAAGTCATCACCGCAAGAGTGGATCGTTTTAGCGTACCTGCGTTGTTTCTCGGTTAAGTTACCTTCAGGGTTTTCAAAGAGTTGCTGTGCCAATATCAACAAGCTGTTAAGCGGCGTACGCAACTCGTGCGACATATTCGCAAGGAACTCAGATTTGTATTTTGAGGTCAGTGTCAGCTGTTCCGCTTTTTCTTCCAATGAACGACCTTTATCGTGCAACTCATCGTTTGCCCGTCTTAACTCTTCCTGTTGCGCAGAAAGCTCAGTAGCCAGCGATTGTGATTGTTTTAGCAGTTCCTCAGTACGGGTATTGGTTTCAATGTTGTTCAACACGATACCGATACTCTCCGTCAATTGGTCGAGGAAGTCGATATGCGTATCGCTAAAGTTTTCAAATGAAGCGAGCTCGATTACCGCCTTGATATTATTTTCAAACAACACCGGCAGGATTACCAGGTCAATTGGCGCCGCACTACCTATACCCGAACTGATCTGCAGATATTCAGATGGAACGTTGGTTATACGGATGCGTTCCTTATCAGTGGCGCACTGCCCTACAAGGCCCTCACTTAGTTCAAATTCATTGTTGATGAGTTTACGGCTTTTTTGCGCATATCCGGCAAAGAGTTTTAGCTTAGGCTCTTCGGCAACTTCCTGTTCCAGTACATAGAAGGCACCATATTTTGCATTTACGAGCTCGGCTAGTTCCGAAAGCACTTTGTTAGCAACAGCGTTCCGGTCACGCTGGCCTTGAAGCATCTGCGCGAATTTTGCTAGGTTCGATTTCAGCCAGTCCTGCTCGTGGTTTCTGAGTGTTGTACCTTTCAGGTTGGCGATCATCTGGTTGATCGTATCCTTCAAAGCTTCCAGCTCACCTTTGGCATCCACACGGATTGTTCGGGTCAAGTCACCCTTAGTTACCGCCGACGCCACTTCGGAGATGGAACGCACTTGTACCGTTAAATTCTGCGCCAATTGGTTCACGTTTTCAGTCAAATCCTTCCATGTGCCAGAAGCGCCCGGCACACTGGCTTGTCCACCTAAACGACCTTGTACACCCACCTCACGCGCCACCGTGGTTACTTCGTCCGCAAACACCGCAAGCGTATCGATCATTTCATTAATGGTATCCGTCAACTGCGCCACCTCACCTAATGCATTGATGGACAGACGCTGTTTCAGGTTACCTTTTGCAATACCAGTTGCCACTTTTGCGATGCCGCGTATCTGCCCGGTAAGGTTGGATGCCATCTGGTTCACGGAGTCCGTTAAATCTTTCCAGGTACCGGCCACACCTTTCACGTGTGCCTGGCCACCCAATTTACCTTCCGTACCTACTTCCCTCGCCACACGCGTTACTTCGGATGCGAACGAGTTCAGCTGGTCCACCATCGTATTGATGGTATTTTTCAAATCGAGGATCTCACCTTTTACGTCGATGATTACCGTTTTTGATAAGTCACCGCTGGCTACCGCTTTGGTCACTTCAGCAATGTTGCGCACCTGCGAAGTTAAGTTCGACGACATCTGGTTTACAGAGTCAGTCAAGTCCTTCCAGGTACCACCCACACCAGGCACAAACGCCTGGCCACCCAAGTTACCGTCGGTACCCACCTCACGTGCCACACGCGTTACTTCGGACGCAAAACCACGGAGCTGATCCACCATCGTATTAATGGTTTCTTTCAGCTGCAATATCTCGCCGCGAACGTCTACCGTAATTTTCTTTGACAAGTCACCATTTGCGATCGCGATGGATACGTCCGCTATATTTCTAAGCTGTGCCGTTAAGTTACCGGCCATTTTATTTACCGAGTCGGTTAAGTCCTTCCAGGTACCGTCCACACCCGGTACGTTTGCCTGGCCACCTAACTGCCCTTCAGAACCCACCTCACGTGCCACGCGCGTTACTTCGGATGCAAAGCCACGAAGCTGATCCACCATCGTATTGATCGTATCTTTCAGTTCCAACAACTCACCCTTGGCATTTACTGTGATCTTACGGGAAAGGTCACCCTTTGCCACCGCGGTGGTCACTTCCGCAATGTTGCGCACCTGTGAGGTCAGGTTATCTGCCATTTTATTTACCGAGTCGGTTAAGTCCTTCCAGGTACCGGCTACTCCAGGCACGTTTGCCTGGCCGCCCAGCTGCCCTTCTGAACCTACTTCCCTCGCCACACGGGTTACTTCCGAACCGAATGAGTTCAGCTGATCCACCATCGTGTTGATCGTATTCTTTAACTCAAGCATTTCGCCCTGTACGTCTACTGTGATCTTCTTGGACAAGTCACCTTTCGCCACCGCCGTAGTTACCTCGGCTATATTACGCACCTGGCCGGTTAAGTTACCTGCCATCTGGTTTACTGAGTCTGTTAAATCTTTCCATGTACCACCTACGCCCGGTACATTCGCCTGGCCACCTAGCTGACCTTCCGAACCCACTTCCCTCGCCACACGGGTCACCTCAAATGAGAAGGAGTTCAGCTGATCCACCATCGTATTGATCGTATTCTTCAACTCAAGGAGCTCACCTTTAGCATCCACCGTAATCTTCCGCGACAAGTCACCCTTCGCTACCGCTGTTGTCACCCATGCTATGTTTCGCACCTGGTCTGTCAGGTTACTACCCATTTGGTTTACAGAGTCGGTAAGGTCTTTCCAAACCCCACCAACACCTTTCACACGGGCCTGCCCTCCCAGTTTACCTTCCGTACCTACTTCCAGTGCCACACGTGTTACTTCAGATGCGAACGAGTTCAGCTGATCCACCATCGTATTGATAGTCTTTTTCAACTCAAGCATTTCCCCCTTCACGTCCACAGTGATCTTCTTGGATAAGTCACCATTTGCCACCGCCGTAGTTACACCCGCTATGTTACGTACCTGCGAGGTCAAGTTACCCGCCATACGGTTTACGGAGTCTGTTAAGTCCTTCCAGGTACCTGCAACGCCCGGCACTTTAGCCTGGCCTCCCAGTTTACCTTCGGTACCTACTTCCAATGCCACACGCGTTACTTCCGAAGAGAATGAGTTGAGCTGATCCACCATCGTGTTAATGGTGTTTTTCAACTCCAATATTTCGCCCTTGGCCTCCACCGTGATCTTTCGGGAAAGGTCACCCTTTGCCACCGCTGTTGTCACCGCAGCAACGTTTCTCACCTGGGCCGTAAGGTTACCGGCCATCTGGTTCACCGAGTCTGTTAATTCGGCCCATACACCGGCTACGCCTTTAATTTTTGCCTGTTCACCCAACTTACCTTCCGAACCTACCTGGCGCGCAACCCGAGTTACCTCCATAGAGAATAACCTTAGTTTGGAAAGCATTTGGTTTGATTCTTTTGCAATACGAAGGAATTCACCGCGCAGCGGGTGACCGCTTATTTCGAGGGGTATTTGTTTTGACAAATCGCCATTTGCTACGGAGTTGATCATACCCGCAATTTCCAGCGTTGGCGAAGTCAGGTCGGATATCAGGTTATTTAATGATGATACACCATCGGCCCAATCGCCGCGTGCATCGGAAAGCTCAATACGCTTAGATAAATTCCCTTTCTTACCAATAGTTTTTTCCGCCTCAGATATTTCAGCCACCAGGCGCTGGTTCATATCTATGATATCATTTAGCACCTCGCATATTCTGCCGTTTATCCCGGCCTGTGTGACCGGCATCCGCGTATCCAATTTACCGTTTTTGACAAGTGAAAGAACCCGCAAAAGTTCTTTCAAATCAAGAGAATCTTCATGTAGCGAGCTTGAAACTTCTTCTTGTTGCAGGAGTTCCTCCAGAATTTGATCTTTCATAGTTTGGGTAATCAAAAAAGTTTTCTAGGTAGCTGTGATTTGCTATATACAGCCAATAAAAGATAATGTTTTAACTAATTTTCCAAATAAAATAAAGGTTAATTTACTTTCATTCAGGGTTCGTTTTTCAAAAATAGTTTTGGTGCTATATATATATATATTAAACACCCAAAAGGAGTATTTTATTATACAGCACAATTTATCAATCAAGGGGAAATAAATTTCCGAAAAAAATCCCTGAAAGCAAATTTTAATTAATAGTTTATTTTAATCAATATTTTTAGAGGGAAAATTCAGGGCAAAAACCCAGATTTACGCCTGAATAAATATTAACTAATAGTTATAATAATTAGGGTGGAAGTTCAGCTAAAATAGAAAGGGGAAACGGAAAAACATCAGCACTGAATATCGCAAATTTTACTTTAATATTCAATTTATACGGCAAACAAATAAATTAGTTTCTTGACTTGCGATGGAAATTATATCTTTCGATCATAAATAGTTTCAGTCAGCCAGATATTAACGAAATATAGATTATAAAGTCAAGTAATTTATGCACACATTTGTTATTCCCGCTTATAGGGAGTCTTCTTTTATAGAACAATGCATACAAAGCTTATTGGCACAGTCTGTAAAAAGCAATATCATCGTTACAACTTCTACTCCAACAGATTATACAAAAGAGATTGCAAAAAAACACAACCTTGATTATTTCATAAATGATAAAAATGGCATTGCCAACGACTGGAATTTTGCTTTATCGAAAGTAACAACGCCCCTGGCTACCATTGCCCATCAGGACGATGTTTATGAACCTGCGTATGCTGAGAATGTCATAAAAGCAACTAATAAAAATGTACTGATCACGTTCACTGGGTATTACGATTGGATAAATGATCAACGCCGGCCCAAGTCATTAAACTACTTTGTAAAAAGGTTATTGATGTTTCCCTTTCTCTTCAAAAAGGAGATAAACAGTAACTATAGCAAAAAACTGGTTCTAAAGTTCGGCGATCCTATTTGTTGCCCGGCGGTGACCTATAATCTTGAAGCATTAAATGGTTTTAGCTTTTCCCCAGATTTTACCGTCGCTTTGGATTGGTATGCGTGGTACCAGCTGGCAAACAGAAAAGGCTCATTTGTTTATATTAATAAAAACCTGATGAACCACCGGATCCATGAGGAATCAGAAACAACGGCTAAACTATCTGACGGGATACGGAAGAAAGAAGAGCTACAAATGTTCCAAATGATGTGGGGTAAACGAATGGCAGCTTTTATATCGTGGGTTTATACCCTGGGGCACGCTGATAATAAAATTTAGGAATAGCTTTATTTAGTTATTTTTGAAAAACGACCTGAGAAGTGCAACTCAAATCAACCACAACTACTAAATCGTCGACAAATATGATTGCCTTAGCTATTTTCTGGGTGATAGTTTATTGCCTGGCCACCGCCTTTTCAATTGTCCTGCTTGGCGACAGAGGTTTGATATCGGGCAATCTCTTTAACGTCGGGAATATTATTAAACTGGTATTCAACTGGAAGTTTATCCTGTCAATGTCACTGGCGGTATTGTCGCGCTTATCTTTTATTCTGATCAATAATACTTTACTGAAAATCTCTTACCTGGCTGATGTTTCTACTACTCTTTCGGTATTTATTACGCTCACTTCCATCATTTTTATAGTGCTTGCCAATCATTTCTTTTTAAAGGAAAGTTTGAACATTAAGCAAGCAGTCGGCGCATTCATTGTGCTGACGGGTATATTTATTATGCTGAATAAGTAATCCTTACTTTTTCAGCTGAGACTCAGCATATTTTAGATTATTATTTGCCAAAGTATGACTTGGATTGATAGCTAATGCTTTTTTGCATGCATCAATAGCCTTATCCCATTTGGTTAATTTGATATAAGCCGCTCCGATATTATTCCAGGCATCGGCATAGTCAGGTTTTAATTTTAATGCCTGGTTAGATGCTTCGATACACTTATCGTATTTGCCCTGATTATAAAAGTCAAGGCTTTGATTCAAATAATCTCCGGCAGTGACTGGTGTGGCGACTTTAGTTGCACCTTCTATTACTACTTTTTGATGTGTTTGTGAGGCCTGCAAACATTGCTGCGCAAATTTGTCACCTGGTATTATGGTTAGATATTGCTTTGCCGTTTTCCCAAGTTGATCCCAGTAGCCAAGCTGGTTGTATATTTTTAATAATAAGTTCAGCGCCATTTCCGAACCGGGATTTAACTGTAAAGCCTTTTCGGCCTTGGCCTGAGCCTCGGTTGCTTTGCCAGCATCTAATAAAAACCGGGCATAAAAGGTATAAGACGTAAAGTCATCTGGTTGCAAAGAGATAGCTTTTTCAAAGTTTTCTTCTGCTTCGCTATTCTTATGCTGTGCACCATACAACACAGCCTCATTTATATACAGGTAGGAATAAGTCGGCACAAGCTTCTCCGCTGCTTTATACTGTTTTTCGGCCTCGGGATATTTACCCTTGTCCATTAATGCCAGGCCATAGTTCATTAAACCACGACCGTTCAATGGGCTTTTTATACTGACATCACGCCATAACGATTCCTCATCATGCCAAACCTTGTTCCGGTTATAAATTCCGTAGGCGTTCAAACCCAGAACACAAAATAGCAGGGCAAACAGGTAAGAGAAGTTTTTTTTATTTTCAAAAACATGGTTATAACGTTTGATCAGCAAGCCGGCATAAGTAACCACGCTCAGCATCAAACCGATGAATGGGAAATACATCCGGTGATCGTTAGTCACCTCGGCAAAAGGGGCCAGGGAGGTTGGTAGCAGAGCAACAGAAAACCAGATCAATCCAAAAGCAATGGGCCGGGTTTCAGGTTTTATAGAAGTCCGGATGATGGTTATCAATAAGAAAGCTACAAAAATGCAGCCTATAAGGATCCGCTCGTCAAACGGGTTAGCGATGACACCCGAGTCGGAATCAGCAGTAAGATTGAACGGCAGGAAGAACGAAATAAAATAATGCACCCAAATATAGCTTTGGGTAAGAATGTACGGTAACAATGGATTGGAGATACCCGGAACGCTTTTGATCCGTGTTAAAGCATACACTTGCGTAAGCCCAACAATTATTATCAATGGTAACATTCGCCAAATCACCAACAATATTGTCTTAAAGTTTTTTGGTTTGAACAGATCGCCAAATGAAAGATCTTTCTCGAACAACAGGATATAAAAAAATAAGGTAATAACAAGGCAGAGCACCGTTTCCTTTGCAAATACACCCAGAAAAGCGGGTATGACATAAAGGAAATACTTTCTCTTCTCCGGCCAATTAATGTATATCAGAAAGGATAACACGATCATAAACGTGGATAGTACGTCCGACCGTGAAATGACGTAATTCAGCGTTTCTCCGTTTACAATATGCAAGGCATACCAGGCCGCAGCCGCAAACGCCAGGTATGGCACCCATTGCTCCTGGAAAGATTTACGCATGAGCGTTTTGTAAACAAAGAACAACATGATGCACAAGCCAATATGCCAGATAAACGTATCCAGTTGGAAATAGAATGGGTAAAGCCCTCCGCCGAGCCAATAATCTATAGCCAGCGTAGTAGTCACCAGCGATCTTAAGCCCCAATGCGTAGGCTCCGAGCTGAACATCTTTGGGTCTGAAAAGAATGCCGGGATATTTTTCAGGTCACGAATGGAAGTATTAGTAACGATGGCGTGCGAATCGTCAAAATGGAAACCGTTGTTAAAGTGGTTAGCGTAAGCAATTAATAAAAGTACAAAAGCACCTAAAGCCAGGTAGTAAATGTTTTTGCTGGTATTATTCATTCTATCCTTAATAATTTATTGTGATTTGGGTCCTACGCTCTTAATTCGCTCTATAAAACAACATTAAATGTTTTAAATAAACGAACGCAATAAATATAAAACTTTAAGGATTGAAATAGCAGGTCGAATTTCTTATTGTTGCTCACTACTATAATCACAGAAACGCTATAAATCTATTATAGCATAGTGCCTGTAATTGTAGTGACCGACTTAGCAGAAATTGATATACACCCTTTCCCATCGGTCAATACACCTGGCTGCAAATCAGATGTTTGGGACGTAGTGAATTTCTTTAACAATTTGATCTTGCTGTTACCAATCTTTACCCTTACGGCATCAGCATTATCGTTAATAATAACCGTAGTAATATTTTTCCCCTTCCTAAATACCGAGACGAACAAGTTTTTGCTTAGAGCCTGATCACCATCTATCCCTGCGTCGGTCCTTACATATCCCGGCCGGATAAACCTGCTGTAATTGCCCATTGCCCAAAGCATTTTGCTGGGGTAGAAGTTACCGTCTGTATTATTTTTATCAACATATACCAGCCCATCTTTATAATCGTATGCGGAAATTGCGGTCCACCATTGCCAGGCCGCTGCATTGGCGCTTGTCAAATCTGTGTGGATCACTTTTGCCAGGTACAATGCCGCATTAATGCCCAGATCGCGTTTATCTCCGTTTATTTCCCCATCATTATCTCCAAGTATACAGTATTCCGATTGCCAAAAGTTTAAACCGGGAACTGCGCTTACAGCTTCTGAAAGTGTTTCCCTGGTTTTAATGGATGATGCCATCGGTGATGTAGTAAAGTAGCTATGTGCCGCTATATTCTTGCTTAGCTTTTTCAAGTCTCCAATAAAATTGGGGGACCCTCGTTTGAAAAAATCGCTTATCTGGTTTCCTTTATTCGGTTTGTCTACCGGCGAAAACAAATACTTGATATTTCCTGCCTCACCTATTAAAATATCTGATGAGATGTGATCTTCAATAAAAGTCTTGTTTATTGAACGCACCAGTTCGGCAATTTCAGTGTTATTATAAGGACATCCCTCCTGTCCCCCATCGCTCCAGCCCCATTGCGGCTCATTTACCGGACTAATATAATTTAACTTTACCCCGCTAACCTGCTCAACTCCTTTAACTACATTTGAAATATATTTTGCAAATGTATCATACTTCTCCGGCAAAATATTTGTTTTCCCTTTGGTGGCAAATGCCTTTCCATTAACCGTAAATTGAACCGGCGGACTATTAAAAAATCCAAGAAACTGTCCCACTCCTCTTTTTTTAGCAGCTTCCATAAACCATACTTGCCCGGCTTGATTTTTCCAGTTGTAAGTTCCGTCAATATTAAAAAACGATTCCGCCCTGCGCCATTCGTCCTTTATACCACTTTCCGGACCCTGCTCCGCACTGCCCGCGCCAATGTTGAAACGCCACATGGAAAGTGCGATCCCTTTTGGCGAACCATCTTTAAGTGTGTCCATGCTAAAGAGCAGGTCGGCAATTTTATTCCTTTTCTCGTCCGGCCAGTTCCCTACAAACTGGCACGACCATGCATCAGAAGCACTGAAATTGTTTATGGTTTGATGTGCTTTTGAAAGATCAATATTGATGGTAACTGTTTTATCCTGACCTTTTACAAAAAGGCTGGTTAACAGTAAAGCCATGATTGATGGCGTAACTATTTTGATCTTATGTACTATCATATCAGGAAATGGTATAATTGGTTAGAAGCTTAAAGATTGAATGCCGATTCCAAATTAAACTAAAAAAACTATAACTGTACAACAAACAATTAAAATTGTATTAAGATTTGCTTTTGCAAAAATTTAAGTGTTATTTTAACACTAATTATAAACCCACAAGCTTAGCACCAATGAAATTCAAATACCTGCTGCTCGTTTGCTGCATTTGGTCTGCCAACGTATATGCTCAAAATAATCCTGTTGCATCAACTCCACCTATGGGCTGGAACAGTTATAACTGTTTTGGATCGGCTGTACACGAGAATGAAGTTAAAGCCAATGCCGATTACATGGCCAAAAACCTGAAACAGCATGGCTGGCAATATGTAGTGGTTGATTTTCTCTGGTCGTACGATAATCCTCCGGGAAGTCATATTGGCAACCCATATCAAAAAAATCTGTGGGATGGTTCATTTGTGCCCTGGTTAACTATGGATAAGTGGGGACGCCTGTTTCCTCAACCCACCAAATTTCCGTCGGCGTTTGGTGCGCATGGATTTAAACCGCTTTCCGATTATGTTCACCGTCTTGGACTAAAATTTGGAATACATGTTATGCGCGGCATACCGCGCCAGGCGGTATGGGCAAAAACTCCTGTTCTTGGCGCTAAAGGCATCACTGCAGATATGATAGCTGATACCAATTCGAAATGTGACTGGATGAACCACATGTACGGCATTGATATGGACAAACCCGGTGCACAAGCTTATTTAAACTCGTTGCTAAATTTATATGCTTCATGGGGTGTTGATTTTATTAAAGTTGACGACATATCACGTCCATATCATAAAAAAGAAATAGAAGGATACCGCAAGGCGATTGAACAATGCGGCCGACCGGTAGTGTTAAGTATTTCACCTGGTGAGACGCCGGTAAACGAGGCCGAACACGTAAAACAAAATGCCAACATGTGGCGTATGGCTGATGATTTTTGGGATAACTGGAAAGAAATACTGCACATGTTTGATTATGCCAAAAGTTGGGAAAACGTTGGCGGCAGTGGTCACTGGCCAGATTGCGATATGCTGCAAATCGGTAAATTATCCAAACGTGGTCCTGTAGGGGACGAACGCTACAGCAGGTTTACGGAAGACGAACTGTATACCCATATGACTTTCTGGTGTATTTACCGCTCGCCTTTAATGATTGGTGGGAATCTGCCGGAAAACCGGGCGATTGAACGAACATTGTTCACAAACGATGAAGTACTTGCTGTAAATCAGCGTGGCCTGCAGCCTCGTCAGCTTTACAAAACAGAGAGTGCTATGGCCTGGTACTCACATGTGCCAAATAATAAGGATATCTATGTAGCTCTTTTTAACATTAGCGATAAAGATCAGGATGTCAGTGTAGATTTCTCTGCAGTAGGCCTTAAGGGTAGCATTAGCGTGAGAAACCTATGGAAAAAGCAAAGCGCAGGTAATTATAAAAGCACTTACACCACGCCTATTAATAAACATGGCGCCGTGCTGCTAAGGCTCACGCCAGCTAAATAACAACTGCCTTTCATTACGGCTTGATACAAATGGAAGTATAGTTTTTTATTACCCAAAGCATGATAAATAGGGTTATGATTTTACCGTCATAACCCTATTTTGATTAAAATTCATTTAGAAAATACATATTTAGCCAAACTACATTAAATTTACGGGGACTAAAAAGCATTAAAGTTCAGCTGAAAAGCCCTGATTACAATAAGCTAATATGAAGAGACTAACCTTACCAAGTGGTGTTATCGATACGATCTATGTTATTTTCGGAATATTGTTTTGTGCTTTTGCTTTAACAGGCTTCCTAATTCCTAACAAATTTTTCGATGGTGGGGTTACCGGCATCTCGCTTGTCATCAGTGAGCCAAACGAATTTAAGAGTATTCCCTATGTGATCGTCGCAGTAAACATCCCTTTTATTATTATGGGTGCATACCACGTGAATAAAGCGTTCGCCTATAAAACTTTAGCGGCCGTCGTCGGGCTTGGAGCGTGCATTTTATTATTACTTCGTGTTGTTCACTTGCCAACTATTACTGACGACAAATTACTGGTTGCTGTATTTGGTGGTGGTTTTATGGGTATTGGTGTAGGCCTGTCAATTCGCGGGGGGTGTGCATTAGACGGTATTGAAGTTTTAGCCCTTTATACAGGTAAACGTATCAGTTTTACTATCAGCGAGATCATCTTAGGGATCAATATCGTTATTTTCCTTATTGCTGCTATAGAAGTGGGCTGGACGGAAGCTCTTTATTCAATCCTCACCTATTATGTAGCTTCGCGCACCAGTAATTTTGTTATCGAAGGCTTAGAGGAATATACCGGCGTAACCATAATTTCGGGGCAAAGCGCTCTTATAAAAGAGAGACTGGTAATGGATTTGGGCCGCGGTATCACAGTTTATAAAGGCGAACGCGGTTTTCTGAAACACAGTTTCGATGTAAGCCAGCCGGTGGATATTGTATTTACCGTTGTAACACGACTGGAGGTGCGACGCCTGAAAAAAATGGTGCATGAAATTGATGAGAAGGCATTTGTGTTTACCAGTACCATTAAGGAAGCTGCCGGAGGTGTCCTCAAACGTCGCGCAAGAGACCATTGACGGTCTGCCCATTCCAAAATCAGCTATTTTTTGAATTTAGACACATAACTCTCTGAATTCTTTCTTTTTATAGCGATTGCTTACATTTATAGGAACAACTTCAAACCTGTTCCTCTGATGAAAAGAAATTTACTCCTAATTGCCTTGTTGCTCCCCTGCTACTGTGTTGTTTTTGCCCAAAAGCCCAACATGGATAGTTTGCAGAAAGCCTATAACAAAAACAAACAGGACACCACACTTGCTGAAATTTATTACTATAAAA
>Ga0097621_100000211_pt1 | contig 38289 bp, 38 predicted proteins | sample KBSMisM72_FD_73165 | JGI IMG/M metagenome (GOLD analysis project Ga0097621, IMG submission 73165) | Miscanthus rhizosphere microbial communities from Kellogg Biological Station, Michigan, USA - KBS Miscanthus M7-2 (version 2) (version 2) | ecosystem: Host-associated > Plants > Roots >... | reverse complement strand
GACGCGGCCGCGATGGCCGATGATGCGCATGCGGACATTGCGCTCCACCAGCTCGTCCATGTCGCTGCGGAAATAGGCGCGGAACAGGCCCATCAGCGCGCCCACTTCGGTCTTGGGCCGTTTCCAGTTTTCGCTGGAAAAGGCGAACAGGGTCAGATTCTCCAGGCCCATGTCGCAAGCCGCCCGCACCGTCTCGCGCACCGCCTTCATGCCGGCATAGTGCCCCGCCTCGCGCGGCAGGTAGCGCTTCTTCGCCCAGCGGCCATTGCCGTCCATGATGATGGCGACATGCTTGGGAAGCGGGGTCGGCAACTCGGACACGTCCGTCATACCTGCATGATTTCCTGCTCCTTGGCGTGGAGCGCATCGTCGATATTTTTGATATGGGCGTCGGTCAACTTCTGCAGCTCGTCGCCCTTGCTGTGCTGGTCGTCCTGGCTGATCTTGTGGTCCTTCTCCAGCCGCTTGAGCAGGTCCATGCCGTCGCGGCGCACATTGCGCACCGCAACGCGGGCGGCTTCGGCATATTTGGCCGCCAGCTTGGACAATTCCTTGCGGCGTTCCTGGTTGAGTTCGGGCAACGGAATGCGCAGCAACTGGCCGTCCATCTGCGGGTTCAGCCCCAACCCGGCATCGCGGATCGCCTTGTCCACCGCCTTGGCCAGGCCCTTGTCCCACACCTGTACGGTGATCATGCGGGCTTCGGGCGTGGCGATACTGCCCACCTGGTTGATCGGCACGGCATTGCCGTAAGCCTCCACCTTGACGGGGTCCAGCAGCGCGGCGCTGGCCCGGCCCGTGCGCAAGCCTCCCAATTCGCTTTTGAGAGTGGCGATCGCGCCGTCCATGCGCCGGCTCAATTCATCCTTGCTATAAACGTCAGCCATCCTGTCGCTCCAACCCCCGAATGTCCTCTGACCGGGCGAGATTACCTTAAGACCCCGGTCCTGCTTTATTTTTCTTCGATAATGGTTGCCCGGCCTTCGCCCCGCAGGACTTGGGCCAAACCGCCTGGTTCCCCTAAAGAAAACACCAGGATCGGAATGCGGTTTTCCCGGGAAAGGGAGATGGCCGCCGCATCCATAACCTGAAGATTCTTGGCTAACACCTCGTGATAGCTGAGAGAATCATAGCGTATGGCATCGGGAACCTTTTTGGGATCGGCGCTGTAAACACCATCCACCTGGGTCGCCTTGAGGAGGGCGTCGCAGCTCATCTCCGCCGCCCGCAGCGCCGCGGCCGTGTCGGTGGTGAAAAAGGGATTGCCGGTGCCCGCGCCGAAGATCACCACCCGGCCCTTTTCCATGTGCCGGGCCGCCCGCCGCCGGATATAGGGCTCGCAGACATTGTTCATGGCGATGGCCGACTGGACCCGGCAGGCCAGGCCCACCCGTTCCAGTCCGGCCTGCAGGGCCAGGGCATTCATCACCGTGGCCAGCATGCCCATATAGTCGGCGGTGGAACGGTCGATGCCCTTGGCCGAACCCGCCAGCCCGCGAAAAATATTGCCGCCGCCCACCACCATGCAGATCTGGGTGCCGGCGAAATGGGCTTCCTTCACATCCTGGGCGATGCGATCCACCACATCGATGTCGATGCCGAAGCTGCCCGCGCCCATCAACGCCTCACCGGAGACCTTGAGCAGGACCCGGCGGTATTTCGGCGCTGTGGGCATCAGGTGATTCCTTGTCGGTTAGCGGCCGCCCGCCATCTGGGCGACTTCGTCGGCGAAATCGCCTTGCGCCTTCTCGATGCCCTCGCCCACTTGGAAGCGGACAAAGCCTTCGATCTCGACCGGGGCACCAAGGTCCTTGGAGGCCCTTTCGATCAGCTTGGCAATCTGGGTTTCGCCGTCAATCACGAAGGTCTGCTGCATCAGCACCGTCTCCTCGTAATATTTGCGCATCCGGCCTTCCATCATCTTCTCGACCACCGCTTCGGGCTTGCCCGATTGCATGGCGAGATCCTTCTGGATGGCATATTCGCGGTCCACCACATCCTTGGACAGGTGCGCCTGGGTCAGCGCCAGCGGCGCGGCGGCGGCGACATGCATGGCAAGCTGCTTGGCCAGGGCCGAAAGCTTGTCCTTGTCGGCGGTGGATTTCAGTCCGACCAGAACACCGATCTTGCCCAACTCCGGCGAGGCGGGATTGTGGACATAGGCGGCGACTACGCCGGGATTGACCGTCAAAGCGGCGGCTCGGCGCACCGACATATTCTCGCCGATCTTGGCGACCATCTCCGTCAGGGTCTGCTGCACGCTGGACGAACCCATCGGCGCGGCGAGCAGCTTTTCCAGATCGCCGCCTTCCCTCAAGGCCAGCTTGGAAGCGTCCTTGACGAAACTCTTGAACTCTTCATTGCGGGCGACGAAGTCGGTCTCGGCATTGACTTCCAGCAGCACGCCGGTGTTCGCGTCCACCGCCACGCCCACCAGGCCTTCGGCGGCGGCGCGTCCGGCCTTCTTGGCCGCCTTGGAGATACCCTTCTTGCGCAGCCAATCGATGGCGGCTTCCATGTCGCCACCGGTTTCATTCAAGGCGTTCTTGCAATCCATCATGCCCGCGCCGGTCTTGTCGCGCAGGTCTTTCACCATGGAAGCGGTGATGTTGGCCATGTCAGTCTCCATCTGTGCGAGAGCGCGCCCATTGGAGCGCGCCCAGGCGGCATACGTGTAACGCTTAGGCGGTCGCTGGTTCGGCTTCGACAGGCTGGGGGCCGGCGTCCACGATTTCTTCGGCCGCGCCCAGGTCAACACCGGCGGCGGTCTGGCTTTGGCCCAGACCGTCGATCACCGCACGGGCCGCCAGGTCGCAATAAAGCGCGATGGCGCGGGCGGCGTCGTCATTACCGGGAATCGGGAAGGCGATGCCATCGGGATCGCTGTTGGAATCCAGCACCGCCATGACCGGGATGCCCAGCTTCTTGGCTTCGGCAATGGCGATGGCTTCCTTGTTGGTGTCGATCACGAACAACAGGTTGGGCACGCCGCCCATTTCCTTGATGCCGCCCAGCGAGCGTTCCAGCTTGTCCTGCTCGCGCAACAGACCCAGCAATTCCTTCTTGGTCAGGCCGGACTCGCCGGCGCTGGTCAGGGTCTCTTCGATGGTGCGCAAGCGGCGGATCGAATGGGAAATGGTCTGCCAGTTGGTGAGCGTGCCGCCCAGCCAGCGATGATTGACATAATACTGGGCGCAGCGCTTGGCGGCGGCGGCGATCGGCTCGCTGGCCTGGCGCTTGGTGCCCACAAACAGGATGCGTCCGCCGCCGGCGGCGACTTCGCGCAAGGTCACCAAAGCGCGGTGCAGCAGCGGCACCGTCTGGGTGAGGTCGAGAATGTGAATGTCGTTGCGCTGTCCATAGATGTAGGACGCCATCTTCGGGTTCCAGCGCTGCTGGCGGTGGCCGAAATGGGCGCCCGACTCGAGCAGTTGGCGCATGGAAAATTCTGGCAAAGCCATAAGTTCAGTCTCCTTTACCGGTTGGCCAGATGCGCGGGTTATCCCCCTGGAGGAACACCGGACGGCGACAGCAGAACACCTGCCGAAAGCCACCCGCGCATGCGAGATGGCGGGCTTATACGGACTTGGGCGTGGGATCGCAAGCGCCAAGCGGCGCTTTGTGGGTCGCAAAATCCGCGGAAATCCGGGCTTTTGCCGCCGGATCGACCCGCCGATAGAGCAGCCAGGCCAGGCCCATGGCCGCCAGGACCAATCCGGCCGCCAGAACCGGCCGGGGGCCATGATCCAGGCCCAGCCAGGGCGTGTACCAGGCCAGCCAGATCGGGGCCAAATGGGAGGCATAAAGCGGATAGGAAATCGCGCCCAGCGGCGCGAACCAGGCCGGTGCGGCAGCCTCGCCCCGCACCAACAGCGCGACCAGCAGTGGGAAGGTCAGCACCACCATGGCGAAATCCAGCAGCGGCGACAGGCCCTGGGGCTGGACGGCCATGACCAGCCATACGCCCAGCGGCAACAAGGGCGTGACGGCGGGAAGCGCGGCAAAAGCGCCGGCGCGGAAAGCACGGAACAGCAGTGCGCCCATCAGAAATTCGGGAAGGGCGCGCAGCCCGCCCAGCCCCACATCCAGGCCCGACATGCCGAACGACCAGCCGCTATGGGTGGAAAAACTCGTCACCACCGCGCCCGCCAACAGCAATGCGATCATCGCTAGCAAGGATCGCGTGCGTGCGCGCCACAGCCCGGCCGCGTACAGGATGTTGACCACCAATTCCCAAGCCAGAGTCCAGGCCACCGGATTTGCGGGATAGGCAAAACTGGAATCGCCAAGGTGCGGTACAAGCATCGCCGCCATGGCGGTGGAGCCCAACACTCCCCATGCGGAGCCGGACCCTCCGAAATGGAGATGCGCCAGGGAGGCAGCGGCGCACAACGCCAGCCCCGCCCAATAGACCGGCGCCAATCGCCGGATGCGCAATAATGCGAACTGCCGTGCCGTCAGGCCGTCGGCCAGGCGCCGGTCATAACCGGCCGCGATCACAAAACCGCTGAGAATGAAAAACATGTCGACCGCCAGCCAGCCGTGACAGAAGATCACGCCGGGCCGGAACAGCCGCTCGCAATGCTCGAGCACAATGGCCAGGGCGCAGACACCGCGCAGGCCATCCAGGCTGGTGAAACGCGTTTTTCCCATCCCGCCAATTTCGGCCAATATGCTTACCAAATGGTGGCCAAATGGCGGGAAGAGGCTGATGGACGGCAGCAAAAACCGTGCTAATCACCGCCATGGCCTCGAAAAATCCCATCCGTCCCGCCATCCGCGATCTGGCGCCCTCGGGCATCAGCCAGGTGACCGCCCTGGGGCTGGGCAATCCCGACATCCTGCCTTTGTGGTTCGGCGAGACCGATCTGGTGACGCCGCCCTTCATTCGCCAGGCCGCGATCACCGCCTTGGAAGACGGGCGCACTTTTTATACCAATGCGCGCGGCATTCCGCAGCTGCGCGAAGCAATCCGCGATTTTCACGCCCGCACCGTGGGCGCCGATATCGCACTGGAACGCATCACCGTTCCCGGCGGCGCCATGCTGGCGGTGGTGACCGCCCTGCAAATGTGCTGCGAGAGCGGCGACAATGTGGTGATCGTCTCGCCGATCTGGCCCAACATTTTTCAGGCCAGCAAGGTGGTGGGCGCCGAGCCCCGGCTGGTGCGGCTGGAAGAAGATTGGCAGGCGGGACGCTGGCACCTGGACCTGAACAAACTGTTCGACGCCTGCGACGAGCGCACCAAGGCGATGTTCCTGGCCTCGCCCGGCAACCCCACCGGCTGGATGCTGACAGCGGAGGAGCAGAAAAAGATTCTGGACTTTTGCCGCCGCCGCGGCATCGCCATCCTGGCCGACGAGGTCTATGGCACCTTGATCTATGACGGGACGCGTCATGCACCGTCCTTTCTTTCCATCGCCGATGACGAAGATGCGGTGTTCGCGATCAACAGCTTTTCCAAGCCCTGGGCGATGACCGGCTGGCGTATCGGCTGGTTGGTGCATCCCAAAAGCGTGGAAGCCGCCGCTGCCGCCATGGCCCAGTGCAACAACACGGGTTCAACCCATTTCGCCCAGTATGGCGCGCTGGCCGCCTTGTCGCCCGAAGGCGACGCGTTCCGCGCCACATTGCTGGAGCGCTGCCGTGCGGGGCGCGATGTGGTGCAAGGCTGGATCAGCCGCCAGAACCGGGTGCGCTGGTTCAAGCCTGACGGAGCCTTCTACGGTTTCCTGCATGTCGAGGGACTGAAAGACAGTCTGGGCTTCTGCCAGCGCATGGTGAAGGACGATCATGTCGGCGTCTCGCCCGGCTGGGCCTTCAGCCTGGGCGATGCGCGCGACGATTCTTATCTGCGTATCTGCTTTGCCCAGGATACAGCGCGGCTGGAACAGGCGCTGGAACGGCTGGAAGGTGCGATTGGGAAACTGTGACGCCCATCAAGTAGTCAAATTCTCGTCCACAAACAATTCCGCAAACTTCTGCGCAGACAGCGCCGGAATATTGTTGGTGCGGGCTATTTCGAGATTTTTGTCCCACATGTCGCGGATCACTTGCGGCATGTCCGCCGGCATGTGAACGGCTGCCTCAAGCGCGCCATGCCAGGTGCCGTTGCCGCCATATACGGCTTGCAGCTTGGGCGCCATTCTGTTCAAGGTCTCCTGTTCCGGAACAGGCAGCTCACCCAGCGCCTTCAGGACATAAAGCTCCAGCAATCTCAGCAGCGGCTTTCCCTCGTAACCGGAATCATCCATGGACACCTCCTGTAATTCCGAGCGCGCGAGAAGTTTTGCGGCGCGAGCAGGAGCGCCGAGCGACGTGTACAAGACGTACACAAGCGGTTCGTAGCGACAGCGTGCGAACGCGACGAACTCACGACGCAAAAAAACCCGCGCCTAGACGGCTTCAACCGACGCCACCCCCGGCAGCGCGGCCACACGGTTGCGCAAGGTGGCATTCACCGCGATGCGTTTCTTGAGTTCGATCTCCACTTCCTCGCCCGCTCCGCCCGGCACCACGATATTCACCAAGCCTTTGCCCGCCTGCGCCAGTTCCGCATAAAGCGCGCCCAGGGCCGCGGTATCCGACAGCCGCACCACCATGCCCTCGCCGGCTTGCGCCGCCGCCGCATCCAGATCGATGATCGAGGCGGCGCGCAATTTCAGCTCCTCGCCGTCCCATTCCGCCGATGCCGTGATCAGCAACGACTTGCCCGCTTCCAGCAGGGGGCGGCAGGCGGCCAACACTTCGGGAAACAGCATCACTTCGAACATGCCGGTGGGATCGGAGAAAGAAACAAAGGCATACATCTGGTCGTTGCGCCCGCGCCGTTCCGACTTTTTGATAAGCGTTCCGGCAATCTTGGCCTTGAAGCCGCCGCGGCGGCGGTCTTCCAGCAGCGCCGCATAGGTTGCCGCCCCCAGCCGTTTCAGCGCCGGGCCGTAGGAATCCAGCGGATGGCCGGACAGATAAAAGCCCATGGCGGAAAATTCCTCACCCAGCCGCTCATGCACCGGCCAATCGGGCGTCGCCTGCAGCCGCAGCTCTTCGGCCTGGCCGCCGTCCCCGCCGAACAAGGAGACCTGCCCGCTTTCGCGCTCGCGCTGGGCGGCCTGCGCCCCGCCCAGGATGCGGTCGGAATTCTCCACCACCTGGCGGCGGTTGGGATTGAGGCTGTCGAAAGCACCGGCCCGCGCCAGATTCTCAAAAGCGCGCTTGTTGACCAGGCGCGGATCGACCCGCCGGGCGAAATCCGACAGCGATTTGAACTTGCCGCCGGCATGGCGGACCTCGACCACATGATCCATCGCCTGGCGGCCCACGCCTTTGACAGCCGCCAGCGCGTAGAACACCGTGTTGGCCGCCGCGTCGCAGGTGAACACCGCTTCGCTGCGGTTGATGTCGGGCGGGGCGACCTTCACGCCCAGACGCTGCGCCTCTTGCCGGAAAATATTGAGCCGGTCGGTATTGCCGATATCGAGCGTCATCGATGCGGCCAGGAATTCGACCGGGTAATTCGCCTTCAGGAACGCGGTCTGATAGGCGACCTGGGCATAGGCTGCGGCATGGCCCTTGTTGAAACCATAGCCGGCGAATTTCTCGGCCTGTTCGAAAATCTGCTCCGCCACCGATTTGACGATGCCCTTTTCGCCCGCGCCCTTGAGAAATTTCTCGCGCTGGGGAATCATTTCCGCCGGTATCTTCTTGCCCATGGCGCGGCGCAGAATATCGGCCTCGCCCATGGTGTAACCGGCCAGTTCGCGGGCGATGCGCATCACATCGTCCTGATAGGTCATCACGCCATAGCTTTCCTTCAGGATCGGCTCCAGCAGTGGATGCAGATATTCCGGCGCCTCCTTGCCGTTCTTGCAGGCGATGTATTTGGGAATCGAATCCATCGGACCGGGCCGGTACAGCGCCACCAGCGCCACCAGGTCGTTGATATGGTCCGGCTTCATCTTGCGCAGCAGATCGCGCATGCCGGCGCCTTCCAGCTGGAACACGCCCACACTGTCGCCATGGCTGAGCATCTCGAAGGTGTTCACATCGTCGAAATCTATGGTCTGGGTATGAAGCTGGATGCCGCGCTTTTTCAGCAGCTCCTCGGCCTTGGCGATCACCGTCAGGGTCTTGAGGCCCAGAAAGTCGAACTTCACCAGCCCGGCTTTTTCCGCATCCTCATAATCGAACTGGGTCACCGGCATGTCGGAGCGCGGATCGCGATAAAGCGGCAAGATCTCGTCCAGCGGCCGGTCGCCGATCACCACGCCGGCGGGATGGGTGGAAGCGTGGCGGTACAGACCCTCGATCTTTTCGGTGATCTCGAACAAGCGCTGGGCGATGGGCTCCTGCTCGGCGATATTCTGCAGGCGCGGCTCGCTGTCCACCGCTTCGCGCAAGGAAATGCTCTTGCCCGGAGGATTGGGGATCAGCTTGGCGATACGGTCCACCAGCCCCAGCGGCATCTGCAAGACGCGGCCTGCGTCACGCACCGCGGCGCGCGCCTGCAGCGATCCCAGCGCGATGATCTGCGCCACCCGGTCGGCGCCATATTTATCGCGGACATAGCGCACCACTTCGTCGCGCCGTTCCTGGCAGAAATCGATATCGAAGTCCGGCATCGACAGGCGTTCGGGATTAAGGAAACGCTCGAAGAACAGGCCAAAGCGCAGCGGATCGAGATTGGTGATGTCCAGCGCCCAGGCCACCAGCGAGGACGCTCCGGACCCGCGCACGCCCACCGGAATGCCGCGCGCCCGGGTCCATTTCATGAAATCGGACACAATCAAAAAATAGCCGGGAAAGCCCATGCGGTTGATGATGCCCAGCTCGTAGGCGAGCCGCTCGTCATAGACGTTGCGCTCGGCCGCCAGCTTGGCGCCCGTCAGGCGGCGCGCCAGGCCTTCCTCGGCCTGGGCCTTCAGTTCTTCTTCCGCCGACTTGCCCGACTCCGGCACAAACACCGGCAGGATGGGCTTGCGCTTGCCGGGCTTGAAGGCGCAGCGGCGTGCGATCTCGACACTGTTTTCCAGCGCTTCCGGCAGGTCGGCAAACTGGGCCTGCATTTCGCTCGCCGTCTTGAAACGGTGCTCGCGGGTCAGGCGGCGGCGGTCGTCCTGGCTGACAAAGGCGCCATCGGCGATGCAGAGCAGCGCGTCATGGGCCTCATACATATTCGCCTTGCCGAAATGCACGTCATTGGTGGCCACCAGCGGCAGCTTTCGGGCATAGGCCATCTCCAGCAGCGCATCCTCGGTGGCGCGTTCCTCCGCCAAGCCGTGACGCTGCAATTCGACATAGAGGCGATTGGGGAAAGCAGCCGCCAGGCGCGCCAGCACGGCGTCCGCCGCATCGCCCTGGCCATCCAGCAAAAGCTGGTTGACCGCCCCGCCCGGCCCGCCCGTCAGTGCGATCAGCCCCTCGGCATGAGCAAAGAGTTTCTCCGCCCTCACATGCGGCCAGTCGCCGGCCTCGACATCCAAATAGGCGGCGGACAGGAGTTTGGTCAGGTTTCGGTAACCGGCGTCGTTCTGGACCAGCAAGGGCAGATGCGGCGGCTTCTTGCGCGAACCGGTCAGATGCGGCGCGCGCGGTGCGAACTCCACCGACAGCAGCGCGCCCACGATGGGCTGGATGCCCGCCTTGGCCATTGTGTCGGTGATCTCATAGACCCCGAACAGATTGTTGGTGTCGGTGACGGCCACCGCGGGCGTACCGGCATAGCGCGCCAGCTCGGCCAGTTCCTTGGGCCTGACCGCGCCCTCAAGCAGCGAATAGGCGCTTTTGACACGCAGATGGACGAAGGACGCCATGATGTGGGTTCCGGAATGGTCAGGCGCGCACTATCGCCTGCCCCGGCCGCGCGTTGGGTTTCCCAGCCGCGCTATCCACAGTGTCAGAAGCCACAACTCAGACTGGCAGATGGTTCAGGGCGGCTTGGGCGCCGCTGGCCAGCACAAAGGCCCACACCATGAAAAGCACCAGTCCCGCACCCGCCGCCGCGTCTTTGGCCCAAAGCATCTCTATCTCCCTCTCAAGCTGGCGTTTGTTCTACTTTGGTTCCAAGCAGCATTCAAGAACAAAAGGTGATCATATTTTTTCGGGACACCCCTCTTGTATTTAACATATTAGTTATTTAACTTACTAGTTATGAAAAATCTCGACGCCGCTTATGCCGCCCTCTCCGATCCCACCCGCCGCGCCATCCTGGCCCGGCTGGCGCTGGGCGACGCCACGGTGGGCGAAATCGCCGAACCTTTCCCTATCTCCGGACCCGCCATTTCCCGGCACCTCAAGGTTCTGGAAGGGGCCGATCTGATCGCCCGCACCCGGCGCGGCCAGCAGCTGATCTGCCGTCTCAATCCCACCGGCCTCAAAAGCGCGCAGGAATGGCTGGACCATTACCGCGCCTTCTGGACCGGCGCCTTCGACCGCCTCGATGCCCACCTCAAGAAAATACCGGAGAAAAAATGAGCGCGACCACCACCAATCCCGTTCTGGAAATCCGCCGCCTGTTCGATGCGCCACCCGATGTCGCGTTCGATGCCTGGCTTGAGCGTGAACAATGGCAGGCCTGGATCGGACCTGAAGGTTGCCAGTGCGACGTGCCGCTGCTGGAGCCAAAAGTCGGCGGGCGTTACCGCATCCAGATGCATCTGTCTGACGGCCGTGAAATGCCCGTCGAAGGCGTGTTCAAGGTCATCGACCGGCCCAATATACTGGCCTTCACCTGGGGCTGGGCATTAAGCGGCCATCCGGACACGCTGGTCACCCTCGTCTTTCGCGCCAAGGATGGACAGACCGAGATCACCCTCACGCATCAGGGCCTGCCCACCGAGGAAGATCGCGTCAATCACGGCAAAGGCTGGAACAGCACGCTCAACAAGCTCGCCCATTACGTCAAAGGAGAGCTTGTCTAGCACCGCGCTGCCAAATCAGTGCCGCGGCGGCTGCGAACCCTCGATCAGCCGCCCCTGATGCAGCATCAGCACCCGGTCCATCCTGCCCGCCAGTTCGAAATTGTGGGTGGCGATCAGGGCGGCCAGGCCTTGGGCCCGGGTGATCTCGATCAGGGCGTCGAACACCCCGCCGGAAGTCTTGGGATCAAGATTGCCGGTGGGCTCATCGGCCAGAAGCAGACGCGGCCTGTTGGCCAGAGCGCGGGCAATGGCGACCCGTTGCTGCTCACCGCCTGACAATTGTCCAGGCCGATGGCTGAGACGCTGTCCCAATCCCAAGCTCTCCAGCAAGCGGGCCGCTTCCTTGGCCGCCTCGGCTTTGGAGCGCCCGGCGATCATCTGCGGCAGCACCACATTCTCCAGGGCATCGAATTCCGGCAACAGATGATGGGCCTGATAAACGAACCCCACCCGGTCGCGGCGGATGCGGGTGCGTTCGGTATCCGGCAGGCTGGAAGTGGCCTCGCCCTGGATGAAAATCTCGCCGCTGCTGGGCGCTTCCAAAAGCCCCGCGATATGCAGCAGCGAGGATTTGCCCGCGCCGCTGGGACCGACCAGGGCGACGATCTCACCCGCGCTGACCGACAGGTTCAAACCGCTGAACACTTCCAGCTGGCCTTCGCCCTCGCGGTACAGGCGCGTGATGTCTTGCAGGCGCAACACTTCACTCATAGCGCAGTGCCTCGACCGGATCGAGCCGCGCCGCCCGCCACGATGGGTACAACGTCGCCAGGAATGTCAGCACCAGCGCCATCACCACCACGCCCGCCACCTGGACAGGATCGAGCGTGGCGGGAATCTTGGACAGGAAATAGACGGTGTCGTCGAACAAGGGCGTTCCGGTCAGACTCTGCAGGGCTTGGCGGATGCTTTCGATATTGGCGCAGAACGCCACCCCCAGGACAAAGCCCAAGAGGGTTCCGGTCACTCCGATGCTCATCCCCGCAATCAGGAATATCCGCATCACCGCGCCGCGCGTCGCCCCCATGGTGCGCAGGATGGCAATGTCGGGCGATTTGTCCTTCACCAGCATGATCAGGCCCGAAACGATGTTCAGCGCCGCCACCAGAATGATCAGCGACAGGATCAGGAACATCACATTGCGTTCGACCTGAACGGCCTCGAAAAAGGCGCTGTTGATGTTCTGCCAGGGCACCGCGCGGCTCTCAGTCCCCGCCGCCTTGATCAGCGCCGGCAGCATGGCGAGATCGGCTTCGGGATCGTTCACCATCACTTCGATGCCGCTGACGCTGTCGCCGTAATTGAAATAGAGTTGGGCTTCGTTCAGCGGCATGAAGACGTAATTGTTGTCGTAAAGTGTGTTGCCGACCCGGAACAGGCTGATGACATGATAGGTCTTGACCCTGGGGGTGGTGCCGAAGGGCGTGACATTGCCCTTGGGCGCGATCAGTGTGATGTCGCCGTCCACCCGCACACCCAGCTTGGCGGCCAGGCCGGAACCCACGATCACCACATCGTCGCGGTCGAAATAGCGCAATGCTCCGTCGCGCAGCTTGTCCGCCACCACCTGGGTCTTGGCGAGATCGGCGGCACGGATGCCGCGCACGATCACACCCTCATTGGCATTGTTGCGGCTTGCCATCACCTGGCCGTCCACCACGGGCGTGGCGCGCACCACGCCCGGCACCGCCCGCACCCGTGCCGCCACCGCATCATAGTCCGGCATGGTGCCCATCTGCGACTGGATGGTGACATGGCCGGAAAGGCCCAGGATGCTTTTCAGCAGTTCGACCTTGAAGCCGTTCATCACCGACATCACGATGATCAGGGTGGCGACGCCCAGCGCGATCCCGATCAGCGAGAATAACGAGATCACCGAAATGAAACTTTCCCGCCGCTTGGCGCGCAGATAGCGGGCCGCGATCATCCATTCGAAGGGCGCAAAGGCACCCGTGGTGGAAGAGCCGGCGGAAGAATCAGGCATCGGGAACCGCGAGTCGGAGTTTACGGGGTGCGCGGACACTTCTACAAAAGGCCCCGAACAAGCGCAAATTCGCTGATGAACCGCCGCCATTTTCTTGCCGTTTTGATCTCGGCCTGCGCCCTGCCCGCGCGGGCCGAAAATCTGCGCTTGCGCGCCCTGCTGGCGAATTACCAGACCAGCGCCATGCAGGTACTGAAAGGCGGGGTGAGCCAGTTCGAATATGGCGATCTCGCCCAAACCAGCTATATCGCTTCGGCCCGCAAGAGCCTGGTCTCGATGCTCTATGGCCCTGCCATCGCCAGCGGCAAAATTCGCCTGGAGCGCACCCTGGCGGAGATGGATTTCGACGATATGGGCGGGTTGTTGCCGCGCGAGCGCCAAGCCAGCATCCGCGACCTATTGATGGCGCGATCAGGCGTCTATCACAAGGCCGCCAATAGCGGCGATGCCTCCGACCGCGCGCCGCCCCGCGGCTCGGTCGAACCGGGACATTATTTTTTATACAACAATTGGGACTTCAATGCCCTGGGCGAAATCTATCAGCGAGAAACCGGCCGCAACTTCTACACGGCTTTCGCCGAAGATATCGCCACGCCCATCGGCTTGAAGGATTATCGCATCGCCGATCAGGCGATCCGCAACGACACTCATCTGTCCGACTATCCGGCACGCCATTTCGTGCTTTCCACCCGCGACATGGCGGTGCTGGGCCAATTGATGCTGCGACAAGGCCGCTGGGGAAAACGCGAAATCATTCCCGCCGGCTGGGTGGCGCGCACCACCGCGCTCTCGACCTCCGCTACCGAAGTCATGCGCACATCCCCCTTTGTCGAAGGCCTGGGTTATGGCTGGCTGTGGTGGGTGTTCGATCCGGCGGGACCGTGGCCCGATGCGCTGAAAGGCGCCTATACCGCCAGCGGCGCCTTCGGCCAGTTCATCACAATTGTGCCGAAGCTGGACATGGTGGTGGCGCATAAGGTGGTGGCGCCGTCCAAGCTCAATGTCCCGCCGGAGGACTATCTTCACAAAATCCTGCCCGCCGCTCTCACCGAGACATAGCGGCCCTGCAGGCTTCTTTCTTGCGCATGGCAGGCGCTGGCCCCATACCCCTGTCATGACCCCTGCCCCGAGCGATTCCTTTACCCGCGCGCAGCGGATCGAGCTGATCGCCCTGTTCGGGTTGCTGACCGTCTTCACCCCCATCGGCATCGACCTGTATTTGCCGGCGCTGCCCACCATCGCCCGCGAATTCGGCTCGCCCATCGCCGCCATCGAACATTCCCTGGCGGCTTTTTTCCTGGGCCTGTGCCTGGGCCAAATGATGATCGGCCCCTTGTCGGACCGGTTCGGGCGGCGTTGGCCGATCCTGGGCGGGCTGGGTCTCTATATCCTGGGCGCAACCGGCTGCGCCCTGGCCCAGGGTCCGATTACCCTGGATATCGCCCGCTTTGTCGAAGCGGTGGGCGGCTGCGCCGGCACTGTCTTGGCGCGCGCCTGCGTGCGCGATCTGTTTCCCCCCGAACAAGCGGCACGCATCTTCGCCCAGATGCTGTTGATCCTGTCGGTGTCGCCTTTGTTTGCACCCTTTGTCGGCGGCTGGCTGTTGCCGCTGACCGGCTGGCGCAGCCTGTTCTGGCTCCAGGGCGGCGCCGCGCTGCTGACCTGGGGCTTTGTCTGGAAGCTGCTGCCGGAAAGCCATCCTGGCTCGGACCGGCGGCTCCATCCTTTCCATGTGCTGGTGGATTACTGGGCCATCGCGCACGACCGGCGGTTTTTCCGCTTCATTATCCCCGCCACCCTGACCGGGGCGGGACTGTATGTTTTTCTCACCGGCTGGCCGCATGTGGTGATCGACCTGTTCCATGTCCGGCCTGAATATTTCGGCTTTACCTTTGTGCTGAATGGCGTGGGATTGATCCTGTTCAGCCAGGGGGCGGCCCGCTGGTTGAAGCATAGGCCCGGCGAGCCTCTATTCTATGCCGCGCTCCTGACCAACGCTGTTGCGGGGGTGCTGCTGTGGGTGTTCGGTGCTCTGGGTTGGGGCGGGTTGTTCGGGCTTGTACCCTGGACCTTTGTTTACTGCTCGATGATCGGCTCCATCAACGCCACGGCATCGGGGCTGGCGATGCGCGATTTCGGCCATGCCGCGGGCATGGCCTCGGCGCTGATCGGAATTTTTCTCTATGGCGGCGGTACCCTGGCCTCCATGGCCATGGGGGCCTTCATCACGCCGGCCACTCCGATACCTTTGACCGGATTAATGGCGGTTTTCGGGATTTCCGGGGTGACGACTTATCTCCTGTTCAGGCCCCGCCCGGCGGGTTAAACACGGCCATCCTTTCGGAGCCTTTCCCATGCAACGCGCCCTCGACGTCAATCGCAGCCGGTTCGCCGACTGGTACCAGGCGGTGGTGCGCGACGCCGACATGGCCGAAACCTCGCCGGTGCGCGGCGCGATGGTGATCAAGCCCTGGGGCTATGGGGTGTGGGAACAGATCCAGCAGGAACTGGACCGCCGCATCAAGGCGACGGGCCATGACAATTGCTACTTCCCCATGTTCATCCCGCTCTCCTTCATCGCCAAGGAGGCCGAGCATGTCGAAGGCTTTGCCAAGGAAATGGCGATCGTCACCCATCACCGCCTGAAGATGATCGACGGCAAGCTTTCGCCCGATCCCGACGCCAGGCTGGAAGAGCCGCTGGTGGTGCGCCCGACCAGCGAAACCATCATTGGCGACGCCTTCGCCCGCTGGATCAAGAGCCACCGTGACCTGCCACTGTTGATCAATCAATGGGCCAACGTCGTGCGCTGGGAAATGCGCCCGCGCCTGTTCCTGCGCACCACCGAATTCCTCTGGCAGGAAGGCCATACCGCCCATGCCAGCCAGGATGACGCGGTGGAAGAGACCCTCAAGATGCTGGAGGTCTATCGCAGCTTTGCCGAGGATTATCTGGCCATGCCGGTGATCGCCGGCGAAAAGCCCGAGAATGAACGTTTCCCCGGCGCGGTGAACACTTATTCCATCGAAGCGATGATGCAGGACGGCAAGGCGCTGCAGGCCGGCACCTCGCATTTCCTGGGCACCCATTTTGCCGAAGCCCAGAATATCCGCTTCCAGAATGACGAAGGCGGCATGGCTTTCTGCAATACCACCAGCTGGGGCGTTTCCACCCGGCTGATCGGCGGGGTGATCATGACCCATGGCGATGATGACGGGTTGCGCCTGCCGCCCGCCATCGCCCCCAAGCAGATCGTGGTGGTGCCGATGCTGCGCGACAAGCCGGAAGACGCCGAAGTCCTGAAATATTGCACCGACCTGGTAGCGATGCTGAACAAGGAGCGCGCCTTCGGCCAGCCCTTGCGCGCCCATCTGGACACCAAGAAGATCAAGTCGGCGGAGAAGCGCTGGAACTGGGTGCGGCGCGGCGCCCCCATCATCATCGAGATCGGCCCGCGCGACGCGGCGGCCGGCCAGATCACCTATATGCGCCGCGACCAGTTGCGCGAGGGCGACAAGGTCAAATCCATCGCCCTGCCCCGGCAGGAGTTCCTGGAAGAGAAGGCCGTGCAATTGCTGGTCGAGATTCAGGCCGGTCTTTATGCCGAGGCCAAGGCCCGGCTGGACGACAACATCAAGAGCGGCGTCACCGACTGGAAGGGTGTGGAGGATTATTTTGCCGGCGGTGATGACGATTTCAAAGGCTGGCTGAAAGTGTCCTGGTCAAAGCCGACCGCAGAGGAACTGGAAAAAGTGGACCAGAAACTGAAGGGGCTGAAGCTCACCATCCGCAACGCCCCGTTGCAGCAGCCGGAAAGTTTCGCACCTTGCCTGTTCACCGGCCGCGCCGGCGTGGAAGAAATCCTGATCGGCCGGGCTTATTAAACGCGCACCTGGGTCATGGCGCGCTCGATCATGGCCGCGAGCCGTTCCTTGGTGACCGGCTTGAGCACATAGCCCATCGCGCCGGCTTCCAGCGCCTTGACCACCATGCCCTCTTGGCCATGCGAGGTCACCATGATCACCCGCGCCTGCGGATTGGTGGCCCGTATCGCGGTCATGGTCTCGATGCCGTCCATGCCCGGCATGGTGATGTCCATGGTCACCACGTCCGGCTTGACAAGGCTATAGTCCCTCAGCGCTTCGGCGCCGTCCTTGCAGACGCGCACCACCTGATGGCCGAGTTCGCGCAACATGACCGAGAGTTTCTGGGTCATGATCATGGAATCGTCTACGATCATCACTGTCCGGGACATCAGCACGCCTCTTCCATGAAGTTCAAGTGATCGTCGAACAGCAATTTGGGGCCGACGAATGCCACATCCAGAGACCCTTGCGGGTATTTCAGTGTCAGGGCGGCGATGGCGGTCTTGGGAGGACCCTGAATGGTGCGCGCGCCCAAAGCCAGCACCGGCGGCGACAGGGTGACGATCTCTCCCTGGCGGGCCAGTTCGGCGGTGCAATTTCCGACGATGACGTTCACCACATCCGACGCGGTCTCGCGCATATAAAGCCCTTCTTCTTCCGCCGGAATGGAAAGCTCGGCGGTATAGCGCGCGGTCATGGCGCGGATCAGGGATTCATCATAGCTGTAAGCGATATAGAGCCCGGTGCGTGAGCCGACGCCGACGATAGCGGTCATCTCCCTGAGCACCACATTTTGTTCGCGATGCACGAGCCGGGTGACCTTCTCCACCGAAAGATCGAGCTGCTCCTTCATGAAGGCGATGGTGCGCTGTTCGACCACTTTCATCACGGTGGCGATTTCCTGGTCGAGTTTGATATCGGAGCTCATGACGTCATCTCCAATGCGGTGCTATGGCGCCCAGCGGCACTGTTATGTATGGGCAAATGAAATCGAAAACGCGTACCGCCGCCAGGCTTGGTCTCCACTTGCGCGGTACCGCCCAGACGGTCCAACTCGGCCTTGATGGCAGCCAGACCGATGCCGCGGCCGGAAATCTCGTCGGCGCTGTCGCGCGACGACAAGCCTTCGCGGAACATCAATTCTTCCAGCGACATTTGCGCCGCCTGGGACGCGGTTGCGCCATAACCGGTCAACCGCTGCTCCAGGCATTTGCGGTCGACGCCATGGCCGTCATCCTCAATAACGATGTCCAGCGCCTGTTCGCCGTTCTTCACCCGGCAGCGAATACTGCCTTCCCCCGGCTTGCCCGCCGCTATCCGTGCATCCGGCGCTTCGATGCCGTGATCGACCGCATTGCGGAAGACATGCACCAGCGAACGCAGGAAGGGACCAAAGATCTCGGGACGCAGGCTGGTGGTATCGCCTTCGATTTCCACCGGCGCCATCCGCTTTTCCAGCCGCTCGGCCAGGGCGTTGGCGCCTCGGGCATGCAGCGCCAATTGGGACTTGGCGTCCAAGCCGCCCAGTTCCGCCAGTTGGCGCAAAAGCTCCCGCACCGGTGGGGGAACTTGAACCTTCTGGGCCAGGGCGTTCTCGGCCGCGCGCTTCATGGCGTCCAGCTGGGTCTGGGACGCAGCAAGGCGGCGGCCCGAGGTGAGGAAGTCCGGACCCAGCAGATCGGCGACGCCGTCCAGATCCTGCTGGAATTCCGTCCGCAAGCTGTCGAAGTCAAACGCCGCACGCGCCTCTGGCGCTGTCCAGTTGCTCTTTTCGGACAAGGCCGTCTCCAGGCCATGCAGACTTTGCGGACCGCGATGGAAGCTGAATTGCGCCAGCAAGCCCTTGAAAGTGTGAACCCGGCGGTACAGTTCGCTCACCACGCCGGGCGACGCGATCCGTTGCAGCAGCGAGGGCAACTCCGAGTCGAGGAATGTCCTATAGTCCTCGATCAGGGCGGTGAAGGCTTCGCTTTCGGTGAAGACCAGAACGATCATTTCCAGCCGCAAGCGCTCACGTTCGACCTGCGCTGAAAGCCGCGTGGTCTCGGTCATATCGGTGAGGATCAGCATCAGTTGTTCGGTGCTGAGCATCTTGTAGCCCGCCTTGATCGACTTGCCGTCAATCTCGAAGACGGCCGGCAGCAGCCCCAGCTTCAATTCCCGGATATAGTCGCTGGAGTCCTGGAAAATGCTGGCCAGGGTCGCGCGCATGGCGGAGGCGGTGTCCTGCTTGCGGCACAACAATTCGACAATCGGCTTGCCGGCCGGCGCGTCGCCCAGGATCGCCTGGCAAGCAGCACTGGATTGTTCACCCACCGCCAGTTCGCGGTTGATGGTGAGAAAGCCCTGTTCCGCATTGTCCAGCAGGTTGCGGATGGCGGTTTCCGTGGCGGTCAGCTTGGTGTTGGCGGTTTGTGCTTCGTCCCGTTTGCGCAAGGCTTCATCGCGCGCCGCTTCCACCTCGCCGGCCATGTCCTCGATCTTGAAACGCAGCCGGGCATCCTCGCCCATCCGCAGCACCAGCGGCCGGCCCATATGCCACATCTGGAAAGTCACGACAGGGACCACCGCTCCCATCGTCATGTCGATAACATTGTCGCCGAGCAGGAACCGCGATGCCGTCATCAGCGAAAGCGGCAGCAGGTTGGCGATGTACATGCGCATGTTGCTGCCGCGCGCCACAACCAGGCCCGCCAGAACCACCATCATGCAGGCCGCCAGGAAAATATGGTTCAACGGATTGTGCTTCTCCCAGCACAGCCAGGGCATCAATCCCCAGGCGAAACTGCTGAAGGCCTGGACCATGACAAAACATTGCAGCCAGGAGCCGACATCGCCCTCGCTGTCATTATAGTGCTGATAGGCCATGGCCATCAGGACGCTGGCGCCCATCGCCGTCGCTACCGCCAATGGCAAAAACAAGCTGGAGGCGTAACTGACCTGGCCGAACACCCCGGCCGAGCAGAGGACGGCGCATATCGCCGCCCCAACCGGCGAAGTGAAGCGGACGTTACGCGCTGTGGTGGCGGTCAACGCCAACTGCGCCTTCAAGACGCGCGGGTCACTTTCCTGGCCTTCGGACAAAAAGCGAAAAATTGACACCAGAAACCTTCCCTTCCCTGAGGCTATTGTGACGGCAGACCCTTAATATTGCTTTGAGCATGGCGTTGCGGGCGGCGCCTTTGGCTCGCTTCCAGCAAAGCACCCCGGAAAAACGCCCAAGCCCTTGGATGGACATGCAGAAGCAGCGTTACCGGCGCCGACACGCCTCCAAAGGCGGCGGGGATAGGCAAATCTACCTACCGGGGAGCGACTTCTAGATGCGGTTCGAAAATGCCTGTCCAACGCCATGCGCCGTGCAACGGGCACGCAATGGCGAGGGCATATCAAAATGGCGGGACGGATTGGAAGGAGAAGCTGCGGCGTTGCGCGCTTCCAGTTCACCGGCTGGAACAATCCGGATCGGCGGATTTATTAGAAGTGGCTGAAGGCCTCGAACAGCACCAACACAGCGGCGCCCATGGTCAGCAACGGACCGATCACCGAACGCTTGCGCGGATGGAAGATCCATTTCTTGGGACGAATTGGTTCGTCGTCGTAAAGTGTCCAGCTGTCCTGAAACATCGCCCTGCCCCACACATCCGATCTGTATGAAGAAGGTTAGGTGCGCAGGCGTTACTGGCCCTTTAATGGAACCTAAGAAAATTCATCCTATCGGCTTTTCATCCCCAGCGCCGTCAGCGTCCCGGATCGGCACAAGGCGCCGGGTTGAGCAGCGGTTCCAGTTTCTTTCCATCCAGGCTGACGTAAGCGCTGTCACCATTCGGCCCATTGGAACGGCCGCGGCGTGCCGGGCGGTTGTTGCCCAGGGGAATGGCAACCGCGTCAGGCAAGGGCACGCGGCCGGCCGCGACATCGGCGGGGATCACGGCCTGGCCGTTGGCGTCTGTTCCGGCAGCATAATCCGCCCCTGCGGCACAGGCCGAGGTGGGGCCGCCATCCAGCAGGGGATCGGGCTTTGAAGGTTGGGCCATGGTGGCGGCCAGGCCGGGCGCACCGGCCCAGGCCAGCACCGCCACCACAGCGAGGGATTTTCGCCACACGAAATTAAATTGCTTATTGTGCACCGCAATAATCCCGGTTATTTCGTGACAGGCCGTCAAAAGCACTATATCAAGCAAACCCATAAAAGAACGTGACCGCACAGAACGGCCAAGTTCGGGGAGAAAATTTAAAGGCCGGAGCCAAAAGCTCCGGCCTTTCTGTTTTGGGGCCGCTTACAGCTCCAGCCAGCCAAAGCCGACAGCGGCATAGAACCCCGCCCAAAGCACAGCCGCGATCACGCTGGCGATCATGGCTTTTTTCTTCAGCATGGGATTGAGCGGCGCCCCGCTGTCAGGATCGCGTTCGCTGCCCAGGCCTACCGGCAACAGGCAGAACAGGCATAGAAACCACAGCACCGCAAAGGTGCTGAACAGCACGACATAATGCAGGCCGCCAGCCAAGCTCATATCTCGTTCACCGTGAGGAGCGGTCCGCAGAGCGGACGAAATGGTTCGGTGAACCATTTCGAGCGGTGAGCCGGAAATGGCAACCGCCGACAGGCGATTGCCCGGCGAACGCCCTGAGCGCAAGCGAGGGGCAGCGGACCTCGAGCTTTATATCTCATTGACCAGCACTCGCGTAATCGGCTTCTTGCCCCAGGCATCATGCGCGGCCCGGCGCGCGGCGCGGCGCACATTTTCGGCCAGGTCGTCGATATCGCTGCGCTTGTTCTTGTCCAGCGTGTCTTCCACCGCCTTCAGCACCGCCTCTTCCACCGGCTCGGGCATGCCTTCGCCCAACACGGTTGGCGGGGCGGCGATGCGGCCCTTGTGATCCACCACCAGCGACACCACCAGCAACCCGGCAAAAGCCATGGCGCGGCGGTCCTTGGCGAGGCCGGCGTCTTCGGTCACGAGAATCCGTCCGTCCATATGGATTCGGCCCGCCGGCACTTCATCGATCAACACCGGGCGTCCCGGCGCCAGGCGGAACATCTGGCCATTCTCCGGCACCATGGCCTGGGGCACCTGAAGTTCGCGCGCCAAAGCCGCATGCGCCACCTGATGGCGCATCTCGCCATGCACCGGCAGCGCCAGTTTGGGCCTGATCCAGCGATACATCTGGGCCAGCTCGTCGCGGCAGGGATGGCCGCTGACATGAACGTGATGGTCTTCGCTGGTCAGCAGGCCTACGCCCCGCGCCGCCAGCTTGTTCTGGATCTCGGCGATGGCCAGCTCATTGCCGGGAATGACGCGGCTGGAAAAGATCACTGTGTCGCCTTCGCGCAACTCGACATGGGGATGGCTGTCATTGGCGATGCGCGCCAGGGCGGCGCGCGGCTCGCCCTGGCTGCCGGTGCACAGATACAGAACCTTGTGCGCCGGCAGGTCGGCCACCTCGGTTTCGTCCAGCACGGGTGGAAAGTCTTTCAGGTATCCCGTCTCGCGCGCCGCCGCGACCATCTTCTGCATCGACCGCCCCACCAGGGCGACGCGGCGTCCGGCCGCCTTGGCGGCGCGCGCCACCGTGTCCAGCCGTGCCACATTGGAGGCAAAGCCGGTCACCGCCACGCGGCCTTTTAAGGTCCCGATCAGTTGGGTGAGATTTTCACGCACCGTGGCTTCGGAACCGGAACTTCCCGGGACCAGCGCATTGGTGGAATCGCACACCAGAGCCAGCACGCCTTCATCGCCCAGTTTCTCCAACGCCGCCGCATCGGTCGCCTCGCCCAGCATGGGATTGGGATCGATCTTCCAGTCGCCGGTATGGGCCACCACCCCCAAAGGGGTGCGGATCGCCAAGAGATTGGGCTCCAGGATGGAATGGGTGATGGAGATGAAATCCAGCTGGAACGGCCCCAAAGTCAGGCTGCCGCCGACCGGTACCTCTTTCACATGCACCTTGGACGACAGGCCCGCCTCGTCCAGCTTGCCGGTGATCAGCCGGGCGGTGAAGGGCGTGGCATAGATCGGGCAACGCAAGGACGGCCATAAAGGCGCGATGGCCCCGATATGATCCTCATGGGCATGGGTGGCGATGATGCCCAGCACATTCTGGCGGCGCTCGGCCAAGTAACGGATATCGGGCATGATCAGGTCCACACCGGGTGTCATGCCTTCGCGCCCGAACAGCACGCCGCAATCGACAATGATCCATTGGCGGTCGCTTTCCGGCCCGAAGCCATAGGCGTTGAAATTCATGCCGATCTCGCCCGATCCGCCCAAAGGCAGAAAGACCAGCTCATCTTGCTGTGCCATGCGATCCATCAGGTTTTTATGATTTTTGGGACGTTGCGGGCGTGGATCAGCATCAGTCCGCGCATGGTGAGATCGGGATCGATATGCTCGATGGCCGGGATATCGGGGCGGAACAGATGCGCCAGCCCGCCGGTCGCCACCACCGTCATCGGCTTGCCATATTCGGCCTTGATGCCGTTGATCAGCCCGGTGATGAGGCCCACATAGCCCCAATAGACCCCCGACTGCATGCTGGAGACGGTATCGCGCCCGATCACCTTCTGGGCGCGGTGAATGGCGACGCGCGGCAGCAGCGCCGCGGCCTGGTGCAGGGCCTCGATGGAAAGATTGGCGCCGGGCGCGATCACGCTGCCGTCAAAGGCGCCGCTCTCCGAAACAATGTCGAAATTGGTGGCGGTGCCGAAATCCACCACAATCACCGCGCCCTTGTAGCGCTCATGCGCCGCCACGGTGTTGCACAGCCGGTCGGCGCCCACGGTTTCGGGGCGGTCGACCTTGGGCTTGGGGCCAAGGTCCAAGGCCGGATCGCCCACCCTAAGCGGTTCGGTCTTGAGATATTTGCGGCACAGATCGCGCAAGTCGAACAGCACCGCCGGCACCACTGTGGCGATGATGGCGGCATTCAGGTCCTGGAACGACAGGCCTTCCAGCTCCAGCAATTGTCCCAGCCACACGCCATATTCGTCGGCGGTGCGCGACACCTGGGTGACGGCACGCCATTGGGCGCGCATTGTCTCGCCATCATAGACGGCGAAGACGATGTTGGTATTGCCGGCGTCGATCGCGAGCAGCATCAGAAAAACACCTCGCCCGCCGCAATGGCCCGAATTTTTCCCTGCTCGTTCAGGAGCAATGCCCCGGCCGCATCAATGCCTTCAAACACGCCTTCATGGGTCTGGTTCGGCAGACGGGCACGGATGGATTTGCCCAATCCGCCTGCCCGCGTCAGCCAGGCCGCGCGCACTGTCCCGAACCCCTCATTCATCCAGACATCATACCAATGGGCGAAGCGCGCGGCGAGGATGGTCAGGGCATCCTCGGATGACGGAGCCGCAAGGCCCAATTCCGCCAGGCAGGTGGCGGGAAATTCCGTGCCGGACGGAAAGCTCGCCAGATTGACGCCGATGCCGATCGCCAGCCAGCGTCCGCCCGCGTCTTCACCACTTTCCAGCAGAATACCCGCCAGCTTGCGGCCATTGCCCAACACATCATTGGGCCACTTGACCTGGATGGCGGCGTCCGGAGCGAAATGTTGCGCCATGTCGGCGGCCGCCAGCGCGGCCACAAAGGACAATTGTCCGATGACGGCAGACTGGGCTTGCGGCCGCAGCAGCAAAGTCGCCGCCAGATTGCCTTGACCGCTGTCCCACACCTTGCCCCGGCGGCCCCTGCCCGTGCTTTGGCGCGCGGCGCTGATCCAGAGCGGGCCCTGTTCGCCGTTTTCCGTCCGGCGGTGTGCTTCGCTGTTGGTGGAATCCAGTTCCTCGAACCGGATCTGGCCATAGCCGCTCGGCCAGGATGGCAAATTTCTCAAGGGATGAGAGAACGCGCCGCCGCATCGGCGGCGTTGAGGACCGGCGACGCCGCGAAGATAAACAACAGCGCCACCACACCCGACAGCAGCATGATGGCGCGCGAGCCAAACCTTGTCTCGCTGTCCAGCGCATCGGCGGCTTCGTCGAAGAACATCACCTTCACCAGCTTGAGATAGTAAACCAGGCCTATGGCGCTGGCGAGCACGCCCAAGATGGCGGGGATCATCAAGCCCGCCTGGATCGCGGCCAGGAAGACATAGAATTTTGCGAAGAAGCCGGCCAGGGGTGGCAGGCCCGCCAGGCTGAGAAACAGCATGGAAAACAGCACCGCCAGCCTCAGATCGGTACGCGCCAGTCCGGCCAGGTCGGAAATGCCTTCCACCGCCTTGCCGCCGCGCCGCATCGCCTGGATGCAGGCGAACACGCCCAGATTGGTGGCGACATAGATCGCCAGATAGATCAGCACCCCGCGCACGCCCAGACTGGTGCCCGCCGCCAGACCCAGCAATGCATAGCCCATATGGCCGATGGAGCTGTAAGCCATCAGGCGCTTGATATTCTTCTGGCCCAGCGCCGCGATGGCGCCCAGCGCCATGCTGAGAACCGAGATAAAGACGATGATCTGCCGCCACTGATGGATCAGGCCGGGGAACGGGGTGAGGATGGCGCGCAGGAACAGGCACAGCGCCGCGACCTTGGCGGCAGTGGCGAAATAGGCGGTGACCGGCGTGGGCGCGCCTTCGTAAACGTCAGGCGTCCACATATGGAAGGGCACGGCGGAAACCTTGAAGGCCAGGCCCGCGATCAAAAAGACAATGCCGAAAATCACCCCCAGGCCCGCGCCATGCGCCGTGACCGACGCAATGGCCGAAAAAGCGGTCGAGCCGGTAAAACCGTAAATCAGCGAAATGCCATATAGCATCATGCCGGACGACAGCGCCCCCAGCACGAAATACTTCAGCCCCGCTTCGGTGGAGCGCAGATGATCGCGGTTGAAGGCCGCCAGCACATACAGCGCCAGGGATTGCAGCTCCAGTCCCATATACAAGGACAGGAAACTGGCGGATGACACCATCAGCAGCATGCCCAAGGTGGCGAGCAGCATCAGCACCGGCAGTTCAAAGCGCGACAGCTTGATGTCGGAGAAAAACTCGTCCGCCAACAGAATAGAGAAAGCCGCGCCACCCAGGATCAAAAGCTTGGCGAACCGCGAAAAGCCGTCGGCAATGAAGGCGTCATGAAACGCGGCGGCATGGACCGGTCCCATCACCGTGGCGGCGCCGGCAAGCGCCAGCAGGACAATCGCACACCAGCTGACCAGGGGGGCGCTCTTTTCGCCCACAACCGCCCCCGTCAAAAGCAGCGCCATGGCGCCGACCGCCAGGATCAGCTCAGGCAACATAACCATGAGATCGGTTTGAAGGGTCACTGCACGGCTCCCTTCGAGATGACGGCGACTTTGTGCATCTTGTCCGCCACCAATGCCGCCTTGTTGTCGCTTATCAGCTTGGCGACCGAAGGCGTGGTCACATCCAATACCGGCTTGGGATAGACGCCCAGGGCAATGGTGATCACCACCAGCGGCGCCAGGATGGCGATCTCGCGGGCAGTCAAATCCTCGATTGCCTGCAGCGACGGCTTGACCAGCGCGCCGAAAATGATGCGGCGATAGAGGAACAGGGCATAGGCCGCCGACAGGATCACGCCGGTGGCGCTGAAAATCGCCAGCCAGCTGTTATGAACATAGGCCCCCAGCATGGTGAGAAATTCGCCGATAAAACCGGAGGTGCCCGGCAGGCCGACATTGGCGAGGGTGAAGATCATGAAACAGGCGGCATAAAGCGGCATGCGATTGACCAGTCCGCCATAGGCCGCGATCTCGCGAGTGTGCATGCGGTCATAGACCACGCCGACACAGAGGAACAACGCGCCCGAGACCACGCCATGGCTCAGCATCTGGAAGATGCCGCCTTCAACGCCCTGATGGGTGAGCGTGAAGATGCCCATGGTGACAAAGCCCATATGCGCCACCGAGGAATAGGCGATCAGCTTCTTCATGTCTTCCTGGGCCAGCGCCACCAGCGAGGTGTAGATGATGGCGACGATGCTCATGGTGAAAACCAGCGGCGCGAACAGCTCGGTGGCGGACGGGAACATCGGCAGCGAGAAACGCAGGAAACCGTAGCCGCCCATCTTCAAGAGAATGCCGGCCAGGATCACCGAACCGGCGGTGGGCGCCTCGACATGGGCGTCCGGCAGCCAGGTATGGACCGGCCACATCGGCATCTTGACCGCGAAACTGGCGAAGAAGGCCAGCCACAGCCAGGTCTGCATTGCGGGCGGGAAATGCGCTCCATCCAGCAGTTGGGCAATGTCGGTGGTGCCGGTGTACCAGTACATGCTCATGATCGCGAGCAGCATCAGCACCGAGCCGACAAAGGTGTAGAGGAAAAATTTGAAACTGGCATAGACCCGCCGCTTGCCGCCCCACACGCCGATGATCAGGAACATCGGGATCAAGCCGCCCTCGAACAGGACATAGAAGAGAACCAGATCCAGGGCGCAGAACACGCCGATCATCATGGTCTCCAGCACCAGGAAAGCGATCATGTACTCGGCGACGCGGGTCTCGATCGACTCCCAGCTGGCGGCGATGCAGAAGGGCATCAGGCCGGCGGTGAGGACCACGAACAGCATGGAAATGCCGTCCACACCCATGTGATAGGAAATGCCGCCGCCCAGCCAGTCATGCTTTTCGACCAGTTGGAAACCCGGATTGGCGGGGTCGAATCCGGCCCACACCATCAGCGACAGGGCAAAGGTGATGATGGTGGTGCCCAGCGCGATCCAGCGCGCGCTTGAAGGCGCGGGCAAAGCCAGGATCGCCGCCGCGCCCAACAGCGGCACAAAGGTCACCAGGGAAAGAAGGGGAAGGCTCATAACGCGCCTCCCGCCGCATAGACAAACCAGGTCGCCAGCGCGACCACGCCCAGCAGCATGGCCAGGGCATAGTGATAGACATAGCCGGTCTGCAGGCGCACCGCGCCGCGGCTGGCATCCAGCACCCGCGCCGCGATGCCATCGGGCCCCAGCCCGTCGATCACCGTGCCGTCGCCGCGCTTCCACAGGAAGCGGCCCAGCCAGAAAGCGGGGCGCACAAACAGGAAGTCATACAGCTCGTCGAAATACCATTTGTTGTAAAGGAACAGATACAGCAGGTCCTTGCGGTCCGCGAGCTTCTTGGGAAGCTCCGGATTGAGGATGTAATAGTAGAAGGCGATCAGGAAGCCGAGGATGGTGACGGTCAGCGGCGCCAGCTCGACCCAGACCGGCAGGTGACCTTCCTCGCCGCCGACAAAGATCGAGGCCCGCCAGAATTCGTGCGCGCCCTCGCCCATGAAATAGCGGAAGAAGATCATGCCGGCAAACGCCGCGCCCAGAGCCAGCAAACCCAGCGGCACCAGCATCACCTTGGGGGATTCATGGACTTCCGACAAAGCCGGCAAATGATGCTGATGGACCTGGTCGTGACCGGTATCGGCGACGCCCTGCAACGGTTCGTCATGCAATTCGTCGTCATGCATGTGATGAGGATCCATGTCGGCGCCGCGATAGCGGCCATGGAAGGTCATCAGGAACTGGCGCCAGGAATAAAAGCTGGTCATGCCCGCCGAAACGATCAGCAGGGTGAAGGCATAGGATGCGATGCCGCTATGGGACGCGAAGGTGGAATTGATGATGGCATCCTTGGAATAGAACCCCGCCAGGCCGATGCCCAGATAGGGAATACCCACCCCGGTCAGGGCCAGATTACCGATCAGCATCATCGCCCAGGTGAAGGGAATGGCACGCGCCAGGCCGCCCATCTTCCGCATGTCCTGCTCGTGATGCATGGAATGGATCACCGCACCCGCCGATAAGAACAGCAGCGCCTTGAAGAAGGCGTGGGTGAAAAGATGGAACATGGCGGCGTTGTAGGCCGAGACGCCCGCGGCGGCGAACATATAGCCCAGCTGGCTACAGGTAGAATAGGCGATTACCCGCTTGATGTCGTTCTGGAACAGGCCGACCGAGGCGGCGAAGAAAGCCGTAGTGGCCCCGATGAAGGTGACGAAGGTCAGCGCCGTGGGCGACAGCTGGAACATGGGCGAGCAGCGGCAAACCAGGAACACGCCCGCCGTCACCATGGTCGCGGCATGGATCAGGGCCGAAACCGGGGTGGGGCCTTCCATGGCGTCGGGCAGCCAGGTGTGCAGCCCGAGCTGGGCGGACTTGCCCATCGCGCCCACGAACAACAACAGGCACAGGGTGGTGAGAATGTCGACGTTATACCCGGCAAAGACAAAGCTCTTGCCCACAAGGGACGGCGCGGCGGCAAACACCGCATCGAAATCCAGGGTATGGAACACCGCCCACACACCGAAAATGCCCAAGGCGAATCCGAAATCACCCACCCGGTTGACGACAAAAGCCTTGATAGCGGCGGCATTGGCGCTGGGGCGCGTGTACCAGAAGCCGATCAACAGGTAAGAGGCCAGGCCCACCCCTTCCCAGCCGAAGAACAATTGCAGGAAGTTGTTGGCCGTCACCAGCATCAGCATGGCGAAGGTGAACAGCGACAAATAAGAGAAGAACCGCGGCCGGTGCGGATCTTCGTGCATGTAGCCGATGGAATAGAGATGCACCAGCGAGGACACACCGGTCACCACCACCAGCATCACCGCGGTAATGCTGTCGATGCGCACGGTCCAGTCCACCGTGAAACCGGCGGAATGAATCCAGGGCAGGATGGGAATGATATAATTGTGGCCATCCAGGGCCACATCCTTGAACGCCACCGCCGACAGCGCGGCGGACGCGAACAGCAGGCCAGTGGTCACCAGCTCGCTGGCGCGGTTGCCGATCAGGCGGCCGAACAGGCCCGCGATCGCGGAGCCCAGAAGCGGCAGGAAGACGATGGCAGCGTACATTCGTCCCTTAACCCTTCATCAGATTGACGTCCTCAACCGCGATGGTGCCGCGGTTGCGGAAATAAACGACCAGGATGGCCAGCCCGATGGCGGCTTCGGCGGCGGCCACGGTCAGCACAAACAGCGCGAACACCTGCCCCACCAGATCGCCCAGATAGGCGGAAAAGGCGACGAAATTGATGTTCACCGCCAGCAGGATCAGCTCCACCGACATCAGAATGATGATGATGTTCTTGCGGTTGAGGAAAATGCCCAGCACACCGACGGTGAACAGAATGGCGGCAACGGTGAGATATTGGGTCAGACCGATAGCCATTTACGCCCCCTCGCCGGGTTTCAGGTCATGCATGTCGACCGCCATGGCGGCGGTGCGGGCGTTCTGCACCGAAATTACCTGGCGACGCACCCCGGGCCGCGAACGCAGGGTGAGCACGATGGCGCCGATCATGGCGACCAGCAGCACCAGGCCCGCGATCTGGAAATAATAGACATAGTCGGTATAGAGAATGCGCCCCAGCGCGGCGGTGTTGGTCACACCGGCGGGCGTGGCGTTGGCCAGTACCGCCTTGGCGGCGGGCTTTGCCACCCAGGCACTGCCCGCCATCACCAGTTCGGCCACCAGGATCAGCCCGATCAGCGCCCCGAACGGCAGATATTGCAGGGCGCCGCGCTTCAGTTCGGCGAAATCGATGTCCAGCATCATCACCACGAACAAAAACAGCACCGCGACCGCGCCGACATAGACCACCACCAGGATCATCGCCAGGAATTCGGCCCCCAACAGCACGAACAGGCCGGCGGCATTGAAAAAGGCCAGGATCAGGAACAGCACCGAATGCACGGGATTGCGCGCCGCGATCACCATGACCGCGCTTGCGATCAGGATCGCCGAGAAGAAGTAAAAGGCTATCGCTTCGAACATCAATTTCCCTGCGCCTTATCGGCCCATTTGCCTATCGACCATTTGCCTATCGATAAGGCGCGTCCATTTCCAGATTGCGGGCGATTTCCCCTTCCCAGCGGTCGCCATTGGCGAGCAGCCGGGCCTTGTCGTAATAAAGCTCCTCACGCGTCTCGGTGGCGAACTCGAAATTCGGTCCTTCCACGATCGCGTCCACCGGGCAGGCTTCCTGGCAGAAGCCGCAATAGATGCACTTCACCATGTCGATGTCATAACGGGTGGTACGGCGCGAGCCGTCTTCACGCGGTTCCGCCTCGATGGTGATGGCCTGGGCCGGGCAGATCGCCTCGCACAATTTGCAGGCGATGCAGCGTTCCTCGCCATTGGCATAACGGCGCAAGGCATGCTCGCCGCGAAACCGCGGGCTGAGCGGGCCCTTTTCGAAGGGATAGTTCAGGGTCGCCTTGGGAGCGAAGAAATAGCGCATGGTGAGGAAGAAGCTCTTGACGAACTCCACGAAGAAAATCTGGCGCGCGGTGCGGTCGAAACTCATGGATACCTCACCCGTGATGATGGAAGGGAGACATGACCCATAATGCGGTCAAGACCACCCAAAGCAGCGATGTCGGCAGAAAGACTTTCCAGCCCAGCCGCATCAGCTGGTCATAGCGGTAGCGAGGCACCATGGCCTTCACCATCGCCATCATGAAGAACAGGAATGCGGTCTTGAGCAGGAACCAGAAAATGCCCAGCACGGGAATATTCAGCGGCCAGACATTGATCGGCGACAGCCATCCGCCCAGGAACAGGATGCTCATCATGGCGCAGAGCATGATGACGTTCATATACTCGGCCAGGAAGAAGAGCAGGAACGGGCCGGAGGAATATTCCACGAAAAAGCCCGCCACCAGCTCGCTTTCCGCTTCCAGCAGGTCGAAGGGCGGGCGCTGGGTCTCGGCCAGCGAGGAAACGAAGAAAATCACCAGCATCGGGAACAGGATGGAAAAGACGTTCCAGTGCAGGAAGCCGGCCCAACCCACCGTCTCCTGGGTATGCACGATCTGGGAGATGTTCAGCGACCCGGCGAACAACAGCACCGTGATCATCACAAAGCCGATAGAGACTTCGTAGGACACCATCTGTGCGGCGGCGCGCAGGGCGGAAAGAAAAGCATATTTGGAATTGGAGGCCCAGCCCGCCATCACCGTGCCGTAGACGCCCAGAGACGACACCGCGAACAGATACAGGATACCGACATTGATATCGGCGATCACCCAGCCATTGTTGAAGGGGATCACCGCCCAGGCGATGAAGGCCACCATCACGCTGACCAGCGGGGCCAGGAAGAAGATCACCTTGTTGGCGCCTGCCGGGACAATGACTTCCTTGAACAGGAACTTCATCGCATCGGCGATGGTCTGCAACAGGCCGAAGGGTCCCACCACATTGGGGCCGCGGCGCATCTGCACCGCCGCCCAGATCTTGCGGTCGGCCAGGATCACCGCTGCGACCGACAGCATCAGCACCACGCAGATGACGGTGATGAACGCCGCCTGGCTGATGAACCAGGCCCAGCCATAGGGCAGTCCATGGGTTTGCAGGAAGGGGATCAGCGCCATGCCCTACTCCGCCGCCATCTTGGCCGCGCCGTGCACCAGTTCCTGGCTGCACTTGGCCATGGTCTCGCTGGCCCGGGCGATGGCATTGGTGAGGTAATAGTCGGTGATCGCCGCGGTGACCGGCGTGCTGTCCAGCGCGCCGCTCTCGCCCACCGCGCCCCAGGTCGCGGCCGATGTGTCGGCATGCACAGGGGCCGCATTCAGGGTTGCGAAGTGATGGGTATCCTTCTCGATCGCGGCCACCAGCGCGGCGCGGTCATCATAAGGCAGCTTGACGCCCAGCACATCCGACAACGCCCGCAGGATCGCCCAGTCTTCCTTGGCCTCACCCGGCGGGAAAGCGGCGCGGCGGCCACGCTGCACCCGGCCCTCGAAATTCACATACAGCCCGTCTTTTTCGGTATAGGCGGCGCCCGGCAGGATCACATCGGCATGATGCGCTCCGGCATCGCCATGACTGCCCTGATAGACCACAAAGGCGCGGCCCAGATGCGCGACATCGAACTCGTCGGCGCCCAACAGATATATAAAGTCGATCTCGCCCTTCTGGGCGCCATCGACGATCCTGGCCACGTCCCTGCCGCCGGCGCCGGGCAGGAAGCCAAGGTCGAGAGCCGCCACGCGCGATGCGGCGGTGTGCAAAATGTTGAAACCATTCCAGCCGCCTTCGGCATGGCTGCCGGCGGGACCGATCATGCCGGTGTCGGCCGCAATCTTGGCCGCCAGCTTGAGAATGGCCGCGCCGTCCTTGCGGGTCAGCACGCCGGAGCCCAGCACGATCATCGGCCGCTTGGCGTCTGTCAGCACTTTGGCAAAGTCATGGCTGCCGCCGGCGATCTGTTCCAGCACCGCGATGTCAGTGCCCAGCTGCTGCGCCGGATAGGTCAGGTCGACCGCCGGGCCGATATTGGCCACCTTCACGCCGCTGGCCAGCCAGGCCTTACGGATACGGGCATTGAGCACCGGCGCATCCCAGCGCGGATTGGCGCCCACCAAAAGGATGGCATCGGCGGCTTCGACCCCAGCAATGGTGGAATTGAAGAGATAGGTCTGGCGCGGGCCGCCTGTGACCTTCGATCCGTCTTGCCGGCAATCCAGATTGGCGACCCTCAGCGCCGACATCAGGTCTTTCAGCGCCTTGATTTCTTCCGCCGCCGCCAAGTCGCCGACGATCGCGGCCATCTTTTCGGGACTGGTGTCTTTGACCTTGGCGGCGATGGCGGCAAAGGCCTCCGCCCAGCTTGCAGGCTTGAGCTTGCCGTTGACGCGAATGTAAGGCCGGTCGAGGCGTTGGCGGCTCAGTCCGTCACAGGCGTGACGCGCCTTGTCGGAAATCCACTCTTCGTTCACCTCTTCATTCAGGCGCGGCAACACCCGCATCACCTGCGGACCGCGCGCATCCACGCGGATGTTGCAGCCCTGTGCGTCCATCACATCGACGCTTTCGGTCTTGCGCAACTCCCAGGGCCGGGCATTGAAGGCATAGGGCTTGGAGGTCAGCGCGCCGACCGGACACAGGTCCACCACATTGCCCGACAATTCGCTGGCAAAGGCTTTTTCCAGATAGGTGGTGATTTCCATATCCTCACCGCGGCCGGTGGCGCCCAAGTCGGGCACCCCCGCCACTTCGGTGGCGAAGCGCACGCAACGGGTGCACTGGATGCAGCGGGTCATAATGGTCGCAACCAGCGGGCCCATATACTTGTCTTCGACGGCGCGCTTGTTTTCGTTGAAGCGATGGAAGGCGGCGCGGCCATAGCCCATCGCCTGGTCCTGCAGGTCGCATTCCCCGCCCTGGTCGCAGATCGGGCAATCCAGCGGATGGTTGATCAGCAAAAATTCCATCACCCCTTCGCGCGCCTTGCGGGCATAAGGGCTGGTGGTGTTGATTTTGGCGGGAGTACCGTCCTTGTTGGGGAAGATATCTTTTACTTGCAATGCACAGGATGCTTGCGGCTTGGGCGCCCCAACCCATTCCACCAGACACATGCGGCAATTGCCCGCCACCGACAAGCGCTCGTGATAACAGAAGCGCGGAATCTCGGCGCCGGCCTGTTCGCAAGCCTGCAGCAAGGTGATGGTTTCATCCGCCTCGATTTCCTTGCCGTCGACGATGAGCTTGCGTGTTGGCATCAGGCGGCTCTCTGCTTGCGGATCAGGCGGCGCATCATCGGACTGTAATGCTTCAGGTAATCCTGCTTGGCGTAATAGTCAGATGAAAAATACTGCTTGTGATTGGCCAGCTGAGTCCGGGCGACCGCGCCCCAACTTTGAAACGGCGCGATCCGCATGGCGGCGTCCAGGCTGTAAACCAGCCGCGCCACATACCATTCATAACGCTCGAACTCGCGCTTATCGCCGTCGAAGGTGCGATCGCGCAGGTCGAGCTTGCCCAATTCGGGATTGGAAAATTGCGGCTCGCGCAGCGCCACATCGCAATGGCCGATATAATGCAGCGACGCATGATGGGTGCGGTTGCCGTGCATCTGGGTCAAGGTCAGGATCACCGCCACCAGCGCGCTGATGGAAGCGAACCATTCCAGGAATGTGACCCAGAAATCGGTCATTCGGCGGCCATCCGGGAAAAGTCCGCGATGCGCTTTTCAATCTCCGGACGGAAATGGCGGATCAGACCCTGGATCGGCCAGGCCGCCGCGTCCCCCAGGGCGCAGATGGTATGACCCTCGATCTCCTTGCTGACTTCCTGCAGCAGGTCGATTTCCGCCACCTTGGCGTTGCCCTTCACCATGCGGGTCATCACCCGCCACATCCAGCCGGTGCCTTCGCGGCAGGGCGTGCACTGGCCGCAGCTTTCATGCTTGTAGAAATAGGCCAGCCGCTGGATCGCCTTGATCACATCGGTGGACTTGTCCATCACGATCACGGCGGCGGTGCCCAGGCCCGACTGCACCGCCTTGAGGCTGTCGAAATCCATCAATACGTCGTCGCAGATGGATTTGGGCAGCAAGGGCACCGACGCGCCGCCGGGGATCACCGCCAACAGATTGTCCCAGCCGCCACGCACCCCGCCGCAATGCTTGTCGATCAGCTCGCGCAGCGGGATGCCCATTTCTTCTTCGACATTGCAGGGCTTGTTCACATGTCCGGAGATACAGAACACCTTGGTGCCGGTATTGTTGGGACGGCCGATACCGGCGAACCAGTCGGCGCCGCGGCGCAGGATGGTGGGCGCCACCGCGATGCTTTCGACATTGTTGACGGTGGTGGGGCAGCCATAAAGCCCGACATTGGCGGGAAATGGCGGCTTGAGGCGCGGCTGGCCTTTTTTGCCTTCCAGCGATTCCAGCAGGGCGGTCTCCTCGCCGCAGATGTAAGCACCCGCGCCGTGATGGACATAGAGATCGAAATCCCAGCCATGGATATTGTTCTTGCCGATCAGCCTGGCGGCATAGGCCTCGTCGACGGCGCGCTGCAGCGCCTCGCGCTCGCGGATGAATTCACCCCGCACATAGATGTAACAGGCATGCGCCCGCATCGCGAAGGAGGCCACCAGACACCCTTCAACCAGCGTGTGTGGATCGTTGCGCATGATATCGCGGTCCTTGCAGGTACCCGGCTCGGACTCGTCGGCATTGACCACCAGATAATGCGGCCGCTCCTTGATCTCCTTGGGCATAAAGGACCATTTCAGGCCGGTGGGGAAACCCGCGCCGCCGCGCCCGCGCAAGCCGGACTTCTTCATGATGTCGACAATGCCTTCGGGGCCCAGCTCCAGTATGGCCTTGGTATTGTCCCACTGGCCGCGCCTTTTGGCGCTTTCCAGGCCGACATCCTGGAAGCCGTAGAGATTGGTGAAGATGCGATCCTTGTCGGCGAGCATCAGCTGGTTCCCGGCGGTTTCGGTTTGGGTGCTTCGGGCGGGGGCGGCGCGGTAACCTTGTACTGACCGATGACGGAACCGTCATAGAGGGCCGCGTCGGTCAGGGTGGTTGCACCGCCTTCCGGCTCCGAGGAGGTGCGGCTGTTCTGCGGACCGGGCTTGATGGTTTTTCCGGCGCGCAGGTCGGCGATCATGCGCTCGGTGATGGGGCCGTCGATATCCTCGTAAAAATCGCTGCCGATCTGCAGCATCGGCGCGTTCACACAGGCCCCAAGACATTCCACTTCCATCCAGGAAAACTTGCCGTCTTCCGACACCGTCTTTTCGTGCGGATGGATGTGCTTCTTGCAGGCCGCCACCACGGCATCGGAGCCGCGCAGCCAGCAGGGCGTGGTGGTGCAAACCTGCACCAGATAAGTGCCGACCGGCTCCAGATTGAACATGGTGTAGAAAGTCGCCACTTCCAGCACCCGGATAAAGGGCATGGACAGCATCTTGGCGATGCTTTCCACCATGGGATGGGAGACCCAGCCCTCCTGCTCCTGGCCGCGCCACAACAGCGAGATCACCGCCGACGCCTGGCGGCCCGGCGGATATTTGGCGATGACGGATTTCGCCCATTCCGCATTCTCCGCGCTGAAGGCGAAGCTTGCGGGCTGGATGTCCGGCGGGGCAAGACGGCGAAGCGACATGATCCTACTTTGCGAAATCGACGCGGCTGATCAGCCCGTCCTTGAAGGTGTAAATGGCGATGATCTCGAACTGCTCGCCGCCGGGGGCGCGGATCACCAATTCGTGATCCACCACCGTGTTGCCCACAGCGATGCGGTTCTTCAGTTCGGCCTTGTTTTGCGGGAACTGAGCAAAAGCCTTGGCATAGCGGGCCTTGATGGCGTCGCGCGACGTCTCGGTCGGCGTGCCGTTCAGGCCGCTGACCACGCAATCGCTGGCAAAGTAGGACACGTACGCATCCAGGTCCTGGGCGTTGTAGGCGTCGAGCTGCCTTTGGGCGACCGCTAAGTTACTCACTTACATCACCCTACGATTTATCTGTTTCACTCGTTCAAAGCACTGAATGCAAAGCACTTTGCCGTTGAAGAATTCCATAAATTCGTCCGTACACTCACCACCATGCGCTTCAAGACGTTCCGCACATTGGTCGCAATAGGCATTCACGCCCTCGTCCGTCCAACAAAATAGCCCGCGACCAATGCCATCATAGAGCGACTGGAACGTGTGGTGACAAACGTAAGCTAGAGCTTGCTCGCCATGCGTCGCGCATTCCACCGTCTTGCTCACCGGTCCACCTCGCCAAACACGATATCCATCGAGCCCAACACCGCGGAAACATCGGCCAGCATATGGCCCTTGCACATGTAATCCATCGCCTGCAGATGCACGAAGCTGGGCGCGCGGATCTTGCAGCGATAGGGCTTGTTGGAACCGTCGGCCACCAGATAGACGCCGAACTCGCCCTTGGGCGCTTCCACCGCGGCATAGGCCTCGCCCGCCGGAACATGGAAGCCTTCGGTATAAAGCTTGAAGTGATGGATCAGGGCTTCCATCGACGTCTTCATCTCGCCCCGGCGTGGCGGCACCACCTTATTGTCGCTGGAAACCACCGGACCAGCCGGCATCTTTTCGATGCATTGACGCATGATCTTGGCGGCCTCGCGCATCTCTTCCATGCGCATCACATAGCGGTCGTAATTGTCGCCGTTCTTGCCCACGGGAATCTTGAAGTCCAGCTCGTTATAGCACTCATAAGGCTGGCTGCGGCGCAGGTCCCACTTGACCCCGGTGGAACGCAGCATCACCCCCGACATGCCCCACATCTCGGCCTCGGCGCGGGTCAAGACGCCGATATCGACATTGCGCTGCTTGAAGATGCGGTTTTCGGTCAGCAGGCCTTCGATATCGTCCAGCACGGTGACGAAGTGATCGCAGAATTTCAGAATGTCCTCGGCCAGGCCGGGCGGCATGTCCTGATGCACCCCGCCGGGGCGAAAATAGGCGGCATGCATGCGCGAGCCGGAAATGCGCTCATAGAAAACCATCAGCTTTTCGCGTTCTTCAAAGCCCCACAGCGGGGGGGTCAGCGCGCCCACATCCATCGCCTGGGTGGTGACATTGAGTAGATGATTGAGAATGCGGCCGATCTCGGAGAACAGCACGCGGATATATTGGCCGCGCTTGGGCACTTCCATGCCCAACAATTTCTCAATCGCCAGGCAGAAGGCATGCTCCTGGTTCATCGGCGCGACATAATCCAGCCGGTCGAAATAAGGGATCGCCTGCAGATAGGTCTTGTGCTCGATCAGCTTTTCGGTGCCGCGATGCAAAAGCCCGATA
>Ga0097621_100000209_pt1 | contig 38414 bp, 41 predicted proteins | sample KBSMisM72_FD_73165 | JGI IMG/M metagenome (GOLD analysis project Ga0097621, IMG submission 73165) | Miscanthus rhizosphere microbial communities from Kellogg Biological Station, Michigan, USA - KBS Miscanthus M7-2 (version 2) (version 2) | ecosystem: Host-associated > Plants > Roots >... | reverse complement strand
GCCAGCGCGTACCACATGTAAGCGTGAAACGGCTCGGCCTTCATGCCCTGGCCCATCTCATACATCAGGCCCAGATTGTACATGGCGGCGGCATTGCCTTGCGCCGCCGAGGCGGTGAACCATTGCGCCGCCTTGGGATAGTCGCGCGGCACGCCTTTGCCTTCGCGGTAGAGCCCGCCCAGATTGTTCTGGCCCAGCGCGGAGCCGGACGCCGCCGACAGCGACAGATAGCGCAGAGCTTCGGAAGTGTCCTGTTTCACGCCTTTGCCGTCGAGATACAGGATGCCGAGATTGTTCTGCGCCACCGGATTGCCCTCGATCGCCAGCGGCTGCCAGGCGGCAACGGCCGCCTTGTAGTCGGCATGCTGGAAATGGCGCGCGCCTTCCTGCATCGGGTCGGGCGCCGCCCAGCTTGCGGAGGTCAGCCCGGTCAAGCAGATCAGGGCCGACAGGGTGGCGGCAAGGGCAATGGATTTGCGGGTTATGGAATGACGCATAAGGGCGGTCTCCAGCCAGATTCCAAAGCGCAATAAACGCTTTGAATGGTGAACAACCGCTTACCAGCGCAGCAGCGGGCGGCCCAGCAAGGCTCCGATTCCCGTGACCGCCGCGATCCCCAGCGTGTACCAGACGGCGATAAAGGGGGCGGCTTCCTCGGTGCAATGGAAGCAATAGACGAAAGCCCCCGCCGCCCCGGCGAACAGCCCCGCGCCGGCGCCTGCCAGGGTCAGCCGGGTGGGCGCCAGCTTTCTCAGGGCCCAGAAAGCGGCCGCCAGGCTGGGCAGGGCGGTCAGAGTCACCAGCAAGGCGCAGACCCGGCTGGAACGGCCCATCACCAGGCGCGGCATGTCGGCGCCCGGTGCGCTCATCTGCAGGCCTGCCAGCAGGGCAATGGCCAGCAAGGGCAGGACCAGGGCCAAGGCGGGACGGGTCATTTCCGCCCCCGGCCGGCCGGCCCGTTCCACCAGCCACAGGCCAAAGGCGGCGATGGCAAAGGTGTAAGCCAGCTTGGTCCACATGCCGGGATGGGACAAAGCGGCGGTCAGGTCATGGCGGGGACCGATCATGCTCATCATCACCAAGGCCGACCCGGCGATCCCCGCCACCACGGCGGCGGTCAGAAGCCGCGCCACCGCGCCGCTCCGGATCGGCTCCGCGCGCGCGGAAAGCTGGTCGATCAGATCATCGGTCCGCATCGCCGCCCTGCCTTTTTTGGCCTTCTCGGTTCACATCCTCGCCCAGCGATTTGACGGCGCGATGCACGGCCACCTTCACCGCCGACTCCGACAGGCCGCTGCGCTGGGCCGCCTCGGCGATCGAAACCCCGTCCAGCTTGATGTCGGATACCAACTGGCGCTTGGCGGGCGGCAGTTTGGCCAACAGCTTGTTCACATCGCGCCGGGCGATCGCTTCCTCAGCCTCGTCATGACCGAACAGATCCTTGGCCTCATCCAGAGGCACGGTGGCGCGGCGCTTGTGGCGGCGATATTCGTCGATCAGCTTGTAGCGCGCGATGCCATAGACCCAGGCGGTAAAGGGCAGAGCCGGGTCGTAGGTCGCGCGCCGCGCGTGAATCGCAATCAGGGTTTCTTGCACCACATCCTCGGCCGCGCCGCTGTCCAGCCGGCGCGCATAATAGCTCCGCAAATGCCGCGTCAGGCCAGCCAGCAGCATCCGGTAGGCGCCGGCGTCGCCTGTAAGGGCGGCCAGCATCCAGTCCCGGTATTGCGCCTCCTGGGCGATCAAACACGGCTCCGTATGAAAATTCGGGCGCGACGCTGAAAGGTTACACGGAATATAGCTCGACGGGGACCGGCCGTCAGTTCCCCTGCGCATCCCGCAAAATGTCGGCGATCATGTCCTTGCCGTCTGGACTGTGAATCCAGTTCTCGGCGGCCGACAGAGTGGGGAACTGCAGCGGCACCTTCTGCGGTTTGTTGCGGGCGGGGATGGGCACCAGAACTTCAAAGGTACCGGCAAACCGCACATCCTTGGTCTCGGCGGCAAAAGGCGGCTGGACCTGGTTTTTCCGCTTTTCTTTCATGCTGCCCATGGTCAGTCTCCGGTCTGTTGGGCGGCTTCTAGCAGCTTTTGGCGCTAGGGGTCAGCACGTTTTTTACGGCCGATTCCCAGCTTTTCCCGCCACAGCCGGGCGGGGATTTCCTCGATTTGGCCTTCCGCGAGTTGGCCCAGCTGGAAAGGCCCATACGCCGTGCGGATGAGGCGCGCCACCTTCAGCCCCAGCCGCTCCATCACGCGCTTGACCTCGCGGTTCTTGCCCTCCTTCAATGACACGGTCGCCCAGCTGTACATGCCCTTGCTGCGTTCCAGGTCGGCAACGATGGGGCCGTATTTGACGCCATCGATGGTGATGCCGGTGGCGAGCTTGTCGAGCTCGGCCTGGGTCACCTTGCCGAACAGTCGGGCGCGATAGATCCGCGTCCAGCCCGCGGCGGGAATTTCCAGCCGCCGCGCAATGTCGCCGTCATTGGTGAGCAACAGCAGGCCTTCGGAATTGAAGTCCAGCCGTCCCACCGACACCACCCGCCCCAAATGCTTGGGCAGGCTGGCGAAGACGGTGGGCCGCCCCTTTTCATCCTTGTGGGTGGTGACCAGGCCGGACGGCTTGTGATAGCGCCACAACCGGGCGCTTTCCGGCTGGGCCAGGGGTTTTTCGTCGACCTGGACGACATTGTTTCCGGTGACATTGAGGGCAGGCGAGGTCACCAGCACGCCGTCCAGCTTGACCCGTCCCTCCGCGATCAGCTTTTCGGCGTCGCGTCGCGAGCAAATCCCGGCGCGGGCGATTACTTTTGCTATACGGTCGCCGTCTGGCAATACTGGCTCCTGGCCCCTAGAGAATTTCGATGAACGATGCCGAAGCCATAGCATTGGCGCTGGAAGAAGCGAAATCCGCCGCTTTGCGGGGCGAGGTGCCGGTGGGCGCGGTGCTGCTTTCCGCCGACGGCGCACTGTTGGCGCGTGACGGCAACCGCATCCTGGAACGCAAAGACCCCACCGCCCATGCCGAGATGCTGGTGATGCGCTGCGGCGCCCAGTCGCTGGGCAATGAACGGCTGACCGGCGCCACGCTCTATGTCAGCCTGGAGCCTTGCGCCATGTGCGCCGGAGCGATGGCGATGGCGCGGATCGCAAGGCTGGTATTCGCGGCCTGCGATCCCAAGGGCGGGGCGGTGCTGCACGGGCCGCGCTTTTTCGAACAACCCACCTGCCATCATCGCCCGGCGGTGACGCAGACCGAGCCGCATGCGCTGGAGGCCGGCGAAATCCTGAGAGATTTTTTCCGTGCGCGGCGTTCCTGATTATCGGCGCGGTTAAAACCAGGCCGGCGAGAATCCCGGAAAGCCTAGCAGCAACACCTCGCGCGCCGCGATCAGGCCGATGCCGCCGCCGATCAGCACGTCGCTGAGGAAATGCGCCGTCAGCAAGGCACGTGTCACCCCCAACAGCGCGGCGACGGAAAACCAGACCGGCCACCACATCGGCCAGACGCAGGTGAAGATCACCGCCACACAGCAGATGGTCAAAGCATGGCCGCTTGGAAAGCTGTTGTAATCGGGATTGAAGGCAAGCGGAGTGAAGCCGTACAGGCCCATCTCCATGTCGTCGCGCGGACGCCGCCGTCCCAGGACCAGCTTGATCAGATGCAGCACCACACTTCCCAGGCTGAGGCTGGCGATAAAGGCCAGGCTGTAATTCACCAGCTGGGTGGCTTCCAGGGCCAGCACATTGAAGTGCCGCATGCAGGCAGCCACGATCAACGCCAGGACCGCCGCCGCCAGCCAGTGACCGGCCTTGGCATAATGGGTGATGCGGTCCAGCGCCTTGTGCGCGCGGTCATTGACATGGTCATAGATGAAATGCGCCAGCCGACGGTCGATGGTCAGCGCCAAAAGCCCGATCAGGATGGAAGCAAAGCCCGCCCATAAAAGCATGGCCTTTGGGTGCCTTTTCGCCCGCCTCCTGTCAACGATTCCGTGCGCGCCATTCCCGCGCGAAAGCGCGTTTCAGCGCTTGAGCGCCCTCCAACCAATATCCCGGCGGCAAAAGGCGCCTTCCCAGCGGATAAGGTCCACGGCGGCATAGGCGCGGGCTTGTGCTTCGGCAATGCCATGGCCTGTCGCGGTGACATTCAGCACCCGCCCGCCAACGGCCACGATATCGGCGCCGCGTTTTTCGGTTCCGGCATGGAAGATGGTGACCCCGGGCAATTTTCCGGCCTCGTCCAATCCGGTGATGACATGGCCTTTTTCATAACTGCCGGGATAACCTTTGGAGGCCATTACTACCGTCAGCGCGGCATCATCACGCCATTCCAGCGGTTCCAGCGTACCATTTCGCGCCGCCAGCAGGGCGGCCAGCAGATCGCTTTTCAGCCGCGGCATCAGAACCTGGCATTCCGGATCGCCGAAGCGGGCATTATATTCCACCAGCTTGGGGCCTTGTCTGGTGATCATCAGCCCCAGATACAACACGCCCATATAGGGCATGCCCTTTGCCGCCATGGCGGCGATCGTGGGCTTGATGAATTGTTCCATCGCCGCCTGTTCCAAGGCCAGCGTGAGCACAGGCGCGGGGGAATAGGCGCCCATGCCACCGGTATTGGGGCCGGTATCGCCGTCACCAACGCGCTTGTGATCCTGCGCTCCACCCAGCGGGATCACATTGGTGCCGTCGCTGAGAGCGAAGAAGCTGGCCTCTTCGCCCTCCATGAATTCCTCGACCACGATGGCATGGCCGCTCGTCCCGAAACCGCCTTCGAACATGAAGTCGATGGCCTGGTCGCTTTCCGCTTTGCTGGCGGCGATGATCACGCCCTTGCCGGCAGCCAGGCCGTCGGCCTTGATCACCACCGGATATCCCAGGCTGTCGGCGAAGCGTTTGGCCGGATCAGGCGCGGTGAAACGCTGATAGGCGGCGGTGGGAATCCCCGCTTCCTGACAAAGGTCTTTGACAAAACCCTTGGAGCCTTCCAGCACCGCGGCGGCCTTGCTCGGTCCCAGGCTGCGGATGCCGGCGCCCTCGAAAATATCCCACAGGCCCGCCACCAGCTGGGGATCGGCGGCGATGACGGCGAAATCGATTCGGGTTTCAAGCGCAAATTTGGTGAGGGCGGCGAAATCCGTCGCCGGAATGGGCACGCATTCCGCGACTTGCGCGATCCCGGCATTGCCGGGGGCGCAATAGAGCTTTGTCAAAGCCGCGCTTTTCGAGAGTGCCCAGGCCAGCGCATGCTCGCGGCCGCCGGAACCCACCAATAGAACTTTCAAGCTGCCCTCGTTCGGCTCGTCATTTTTTGCTGTCCCCCTGTATCATAGCCCCCCTATCATGGACATATGAGCGACGCAGCCTTTTCTAACCTGCCGGAATTTTCGGTTACAGAATTGTCCGCCGCCCTCAAGCGCGCGGTCGAGGACCAGTTCGCCATGGTGCGGGTGCGGGGCGAGATTTCCGGCCTGAAATTCCATTCCTCCGGTCATGTCTATTTTGACCTCAAGGACGACAAGGCGGTGCTGAATGCGGTGATCTGGCGCGGCGTGGCGGGCCGGCTCAAGGTAAGGCCCGAAGCCGGCATGGAAGTGATCTGCACCGGCAAGCTGTCCACCTATGCCGGCTCCTCGCGCTATCAGATCATTGTGGAGCAAGTCGAGCTTGCCGGACTGGGCGCGCTTATGGCGCTGCTGGAGGAGCGGCGCAAGAAGCTGGCCGCCGAAGGCCTGTTCGATGCGTCGCGTAAGAAGAAGCTGCCTTTCCTGCCCGAGGTGATTGGGGTGGTGACATCGCCGACCGGCGCGGTGATACGCGACATCATGCACCGGCTGCAGGCGCGTTTCCCGCGCCGGGTGCTGCTATGGCCGGTGGCGGTGCAGGGCGAGAAAGCGGCGGGCGAAATCGCCGCCGCGATCACGGGCTTCAATGCCATGGTCGCGAACCGGCCGGATCTGATCATCGTGGCGCGCGGCGGCGGATCGGTGGAAGACCTGATGGCCTTTAACGATGAGGCAGTGGTACGGGCGGCGGCGGCCAGTTTGATCCCGCTGATCTCGGCGGTGGGCCATGAGACCGACACCACCTTGATCGATTTCGCCGCCGATATGCGAGCGCCAACGCCCACCGCGGCGGCGGAGCTGGCGGTGCCGGTGCGGACCGAATTGCTGGCGCAGACGCTGGATCTGGAGCGGCGCACACTCAACTGCTTCACCAAGGGACTCAAGGACCGCCAGCGCCATCTGGGGCAGCTGGCCCGGCTGTTGCCGCGCGCCGAAAGCCTGTTCGCCACTCCGCGCCAGCGTCTGGATAGTGCGGCGGACAAATTGCAGCACGTCTTGCAGCGCAATCGGCAGATACACGAAGTACGGTTCAACCGCACTGCGGCGCGGTTGCGCGATCAGGTGCTGCGCGACCGGATTGTCATTGCCGGGCAGCGTGCGACCACGCTTTGGGATCGGGCCAAGCTGGCGCAGTCGGTTCGACTCGCGCAGAAAACTCAAAAACTGCAGGGATTGTTCCGGTTGCTGGAAAGCGTTTCCCACAAATCGGTGCTGGAACGGGGCTTTGCGCTGGTGCGGGGCGAGGATGGCAGCGTGCGCCGCCGCGCGGTCCAGGTAAAAGCGGGCGAGGCGCTCACCTTAACCTTTGCCGATGGCGAAAAGCAGGCGGTGGCGGAGGGCGGGTCGCCAAAAGCCAAAAGCAAAAAGCCCATCGATCAGGGCTCGCTTTTCTGACAGGGAATTGGATACACTCAGCGCATGAATGTCATGGAACGCGACCAGGGTGAGGCCAGGCTTCACTTTCTCGACGGCGAATATGAAATCGTCACGCCGGGCGGCTATGTCGTCTGCGCGGTGACGGGCACGCACATCCCGCTGGATGCGCTGCGCTATTGGAGCGTGGACTTGCAGGAAGCCTATGCCAGCCCCGGCATCGCCACGGCGCGGGCGCAGGAAAAGGGCCTCGCTCCCAAATAATGGCCTACAGGATTTCCCAGCCGATGCGCCGCCGGTTTTTTCTTGGCGCTTCGCTGTCGCTGGCCGCATCGCGCGCCATGGCCGCGGAAAAGCCCGTGCGGTTTTCGCTTCAAGGAACCATGGAGCAGGGCAGCCTGGTGACGGGAAGCGCGCCGCCGGGTTCGCTGGCAGCGTTGGACGGACGCCCCTTGCGGATGACGCAGGACGGACATTTCGCCTTCGGTTTTGCCCCCGACCAGACAGCGGCGTCCCTGGTGACGGTGCGCTATCCCGATGGCGGCGGCGACAGCCGCAGCTACACGCCTTTGGTCCGGCAATATGAGATTCAGCGCGTCAATGGCCTGCCGCAGAATACCGTGACCCCGCCGCCCGAAGTGCGCGAACGCATCGCGCGCGAGGCGGAGGCGATTTATCTGGCGCGGATCGGCGATACGCCGGGCAGCGATTTTCTGTCCGGTTTCGATTGGCCCGCGCCTGGTCTGGAGAGCGGGGTGTTCGGCAGCCAGCGGATCGACAATGGCATGCCCATGTCGCCGCATTATGGCGTGGACATGGCCGCGCCTACCGGCACGCCGATCATGGCCCCCGCCGATGGCGTGGTCAGCCTCAGTGGCGATCATTATCTCAATGGCGGCTTCACTCTGATCGATCATGGCCAGGGTGTCTCCACCGCCTATCTGCATCAAAGCGTGCGAGTGGTGAAGGCGGGCGAGGCGGTCAAGCGCGGCCAGCGCATCGGAGCGATCGGGGCGACAGGCCGCGCCACGGGGCCGCATCTGCATTGGGCGATGAACTGGTTTCAGCTGAAGCTCGATCCATCGCGCTCGACGCGCAAGCCCAAGCCGGATCCGCTTTAGATTTGGTCGCGCCGGCAGGCCCTTCGCGGTGCTATGCGCCGCTCCGGGTTGCCGGTCGCTCTTTAGCCGGGCTTGCCCATATAACATTTGCCGTCGCCGCTTTCGAATTTGCCATGCGGCGTGGCGGCGAGGAATTCGTCAAAGGCCTGGCGCACTTCCGGCCATTTGCCCTGGCCGACCAGCGGTTTCTTGAAATAATCGTCGCCGATCAGGATGCCGCCGTCACGAAGCTGCGGCCACCAGGCCTTCAAGTCCGCCGTCACCGACTGATAGTCGTGACCGGCATCGATATGCAGCACATCGGGACGAATGCCCTTGGCCTTCAGCAACTGAAAGCCGTTGATGGAATCCAGCGCCAGCGGCACGACTTGTCCCTGCAGGCCCTCATTGCAGATATTGGCGGCGAATTTGTGATAGAGCCGGGGATAACCGAACTCGAAATCCAGGTCGGGAATGAATTTTTCCCACAGATAATGTTCGGACGAACCCAGCCATGTGTCGATGGCAATCACCACCGCATCCAGGTTCAGGCGCTGGATCGCCTTGGCCATGGTGACGACGGAAGCGCCTTTCCACACACCCACTTCCACCACGATCTTGGGACGGCCTTCCTCGATTGCGCGTGTCAGATAGGGATGCTGGGAATGCCAGCCCTGCAGGTCAGTGGCGAATTTTCCGGCCGGGAAATCCTTCAGCGGATCGCGACCGAAGAAAAGCTGGTCCAGAACGACCTGGCGGGTGCTCATGCACGCCCCTGCATCAATCGTGCGTCGCGTTCGGTGGGCCAGCGATTGTGAATCCACAGCCACTGTCCGGGATCGGCGCGCACGATCTCCTCGATCTTGGCGGTGATGGCCGCGGTCAGCGCCTTGATATCCTCGGCATCGTTTCCGCTGGGCGTGAATTCGGGCATCGTATAGACCGTGACATCGAAGCGTGCGCCGGGCAGTCGGCGGTTGGCGGCTAGCAGGATGCGCGCGCCGGTCTTCAGCGCCAATGCGGCCGGCGCGGGCGTGGTCATGGCATCGCGGCCAAAGAAAGGCACGGCAATGCCTTCGCGCAGCTTCTGATCCACGAGCAGGCAGAGGGATTTTTTGTCCCGCAATTGCGCGATCATGGGCCGCATCGCATTGTGTTTGGCGATCAGGGTGGTGGGACCATTGATGCGCCGCTGGTCTGCCACCCATTGGGCGACATAGGGATTGTTGGGCGGGCGCACCACGGCAGCGGCGTCGAGCCCCATCTGATGCGCCAGAATGGTCATCATCTCCCAATTGGCGAAATGGCCGGACAGAAACATCAAGGGCTGGCCTATCATGTCCGGCACGCTCAGGCCCGCAGGCAGGGTATATGAGATGCGCGGGTCCTCGCCCTTGGGCGAAAAGCGGCCCAGGTGCGCATACTCGCCCACCACCCTTCCCAGATTGTCCCACATGATTCCGCGAATCTCGTTGCGTTCCTCATCGCTTTTCTCGGGGAACGCGGCGGCAAGATTGGCGCGCGCCACCCGGTCGGGCGGCAGCAAGGGAAATATGTTGCGTCCGATCCAGCCGCCCAGGCGCGAAGCTCTGTCCAGTCCGATGGCGCGGAAAAGTCCCATAAAGGCAAGGAAGACCGCCGCTTCCGCGCCATAGCGCAATCTCTCTCCAAGCGAGAGGCCAGGGGTGGTTGCGGAAGTTTCGGTCATTGCATTTGGGCTAGGGCCTGAGCGCGATGCTGTCAAGCAAGCCGCCCAGGGCTGCGGGTTCGTCAAAGGCCGCGCTGACTTTGAGCGCGCGGACACCCTCGCGCTGGCTGGTGGTCAGCCGCACGAAATCCTTTTCCGTGGTCACCAGCATGGCCTCCCCGGCAAGGGCTTTGAGCTGAAGGATTTCATTTTCGTCATAGGGATGATGATCGGCAAAAAAACAACTGCCGGTAACGCTGGCGCCGCTCGCCTCCAACGAGGCGACGAATTTTTCCGGCCGCCCGATACCGGCAAAGGCAAACACCGTCTTGCCCGCGAAGGCAGCGCCAGCGGGCTTCAGATGGGCGCGCAGCACGGGCCCGTGATATCCCTGCAGGTCCGGCGTGCCATCGCCGACAAGGACTACCGCATCGGCGCGCGCCAGACCCTGGGCAACCGGTTCGCGCAACGGTCCGGCTGGAATTCGAAAGCCATTGCCGAATCCAATCTCGGCATCCACCACCACCAGGGACAGGTTCTTGCGCAGGGCGAAATTCTGATGACCGTCATCCATCACCAACACGGTGGCGCCTTTTTCCCGCGCCAGTTTTGCGCCCGCGGCCCGGTCGCGCGCCACAATGGTGGGGGCGGTGCGCGCCAGCAGCAAAGCCTCATCGCCCATGACGGCCGCGCTGTGGCCGCGCGACGCCAGGGCAGGGCCGCTTGTGCTGCCGCCATAACCGCGCGTCAGGAAATAGGGCTTATGGCCTTTGGTGCGCAACATCTCCGCGACGGCCATGGCAATGGGAGTCTTGCCGCTGCCGCCCGCTGTCAGATTGCCGACACAGACGACAGGAATGCCGGGATCGACCGGTTTGGCATGACGCGCCTTGAACGCAACGCTGGCGCCGTAGAGCAGGCCCAGCGGCGCCAGCAATCTGGCAATGGGGCCGCGTCCGCGCCAGAAATCAGGCGCGCGCATCGAGCATCGCCTTCAAGGCCGTCTGGGTACGCGCGACAGCACCGGCCAGCGCCGCCGCACCGCGCGCCGCCGCATTGCCTGCCGCCTGCGCGGCATGGGAATCGCTCAGCAATCTTGCCGCCTCCCGCGCAATGTCGGCGCTGCTGGCGACGCGGCCAAATCCTTGCGCCAGCAATACCGCCTCATAGGCGCGCGGCGCGCTCAGGGTGTGGGGGCCTGTCAGAACAGCGCAATGCAACGCGGCGGGTTCCAGCACATTGTGCCCGCCCAGCGGCACCAGGGTGCCGCCCAGGAAACAGAAGGGCGCCAGGCGGTAAAACAGGCCCATCTCGCCCATCGTGTCGGCGATATAAACGGCCGTCTGATGACCGATCTGTTCGCCGGTCGAGCGGCGCCGATACGCGCGCGCACCGCACAGCATTTCCAGATCGCTGCCGCGCGCAGTGTGGCGCGGCACCAGGATAGTGAGCAAATCGGGAAAGCGGGCCCTGAGCAGGTCATGGGCGGGCAATATGGTTTCATCTTCGCCGGGATGAGTCTGGGCCGCCAGCAGGATCGGGCGTTGGCCGATGGCGTGGCGCAATTGGGCCAAGGCGTCTTCATCCACCGGCAGAGGTGGGGCATCGGCCTTGAGGCTGCCAACCACCTCCACTTTGCGCGCGCCCAGCCGGCGGAAACGTTCCGCACCTTCCTCATCCTGCGCCAGCACCATGTCGAAAGCGCCCAGCAGTGCGGCGACGCTTTTGCGGGCCCAGCTCCAGCGCGCCGCCGAGCGCGCGGAGATGCGAGCATTGACCAGCGCCAGTTTCACCCCTCGCGTCCTGGCCGCCAGGATCAGGTTGGGCCACAAGTCGGATTCCACAAACAGGCCCACATCCGGTTTCCAATGATCCAGGAAGCGCGCCACCGCGCCGGGGATGTCCAGCGGCACGAACTGGTGCAAGGCGCCTATGGGCAGTCTTTGACTCATCATGGCGGCGCTGGTGACGGTGCCGCTGGTTACCAGCACCGTGGCGTCCTCCAGCAGCTTCTCAATCAACGGCAGGGCCGAAAGGCTTTCGCCCACACTGGCGCCATGCACCCAGACCAGGCGGCCGCCGGGGCGTGCCTGTCCGGAAACGCCGAGCCGCTCGTTCAACCGTGTCCAGTCTTCCTTGCCGCGCGCCGCGCGCCGCCGCAGCAGCAGGCGCGCCATGGGCGACAGCGCGCCGGTCAACAAGCGCCAGGCTTTGAGGCCCAAGGGGAGGCCGGGCGGCATGCTTAGCGCGCCTCGTCGAGATTGTGGCGGTACAGATTGGCATAGAGGCCATCGGCCGCCATCAGCTCGGCATGGCTGCCGGATTGCACAATCCGGCCGCGTTCCAGCACATAGATGCGATCGGCATCAACCACGGTGGAAAGGCGATGGGCGATGACAATGGTGGTGCGCCCGCTCATAAGCCGGGCCAGCGATTCCTGTACCTGACGCTCGGATTCAGCGTCCAGCGCGCTGGTGGCTTCGTCCAGCAGCAGGATCGGCGCGTCGCGCAGCATGGCGCGGGCGATGGCGATACGCTGGCGCTGGCCGCCCGACAGTTTCAAGCCAGCTTCGCCCACGCGCGTGTCATAGCCCTCGGGCATGGCCTCGATGAAGTCATGCGCCGCGGCATTGCGCGCCGCCCGCTTGATCTCGCCCAGCGAGGCACCGGGCCTGCCCAGGGCGATATTGGCGGCGATGCTTTCGTCGAACAGCACCGCTTCCTGGGTGACCACGGCGATGGCGGCGCGCAGGCTTTCCAGCGTGACGTTCTGAATATCCTGTCCATCGATGGCGATGGCGCCCCTGCTGGCGTCATAGAATCGCAGCAGCAGGTTGAAGATGGTGCTCTTGCCCGCCCCGGACGGACCCACCAGGGCGATCTTCTTTCCCGCCGGGATGTCGAGTGTGACCTCCGACAGGGTTGGTCCGGAATCGGCGCGATAGGCGAAGCCGATATCGCGGAAAGCCACCGCGCCGCCCTTGGGCGTCAGCGCCGCCGCGCCCGGGCGATTGACGATGCGGGGTCGCGCGTCGATGCTGTCGAAGACGCGGTTGGCGGCGGCGATGCCGGCCGACGCGGTGGGCCAGAGCTGGGAGAGATTGCGCAGCGGCTGCTGCGCCAGCAGAAGCGCAGCGAGGAAGCCGGCAAAGGCGTTCACAGTGATCTGGCCGTGCAGGCTCTGCCAGCCGGCGACGAACAGCACCAGGCCCACCACGACGCCGAGAAACAGGTCGGTGACGGGCGCCGCGGCGGCGCGCAGGCGCACGGCTTTGAGCAAGGTCGCGAGCCGCGACTTCAAGCGCGCATCCACCCGGGCGATGGAATGGGCTTCCAAGCCATAGGCCTTGATGATGCGCCTTCCATCCATGGCTTCGGACAGCACCACCGACAGGTCGCCGGTCTCGCGCATGCCGCGCGTGGCGGCGCGGCGCATCGAACCACCCAGCCTCTCCATCGCCCAGGCCACGCCCGGCAGGATGGTCAGCGCCAGCGCGCCAAGCTGCCAGTCGCTGATCAGGACATAGGCGAGATAGGCGACGAGCTGGACCGCTTCCAGAAAGATGCCGGCCAAGCTTTGAGTCAGGCCATCGCGCATCAAGGTCGCGTCATACAGGAAGTTGGAGACGAACTGTCCCGAATGCACCGCATTGAGATCGGCCAAGTCGCGGCGGATCAGGCGGGTGAACATGTCGTGCTGGGCGGCAGCGACGGTGCGCTCGCCAAGCGAGTCCAGCAACATGCGGCCGAAGAACAGGGTAATGGCGCGAAAAACCACGACCCCCACGATCGCCACGGACATGGGCAGGAGCATGTCGGCCTGTTGGCGCAGGAAGATCAGCTTCACTTCCAGATTGATGACATACGGCACCAGCAGGCTGATGCCGCTGGTCAGCAGCATGCAGAAGATGGCCAGGGTCAGCAGTCCCCATTGGCCGCTGAGATAATCGCGCAACAGCCGTCGAACCACCGCGCCCGTATTGAGCGCGGCGGTGGCTGGGGGGACCGTGGCAGGCAAGGAACTCATGGCGCCCGTGCTGTAGCATGGGGGCGCGAACGAGGCAAAAAGCCTTTTACAGCCAGATGCTTAGTGGCGATGATCTTGGTCGGGTTCCATCAGCCGGTGCATGTGAACCACAAAATAGCGCATCTGCGCATTGTCCACCGTGGCCTGGGCCTTGGCGCGCCAGGCCCGCTTGGCTTCCTCGAAATTGGGATACATGCCGACAAAGTCCAGCTTTTTGAGGTCGGTGAACTCCACCTCGTCGGTGTGTTTCAGCTCGCCGCCGAAAACGAAATGCAGAAGCTGTTTGGATTCAGCCATGTCGACTCCGTTCTCATTGCGCCGCACCATTCAACCCAATCGCGCCACCGCGCTCAATTCTTTTATTGTCGCAGCAACCCGGTTATGGCGGCATGAAGCAGTGGGTTGGCGGCGACCAGGCTGGCCTGTTTGGTGACCGGCCGGTTGTAGATCAAGGCAGCGCCCCGCACGTCGGTCAGCAGGCCGCCCGCTTCGTGCAGGATAATGTCGGCGGCGGCCAGGTCCCAGTCGCGCTTGGCGGTGAGGCTGACGCTGGCGTCGGCGCTGCCGTCCGCCACCAGCACCAGGCGATAGGCGACGGAATTGCGGTTCTGCACGTGCATCGCCGGCCAGGGCGCCTGGATAAATTGGCTGCGGTCGCCCAGCAGGGCACAGCCCTCCAAGGTTTCGCGGCTGCTCACATGGATGGAAGTTCCGTTGCGATGCGCGCCCGCGCCCAGTTGCGCGGAATAAAGTTCGTCGCTGATGGGATTGTAGACCACGCCGCAACAGGGCCGTCCCTCCGTCACAATGGCGGCGCAGATGGTGAAATGCGGACGGTTCTTGAGAAAGGCGATGGTGCCGTCGATCGGGTCGATCACAAACACGTCCCGCTTGGACAAGCGGGCCGGATCGTCGGGATTTTCTTCCGACAGCCAGCCATAGTCCGGCCGCGCCGCCGTCAGCACATCACAAAGATATTTGTTGACCGCCAGATCGGCTTCGGTGACCGGGCTGCCGCCTTCCTTGTTCCATTGCTTGTAATCGCCGCCATAGAATTTGCGCGCAATATGACCGGCTTCGCGGACGGCGGCTTCGAGCAGTTCCAGGTCGTCGTCATGCGCCGGCAAGGGTCATGCCTTCAATACGGACCGTCGGCGCATTGACCCCGTGGCGGAATTCCAGGTCGCTGGCTGGGGTGAGGCGCGCAAACATGTCCTTGAGATTTCCCGCGATGGTCACTTCCGAAACCGGAAAGGCGATTTGCCCATTCTCGATCCAGAAGCCCGCGGCGCCGCGGCTGTAGTCGCCGGTGACGCCGTTGACCCCCATGCCCATCAGTTCGGTGACATAGAAGCCCTGTTTGATGTCGGCGATCAGGTCTTTGACCGCCAGGCTTCCGGCTTGCAGATAAAGATTGGTGGAGGAGGGCGAGGGCGGGCCGCCGGTGCCGCGCGCGGCATGGCCAGTGGTTTCGAGGCCCAGTTGACGTGCGCTGGCGCAGTCCAGCATCCAGCTGGCCAGCTTGCCGTCCGCGATCAGGGCCCGGCGGGCATTGGCAACGCCTTCGCCGTCGAACGGCTTGGAACGCAGGCCGCGCACGCGATGCGGATCGTCGATGACGTGAATGCCGGGTGCGAAAACCTGTTCTCCCATGCGGTCCTTGAGGAAGGAGACGCCCCGCGCGATCGCCGAGCCGGAAATCGCACCCGCAAGATGCCCCAGCAGGCCCGCCGCTTCGTCGGGATGAAACACCACCGGCACGCTTTGGGATTTCATCGAGCGCGGGTTCAGCCGCTTGACGGCCTTTTCGCCCGCGCGCTTTCCGATCTCGGCTGGCGCGCGCAGGTCGCCGGCATGGCGGGCGCTGGCATGATCATAGTCCCGCTCCATGCCGGTGCCCTCGCCCGCCAGTACCGCCACGCCCAGGCTGTGGCTGGTGCCCGCATAGCGGCCGTAAAACCCCGTCGAAGTGGCAAGCGCCACGGCGCTGCGCGAAAAAGATGCGCCGCCGCCTTCGGAATTGGTGACACCGGCGACCGCAAGCGCCGCGCCTTCCACCTCGCGGGCGCGCGCGATCAGTGCGTCGGCGCTCGGCTCCCCAGGATCTTCCAGGTCCAGCTCGGGCAGAGATGTCGCAAGCCGCTCCTTGGGCGCGAGCCCGGCAAATTTGTCTTCCGGCGCCAGCCGGGCCATGGCGACCGCGCGGCCCGGCAACCCCGCCAGGGCGTCGGCGGAAAAATCGGTCGAAGAGACGAAGGCCACTTTTTGGCCCACAAAAACCCGTAAGCCCAAATCATAGCTTTCCGACCGCTCGACATCTTCCAGCTTGCCCAGGCGGTAGGAGACGCTGGAAGAGACGCCTTCGACATAAAGCGCATCGGCCGCATCGGCCCCGGCCTTGCGGGCGGCGTCGAGAAGGGAACCAAGAATTTTCTGGGGGTCGCGGGTCATCCCCTTCCGATGCCGCAGCCGGGGCCGCCCGTCAAGGCTTGGTTGGCGCGACCAGTATTGCGGCAACAAAAAGCCCGCGGAATGTCACTGCGCCTGTACCGCGGAAACATAGAGTTTATGTTCGTGATAGGCGAAGTATAAATGCAGATATCGCATTTCGGTCATTCCCAGGATCAGCGAGACGTGCTCATCGGACAATATGGTGGGCGCATCCGCCAGCAGCAGCCGGGGATTGCTGATCGCCACGCCGCCCATGGTCAGGGACTGGAAGGCATAGCGATAGCTGTCGCTGAGGCTGCCCTGGCCGCCAGCCAGCTGTCCCACCTTGACCACGCCTTGGCTATCGGGATGCAGGCTGAAGAAGCGCCGCGCCGAACCGAAGGTCATCACCGAGAAGGACGCGCCTGTGTCCATGATGGCGTCCATGTCTTCCCCATCCAGCGTCACGCCTATGCGGGTGTGGCCCGATTTCGTCACTTCCATCGGCAGGGCGACATAGTCTTGCGTCCAATAGACCGCCTTGCCATCGCAGGTATGGGGACGGAAAAGATTGAGCGTTTTGGTGGCGAAGTCGAATTCCACATCGAAGTTGCGCAAAAGGTCGGGCGCAAGTGTTCCGTCGACCTTGGGGCTTTTCATCAGATCGACCATGAGATCGAACTTCTTGGCCTCCATCGCGCCCAATTTGAATGAATCGGCATAAACGTATTTGGTGGCTTCCTTGCCGCCGGCATCGCGGATGCGATTGAAAATAATGTCGTGCGATTCCAGCTTCATCGCCGTTGCGGTGTCCTGACTGATGGATGTGGCATAGCCACCTGTATCCACCATGAAGTTTTTGGTCTCACCATTGATGACTACGGGAATGGTGATCAATGTACCCGCCTGTGTCATCGGAAAGCTAGCGACCCGGTGCAGTTTGCACTCTTCCGGCCAGGCCGATTGCGCTTCGGCCGATAGCGAAAGCAGCGGCAGCAACAGCGTGGCGAAAAGCGCGGATGCGTATCGTGCCATGCGTCTATTGCGCCGGCGCGTTTGAGGCGGGGCTGGACTCCACGGTGACAGGCGCTGACGGGGCGATCTGCCGGGGCGGGGCGGTGGCCTCGCTGATATAGAGCTTGTTTTCCCCGAATGCGATGTACAAATGCAGCTTCTTGAGGATGTCCATGCCGATCAGCAGGTCAGCGCGATCGACGTCATCATCGACCTTCTTGACGTGCGAGTCGGTCTTGAATCCATTGTCGGGATCCTTGGAGCCCAGCAGATCCGGCGCGATGACGATATGCGGGTTGCGGACCGCAATGCCCTCGAAATCGAGCGTGGAAAAAACCCGGCCGAACGCCGCCGCCATCCCCTGGTTGTTGAGCGGAACATTGCCGGGCGTTTCGGGAACGATATCGAAAACGCGCTTGGCGGCTGACCCCATCATGACGGTATTGGTCGCGCCGGTATCGATTTCCGCCCGCAACTCCTTGCCATCGACCTTGACCGGCAAGCGTATGTGCCGGTTGCGGAAGCTCATGGGTGTCACCCCCAGCGCGGCGTGGGACCAGTAGACGACATGGCCGGGGCAGTGCTCGGGCGAAAAATAGTTCATCTTGTAAGTGCCGAAATCGATATCCACGTCATACCGTCCCATCATGTCGGGACCAAAAATCCCGACATAACGCGTGCCCTTGCCGAAATCCGGATTGGGTTGGATCGCCATAAGGACGTCCTCGCCATGCAGCCGCCCCAGGGTGAATTTGTCGACCCGCACCATTTTGGTGGACGCATGGCCGTACATGTCGAGCAGCTTCATATTGGAGTCACGCTTGGTCAGCTTGAGTTCTTCGGCAACGTCGCCGCTGATCTGGGTGACGTCGCCCCCGGTATCCAGCAAAAAGAGTTTTGGAATGCCGTTGATGGAAACCGGCACCAGGGCCCGGTTGGGACCCGCCACCAGATCGACCGCATTGATCTGTTTGAGCGGACCGCAGTCCTCGGCCCATGCCGCGCCGCCCTGTAGCAGGACCGCCATAGCCAGCGATCCGACAAAAGGACCAAGTCGCATATCCAGCCCCCGCTGTTTTGTGAATTTTAGCGGGGAAGCCTCACATTCGCCAGATCGGCGTCACTGACAAGCCGTCAACTTACTTCCAGATGGGTTTGCCCGAGCCGGGCAAACCCAGCCGAGCCCATTTTTCTGTCACGCTTTTAATGACCTCCGGGTCCATCGCGATCTTGCGGCCCCATTCGCGGTGGGTTTCCGGCGGCAGCTTGTTGGTGGCGTCCAGCCCGATCTTGGAGCCCAGGCCCGATTCCGGCGAGGCGAAGTCCAGATAGTCGATCGGCGTGTTCTCGATGATGGTGACATCGCGCGCCGGATCCATCCGGGTCGAAACCGCCCACATCACGTCTTTCCAGTCGCGGGCATTGATGTCGTCATCCACCACGATCACCCATTTGGTGTACATGAACTGGCGCAAATACGACCACACCGCCATCATCACCCGCTTGGCGTGGCCGGGATAGGCCTTCTTCATGCTCACCACCGCGATGCGATAGGAACAGCCCTCCGGTGGCAGCCAGAAATCCACGATCTCGGGAAACTGCTGCTTGAGCAGCGGAATGAAAACTTCGTTCAACGCTTCGCCCAGGACCGATGGTTCATCCGGCGGCCGTGCCGTGTAGGTCGACAGATAAATCGGAGTCTTGCGCATGGTGATGGCGGTGACGGTGAAGACGGGAAACTGCTCCACCGAATTGTAATAGCCGGTGTGATCGCCATAGGGGCCTTCGTCGCGATAATCCGACAGCGAGACTTCGCCTTCGATCACGATTTCAGCTTCGGCCGGCACCTTCAAGGGCTGCGACACGCAATCGGCCAATTCCATGCGCTGACCGCGCAATAAGCCGGCGAACTGATATTCCGACAGGGTATCGGGCACCGGCGTCACCGCCGCCAGGATGATACCCGGGTCAGCGCCGATCACGCAGGCGGCGGGAAGCGGTGCGGTTTTTTCCACCCCCCAGCGGGCATGATGCTGCGCCCCGCCGCGATGCTTGAGCCAGCGCATCAGGGTCTGGTTCTTGTTCAGCACCTGCATGCGGTAGATGCCCAGATTATAATTGTCTTCGCGGGCATCGCTGGGGCCCTTGGTTACCACCAGCGGCCAGGTGATCAGCGGCGCGGGTTCGCCCGGCCAACAGGTCTGTACCGGCAGTTTGGACAGATCGATCTCATCGCCGCGCAGCACAATCTCCTGGCAAGCGGGCTTGCCCACCGTCTTCGGCTTCATCGCCAGGATGGTTTTCACCAGCGGCAGCAATTGCCCCGCTTCTCCGAGACTGCGCGGCGGTTGGGGCTGGCGCAGCTGGGCGAGCAATTCGCCCACTTCGCGCAAGTCCGTGCCGGTGGTGCGCTCCACGCCATTCATGGTGACACCCAGGGCGACGCGTTTCACCGTGCCGAACAGGTTCACCAGCACCGGCATGTCGCTGGGCGCGCCGTCCGCCTTTATGGGTTTTTCGAAAATCACCGCCGGGCCGCCTTCGGCGATCAGGCGGGTCTGAATCTCGGTCATCTCCAGCACGGTGGAGACCGGTTCTTTCACCCGGACCAGCTCGCCGTCTTTTTCCAGACGGGCCAGGAAATCGCGCAGAGATTTGTAGGACATGCCGCAGTCTAGCGAAGTTCGCCCGGGTTTACACGCGTGGGATGGGCGGCTGGTCTTCGCTGTTACCTTCGATGATACCGCGCCCGACATGGCTGTGCTTGCGGCTATAGAGGAAATAGACCGCCAGTCCCAAGCCGCCCCATATCGGCAGGACCAGGATCGCCGTCAGGGGAAGCGAGAAATAGAGTACCAGACAGCCTATGATGGCTAGCGGTGCGATGATCCACACTGCGGGCGTGCGGAACGGACGTTTGCGGCCCGGGTCGGTCCGGCGCAGCACCATCACCGAGACCGCCACCATCAGGAAGGCGAACAAGGTGCCGGAATTGGAATAGTCGGCCAGCCTGCCCACCGGCAGCACCGCTGCGGCGATGGTGGCGGCCGCGCCGGTCACCAGGGTCACGACATGCGGGGTGCGGTAGCGGGGATGCACCGCTGCCAGCTTATCGGGGAGCAGCCCGTCGCGCGCCATGGTGAAGAAGACGCGGGTCTGGCCGAACATCATCATCAGCACCACGGAGGGCAGGGCGAACACGGCCGCAAGCCCAACCAGCCCGCCTAGTGCGGGCCAGCCGACGGTCTCCAGCACATGGACCAGTGCTTCCTTGGAACAGACCAGCGGCTCAAGCGCCCCGGCGGCGACGATGGTGGCGCAGCGGCCGGCCATTTCGGCGGAGCCGGGTGCCAGCGCAGCGCCGGCCTGCATCAGGGGCTGGCCTCCGATCGCGCCGATCGCGCCGGCGGCGACCAGCAGATAGAAGATGGTGCAGATCAGCAGGCAGCCAATCAGTCCGATGGGCACGTTGCGCTGCGGATTGCGCACCTCCTCGGCGGCGGTGGAAACCGCGTCAAAGCCGACATAGGCAAAAAAGATCGAGGCCGCCGCGCCGAAGGTTCCGGCCGTGCCGGTCGGCATGAAGGGCGTGAAATTTTCCGCGCGCATCACCGGAATGGTCAGGGCGATGAACAGGGTCAGGGCGGCGATCTTGATCAGCACCAGAGCGGCGTTGACGCGGGCACTTTCGGTCGTGCCGATGATCAGCAGCCAGGTCACGGCGGCGGCGATCACAACCGCCGGAACGTTGATCCAGCCACCGGTGCTGGCCGCCGTCAGCAGGTCGGGGTTGGGAGCCGCACCGAACGCCATCTGCACCTTGGCCATCAGGGCGTCGGCATTGCCGATGGCGGCGGGGAAATTCACCCCCAGCTTGTGCAGCGAACCCTGCGCATGATTGGACCAGCCCACGGCAACGGCGCTTGCGCCCACCGCATATTCCAGGATCAGCGCCCAACCCACCATCCAGGCCATGAGTTCGCCCACCACGGCATAGGTATAGGTGTAGGCGGAGCCCGCCACCGGCACCATCGAAGCCAGTTCGGAATAGCACAGCGCCGCCACGGCACAGACAAAGCCGGCGATGCAGAAGGACAGCACCATGGAGGGACCGGCTTTTTGGGCTGCTTCGGCGGTGAGGACGAAAATGCCGGTGCCGATGACGGCGCCGATACCCAGCAAGGTGAGCTGAAAGGCCCCCAGCGAGCGGTGCAGCGATTTCTTCTCGGCCGTCGCCAGAATGGCTTCCAGCGATTTGACGCGCCCGAACAACATGAAGGCCCCCAATGACAGCGCCAAATCGCAGCGGCCCAAGCGTAGCTGCAAATGCGCGCCGCGCAAGCCCACTAGGGGCGCGAGAGCAGATAAACGCCGGTTTCGCGAATTTCCCGGTCTTCCAGATCGCGCGTGGTCTGCACGCTGTAGCTGGCGAGCTTTTCCACCTGCGTCTTGGGAAAATAGTTGCGGCCGGGATCGCCCAGCAGCGCCGGAACACCCAGCGGAACCAGCCAATCCAGCAATCGTTCCGCCAAAGGACGTTCGTAGAACAGATCGCCCACCAGGATCAGGTCCCAGGCAAGCGGGGTGCCGATAAGATCGTCTTTGGTTATGGCAAGTTCGCAGCCATTGGCGGCGGCGTTGAGGGCGATGGCGGCGCAGGCGAAGGCGTCGATGTCCGCAGACAGCACGGTCGCCGCGCCGGCGCGGGCGGCGGCCAATCCCACCAGGCCGGAACCGGCGCCGATATCCAGCACCCGCTTGCCGCGCACGATTTCGGGATGATCCAGCACATAGCGCGCCAGCGCCTGGCCGCCCGCCCAGGCAAAAGCCCAATAGGGCGGCGGCACGCCGATCTCAACCAACTCGTCTTCCGTCGCGCGCCATAGCGGCACCACTTCGCTGGCGAGATAGAGCGTGATCTCGGGTACCAGCGGCGCATGATTGAGGGCGGCATTGGTCTTGATGAAATTTTCCGGTGTCATGTGCCGTGCAGGGCTGCAAGCACACCCAGGCCCAGCAGCACCGCGCCGCTGATCCGCTCGCGCCACACGGCGTGCCGGGCACTCGCGACGCGCGCGCCCGCCGCCGCCAGCCAGCCATAAAAGGTGAGGATGACGCTTTCGCCAATGAAGGTGACGGCAAACATGATCAGATATTGCGGCACCAGCGGGGCCTTTGTGTCCAGGAATTGCGGCACCAGCGCGCCGAAGAACAGGATCGCCTTGGGATTGCCCATCTGGGTCAGGGTGGCCTGCAGATAGGGCCTGCCCGCCAATTTGGGACCACGCGCATCCTGGCCCGTGCGCCAGCTTTTCCACAGGCTGACCGCACCCAGCCAGATCAGATAGGCGGCGCCCAACAGCTTTATGGCCTGGAACAAGGCCGGCGAAGCCGTCACCAGCGCGCCCAATCCGGTGACGCAGATCACATACCAAAGCGCATTGCCGGTCTGGGTGCCTGCGATCGCGGCCAGCGCATCGCGAAAGCCGCCCTTGAAGCCATAGGCGCTGATCAGCATCACGGTGGGCCCTGGTGTGAGGGAAAAGATCAGCTCGGCGCCGATGAAAAGCAGCAGCCCGTGCAGGGTGAGGATTGACAGGGACGCCATCGGATCAGCTTGGGGTGGGGGAGGTGCGTTGGCAAGGCTGCCGGTTGAAGGCAGTATTGGCCGGCATTGGAGCAATTCATGCCCAGATATGCCAGCTTCGCGGAATTCTATCCCTTTTATCTCAGCGAGCATTCCCAGCGCGCGACAAGGCGGCTGCATTTTGCCGGCTCAAGCCTCGGGCTGATCTGTCTGTTGATGCTGGTGCTGAGCGGCAATTTCTGGTGGCTCGCTGCTGCGCTTGTCTGCGGCTATAGTTTTGCCTGGTTCGCGCATTTTGCCATCGAGAAAAACCGGCCTGCCACCTTCCGCCAACCGCTTTACAGTTTCATGGGCGACTGGAAGATGTTCTGGCAGATGCTGACGGGACAAATCGTTTTTTAATCAGGCCGCTATTCCCATGCTCACCATGGCCGGGCATGAACCAGTCGTTCGGCCGTCCCGGCCTCGCGCCTTCGCTGTGCTCAGGCGCTGCGGCGTTGGCTTAGCTTTTCTGGCGAGCGATGCGAGCCTAGAAAAGCTTGCCCTAGCCGAGCGAAGCGAGGCGCGCCCTTCCGCACAGCCCTTCGGGCGTTCGCCGGGCAATCGCCTGTCGGCGATTGCTGTTTTCGGCTCACCCACTGGACCTGCTCACATGCTTCGCATGACGCGGCTCACCCGAACCAGCTGGCCAACAGGAAGGCGAGTGCGATCAGGGCGCCGGTTTCGCGATTGGCGCGGAACACCGCAAGGCAATTGTCGGCGCTTTCAATGTCGAGTTTCTTGACCTGCCACAGCAAATGCGCCCCCGCCGCCAGCAGCACGGGGAAGAAAGGCCAGCCGGTATGTTCGGTGAAGCCCGACGCCAGGATCAGGGTGAAGGCGATGGCATAGAAACGTAAAACCCATTGACTTGTGTTATTGCCGAACAGCCGGGCGGTGGATTTGACGCCGATCAGTTCGTCATCATCCTTGTCCTGATGGGCATAGATGGTGTCATAGCCCAGGGTCCAGAAGATCAATCCGGCGTAAAGCATGCCGTCCGCCAGGTCGATCCGTCCGGTCTGCGCCGCGAAGCCCAGCAACGCGCCCCAGTTGAAGGTGAGCCCCAGCCAGGCCTGCGGCCACCAGGTAATCCGCTTCATGAAAGGATAGGCAGCGACCAGCAGCAGCGAGGCGGCGCCCAGCGCCACCGCGAACCAGTTGAACTGCAGCAGCACCGCCAGGCCTGCGAGGCACTGGATGATCAAAAAGACCACGGCCTGCCAGGTGCTGATGGCGCCGGAGGGCAGCGGGCGGCCGCGGGTGCGCGCCACCTGGGCGTCGATGTCGCGGTCGATAATGTCATTGAAGGTGCAGCCGGCGCCGCGCATCACCAGCGCGCCGATGCCAAACAGCGCGACATAGTACAGGTCCCGCCATTCCAGAAAACGCCGCTCATCGGCCGCCGCGCCAAGCAGCAGCCCGAAGATGCAGGGCCAGAACAACAGCCATGTGCCAATCGGCCGGTCCAGCCGCGCCAGCCTGGCCCAAGGCTGAATCCAGCTGGGCGCGTGCTCGACCCAGCTTGCGGGAACGGCGTCGGCGGGTCGCGATCTTGCGTATTGATTGAAGTGGGGCATCGGGTTCAAGTGTGGCATGGGCGAGGAATTAACAGAAGTAGGCGGCAAGACCAGACTCTATGTGACCAGCAATCTGGGCGCCGGCGTGACGCTGACCCTGGACGAGGACCAGGTGCATTATCTTTTGCATGTACTACGCGCCAAGGCGGGGAACCTGGTGTCGCTGTTCAACGGTCGCGACGGCGAGTGGCTTGCGGAAATCTCACAAGCCGGCAAGCGCGGTGTGGCTGCAAGCTGCCTCAAACAGACCGGCCCCCAGGCACCGACGCCCGACATCTGGCTGGCTTTTGCACCGGTCAAGAAGACGCCGGCCGACTATCTGGTGCAAAAGGCCACGGAGCTGGGGGCATCGGTTCTGCAACCGGTCTTCACCCGCCGCACCATTATCAGCCGGATCAACCGGGAGCGCATGTTGGCCAATGCCATCGAGGCGGCGGAACAGTCGGCGAGGGTGAGCGTACCGGATGTGCGCGAAGGCGTGACATTCGACAAATTTCTGGCCACTTGGCCGAAGGAACGGCGGCTGCTGTTTTGTGACGAGAGCGGCGATGCCAAGGCCATGACGCAGGCGGCGCGGGAAAGCCGGGGCGGGCCTGCCGCTATTCTCACCGGCCCGGAAGGCGGCTTCGATCCCGCCGAACGCGCTGCGTTGCGCGCCTTGCCCTTCGTCGTGCCCGTGACTCTGGGCCCGCGCATTCTGCGCGCCGACACTGCCGCTTTGGCGGCGCTGGCGGTCTGGCAATCAGTCGGCGGCGACTGGAGCTAAGGCTTCGTCTTCGGTGAGCTTGCGATAGGCAAACACCTGAGCAGCGCAACCCGCACCCAGATATAAAACCATGATCACGGCAAAGACCGGGAGCGAGATATACCAATGACGCCAGATCGTGGACAGGATGGATGTCTGCCAAGCGAGCCTCGCGGTTTCATAGGCTTGCGCTCCCCCGCCTTGGGGCATCGGCGGAAAACCGACCGCCGCGAAGATAAAGACATACTCCAAAATCGTGATTGGCAGGACGATGGCCAATGTGACAAGGAATGCGCGCCAGAAATTGCCGCGCGACAATAGCCAAGCGCGGCCAACGCCCAGCCGGGCTTCCGCCACATTGACCGGCGCCAGGAGGAAAAAGAAGCGCACCACCACGAAAATCAAGCCGCAATAGCAGGCGAGTATCGCAAGAAGGGCCAACAGGCCGGCAATTGCTTTTGCCGCTACGGGACTTGCCGCCGAAAGAGCCGAACTTACCAAAACCGCCATCAGCCAGGCGACCAGACCGGCGGCGAGCAACAATCCTGCGATTGCCAGCACCGCCATGATAAAGCCGCCCAGAAGCCGCCACATTTTTTTTCCGAGCGGGAAATGAAACCAGGATGCGTCCATGACCTGGCCCAGCGCCAATTCGGTGACGGAAGTGAACTGGACGAAAAACAAGATGAAGGCGAGCGGATAGAGCAGCAGCACGGGACCGAGCAGCGAAAAGGCCGATGGGTCTTTTGCTTCTATTGCTTCCAGGGCTGGGATCATCCGACCGATCATGAAAAGGGAAAGGGCAAGTTGCAGCACAAGTGCCGGAGCAGTGACTCGCAGAACCGCCGGGAATTTTCCGAACGCAAAACCATAGGCATGCGCGATGGTCGCGCCGACGGGAATCTTTTTCATACTTGTCTCCCAGGCCTGGAAGACCAGCTTAGCGGCTTTTGCGGCCGCGCGGAACTGACGCGCTGTCAGCCGTAGCGCTTCTCGTAAACATTTTCGGTCTCGCGCCAAACATCCCAGAAAGCCGGCGGGACCTTGCCCTCGGCCTTGGATTGCAGGATGGCGAGATGGCTGTGCCAGCCACCCGAGACATCGACCGCGTATTTTCGGTCGGGAATTTTGCGGTGATTGAGGGTTAGGCGCACCTTGTTGTCCGCGGGATGGCCTTCCGGGGTCAGCAGGAATTCCACTTCCGAATCTTCCCGCGCGTCAGGCCCGAAGCTGAACACCAGCCGGTGCGGCGGTTCATAGGCCAGCAGCACGTTGCGGGAATGGTGCCCGGTCTTGTCCATCTCGATGAACTTCTCGGGCGGGGGCGCCTGGTTGGGCGACAGGGTGCTATGCTTGAAATACATATTGAAACTCGTACCCGGCTTGGTCGGCATGGGGCCGGAAGCAAACCACTCGCCGCGCTTTTGTCCGTCCCACAGATAGTCCCAGATGCGTTCGATGGGTCCGGGCAGGATGCGCACGAACTGCACCGTATGCTCGTCGGGCCGTGTCGCACAATTGTCCATCACATCACCTTTTGAGAGCATTGAGTTCGACTCCATAAAGTTCCGCGCTGCGGGGCATCACCTCGGTGCGGAGTGGGAATTCGCCTTTCAGCGCGTGCGCGATCATGTCGAGCATGGTGTGCCAGCCGGTCATGGTCAGCTTCTGCATGGCTTGCGGGATAGGGCGGTGAGTCAGTGTCAGCCTTGAGTGCTCGCCACTCTCTTCCAGGGCAAATTCCAGATAGCTGATCGGCCAGGCAGAGACCTCTTCTCCTGGCTGGAACACGCTCCAGGTATAGCCAAGAAATTTTTCCGGCCGCCAGCTGGTGACCACGCCGCGGATATGGCCTCCCATCAGGCTGACGCGCCCGCCTTCGCGTGGTTCGATCTTTCCGTCGCCATACCATTCTGGAAGCAGGGCGCTGTCAGTGAGAAAGGCCCAGATTTTTTCCGCCGGGACATCGAATTGGCGCACAAAACGCACGGCGCTTTCGGGAACAATCTCGCCTTTCATTTGCTGTCCTTCTGTATTTTTCCTTCGCTGCTTGAGGCCAGTGCGGCTTCCAGCGCGTCCAGGCGTGGGTTCCAGAAGGCACGGATGCGGGCCACCCACGCGGAAACTTCCTCGACGCCTTGGTGATCCAGAGAATAGATGCGCCTCTGCTTGTCGACCCGCACGCTGACCAGATGGGCGGCCTTCAGGGTCTTGAGATGTTGGGAAATGGCGGGCGGCGACAATTGGAACCGCCCGGCGATCTCGCCGGACGACAGGGCGCCGGCGGCCAGCATTTCCACGATGCGTTGGCGGGTAGGGTCTGACAGGGCTTGAAGGGCGGTCATGATCGATTATTTCTACAGTTACTTAATTAAGTCAATACAAAAATACTGGCCTTGCACCGTTCCCGGCGGGTCCTTAAGTACCGGCCCGAGGGTTCTTCATGTCCATTCCGCAGTCCGCCAGCGGCCCAATCCAAAGCCGCGACGATCTTGTTCGCCAATTGTCGAAGGGCTGCCGCCCCAAGGCGGACTGGCGTATCGGTACCGAACACGAAAAATTCGTCTACGACCTCAAGACCCACAAGCCGGTCGCCTATGAGGGCAAACCCGGCATCCGCCAGTTGCTGGAAGGCATGCAGCGCTTCGGCTGGCAGCCGGTGCGCGAGGGCGAACATATTATCGGGCTTTCCCAGAACGGCGCGTCCCTGAGTTTGGAGCCGGGCGGACAGTTCGAACTGTCCGGCGCCGCTGTCCGCACCATCCATGACACCTGCAACGAGGTGAACACGCATCTCGAACAGACGCGCGAGGTCGCGGACGAAATCGGCGCCGGCGTGCTGGGATTCGGCTTCGCACCCAACTGGACCTTGGCGGAAACGCCGGTGATGCCCAAGGGCCGCTACAAAATCATGCGCGACTACATGCCCAAGGTTGGCGGTTACGGCCTGGACATGATGTTTCGCACCTGCACCGTGCAGGTGAATCTGGATTTCGACTCCGAAGCCGACATGGTGAAGAAGTTCCGCGTCGGTCTGGCGCTGCAGCCCATCACCACGGCGCTGTTCGCCAACTCGCCTTTCCGCGAAGGGCGGCCCAGCGGGTTTCTGTCATACCGCGCGCAGGTCTGGACCGACGTGGACAATGCGCGCGCCGGCATGCTGCCTTTTGTGTTCGAGGACGGCATGTCGTTCGAGCGCTATGTCGATTACGCCCTGGATGTGCCGATGTATTTTCTCTACCGCGATGGAAAATATATCGACATGGCGGGCAAGAGCTTCCGCAAATTCCTTGCCCGCGAGATTCCCGAAGTGGCGCATATCACGCCCATGCTCAGTGACTGGGCCGATCATCTCACCACCATTTTTCCGGAGGTGCGGCTCAAGAGCTTTCTGGAAATGCGCGGCACCGATGGCGGGGCGTGGCGGCGCATCTGCGGCATGCCGGCGCTGTGGGTGGGCATTCTTTATGACAGGGTGGCGCTGGACGCCGCCTGGGACCTGGTCAAGGACTGGACGGCGGAAGAACGCCAGGCGTTGCGCGACGGCGTCGGCAAGCAGGCGTTCAAGCTGCCGTTCCGCAAGACCACGGTGCACGAACTGGCACATCGCATGCTGGAGATTTCCGCCGCCGGCTTGAAGCGCCGCGCGGAACTGGACGGCGCCGGGGCGAGCGAGGACGGCTTCCTCAATCCCCTGCGCGAGCTGGTGTCACGCGGCTACACCCGCGCCGAAGAAATGCTGAAAAACTATTATGGTCCATGGGGCAGGGATCTAAGCCCGCTTTTCACGGAATATAATTTTCTCTGATCCTAAACCTTGGGCGAAGGAATGCCGCCCATCTTGACCGGCTCGCCGGTCGGTACGCGCGTGGCATTGTTGCGCTTGGCCATCCAGTGCGGATATTGCGGCCGCTCGGCGCTGACTTCGTCCAGGGTGGCGATCTCTTGCGGCGACAAGGTCAAATTCACCGCCTCCAGATTATCGTTCAACTGGGTGAGGTTCTTGGCGCCGATGATGGTGGAGGTGACGAAAGGCTTTTGCCGCACCCAGGCCAGCGCAACCCGCGCCACCGATACGCCATGCGCCTTGGCGATGGGGCGCAGCGCCACCACGATCTTGTCGGCTTGCTCCTTGTCGATCGGCGGGAAATCGAAATTGGCGCGGCGGCCCGGTTCGGTTTTGGCGTCGCCGCCAGGCGTATACTTGCCCGCCAGATAGCCGCCCGATAGCGGGCTCCACACCAGGCAGCCGATATTCTGGTCCTGCATCATCGGCACCAGATCCTGTTCCAGGTCGCGCCCGGCCAGGGCGTAATAGGCCTGCATGGTTTCGATGCGGGCAAAGCCGCGTTTGTCGGCGATGCCGTTGGCCTTCATGATTTTCCAGGCTTCCCAGTTCGACACGCCGGCGTAACGGATCATGCCCTGGCGCACCAGATCGTCCAGCGCCCGCATGGTTTCTTCCACTTCGGTGCGCGCATCCGACTGGTGGATCTGATAGAGATCGATGTGATCGGTCTGCAGCCGCTCCAGGCTCAGGCTGACGCTGTCCATGATATGGCCTCTGGAGGCCCCGATATCGTTGGGACCCGGCGCCATGCGGCCGAATACCTTGGTCGCCAGCACCACATCGCTGCGCTTGACGCCCAGATCCATCAAGGCCTGGCCGGTCATCTTTTCAGATTCGCCCAGCGAATAGACGTTCGCGGTGTCGATAAAATTGACCCGCGCCTCCAGGCTGCGTTCGATCAGGCTGGTGGCTTCCTTCTGGTTGAGGGTGCCGATCACGCCGCCGAAATAATTCTGGCCGGAAAAAGTCATGGTGCCCAGGCAGATTTCGGACACGTAGAGGCCTGTATTGCCGAGACGGTTATATTTCATCGTGCTTCCTATTTCGGTTCTGGCAGGGGAATGAATTCCTTGTCGTCGCCGGGAATGAGGCCGAACTTGCCGTCTTTCCAGTCTTGCTTGGCGCGCTCGATGCGATCCTTGGAGGATGAGACGAAATTCCACCAGATATGGCGCTCGCCGTCCAAGGGCGCGCCGCCCAGCAGCATCACCCGCGCGGCGCCTTCGGCATAAAGCGTGACGTCTTCGCCCGGTTCCAGCATCAGCATGGCGCCCGGACCATGGACCTCGGCGCTGCCGGTCTGGATTTCGCCATCGATGACCAGGAAGGCGCGTTCTTGATGTTCGGCGGCATAATGCAGCGCGCCGCCCGGCGCAAAACGCGCATCGGCATAGAAGATGGGCGAGAACACTTTCACCGGAGAGGCCAGGCCGAACGCCTCGCCTGCGATCAGGCGCAAGGTCACGCCCGCATCTTCAATCTCGGGCAACTGGGCGGTGTCAAAATGCTGGAAGCCGGGCGGTGCGTCCTCATCGGCCTGGGGGAGGCCCACCCAGCTCTGGATGCCGTGCATGCGGTGCCCCGCCGCGCGCACCGCATCGCCGGTGCGCTCGCTATGGGCGATGCCGCGGCCCGCCGTCATCCAGTTGACGTCGCCGGGCGCGACTTCCAGCGCCGAGCCGAGCGTGTCGCGATGCATCATCGAACCGTCGAACAGATAGGTAATGGTCGCCAGTCCGATATGGGGATGCGGCCGCACGTCCAGGCCCCGCCCGGGCGGAAACTCCACCGGGCCGAAATAGTCGAAAAATACGAAGGGTCCGATGCTGCGCCGCGCAATCTGGGGCAGCAGGCGGGTGACGAAAAATCCATCACCCAAATTATGCGTCGTTCCTTTGATTGGGATCATGGAGACAGCCTAGCGGCCCAGGTGCAAAAGCTCTAGTGTCCCACAAAATTTTTGGGGAGACATTGGTGCTGCGCAAGATCGTGAAAACCATTCCATTGGCCGCGCTTCTCGCTTTGCCGGGATATGCGGCGGCGAAAGATAGTGCCCTGCAGATGGTCTCCATCGATGTCGAAGGCGGCGGCGGTACCTTGTTTGTCACCCCTGACGGCAAGTCGCTGTTGATCGACGCCGGTAATCCGGAACAGAGCCGCATCACCGGCGAGCATCCCTCATCCGAACGCATTGTCGCGGCGGCGCATGCCCTGGGCCTCAAGAAAATCGATACCCTGCTGATGACCCATTATCATGGCGACCATATCGGCGGCGTAGAAGGGTTGCTGGCCCGTATTCCGGTCGACACCTTCATCGACCATGGCGAAAACCGCGAGACCACTGCATCGCCGGCGCCGAACGCCGCCCCGATCGACATGAAGAACCCGCCGCCGGGGTCTTCCGAGTTCAGCTACCGGCACTATCTGCAGCTGATCGGCAAGCACAAGCATATCGTGGCCAAGCCGGGCGATGTGTTCCATATCGGCGGCATGACCGTGAACATTGTGATGGCCGACGCCAAGCCGATTGCCAAACCGCTGCCGGGGGCGGGCGAAGACAATCCCGCCTGCGCCGGCATGGAAGGCATGGCCGCCAATGGCGGCGAGGAAAATACCCGCTCCACAAGTTCCATCATCAGCTGGGGCAAGGTGAAGATCGCCGCCTTGGGGGATCTGACCTGGGACCGCGAAAAGGACCTGTTCTGTCCCACCGACAAGGTCGGCAAGGTGGACGTCTACCTCGCCACCCATCACGGCACCAACCTGTCGGGCAGTCCGGCCGCGGTCAATTCGTTGGCGCCCATTGTGGCGATTGTCGGCAACTCCCCCCGCAAGGGCGCCGACGCCGCGCGGATGAAGACCATCCAAGCCAGCCCGCGCATCCAGGATGTCTGGCAGCTGCACACCACCACGGTAACGCCGAGCGCAAATGTTGCCACCGATATGATCGCCAATCCCGGCACCGATCAGGGCAAGGATAAGGCTTATGCCTTGCGGTTGCGGATCGAGAAGGATGGCAAGATCACTGTGATCAACGAACGCAACGGTTTCAACAAGTCCTATGAGGCAAAATAAGATGCGTAAATTTCTTGCCGCCGCACTGCTGACGTCCGCTTTGACCATTCCCGCCATCGCGGCGGAGGGCACTCTTAAGGTCGTCTCCATTGACGTGGAAGGCGGCGGCGGCACCCTGTTTGTCACGCCGGAAGGCAAGTCGCTGCTGATCGATACCGGCTGGCCCAGCGGCGCCGGACTTTTGCCGTCGCCCGACGGCGCCAAGAACAGCGCCGACCGTATCGCCGCCGCGGCCAAGAAACTGGGTCTGTCGAAGATCGATTACCTGATCATCACGCATTATCACATGGATCATGTCGGCGGCGCGATGGAACTGGTGAAGCGCATCCCGGTGGATACTTTTATCGATCACGGCCCCAATGCCGAGCATCTGGCGCCTGATGAGAAAATTCCGCCGGACCTTGCCGGGGGGATGCCGGACCAGCTCTATCCCAAATATCAGGACATCATCAAAGGCCATAAGCACATCGTCGCCCAGCCGGGGCAGGTGATTCAGATCGGCTCGATGACCGACACTATCGTCGCCAGCAATGGCGTGGTTCTGTCCAAGCCGTTGGCCGGAGCGGGCCAGCCCATCGCCGCCTGCGACACCGCGCTGAGCAAGAGCAGCAAGGATATCGGCGGCGAAGAGAACAGGCGTTCGGTCGCTTCCCTGTTGCACTTCGGCAAGGTTTCGATTGCCCTGTTCGGCGATCTGTCCTGGGACAAGGAGCGCGAATTGTCGTGCCCGGTGGGTAAGCTGGGCCATGTCAATCTGCTGATCGCCACCCAGCATGGATCTGTCATCAGCAGCAATCCGGCGTCCATCGCCGACATGCATCCCGATGTCGCGCTGGTCGGCATGGGCGGCAAGAAGGGCGGCGACGAGGAACCGATCAAGACCATCAAGGCTTCGCCGGGACTGATGGGTTTCTGGCAGACCCATGAAAGCTTCGCCCATCCCGCCTTGGGAGCGGACGACAAGAACATGGTCGCCAATCTCAATCCGCCCGCCAGCGCGGTCGCGGCGCATGCCAAGCAGATGTTCACCTCGCCGCCGGACGAGGGCCATGCCATCCATGCCGAGATCACCAAGGACGGCAAGATCACCATGACCAACGACCGCAACGGTTTCAGCAAGACGTATCAAGTGAAATGATTTTCGACCAAGCATGACTGGCGCAATGAATTTTCCCGCCAAGAGAATAATGAGATGAGATACTCTTCCGTAATCGGTGCGGCATTGTTCTGCGCATCCGTTGCGCATGCGACCGATTACTCGGCGATGGCGCCCCAGGATCAATATATGATGGACCCTGCCGCCGAAATCGCCTTGGCGAAGAGCGCCGCGCCGCCCTCCATCGCAGATAAGGCGACGGTGCTGGTGCTGACGCGCCAGGGCTACAAAGCCGCGATCAAGGGCCGCAACGGATTCGTCTGCGCGGTCGAGCGCGGATGGATGTCGCAATACGACTTCCCGCAATTCTGGAATCCGCATATGCGCGGGCCGCTGTGCTATAATCCTCCTGCGGTGCGCTCGATCCTGCCCTACACGATAAAGCGCACGGAATTGGTTCTGGCGGGGTATTCGAAGCCGGAGATGAGCGCGGCAATCAAGGCCGCCATGGCGAGTCATGCCTTGCCGCCGCTGGAAGCGGGGGCGATGACCTATATGATGTCCAAGCGGGGATATTTGAACGACGAGGCACAGCATTGGGTGCCGCATCTGATGTTCTATTTTGCGCGCGCGAAAGGTTCGACATGGGGCGCCGATCTGCCCGGCGCGCCGCCGATGCTGAATCTGCAGTTCCAGGATTCGCCCGAAGCCTTGAGCGTCATCATGGTGCCGGTGACCCACTGGTCCGACGGGACGCCCGCACCCAAAATGTAATGGCGAGGCGTGGCGCGCGATGGTGCGCGTGCCGGACATCGTAATCTAGGTCAGGTCCGGCAGCACAAACGTCCCGGCTGCATCCCGAACAAGCGTCCGCGCCCATTTGATCGCCTCGCATGATAGCGGCGCATAGAGGTGCGGGAAATTCTCGCCACGCGAGGACGAATATTCCCATTTTAGCGCCGGCCGCAGCGCCGCCGGATCGGCCGCTACCAGCATCAGGTCATCCTGGCCTGCGTAATAGCGACGAAGCGTTTCGGCCAATTGCTCGGCGGTTGAAAAATGCAGGAAGCCATCGGCCTTGTCGTGCGCCGAGCCGTGATAATCGCCGCTTTCGGCTTCCCATTCGGCGCGGGGCACAATCTTGAAAATCAGGTCAGCTGTCTTTGCCATTGCGCCAGCGCCAGCCGCCTTCGGTCTTGATATAGGCAAGGATGGTGGAGGGCACCACGACCGCCGTGCCGCCCAGCACCATCCATAGCGCGCGCAGGCTATTGTCGCGGATCGCCGGTCCCAGCAACACCACGGCGAACAGCGCCGCGCAGCCGGCAATTGTCAGCGCCCAGCCCTGCCAGGTGCTGGGCGTGGCGCCATAACCGAACTTCTTCTGGCGAAACCAGTAACGCGGCATCAGGCTGCTGTTCCACCCACTGTTAGACCGTCCAACCGAAGCGTCGGCTGGCCCACGCCAACCGGCACGCTCTGGCCATTCTTGCCGCAAGTACCGATGCCGGTATCCAGCTTCATGTCATTGCCGATCATGGAAACCCGAGTCAGGGATTCCGGACCCGAGCCGATCAAAGTGGCGCCCTTGATCGCCGCACCCAGTTTGCCGTCCTCGATCAGATAGGCCTCGGTGCAGGAAAAGACGAATTTGCCGTTGGTGATATCGACCTGGCCGCCGCCGAAATTGCTGGCATAGATTCCCTTTTTCACACTGGAGAGGATTTCCGCCGGGTCTTTGTCGCCGCCCAGCATGTAAGTGTTGGTCATGCGCGGCATCACCGGTGACGAATAGGACTGGCGGCGTCCATTGCCGGTGGGGGCTACGCCCATCAGCCGGGCATTCTGCCGGTCCTGCATATAGCCTTTGAGAATTCCGTCCTCGATCAGCACGGTGCGATGGGTGGGCGTGCCTTCGTCATCAATCGACAGCGAGCCGCGCCGTCCGTCCATGGTGCCGTCATCCACCACCGTCACGCCGGGCGCGGCGACCCGTTCGCCCAGCAATCCCGCAAAGGCCGACGTCTTCTTGCGGTTGAAATCGCCTTCCAGCCCATGACCGATGGCTTCGTGCAGCAAGATGCCAGGCCAGCCCGGACCCAGCACCACGGTCATTTCTCCCGCGGGCGCGGGAATGGAGGTGAGATTGACCAGCGCCTGGCGCAGGGCTTCGTCGATGGCGCCTTGCCAATAAGCGGGGTCGAGATAGGTCTCATAGCCGCTGCGGCCGCCGCCGCCGAAATTTCCGCTCTCCTGACGGCCATTCTCCTCGACCACGACGGAAACGCTCAGCCGGACCAGGGGACGGATGTCGGAATAATGCTCGCCGCCGGCACGCAAGATCTCGATGCGTTGCCATTCGCCCGACAGGCTGGCCGACACCTGCCGCACGCGGCTGTCCTTTGCCCTCGCATAGGCGTTCATCTCCTCCAGCAGCTTCACTTTCTTTTCGAAGCCCGCGGTCTGGAGCGGATCGATGTCGGTATAGAGCTTGACGTTGCTGCGCGCCGGCGATCCCGCCGCCACGCCGTTATAGCCCTGGGACACCGCGCGCACGGTACCGGCGGCGCGTTTGATGGCGTCTTCGGAGATTTCGCTGGCATGGGCATAGCCGGTGGCCTCTCCCGCCACGGCCCGCAGGCCAAAGCCCTGGCTGGTGTCGAAGGTGGCGGCCTTCAGCCGGTTGTCGTCGAAGCTGAATGATTCGGACTGGCTGTATTCCAGGTACAATTCCCCGTCATCGGCGCCCTTCAGCGCCTGATCCACAGTCTGCTGGACCCGGCCCCGGTCCATGCCGGTGCGGGCGAAGAAAAGATCATGGTCGGCCATAAGCGTCTCCGGCTGTTTGTTGCGCGGCAAAAAGCCCCGCACGGCACGTGTTTGGCCCCTAGATATCGGTGCTGGCGAGGGTTCCGGCAAGCACTGCGGCGCAAAAGGGGGAGCCCCTTCTTCCAAGCCCCTTGGACGGTGCATGGGCCGTGCCATAAGGTCGCAATGACTTTAAGGGCTTAACCCCTCTAAATCCCCGCCAAGAATCTGAAAAAGGGCGGGGATTCCACCGCCCATGACTTATGCGAGGTCGCGAGCATGTTTTTGCGGAAATCCGGCACCGGTGCGGCAGTGGCCGCCCTCCTGGCCTGTTCTGGTCTGCCTGCGGCCGCCGCCCCCCAAAATTACGAGACGGGATTTCAGCCCGCCGCCTCCCAGGTGATGGAACAGATCGAGACGTTCCATACCGAACTGCTCTGGATCATCGTGGCGGTCTGCCTGTTCGTGTTGGCGCTGCTGGTCTGGATCGTCATCAAGTACCGCGCCGGCGCCAATCCGGTGCCTTCCAAGGTGCATCACAACACCTTGCTGGAAGTGGCCTGGACCTTGATCCCCGTCATCATCCTGGTGGTGATCGCGATCCCGTCCTTCAAGCTGCTCTATCTGGAAGCGACCATCCCCAAGCCCGACGTCACGATCAAGGCGATCGGCAAGCAGTGGTTCTGGACCTATGAATATCCCGGCTCGGCTGCCGGCTTCACCTATGACTCGCTGGGGCTCTCTGATGCCGATGCACTGAAGGCGGGCAAGCCGCGCCTGCTGGGCACCGACAATCCGGTCTATGTCCCGGTCAACAAGGTGATCGAGATCGATACCCAGGGTGCCGACGTCATTCACAGCTGGGCGATGTCGCAGATGGGCGTGAAGATGGACGCCGTGCCGGGCCGCACCAACAAGACCTGGTTCAAGGCCACCCGGACCGGCGTGTTTTACGGCCAGTGCTCGGAACTGTGCGGCGCGCGCCACGCCTACATGCCGATCGAACTGCATGTGGTCAGCGATGCGGACTATGCCGCCTGGCTCGCCGACTCCAAGAAGAAATTCGCCGCGCTTGAAAACGACGCCACCCGCGTCGCGTCGAAATAGGAAATATCGCCATGACAACCACCTTCGACGCTCACCAGGACGACGCCCATCACGGTGGCGATCACGCCCACCACCCCACCGGCTGGCGCCGTTTTGTTTATTCCACAAACCATAAAGACATCGGGTCGATGTACCTGATCTTTGCGGTGATCGCGGGCTGCATCGGCGGCTTCTTCTCCATGATGATGCGCGCCGAACTGATGTATCCGGGCCTGCAGATATTCAAGGAGCCGCACACCTTCAACGTGTTCGTCACCGGGCATGGCTTGATCATGGTGTTCTTCATGATCATGCCCGCGATGATCGGCGGCTTCGGCAACTGGCTGGTGCCCTTGATGATCGGGGCGCCGGACATGGCTTTCCCGCGCATGAACAACATCTCCTTCTGGCTGCTGCCCTTCAGCTTCGCGCTGCTGGTTCTGTCCATGTTCGTGGAAGGCGACAGCGCCGGCATGGGCGTGGGCGGCGGCTGGACCATCTATGCGCCGCTCTCGACCACCTATTCGCCCGGCCCGGCCATGGACCTGGCGATCTTCTCGCTGCACATCGCGGGTGCCTCCTCTATCCTGGGAGCGATCAACTTCATCACCACCATCTTCAACATGCGCGCGCCGGGCATGACCCTGCACAAGATGCCGCTGTTCGTCTGGTCGATCCTGGTGACCGTGTTCCTGCTGTTGTTGTCGTTGCCGGTCTTGGCGGGCGCCATCACCATGCTGCTCACCGACCGCCATTTCGGCACGTCCTTCTTCAACGCGGCCGGCGGCGGCGACCCGATCCTCTATCAGCATCTGTTCTGGTTCTTCGGCCACCCGGAAGTCTACATCCTGATCCTGCCCGGCTTCGGCATGATCAGCCATGTGATCGGCTGTTTCTCCAAGCGCCCGATCTTCGGCTATCTGGGCATGGCCTATGCCATGGTCGCGATCGGCTTCATCGGCTTTCTGGTCTGGGCGCACCACATGTACACGGTGGGCCTCAGCGTTGATACCAAGGCCTATTTCGTATTCGCCACCATGGTCATCGCGGTGCCCACCGGCATCAAGGTGTTCTCCTGGATCGCGACCATGTGGGGCGGCTCGATTGAGTTCAAAACCCCGATGCTGTGGGCGATCGGCTTTGTCTTCCTCTTCACCGTGGGCGGCGTCACCGGCGTGGTGCTTGCTAATGCCGGCGTCGATGTCGTGCTGCAGGACACTTATTACGTGGTGGCGCATTTCCATTATGTGCTGTCGTTGGGCGCGGTGTTCGCGATCTTTTCGGGCTTCTATTTCTGGTTCCCGAAGATCACCGGCTATATGTACAGCGAGTTCCTGGGCAAGTTGCATTTCTGGATCACTTTCATCGGCGTGAACCTGGCCTTCTTCCCCATGCACTTCCTGGGGCTGGCGGGCATGCCGCGCCGCTATGCCGACTATCCCGACGCCTATGCGGGCTGGAACTATGTCGCCTCGATCGGCGCCTTCATCGCCGGCTTCGGCGTGATCGTGTTCCTGATCATGTGCCTGGAAGCCTTCATGAAGAAGCGCAAGGCCGCGGACAAT
>Ga0097621_100000202_pt1 | contig 38810 bp, 33 predicted proteins | sample KBSMisM72_FD_73165 | JGI IMG/M metagenome (GOLD analysis project Ga0097621, IMG submission 73165) | Miscanthus rhizosphere microbial communities from Kellogg Biological Station, Michigan, USA - KBS Miscanthus M7-2 (version 2) (version 2) | ecosystem: Host-associated > Plants > Roots >... | reverse complement strand
TCAATCACCGGATGAGCGACGACACCACATGCAAACGGCTTGTAGCTGTTGCTGAGAATTTCGTAGCGGGTACCCAGTCCCGCGGTTATCGCTGCGACATCGCGCTCGGACGCCAGCACTTGCGCGAAGCCATGTGGACCTTCAAGGCTCGTGTCTGCGGCAGTGAAGCCCTGCTGCGCAAGCAGCGCCGCAAACAACCCGTTTTGTGCTGCGCGCCCGTGGATGAAACATTTCGCCATCGTGCCGGCCATTTCGCGGGTGCCGGCTGCTTGTGCGCACGCGAGCCCCAATGCATGCGTCGTCTGTTGCTCGTCGAGCTGCATGGCGCGCGCGGCAGCGGCGGCCGCTCCGAAGACACCGGCCGTGCCGGTGATATACCAATGTGAGTTGTGCGCAAACCAGATTGCGTTCGCGATCCGGCATTCGATCTCAACGCCGACGATGAACGACGCGAGAAAATCAGGGCCGCTCATGCGCTCTCGTTCAGCAAGCGCCAGCAGCGCCGATGCGACAGGCACGCTTGGATGAAGCAGCGTGCGCAGATGCGTGTCATCGAAATCGAGCACGTGTGCGCTCATGCCGTTGAGCAGCGCCGCATGCAATGGGTCCACCTGTTCAGGACGGCCGAGTAAAGTGCACTGAGAGCCGCCAGAGAACGGCAAGACCGCTGCCAATGCCCGTTCGACGGCCGCGTGCCGCGAGCCGCCGAGCGCACAACCCAGCCAGTTCAAGATCGAGCGCAGCGCCTCGTGATGGACGGCAGCGGGGGCATCGTCAAGTGTCGCGTTGACTGCGTAGCGCGCGACTTCCTGAGCGACAGTCATGCAGCAGGTATCAATCGGCGCGTATGCCTGCTGCCTTTACAACCTTGCCCCATTTCGCGATTTCCGATTTGATGTAGCTCGAAAATTCTTGCGGCGTGTCCGTTTCGGCCTCATAGCCGTGCACGGCGATGCGCTCGCGAACATCAGAGGCGCGCATGATCTTCACAAATTCATCGTGTAGGCGAGTGACGATCGTTGCGGGTGTGCGTGCCGGAGCCAGCGCGCCATACCATGTGTTCGCGTCATATCCGGCAACGCCGGACTCCGCAACAGTCGGCATGTCCGGCACTGCGGGGGAGCGCTTTGACGTTGTGACGGCGAGCGCGCGAAGTTTGCCGGCTTTGACCTGCGGCAACACCGAAGGCATGGTCGCAAATCCGATGGCGGCCTCACCGGCGACCAGGCTGATGACTGCCGGTCCGCCGCCCTTGTATGGAATGTGCACGATATTGACGCCGGCCAAATTTTTGAATAATTCGCCGGCGAGATGTGCTGAGCTGCCGCTACCGGAAGACGCATAGTTGAGCTGGCCGGGTTTCGCCTTTGCGAGCGCGATCAATTCCTGTACTGTTTTAGCGGCGACCGATGGATGGACAACGAGAATGTTGGGGGTCGAAGCTAGCAGCGTGATTGGCGCGAAATCGGTGGCAAGGTTGTAGCCGGGCTTGTTATACAGCGTCATGTTCACGGCATGCGCGATGTTGCCCATCAAAATCGTATAACCGTCCGGCACTGAGTGCGCCGCGATCTCAGCGCCGATGTTAGCGCCGGCGCCCGGCCGGTTATCCATCACTACGGTCTGTCCGACATTCTCGCCGAGCTTCTGACCGACGATGCGCGCGAGCGTATCGGTGCCGCCACCCGGAGGAAACGGCAGGATGTAACGGATCGGCTTCGTCGGATATTGCTGAGCATATGCGCTATTGCAGCCCAGCGCGCTGAGCAACCCGGCTATCACAACGAACCATCGCATGAACGCGTCTTTACCCGGCGGCGCGAGCGCGCGGACGCGACGCGAAATCGAATTCCGAATTCGGCCGCTTCTCTAACGACCACAGCGCATCCAGCAGTTGTCGCGACGGTGCATCGCCGATGACCGGCATGGCCAGTTCGAGGAATTTGTCGTTCACCTCGTCATCGGTGAGCGGCATTTCCGGATCGCCCTTGCGCGTCGATTGAAAGTGCTTGAACACGCGCCCGTCATTCAACTCGACTTCTACGTGCGCCGCGCGTTGACCCGGATACCCTTTTGAGAGCTCGGCGTCGGTAACGACCTCGACTTTTGCGAGCACCGCACGCACGTCGGGATCGAGCAGCCGTTCGGGCGCGAAGGCCACGAGCCGCACGCTCCCATGCACGAGCGCATGCGCAGTCACATATTGCAGGCTGAACTTTGCCTGGTATTCGCCTTCCGGTGCCGGATTGTTAATGATATCGGTGCCGGCCTTATAGGTTGCAATGCGTACTCGCTTGACGTCGCGCCAGGTAAATCCGTGCGTCTTTTGCAAGTGCAGCACACCGTCTATCGGTGCAAACGTGTGACCGCAGCAGCCGTGGTTTTTAAAGGTGACGCGCGTGATGTGATAGTCAGCGCCGATATCTTTGACGGCTTTTGGCCAGTTAGGGTTGACGCTCATCGCGGCGCCGAAGCCGACTTCACCTTCAAGCATATCCAGCGCGCCGGTCACGCCTTTGGCGGCGGCCATCGCGGCCATTGCCCCGACGTCGGCCGCATGTCCGCCGTGCAGGGGTTTGGTCATGCACTGCGAGCGAAATGCCTGTTGCAGACCGGCCGCGAATGATCCGGCCGTGCCAAGTGCGTGCGCGAACTGCTCACGAGTACAGCGCAGAATCGTTGCTACCGCGGCTGCCGCACCGAAAGTGCCTACGGTGCCGGTGGTGTGCCAAAACTTGTAATGCGACGGCATCACAGCTTCGCCGATGCGCGTCGAAATTTCATAGCCGACGATCACGCCGCGCAAAAATATCTCGCCGCTCGCGCCGTGCGATTGCGCCGCGGCGAGCGCGGCCGAGATGACAGGACTGCCGGGATGGTAGCCCGCGTCACGGTAGATATCGTCGAACTCGACGGAATGCGATGCAGCGCCGTTGATGAGCGCTGCCGCGCGCAAGGTTGCGCGCCGGCCCGACGCGAGACGCGCATTGCCATGGTCGAGATCTTCTTCAAGCGCCTGCTCGAGCAAGGTCGCGGGAGCGACCAGGCTGCCGGGCAGCAACGCCGCGTACCAGTCGATAACCGCGCGCTTCGCGTGATGAATGACATCGGCCGGCAACTTTGACGTCTGTTCTTTAACGCCGTAATCGGCGAGCTGTTGAGTTAGCATAGGAATGGCTCCTTGCGAATTGCGGTTTCGGTTGAGGCGCTCAGTCATTGTCGCGGACGACGAGGAGCCCGTCCACTGCGACCACCCCTTGGCCAGCGGTTTTCACAATGAGTGGATTGATTTCGGCTTCGGTCACGGTTCGGCTGTCCAACGCAGCAAGCTGGGACATCGCTACGATGGCCTGAGCAAGCGCGGCGCGATCGCCCGCGGGCAAGCCGCGATAGCCGCGAATGATCGCCAGTCCGCGCACGGCGTCAATCATGGCATGCGCAGTGTCTGGACTCACAGGTGCCAGGCGAATCGCAATGTCTTTGTAGATCTCAGCAAGAACGCCGCCGGCACCGAGCACGACGACGGGGCCGACCTGCGGATCGCGGCGAAATCCCAGCACGACTTCGGCCAGTCCTTTTTCCATCCGCTGAACCAGGATGCCGTTGATGTCCGCATCGGGATGTTTTGTTTTGACGCGCGAGAGAATGGAGGTCGCAGCGCTTCTGAGGGCGGCGTCGTCGGCGATGTTGAGCACGACACCACCCGCATCTGTTTTGTGCAGGATGTCAGGCGATAGAACTTTTGCAACGACCGGAAAACCGATCGATACGGGATCAGTAACATCCGACATGACGACCGTTGCCGCGTGCGGGATGCCCAGTGCGGCGAACACTTTGCAGGCGTCGAACTCGTTGACCTGCGTTCCAGGCATCGTTTTCAACAACGCATCAGCGGCGCGGATTTTTTTCGACTCGACCGCCGGAACTTCCAATGGCGGTGTCCAGTCGCGCCACGCGCGTATCGCGTCGGCGCACGATTCAGGGGTGCGAAAGCCCGCCACGCCGGCGTTGTTCAGCAGCCCGAGCGATGTCTCGGCATGCGGTGCGAGAAATGCAGCGAGCGGCTTATCGCCCGCGCGTGACTCTGCGATCGGCTCAATCGCAATCTGTGGATGCAGCGCCGCGGAACTGCCGACCACTGCAAGCACAAGATCACTGTGGTCTGAGCGAAGCAGCTCATCGAGCACCGCGCTGTAAATCTCTTTCTTTGCGCCCGCGAGTGTGAGGTCGGTGAGCCGCGTGCGCGGAATCTGAATATTTTTACGCGCGAGGTTCTCAACTACGTTGTCAGTGGGAGCGACCACTTCGACGCCGAATGTGCCGAGCCGATCGACAACCGCCGCGGCGCCGCCGCCGGTCGTTGTCATCACTGCCACGCGGTGGCGGCTCAGCGGCCTCTTACCCGCGATGAGCGCCGGCAGCTCGAATAGGGTTTCGAGCATGTCCACGCGCAGCATGCCGTGCGCACGGAAAAATGCGTCAGCGACCTCGTCCGCACCCGCCAGTGCACCCGTGTGAGATGCTGCAAGGTCTTGGCCGATGTCAGAACGGCCGAGCTTGTATACAACAACCGGTTTGTTTGCGGCGTACGCACGACGCGCGGCATGCGCCAGGCGATCGGCATCGCGCAGGGTCTCGAGAAAAAGCAATATGGCGCCGGTATACGGATCATCGACCAGCATGTCGGTCAATTCGCCGACGGCGATGTCCGCCTCGTTGCCGACGGATATCAGCTTCGAGAAACCGGCGCCCCGTCCAAGTCCGCGCGACAAGAGTCCGCCGGTCATGCTGCCCGATTGCGAGACGATCGCAAACGGTCCTGGCTTAATGTGGTCCATCTCCAATACCGCGTTTACCGATAACGCGAGCGATGGCTGGATACTCAAGATGCCGATGCAGTTGGGCCCGAGCACACGCACTCCGCCGGCTTTCGCGATCGCCAACACTTCTTCCTGCATGCGCCGGCCCTCTTCGCCCGTCTCGGCAAAGCCATCGCTGTAGATCGTTGCTGTGCGCACTTTCTTCGCGACGCATTGCTCGATCGCTGCAGCGACCGCGTCTCTCGGCACCATGATGAATGCGTGATCGACTTCTCCTGGCACTGCAGTGACATTCGGGTACGCTTTTTCACCGAGAATCTCAGCACGTCCCGGATTGACGGGCACGATATTGCCTTTGTAGCCGTGCTTGCGCAAAAAGCGCTGCGGGCGCGACGTATTTTTCTTTGGATCACCAGAGGCGCCGATCAGCGCGATGGTCCGCGGTTCAAACAGCGCTTGCGCTAGCGGCGAGATTGACATTTCGGCATCCTGAAATTCGTCAACTTAACAGACGAGAAGGCAAAGCGCAGGAATGATGACGATGCCCACCGCGCTGACATTGGGTGCTCCCTCGTGGCGTGGAAAATCGAGACGGAAGACGCATCTCAGAAGTCCGTTAAGTCCGTTCTTTCAGCTCTTGTCTGCTTTGGCGGGCCGCTGGGAGAACGACCGCTCGAACACACTCTCGGCAATGCGGTTTTTAAGGATTTCGAGCGAGCCGCCCGCGATCATCCAGCCGCGGCATTTGCGAAAACAGTACTCGACGAGCGTCTCCTGTGTGTAGCCCATACCGCCCATCACCTGCATCGCTTCATTGCAGATGTCGAATCCCGCCTGGTTGCAAAACGCCTTCGCGATTGCAGTGTCTTCCGCCGAAGGTATGCCGTCGACGGCATTGGCAACCGCGCGGTAAATCAGAAGCTGCCCGGCGTCGAGCTTGATTTTCATATCGGCAAATTTCCACTGCAATCCCTGAAATTCGCATAATGCGCGTCCGAACTGCTTGCGCTGCATCGCCCACTGGCGCGCCTGTTCATACGCATAACGGCCGAACGCAAGCGAGCGCGCGGTATTGCCGATGCGCTCGACATTGAAGCCTGCAATCTGCTTTTTGAAGCCGCCTTCCTTGAGCATGACGTTTTCAGGCCCGACATATACATCGTCGAGGTACGTCTGCACCCATTCTTCGCCATTTAGAAATTTCGAAGGCGCGCCCTGCTTGAATCCGGGCGCATCGCGCGGAATCAACACCGAACCAATGCCGCCCACACCCGGCCCGAAGCGCACATAGGTAAGCATCACCTCGGCGTATGACGCGTGAGTCTGAAATACTTTCACGCCGTTGATTCGATAGCCCGCGCCATCGGGTTTGGCGCTCGTCGTGAGATCCGTGACAGCGCTCCCCGCCTCGGGCTCCGTCATGCCCACTGTGATCACCGATTCGCCGGCGAGGATCTTTTTAAGATAGCGCTCCTTCTGGTCGCGCGTGCCGTATTCGGCAAGCACACGCACCGGACCGAAGTTGCCGGCCTGAATCACGTCCGCGCTGCGCGGACATACTTGAGCGACGGTTTCAATCGCAAGAATGGCATCCATCAACGTGCCGCCCTGCCCGCCGTCTTCTTCTTTCATCGCAATGCCCATGAGGCCCTGCTCGGCGATGAGCTTCGAAACATCCCATGGATGCTCTTCCTGATGAGCACGGGCAAGCGCGCCCGCGGCGAGATGCTTCTCGGCAAAACCGCGCACCGAATCGCAAAACATGATCTGGTCGGAAGTTAGTGCGAAGTCCATATGCGCCTCTCGTTGAAATAATGCAGCACTAATCCGCGCGCATGCCGGTCGCTTTTACAACTTGCGCAAAGCGCGCCATCTGCGCCTTGATGTAGGCGGCGAACTCTGCCGGCGTGTCGGCCACGAGCTCAGCGCCCTGACTTGCTGCATGCTCCTTGATCACCGGATCATTCACCATCTTGGCGATCTCTTTGTTGAGCCGTGTCACTATGGCCGGCGGCGTGTGCGCCGGCGCGAGAATGCCATTCCACGCGCCGACATCGAAGCCGGGCAACCCCGACTCGGCGACGGTCGGTACATCGGGCAACGCCTTCGACCGTTGCGGACTGCCGATAGCGAGCACGCGCAGGCGTCCGGCCGCTATATGCGGCAGCGCTGACGGCATCGTCACAAAACTCATTTGCACTTCATTGGCGATCAGCGCCGTTAACTGCGCCGCCGTTCCCTTATACGGAACTTGAACGATGTTGACGCCGGCCATCATCTTCAATAACTCCGCACCGAAATGCGCAGATGCACCGGTCGTGCCGGATGCGTAATTGAGTTTGCCCGGCTGCGCCTTGGCAACCGCGATGAGTTCCTTTACGTTCTTGACGGGCAGCGATGGATTCACGAGCAGCAGGCTGTGTGTCAGCGCAACGAGGCTCACCGGTGCGAAATCCTTGACCGGATCGTACGGCAGCTTGGAATGAAGACTCGGCAGCACCGAATGACTCGTGTTCGACATCAGAATCGTATACCCGTCGGGCGGCGCTTTCGCGAGCGTCTCGGTTGCGATGATGCCGCCGCCGCCGGGCTTGTTATCGAGCACGACAGTCTGACCCAGGCTGTCGGTAAGCGCTTTGCCGACGCCGCGCGACAGTATGTCAGTGCTGCCGCCCGGCGCAGAAATCACGATCATGCGAATCGGTTTATTCGGATAGGGTTGCGCGAATGCTGTGGAAATGCAGGCTACGCTCGCGAACGCAAGATATCTAACAGCTGACACGGGTGACTTCTTACGCTTGCAGCAGCGGGCGCAGTTTACGTGCGTCGCCCAGCTTCTCGATGTTCCAGACGCTGTCGCAGAGCTTGCGTGCTCGTGCTTTACCGAGCACCGTCGCCAAAAGATCATAGCTCTTGGCATCGACTTCGGCGCGGGCCATGGAATTGTCGCTCGTGCCCCGCACGGCTTTGGTGTGGTGACGCAGCTCGCCGCCATTGCGCAGCTTGATTTCAACGATTCCCTGCCGGCTTGGCATCACGCGCGACAGTTCGTCGTCGCCGCGCAGCTCGATCCGGCTGCGCAGATCGAGCACCTTGCGATTCTGCATGCGCTTTTCATCGTGAGACGATTTGAACGAGACAAAGCTGTCGAGCAGCATGACAGCGCACATGTGCTGCATGCAGATATCCGGCATATGGCGATTGTTAACCGTGTTCGCGCCCTGATGCGAAACCCGCACCACCATGCTCTCGACGTCCTCCGCTTTGAGCTTGTGCTCGTTGATGAGATCGAGCAGCGAATCGAGCGGCGCCTGTATCGGTGAGCCGACGGACCAGCGCTTGATGTTGGTGTTCATTATTTCGAACGTCGTGCCTAACTCGCGCACGAGCTCTTCCGCTTTGGGCGCGCGCCCATAGGCGACGAAGAAATTACGCTCGCCGGCAAACACGTCTTCAACGGCGCTGAATCCATGCGCGACCATGGCTGCCGCGGCTGTACCATTACGCGCCGGCATGCCGCCGAAATCGAACGCCTTCTCGATGTGCTCCTCGTCGCGCATCCAGCATGAGACACCGGACGCCTGCTGCGCGGTGTATGAAAGCAGATGCCTCGCCTGTCGCTGGTCGAAATTACAGAGTGCGCCGGTTGCTGCGGCGGCGCCGAACATCGGGCCGAAGCTATGCGTTGAATGCCCATCTTCACGAAACTCGTACGCATTGAGCGACAGGTTGACCCGGCAGCCGATGTCATAGCCGAGTGCGACCGCTCTGAGCAGAGCGGTGCCATCACGCCGTTCGCGTTCCGCCATTGCAAGCGCTGCCGGCACGATGGCGCAGCCCGGATGACACAGCGAGCGCGCATGCGAGTCATCGGTCTCATCGGCATGTCCGAGCATGCCGTTGGCCAGAGCCGCATTGATCGCCGTTGTGACGAAGCGGCTGCCGATCACCGTCGATTCTTTCGCTCCGCCGAGGGTCTTGATATACGAGATGGCTTTCTTGCCGGGTAATAACCGCGAGCCCGATACCATCGCCGCGAACGTATCGAGCACGTGATGTTTGGTTTTCTCAACGACCTTTTTCGGCAATGGCTTGCGCAGGGCTCGCGCTATGTACGCGCTCACCTCGTTCATTACCGGAGAAATTTGCGCGGCAGTCTTGGTTTTCATCAGTGGTCTTATCGTGAGGTCAGGCAGCAGGTACGGCTGCGCGCGCAATCGCCCCGGCATCGGGAAGCGCCGCAACCGACCAGCACAGGCGGACGAGCTCGTCGGTTTGCGAGGCGCTGATTATACCGGCACACAAGCTGCGGCACTTTGTTTCGATGTCTGCGTCGCTCATCGGTCGCGCAAGCGTGCCAAGCGCGTGCTCGACGTGATGATCAAGGGTGCGCCCGTCCTTGAGACGAATCGATACGCGGGCTTCTGTCTTTCTCAACTTCGGCTCGGGCGTGACCGTAACGCGTCTGCGCACAGCGACGACGCGCGGGTCGCGCACGCTCGCGTCGCTGAATTGCGGTTCGCCGCCAGCGCCAAACACAATCGCTGCAGCGGCCGCATGGAAAACGCTGAATTTTCCTTCGAGGCCGGTCTGCGGATCAGCGTTGGCGGTAAGCTCCATGACGATCGGGCACACTGACAATTCAACGCTCTGGATCATGTGCGGGTCAAGCTTGTGTTCATTCCGCAGTGTTATGCAACCGTCGATTACGGCGTGCACAACCAACCCGCATGCGAACGGCTTATACATGTTGGACATGAGCTCAAAGCGCTCACCGAGCTTCTCGGTAATGATTGTTGGATCGAACTTCGTCGAAAGCACGTGCGCCCAGCCGCGAGGCGCTTCTATGGCGCGCGTTGAACTGGTGAAGTTTTGCGCGGCCAACAGCGCCGCTGCCAGACCGTCGTGCGCGGCATGTCCCGGGTGCAGGCTCTTGCACATGGATCCGAACATTTCGCGCAGCCCAGCGGATTGCGTCGCCGCAATGCCAAGCGCCCAGGTCATCTGCTGCTCATCCAGCTTCAAGAGTTTGCCCGCCGCCGCGGCGGCCCCGAAAACACCGGCGGTACCCGTGATATGCCAGCCGCGGACGTAATGTTCTGGAAATACCGACAGCGCGACGCGGCACTCTGCCTCAACCCCGAGCACGAACGCATGTACGACGTCCTCCCCGCTTAGCTGCCGCCATTCTGCGAGCGCCAGAAGCGCGGGCATGACCGGCGCGCTCGGATGCACTGCTTTCGCATGCGTGTCGTCATAATCCAGCACATGCGAACTGATGCCGTTGATGAGCGCAGCATGCAGAATATCGGTACGTGCGCGTCTGCCGAGGATGCCGGCTTGCGGTGCCCCTGAGAAATCGTGCAACGCGGCGAGCGTGCACTCAACTGTTTCGTGCTGCGCGCTGCCGACCGCACAGCCGGCCCAGTTGACGAGCGCGCGTGCCGCTTCATGGCGAACGCTGGCAGGTATATCGGCGTACTTCGACTCGACGACAAATCGCGCCAGCGCTGCGGTCACCGGGAGCATGTTATTCGGGCTTAACGCCCGTGTCCTGAATCACTTTCGCCCACTTCGCAAGCTCGCTGTGGAGATACGCGCGAAATTCCGCAGGCGTGTTACTCACCGGATCCGCGCCTTGTGAAAGCAGGAGGTTCCGTATCTGCGGAGTCTGGCCTATTTTTCTCAATTCATCGCTCAGACGCGTCACGATCTCGCCCGGTGTTCCCCGCGGCGCCAGCATGCCGAACCACGTAATCGCTTCAAAGCCGGGCATCCCCGATTCCGCCACCGTTGGGATTTGGGGCGCCGCGGCACTGCGTTTAACGCTGCCAATCGCCAGTGCACGCAGCCGGCCGCCTTGCACGTGCGGGAGGACGGACAAAGTATTGGCGAACATGAGTTGGACCTGCCCGCCCAGTAAATCGGTGACTGCGGGTGGTGTGCCTTTGTACGGCACGTGCACGATGTTGATCTTCGCCTGCGACTTGAACACTTCAGTTGCCAGATGCGGCGTGCCGCCGTTGCCGGTCGACGCATAAAACAGTGAGCCCGGCTTTGCTTTGGCGAGCGCGATGAGTTCCTTCACGTTGTGTACAGGCAATGACGGATGCACCACCAGAACGAACGGCGCAGACGCAACTATGCCGATCGGCTCGAAGTCCTTCTCGATGTCGTAAGTGATTTTCGGATACAGGGTGCGGCTGATAACGATCGACGCCGGTGTGAATAAGAGCGTATAGCCGTCGCCGGTCGAGTGTGCGGCAATCTCGGCGCCGATCTGCCCTGCTGCGCCCGCCCGATTGTCGACGATGAACTGCTGTGCGAAAGCTTCCGTGAGTTTGGGCGTAAAAATGCGAGCGGTGATATCCGCCCCTGCGCCCGGCGGGAACGGCACGATGACCTTCACCGGCTTGGTCGGATACGACTGTGCGCCCGCTACACCGATACATATCGCCAATAGGATTAGAGCGAGAGCAACGCGGCGGAAATTGCTCATCGGCTATGTCTCCTGGGAACGGGCAGCGTAGAAGGGCGAGCGGCGCTGGGTGCGCCGGCTTGACGTCGTCTGGCGAAGTCACGCCATACGCGCCCTGATTTTAGCAGCGCGAGGCACCGTTCACAATTGCACGCACACGGGTAATCAGTCAGCCAATGGCGCGCGGCGCGTACGAGCGCTTACATCAACTCTCGCGCAAGAGTTGCACCGACTCGGCCGTAAGGCGCGCGACAAAATCCGCCTTGTTGCTGCGCTCGTCGTTACGGCCTTTCTGAATGAATATGAGGTTGTGATAAAAATGCACGCCGACGACCGTCTGGTCGAATACGGTCGGCTGGTACCCCTGGCGGGGGACCTCCTGATAGTTGAGACCATCGGCGAGGTCTTTGAAAAAGTTCATGAGTGTCGATGGATTTCTCAGGTCTTCACTGTCGCCGCCTGCGAACTTCCAATATGAAGTCTGTGTGTCTTCGATGACATAAATGCCGTTCTCGCTCAATAGCGGGAACAGCACCTTGAACGAAAAGATCACATGCTCACTGAAGTGGCTGCCGTCGTCGATGACGATATCGACGGAGCCCATCTTGCGGTACGTATCGAGCAGACTATCGCGGTCGAACTGGCTGCCTTTGTAAATCCTGATGCGGTCTTCCTCGAGCGCACTTTTATTGTAGAGGTCGAGGCCATGAATGGTGCTATTCGGGAAATAGGCTTTCCACATCCGCAATGAAGTGCCGCCGACATGCGGGTCTTTATAACCACCGACCCCGATCTCGAAATGTTGAGTTTTTGTTTGCGCAGATGCGCGAAGTGTTTTTGATAATGCGACGTATAGAAGTGGTCGTCGCGCTTGTCACTGCCGTAGCGAATCGCCAGCTGATCCAGATCATCGGAGTGCAGCAATCCTTGCAAGCGCTGGCGAAACGCCCTGGACACATGGCGCCCGGCGCGGCGCAACAGTCCAATTAGCATTTCATCGGGCGGCCGCGTTCAGCGTGCAGCAAATCTGCGCCCGGGCATGAGATCGTCTCCGAGATACGCTAAAATGCCCGATTCTGAAAATGTGAGGATTCGCAGTGAGTAAAGCACTGGTAGGTATCGTCATGGGCAGCCAGAGCGACTGGGACATGATGCAGCATGCGGCGCGTCAACTCAAGGATTTCGGCATTGCTTACGAGGCGCGCGCCTTATCGGCGCACCGCACGCCTGATCTGCTGATGGAATGGATCGCATCGATGGAGCAGCGCGGCGCGCAATGCTTCATCGCGGGCGCCGGCGGCGCGGCGCATCTTGCAGGTGTCGTTGCCGCAAAGACCGCGCGTCCGGTGCTGGGCGTGCCGATGCCGTCAAAACATTTGCAGGGCCTCGATTCTCTGCTGTCGATCGTGCAGATGCCGAAAGGCATCCCGGTGGCGACTTTTGCGATCGGCGAAGCCGGCGCCGCGAATGCGGCGCTGTTTTCAGTCGCGATGCTCGCGATGAATGATGCGGCACTTGCGGACAAGCTGACAGCGTTTCGCAGGAAACAGGGCGATGCTGTCAAGGCGGTCAAACTGCCCGAGTTGTAGTGTTATTGCAGCACAGTCGATCCTTTCTCCTAGTTGTTCAATCCCAAGCGAAGTGAGCGATGAGTACGCCGACTCTTTTTGAATCCACGATTAAATCTTTGCCGTTCCTGCATCGCGGCAAGGTGCGCGACATCTATGCGGTTGGCGAAGACAAGCTGCTGGTGATACAAAGCGATCGCCTGTCGGCGTTCGACGTCATTCTTCCCGACCCCATTCCCGGCAAGGGCCACGTGCTGACAGCAATGTCGAATTTCTGGTTTGCGAAACTCGGCCATGTCATCCCGAATCATCTCACGCATATCGCGCCGGAATCGGTCGTCGACGCTGGCGAGCGCGATCAGGTGATCGGGCGCGCGATGGTCGTGCGTAAGTTCAAGCCGCTGATGATCGAAGCCGTTGTGCGCGGCTATATCATCGGTTCGGGCTGGAAGGATTACCAAAAGAGCGGGACGGTTTGCGGCATCAAGCTGCCGCCGGGACTCAAAGAAGCGGAACAGTTACCGGAAGTCATATTCACACCGGCAACGAAAGCGCCGGCAGGCCAGCACGACGAGAATATTTCGTATGCGGAAGCGGAAAAAATTGTTGGTCCAGAGCATGCTGCGCGCGCGCGGGCGGTATCGATACAGCTCTACAGTGAGGCGGCGGCGTATGCGAAGCGCAAAGGCATCATTATTGCCGATACGAAATTCGAATTCGGCACGGATGAAGCCGGTAAACTTTTCCTCATTGATGAGATCCTGACGCCGGACTCATCGCGCTTCTGGCCTGCATCGGAGTACCGCACCGGCATCAGCCCGCCGTCTTTCGACAAGCAGATTGTGCGCAACTGGCTCGAAACCCAGCCGTGGAACAAAAAACATCCCGCGCCTCGCTTGCCGCCCGACATACTCGCCAAGACGACGCAGACCTATCACGAAGTGCTGCGCTTGTTGACCGCTGACAACTGAATCCGCCGCCGTCGGTTCAAACGAGTATTTCGGCGGCGCGCTGCTGGCGCTTTATATTCAGTGCACGCGGGTGCTGCACATCGCGTCAGGCCATGCGCTCATCATAACTTTTCATCGCCGTCTTGCTCGAGGCGTTCACACCCATGGCCGCCCCGATGATTGCTGACCCGACAATTGAGGAAGCGGTTGCCGTTCTCACACGGGGCGGTCTGGTCGCATTTCCGACCGAGACGGTTTATGGTCTGGGCGCAGATGCGCGCAATCCGGATGCAATCCGAAAATTGTACGCGGCGAAAGGCCGACCGGTCGATCATCCGGTGATCGTGCATGTAGCGGACATGCACGAGCTTGCCAATTGGACGCGCGATATGACGGCGACTGCCCATTTGCTTGCACAAGAATTCTGGCCCGGGCCGCTGACGATGATACTCAAGCGCGCGCCGGGAGTAAGTGATGCGCTCACCGGTGGCCAGGATACGGTCGGCTTGCGCATACCGGCTCATCCGATTGCGCACGCGCTCCTGACGAAATTCGGAGGCGGCATAGCAGGGCCGTCGGCGAACCGGTTCGGTTGCGTAAGCGCAACGTTGGCGGAGCATGTGCGCGCGGAGTTCGGCGCAGCGATTGATTACGTGCTCGACGGCGGACCAAGTGAAGTCGGCATCGAGTCGACAGTCGTTGATGTCACCGGAGATTCGCCGGTGATGCTGCGCCCCGGGCATATCAGCGTATATGACATCGAGCGCGCCACGCGTAAGTCGCTGCAGGCGCCTGACGCGCATTCGCCGCGCGTGTCCGGCGGTCTCGCTGCGCACTATGCGCCGGCGACGCCGTTGCTTCTGATGGAAGGCGACCTGCTGCTCGAGCTTGCGACGACGCTGACGCAACAGGGCAAACGCGTCGCGGTACTGGCACTCGACGCCCGTCAACCGCTGCTCGAACATCTCACGTGGAAAACAGCGGCAGCGCATGCATCCGGCTATGCGCACGATCTCTATGCAAACTTACGCGTGCTCGACCGCGCGGGCTGCGATGTCATCCTGGTGCAAAGGCCGCCCCACGAGCCGGCATGGGCAGCGATCAACGACCGGCTCACACGTGCCGCCGCCGGTGCGCGGCCCGCCGAACCGATGTAACCAGAGATCACGTCTATTGCCGGCGGAGCTTCGCGAAGCGTCTTCTACCAGCTTGCGTTGTTCGAGTCGAAAAAAAACGCCGACACCCGTTGCCGGATATCGGCGTCGTGCTTGAAGCGCGTCGCTAAAGGTCGACGCGTACCTTGTGATCTTTCGTTTCCTTCAGCAACAGCGTGCCGAGCACTAGCGTCATGGCCGCGACGAGGATCGGGTACCACAAGCCATAGTAAATATCACCCGACGCGGCAACCATTGCTGTCGCGAGCAGCGGCAGCATGCCGCCGAACCACCCGTTGCCAATGTGATATGGCAATGACATGGACGTATATCGTATTCGCGCAGGGAACAGTTCGACCAAAAAGGCGGCGATCGGACCGTACACCATGGTCACGTAAATGACCATGATTACCAGGATTAACTCCGTCATCACCCAGTTGACCTTGCTTTTATCCGCCGAGGCAGGAAAGCCCGCGGCCTTCAACGTCTCAGCCGTCTTCGTCTGATCCCATCCTTTCAGCTCGACGTCGCCGATCTTCGTGACGACATTGTCGGTGCTGCCCGCGGGCAGCGGCATCGACTTAAACGAGATGCCCTGCTTGGTCAGGAAGTCCTTCGCCTTGTCGCAATCAGTGAATTTCGACCACGGTCCGACGAAGATATGAAAGTTGCAATCGTTGGCTGATACGCTGATCGGCGTTTTCGCGGTTGCCGCTTCCAGCGCCGGGTTCACGTAATGCGTGAGCGCCTTGAACAGCGGGAAGTAAGTGACGATCGCGAGCAGGCAGCCTGCCATGATGATGCCTTTGCGACCGATCTTGTCGGATAGCCATCCGAAGAAGATGAAGAACGGCGTGCCAATGATGAGAGAAGCGCCGATCAGGATGTAAGTAGACTGAAAGTCGAGCTTGAGCGTGATGAGCAGAAAGAATAAAGCGTAGAACTGCCCTGTGTACCAGACGACACCCTGGCCCGCGGTCGCGCCCAAGAGGGCGAGGAGCACAATCTTGCCGTTGTTCCAGTTAGCGAAACTCTCGGTCAGAGGTGCCTTCGAGGTTTTGCCTTCGCTCTTGATCTTGAGGAAGACGGGAGACTCCTCAAGTTTCAAGCGGATGTAGACCGAGAACAGGAGAAGAACCAGCGAAACCAGGAAGGGCAGGCGCCAGCCCCAGTCAGCGAAATCTTTGGCGTCCATGTTGGTGCGGCAGAGCAGGATGATGACCAACGCAAGGAAGAAACCCAGCGTTGCCGTGGTCTGGATCCAGCTCGTGTCATAGCCGCGGCGGTGTTCGGCAGCATGCTCAGCCACGTAAGTAGCTGCGCCGCCATACTCGCCACCGAGCGCCAGGCCCTGTACCAGGCGCAGGGTTACCAGCAGTATCGGCGCAAGCCAGCCGATCTTGTCGTATGTCGGCAGCAGACCGACTGCGAACGTAGCGCCGCCCATACAGATAATCGTTATCAGGAACGTGTATTTGCGGCCGACGATGTCGCCGATGCGTCCGAACACGAGCGCGCCGAACGGCCTGACAAGAAATCCTGCAGCGTACGTCGCAAAGGCGGACAACAAAGCCGCCGTGTCGTTGCCTTTAGGAAAGAACAACGCAGCGAAGAACGGCGCCAGCGTCGCGTACAGGTAAAAATCGTACCACTCGAACACCGTACCTAACGAGGAAGCGAAGATGACTCGTTTTTCTTCGCGCTTGAAATCGCTGCCCCCGTGAACTGCGGTAGACGTAGATACAGCCATTGTGCTTCCTCCTAAGGTGTCGAATGCGGCGCTGCCGTAATCGAGTGCCCGGTTATATTTTGTTGTCGTGATAAATTCACGACGTCCCGATGCGCGACCCACGATAGCGGTCAACGCGTCGTTACAGCTATTAGGGAAAACCCTTACAGCTTACGCGGAAACGGCGAACGACACCGGATTTTCAATGGCTGCCGTCATGCAGCCGCAATTCGAGACCGAGCTGCACCAGTTCCGCTACCGATGCTACGTTCATTTTGTGCATCACTTTCGATCGATGAGCTTCGACGGTTTTGACGCTGATGCGTAAGTCATGGGCCGTCGCTTTATTCATCTTGCCGGCGATCACATATCGCATGATCTCGCGCTCCCGGGGGGTCAGCAGTGCAAGCCGGGCGGCGGCTGAATGCGCCCGGCTGCGCTCTCTTCGGCGCCGGGCATCGAACCGCAGCGCGGCATCGACCGCTGCGATCAACGCGTGCGGATCATAAGGTTTTGCGATGAAATCGAAGGCGCCGCTCTTGATAACGCGCACGACGGTCGATACGGTGCTGACTGCACTAAGAAAGATGACCGGCATGCCTGCGCCGCGCCGTTGCAATTCGTCCATCAGCTGCAGATCGCCCGCGCCGGGCAACTGCGACTCGAGCAGGAGGCATCCCGGGTGATCCGCGCTGGTCCGCGCGAGGAACGTCTCCGCGCAGTCATAGGCTGCTACACCGCGTCCAGCCTCCTGAAGCAGCTTGCCTAACGCTGAGCGCGATCCCTCGTTTGGATCAATGATAAATACGGTCGGCGCAGCCGCCAGGCTCATACAAACTCCTCGTCATCCGGCACCATTATCAGCGCCGGACGCCTACCGAAGTCTTTGATCGAGAAACTGCCCGATGCGCTTAGCGAGCTCGTTCTCGTGTCCCGCAAAATAGTGATCGGCACCCGGCACTTCGATTTGCGCGGAGCCCTTGAGCGCACGTAATGTCGCCGCACGCTTGTACGCGTTCTGACGGACGACCGGAAAATCCTGCTGGCCATAAATGTCGAGCACCGGCATTTTCAGATTAGAAATATTCGCAAACTCGCCGCTGCTGATGCCGATGCTCACCCACGCGTCTACATCGCGACCGCCATTCGTAGCAAGAAAATAGTTGCTTATGCGCGCGCCCATACTATGCGACACCAGCCCGATTTTGTGCGCGCTTTTCGAATGTAGAAACGCGATTGCGGCGGTGAGTCGCTCGGCGGAGTCTGTGAATAGCGCAGTGTAATCTTCAGCCGCAGCATCGGCGGCGAGCACAGGCATCTGCACCGAAAGCGTCGTGTAGCCCTCATCAGGCAGCGCGCTTCGCAAAGCGCCTATCAGCGCCCAATCCGGGTGTACCCCGAGGCCGTGCACGATAATGACCGCCGCCCGCGGCTTTGCGGCCTGGGTGTATAGCGCCAGGAATTTGTGGCCCGATGGCTGCGCAAGGTACACCGCATCGCCAACGACCAGGGTCGGCGTGATCTCGTCGTTCCAACGTTTCTCGCGTGCGTAATCGGCTGCGGCAAAAACATTAACCGCGATGAGCATCGCCGCCACGAAAACGTATGCGCGCGCCATTAGCGGCCTTTGAAGTGCGGTTTTGTTTTTGCGAGGAAGGCAGCTACGCCGATGCGGTAATCTTCAGTGTCGAAGCACGCATAGCTCGTGCTCCATTCAGTCGGCGTAATTTCTGCTGTCACGCTCAGCCGCTCGATATACTGCTTATGCCAGCGTGCAACGAGCGGCGCGCCTGCCGCAATGCGTTCGGCAGTCGCATACGATTCATGCTCTACTGCATCGTCGGGCACGACACGATTGACCAGCCGCTTGCTATATGCTTCGCGGGCATCGAATACGCGGCCCTCGAGGAGGATTTCGCGCGCGATGGCCGGCCCCGCCAATGCCAGCAGACCCTGCAGTTCGCCATAGCCCATCGTCAAGCCGAGATTTTTAATCGGCACACCGAACCGGCTGCCCTCCCCGCAGATGCGCAGGTTGCACATCGCGGCGATTTCAAGTCCGCCGCCGACGCATGCACCTTTGATCATCGCGATCACGGGATGCTTGCAGTGATTGACCGCCTGCATCGTCGCGTGAATCAGCTCGCCATATTCATGCGCCTGCCGCGCGTTCGCGCGCTCGGACGCAAATTCACTGATGTCGGCGCCTGCCGCAAACGCTTTGTCACCGGCGCCACGTAGAACGACGCAGCGCAATTGCTCATCCGCCGACAGTTCGCGCATCGTTGTCCCGAGGCGGTCCCACATGGGCTTGTTGAGGGCGTTAAGGCGCGCCGGATTATTCAGCACGACCGTCGCGATAGGACCGTCGCGTGTAACGAGCACCGGCGAGGTCATGGCGTCATGACCGTTTAGTCGAGCTTGATGTTGCCCGCTTTGATGATGCGGGCATACTTTTCCGTTTCACTACGGATGAACGCTGCGAATTCTGCCGGTGAATTGCCGCCAATATCGGCGCCCACGCTTGCCATCTTTTCCTTGACGTCGGGCTGGTGCACTACCTTGATGAGTTCGGCCTGCAGGCGCGCAACAATGTCCTTGTTCACTGCGCCCGGCGCGACGACGCCCCACCACGTGCTCATGTCGAAGCCTTTCACGCCGGCTTCCTCGACCGTCGGCATATCGGGCAACAGCGAAAAGCGCTTCGACGATGTCACTGCGAGCGCTCGTAACCTGCCCTGCCGCACGTAGTTAATGACCGGCGGTATGGAGTCGAAATCGAGATGCACCTGGCCGGAGATCAAGTCGACGATGGATTGCCCGCTGCCTTTATACGGAATGTGCAGCATGTCGACTTTAGCCTGCAGCTTGAAGAGTTCGCCCGCGAGATGCTGCACGGTGCCCGAGCCGGGAGACGCGTACTGAAGCTGTCCGGGCCGCGCTTTCGCGAAGGCGATCAGTTCTTTTACACTGCGCACCGGCACCGAGGGATGCACCACGAGCAGGTTCGGAGCGATGGCCGACAATGAGATCGGCGCGAAATCTTTTTGGGCGTCGTACGGAAGTTTGATCAGCGATGGCAGAATCGTCATCGCCGCAATATGCGCCATCATGATGGTGTAACCGTCGGGCGCCGCTTTCGAGACGATCTCGGCAGCGAGTTGGCCGCTGGCGCCGCCGCGATTGTCGACCACGACCTGCTGACCGATGGCCTCGCTCAATTTATGCGCGACGATGCGGCCGACGATGTCGGTGCCGCCGCCGGGCGGAAAGCCGATGACCATCCGTATCGTTTTCGCCGGATACGCCTGTCCGTAAGCTGCTGTTACCGATACGCACGCGGCAGTCAGCGCGAGCGTGAAGCGAAAAGCTTTGTGCATGACAACCTCTCCGGGAGTTTCGGCGATTATAGGCCGGGACCGGCTGCACGCTTGTGACGTCTGCACGGCACGTCGACTTTGTATTAAGACGCAGCAGCGTGTCGCCCGATTACCGTTTCCCGAAAATATTTTGCAGACCGCCGAGTGCGCGTGAGATCAAAGGCCAGAACAGGAGCACGAGTGCAAGCGTCGTGATCGAGCCGACCAGTCCGTTCGACCAGAACACACCCATGTCTCCGCCCGCGCCGATCATCGACAAGCGAAAGGCATCCTCCGCGCGGTTGCCGAGCACGAGCGCGAGTGTGAACGGGGCGAGCGGGATGCCAATCTTTTTGAATACGTAGCCGACCACGCCGAATGCGAGCATCAGCCAGATGTCGAACATCGCATTCTGGATCGCGTAAGCGCCGACTGCGCATGACACGACGATCATCGGTGCAATGGCGGCGAATGGCACACGCAGGACCGCAGCAAACAGCGGCACGGTCGACAAGACGATCACAAGTCCGACGACGTTGCCGAGATACATCGACGCAATCAATCCCCACACGAAGTCCTTATGCTCGACGAACAGCAAGGGACCCGGATTGAGTCCCCAAACCATCAGACCGCCAAGCAATATCGCGGCAGTTCCGGACCCTGGAATGCCGAGCGCGAGCATCGGCAGAAGTGCGGAGGTGCCCGATGCATGAGCGGCCGTTTCGGGTGCGAATACACCTTCTATGCGCCCCTTGCCGAAGCTCTCTTTGTCATTCGAAAAGCGTTTCGCGAGGTTATAGCCCATGAACGATGCAGCAATCGCGCCGCCCGGGGTAATACCCAGCCAACAGCCGATTGCTGATGAGCGCAGCAGCGTTACCCAGTAACGCGGCAGCTCCTTCCACACGCGCAACACGACGCGCAGGCTGATCTTCGCCGGATGACCACGCAGCGCCAGACGCTCTTCCATCGTAAGCAGTATCTCGCTGATGCCGAACAGGCCGATCACCGCGACGAGGAAATTAATGCCGCGAAAAAGCTCGCTCCACCCGAACGTCATGCGCAATTGTCCGGACACGGTATCCATGCCGATGCCGGCAAGCAGCAGTCCGAGCGTCATCGAGATAATCGTCTTGTGCTTATCTTCGCGCCCCAGCCCCACGAACGAGCAGAACGTAAGCAGGTAGACCGCGAAGAACTCTGGCGGTCCGAAGCGCAATGCAAACGACGCGATACCGGGCGCGAGAAAGGTGATGAGCAGAACTGCAATCAGCGATCCGATGAACGACGATGTAAAGGCTGCGGTGAGTGCTTCCGCGGCGCGCCCCTGCTGTGCCATGGGATAGCCGTCGAACGTAGTCGCCACCGACCACGCTTCACCGGGAATATTGAAAAGGATCGAAGTGATCGCGCCCCCGAAGAGCGCGCCCCAGTAGATGCACGACAGCATGACGATTGCCGACGTCGGATCCATCGTAAACGTGAGCGGCAGCAGTATTGCCACGCCGTTCGGGCCGCCGAGGCCGGGCAGCACACCTACAAAGATGCCGAGCACGAGGCCCACCAGCATCAGCGCCAACGTCTTGAATGTCAGCAAAACGTGAAAGCCGTGCAGCAGCAGTTCGAAGGCTTCCATTGATGACCGGCTAGTGACCGAACAGGGCTTCGAGCGGCCCCTTCGGCATGATGACATCGAACGCGATGTCGAACGTGACGAACATTGCGACCGCGAATACGAAGCTGGTTACCAGTGATTTCCACCACGCAATGTGACCGACGAAACGCATGAACCCCGCGACGAGCAAAAAACTTGCGACGTAAAGACCGAGCCATTGCGTGCACACGCAAAACACCAGGGTGGGTATGAAAACTTGAGTCACCCTGCGCAATTGATCTCGCGTCACAAAGACCTGATCTTCGGACTTGCGATCCCAAAACGCTTTCACGAGGCCGAATACGCTGGCTGCGCCCAATACAACGGAAAGATAGAACGGAAAATAGCCGGCCTTCGGACCATCGGGCGCCCATCCCATCCCCGTGCGCCAGTTATCGAAAGCCATCAGCCCTGCGAAAGCGAGCAGCAATAGTGAAACGACTATATCGACGCTGCGGGTGCGTGCTACCGCGGGAGAATCGCTCGCCGGAGCGCTCGGATCATCGACGACGATTTCGCTTTCGGAATCCGCCATGGGTTTGATTGCTGCTTGAAGGGGTACTGCGGCGTGCCTTGCCGGGCAAGTTGCGCACACGCCTGAACTAGACCATCACTGGGCGACGAATCCCGCTTCCGTCATCAGGCTCTTATTGAGCGCCTCGTCGCTTTCAAGAAACTTGAGCATGTCAGGGCCGGTCAGAAAAATCGGCTTCAATGCCTGCTTTTCCATGTAGTCCTTGTATTCCGCGGTCTGCGACACTTTCCTGAACAGGTCGACATAGAATGCAGTTTGCTCGCGCGTGACCTTACCCGGCAGGAACATAGCGCGCAGCATCAGATACTGGACGTCGAGCCCTTCATCCTTGCAAGTCGGGATGTCGTTCCACGACTGCGTGTCGGTCACCTTCGTTTTGTATGCGATGCGTTCCTTATCGAACACGCAGAGCGCGCGCACCTGGCCCGCGCGCCACACTTCAAGGTTCTCCGATGGATTGTTGACGTTGGCCGCAGTGTGATTGCCGACGAGCTGCGTGGCGGCCTCGCCGCCCGACTTATACGGCAGGTACGCAAACTTGGCACCCGTCTTCTTTTCCATGAACACAGTCAGCACGTGATCCTCCCGCTTCGAGCCCGTGCCGCCCATCTTGAACGGCGGATTCGCGGCCTTGGCGGCGGCGATGAATTCCTTTACGTTCTTATACGGCAGCGTCGTGTTATCCCATAACACGAATTGATCCAGTGCGATGACTGACACCGGCGTGAGTTCGCGCCAATCGAAAGGAATCTTTGCCGAAAGCGGCAGCATGTAGATCAGGGAATAGGCGATGAGCACTTTATGCGGGTCGCCGGTGCTCGACTTCATATGCATCAACGCCTCGGCGCCCGACGCGCCGCCCTTGAGCGTGACGACCATCGGCTGCTTCATGAGATTGTTTTTTTGAATGGCTGACTGCATCATGCGCGCCATTTGATCGGACGCGCCGCCGGCGCCCGCAGCAACAATGATCTCAACGGGTTTGGTGGGCTGCCAGTCGGCGGCTTGCGTGACTTGAGGCAAGGCGCAGATCGCTGCTGCGGCGGCAGTCATCGCGATGCGAGTGGTGGCAAGTGTGTAATGGCATAAAAACCTCATGGCGGTTCCTCCAGTTAGATTTGTTTGATGCGCCGCTGTTGGATGCAGCATGCGAAGTGTTCGCATGTCCGACTCATCTGCACGTTAGGGTAGCGCAAATTCACCGCTTTCATTGCGGCGGAATGCCGGCAGTGCGTACAACTTTAACCCACTTGTCAGTTTCCGATTTAAGGTAAGCGCTAAATTCCGCTGGCGTATCGCCTAGCGGATCAATGCCGAGACCCTCGTACTTTTGTTTTATCTGATTAGTTGCGAGCACCCGGCGCGCCGTTTCGTTGAGGTGCAGTATCACCTTGCGCGGCGTTGCGGCCGGCGCAAGTAATCCATACCACGTGCTGTATTCAAAGCCGGGAACACCCGCTTCGACCATCGTCGGGACGTCGGGTGCGGCCTCCGATCGCCTCGCGCTTGTTACCGCAAGCGCGCGCAGCCGTCCGCTCTTCGCAAATGGCGCCGCCGATGCAAAAGTCGACAACATCATTTGCACCTGCCCGCCGAGGAGGTCATTCAACGCCGGTCCGGTCCCTTTGTACGGAACGTGGAGCAGGTCTATCTTCAGCTCCATCTTCAGCAATTCTGCGGCCAGGTGAGTACCGCTGCCGGTGCCGGCGGATGAATATGCAATCTTCCCTGGCTGCGCGCGCGCGACGCTCACGAATTCCTTCACCGATTTCGCCGGCACGCTCGGATGAATGACCAGGATGTTCGGCTGCACTGCGATCAGACTGACCGGCGCGAGATCCTTGACGGCGTCGAACGGCAGATTACGATACAGCGCAGCGTTGAAAGCCAGACTGATATTTCCGAGCAGCAGCGTGTAGCCATCAGGCGGCGCCTGCGCAGCCAGGCCGCTGCCGAGCGTGCTGCCCGCCCCGCCGCGATTATCGAGAACCATCGACTGACCCAGCGCGTCGCTCATATCAGCGGCAAAGATGCGGGCGATGATATCGGTGCCGCCGCCAGGCGCAAACGGCACGATCAGCCTGATCGGCTTCGAAGGATAGTCCTGCGCGATGGCGTTGGCCGCGAGTGCTGCGAGCAGCCATAGTCCCGCGACAATGTGCAGCGATTTCATTCTCTCCTCGCTTCGTCGCCCGCATCATATGCAAGTCGATCGATGTAGCGTGCTTGCTGCCCGCGACTGGCTTATACGGTCACGCCCGCTCTTTTTGCGGCGGCGACCAGATAGTCGCGGCCCGCCAGCATATCATCCAATGTGCCGAAGGCGTTCGTGTAGTGGCCTGCAAAGCCCTTGGCCTCGATGCGCTTGAACATATTGCCGAAATCCAGATCGCCTTCGCCCGGTTTCAGATGTTGTTCCTTGCCAAGGCGAACGCAGTCGGCGAGACGGACTTCGCCGACCCGCGCGAAATCAATCGCATCAATGAAGCCATCAACGCCATCAGGCACCAGATGCGCATGGTTGGCCGTAAACGACATGCGGAAGTTCGGCGACTTGATGCGGTCGAAGTAATACATCCATTCGTCGACCGTATGCGCCAGATAGTGCACCTCCGCGTCGGCCGGCTCGCTGTTCAGGTTTTCGAGGTAGAGAATCGCGTTTTTCTTTTCCGCATAGTCGACCATGCGCTGCAGACGCGCGCAGCCGGCTTCCATGCGCATCTCGACGTCAGAGCTGAAGTGATATCCCGCGTGCACAACAATCCACTGCGCGCCGAGCTTGCCGTACGCGTCAATATAACTTTTGAGATATGCATCGACAGCATCGGCGACATATGGCGAATATTCCGCGACATTCACTGCCGACAGGGTATGCAGGCCGAGCGTGATCCCGTGTGTTGCCGCAAGCTCACGCACACGTTCGGCACGCTTGTCGTCGAAGGTGGTGACGGCGTTATCCGCGGTGTCCAGCTGGATGTCGATAAAGCGCACATCGTTTTTCGCGGCCCACTCGATGCCGTCTTCAAGCTTCAGGCGACGTCCGAGATCGATGCCGATGCGATCATGCAGTTGCATACGGCCTTTACCTCGAACGGCCGTACTACTCATGACCGCGCAACGCGCTTGGTGCGTTCAACGGCTCCGGGGCGCGTGCAGCCATCGCGACTTTCTACGCGCGCCGCTTGCGGCAGGATCAGGCGACGCTCAACTTCGGCTGTTTTGCGGCCGGCGCTTTACTCGCAATCAGATATTCCATGGCGGCTGCCGTGCCGCCTTTTTTGTGCGGGATCCCCGCGAGCGCGAATCCCATCTCAACGCCGGCCAGCGTTCCGGCAAGCATCAGATCATTGAAGTCGCCGAGATGGCCGATGCGGAACACCTTGCCTGCTACTTTGCCGAGTCCGCTGCCGAGCGACATGTTGAAATTGTCGAGCACGACCTTGCGATAATCGACTTCGTTATGGCCTTCGGGCATCAGCACTGCAGTAAGCGAACTCGAATATTCAGCAGCATTCAGGCACAGGATTTCAAGTCCCCACGCGCGCACCGCGCGGCGCGTCGCTTCGGCGTGACGGTCGTGCCGCCTGAATACATTCTCAAGACCTTCTTCGTGCAGCATCGCCAGCGCTTCACGCAAACCGTAGAGCAAATTGGTTGCCGGCGTATAGGGGAAAAAGCCGCTCTTGTTGGGCGTCAGCATTTCTTCCCAGCTCCAGTACGACTTCGGCATGCGTGACGTTTTGGCAGCGGCCAGCGCCTTGGCGCTGATCGCGTTAAACGACAATCCAGGCGGCAGCATGAGTCCCTTCTGCGAGCCTGCAACGGTGACGTCCACACCCCATTCGTCGTGCCGGTAATCGATTGAGGCGAGCGACGAGATCGTGTCGACCATCAACAAGGCTGGATGGTTGGCGCGATCGATCGCTTTGCGCACTTCGCCAATCCGCGAGGTAACGCCGGTCGAAGTTTCGTTGTGCACGACGCACACCGCTTTGATTTCCTGCTTGCGGTCGGCCTTGAGCCAGGCCTCGACGGCACCCGCATCAACTCCATGCCGCCAGTCGCCATCCATGAATTCGGGTGCGAGGCCGAGTTTGATCGCCATGCTGTTCCACAACGTCGCAAAGTGGCCGGTCTCGGCCATCAGCACGTGGTCACCGGGCGACAGTGTATTCACGAGTGCCGCTTCCCACGCGCCGGTACCTGATGCCGGAAAGATGACGACCGGCGACGTTGTCTTAAAAACCGGCTTGAGTCCGGCGAGTACTTCATGTCCGAGCTTCTGGAAATCCGGACCGCGATGATCGATCGTTGCATTGTCGATCGCACGCAGTACGCGATCCGGCACGTTGGTGGGTCCGGGAATTTGCAGGAAGTGTCGTCCAGCACTGGCAGGCATAGCGGCCTCGTTCGGGGTGGGGCGGTTGGGCGAGATTAGTTAAGTTGCACAGGGGCGTCAACCCGCGAATAATTGTCAGCCCTTTAGCACGCCATTTGCCGGCGATCCTGACTTAGCTTACGTATGACCATTGCTCCGATCAAGTTTCATCCGCCAACTCGCGAATCACCGCTGGCAACGCGGCTCAGGCGCGAGACGCAAAGTGAAGTGCTGTTCGATGCGTACACGCGCGGGCGCTACTCCACCGATGCGTCGATCTACCAGATCGAGCCCGTCGGCGTCGTGATGCCGAAAACGGAGGCTGACGCCCGGCTCACGCTACAAATTGCACGCGAAGAAGGCGTTGCCGTGTTACCGCGCGGCGGCGGCACGTCACAATGCGGTCAGACCGTTGGTGCAGCGCTCATCATCGATAACAGCAAATACCTGAATCAGATCGTGTCGCTCGATGCCGAAGCGCGGAGCGTCTGTGTGCAGCCCGGTGTTGTGCTGGATCAGCTGAACGCATATCTGAAGCCGCATGGACTCTGGTATCCCGTGGATGTGTCCACAAGCGCGCAAGCGACGCTGGGCGGCATGGCGGGCAACAATAGTTGCGGCTCGCGCTCCATCCGTTACGGCAACATGGTGCATAACGTCCAGGCAGTAGAGGCGGTGCTTGCGAATGGTGAGGAGTTCCGGTTCGGCGATACACCCGCAGACCTCACGACGCTCGATGCACCCGGCGCTTATATTGATCTCGTCAAACGCATTCGCGGCATCGCCGCGCGCGAAGCGGAAGAGATCGAGCATCGTTTTCCAAAAGTGCTGCGGCGTGTCGGCGGCTACAACCTCGACTCGGTTACCGGCGGTGGCCACAACATGGCCCATCTGCTAGTCGGATCCGAAGGCACGCTCGCCTATTCCAAGCGCTTGCATCTGAACCTGTCGCCGCTGCCGAAGCACAAGACGCTCGGCATTTGTCATTTCCCGACGTTTTACCGGTCGATGGAAGCGCCGCAGCACATCGTCAAACTCGATCCGGTTGCCGTAGAACTTGTCGATCGCACGATGATCGGCCTTGCGCGCGCGAATCCGGCATTTCGGCCCATCGTTGAACGTTGCGTGACGGGCGATCCGGACGCAATACTGCTCGTGGAATTCGCCGGCGATGACCGCAATGAGCAGATTGCAAAGCTAAAGCAACTCGTCGAGCTGATGAGCGACTTGGGACTGCCCGGCAGTGTTGTTGAAGTCACCGATGCCACCCTGCAGCGTGATTTCTGGGAAGTGCGCAAGGCCGGCCTCAATATCATGATGTCCATGAAAGGCGACGGCAAGCCGGTCTCCTTCATCGAAGATTGCGCGGTGCCGCTCGAGCATCTCGCCGAGTATACGGACCGGCTTACCCGCGTTTTCGCAAAACATGACACCACCGGCACCTGGTATGCGCATGCGTCAGTGGGCTGCCTGCACGTGCGGCCGATACTCAACATGCGCGCAGATGGCGCCCACAAAATGCGCGCGATCGCTGAAGAGGCGGCCGATATGGTGCGCGAATACAAGGGCGCCTATTCCGGAGAGCATGGCGATGGGCTGGTGCGTTCGGAGTGGATAGCGCCGATGTTCGGACCGCGCATCACGCACGCGTTCGAGGAGATCAAGGATCTCTTCGATCCGAACGGTCTCATGAATCCCGGCAAAATTGTGCGGCCGTCGAAGATGGACGATCGCTCGCTGTTCCGTTTTAAGCCAGGCTATGCGACTGCGAAGATCGAGACGGCCCTCGACTGGTCCGAGCACGAAGTCCTTGCCGAACAGCACGGACATGGATTCGCGAAAGCGGTTGAGATGTGCAACAACAACGGCCATTGCCGCAAGTTCGACGCCGGCACCATGTGTCCGTCGTTCCGTGTCACCGGAGAGGAGCAGCACCTGACACGCGGCCGCGCCAACACGCTGCGGCTCGCGCTCTCCGGTCAATTGGATATGGACGCCCCGCAGGATGCGTTCACTTCGCAAGCCATGTTCGATACGTTGGAACTCTGTGTGTCATGCAAAGGCTGCAAGCGCGAATGCCCGACCGGTGTCGACATGGCGAAAATGAAGATCGAGTTCCTGCATCACTACCGCCGGCGGCATGGACTGCGCTTGAAAGACCGATTGATTGCGTACATGCCGAGATACGCGCCGCAGGCCGCGCGATTTGCATGGCTTGCGAATCTGCGCGATGCATTACCCGGATTGCCGTCGCTGTCCGAGAAATTGCTTGGCTTTAGCGCGCGGCGATCGCTGCCCCGCTGGCAACGCGATACGTTTCATGAGCGTCCCGGTGCAGAATCGGGCAGCGGCACTATCAACGGCGAAATCGTCCTCCTCGTTGATACTTTCAACAATTATTTTGAGCCGGACAATGCGCGAGCCGCATTGAAGGTGCTGCGCGCCGCCGGTTACGTCGTCCATCTGCCGCGAGCGGTCGATAGCGCCCGTCCGCTGTGTTGCGGACGCACGTTTCTTGCTGCGGGTCTCGTGGACGAGGCGAGATTCGAAGCGCAACGCATGCTTGCTGCTCTTAAACCGTTCATCGAGCGCGGCGTGCCTGTTGTCGGCCTCGAACCCTCGTGCCTGTTAGGCCTGCGCGACGAATTCATGTCGATGCTGCCCGGCGCGGAAACGGCAGCGCTCGCCTCGAATGCGATGCTCTTCGAGGAATTCATCGCGCGGGAAGCGGATGCCGGACGGTTGAAACTCAAGCTCAAGCCGTTGGCACAGAAAAAAGCATTGCTGCACGGGCACTGTCATCAGAAAGCATTCGCCGCGATGCCGGCAGTTACTAAAACGCTGAAGCTCGTTCCCGATCTTGCAGTCGAAATGATCGAATCGAGCTGTTGCGGCATGGCGGGCAATTTTGGTTACGAGGCCAACCATTACGATGTGTCCATGAAAATGGCGGAGGCGAGCCTGCTGCCGACAATACGCGCGGCGGCTGCTGACACAATCATTGTTGCCGATGGCACGAGCTGCCGTCATCAAATTCATGACGGCGCACAGCGCGATGCTGTGCACGTAGCGCGCGTGCTCGAGCAGGCGCTGGTTTAAACGCCGGTCAGTGCTTGGCGCCCATCATGTGATTCGGCAGCCACGTTGCGATCTCAGGGAATATGCATAGAATCACGATCGCGAGGAACATGCAGATCACGTAAGGAATTGTTCCCCACATCACGCGTGTCACCGGTACATCCGGAGCAATCGAATTCACAATGTAGATGTTGAGCCCTACCGGCGGATGGATCAAACCGATTTCCATGTTGATGGTCATGATCACACCGAACCACACTGGATCGAAGCCCGCTGCTGTGATGATCGGGAACAGGATAGGGCTGGTCATCAGAATGATCGCCGCGGGCGGAATAAAGAATCCGCATACGAGCAGGAAGAGATTAATCATTCCCATCAATACCCAGCGGTTGACATTCGCTTCGGCTATCGCCTGCGCCAGCGTTTGCGTCAAATACAGCGATGTAAGCATGTAGCCGAACAGCACGGCAGCCGCGATGATCATGAGGATCATCACCGACTCGCGCGTAGTGTCGCGGAGAATTGCCCACCAGTCCTTGGGCTTCCACATGCGGTAGATGATGAGTGCCATCAGCACGCACAGCGCCGCACCGACGCCGGCCGCTTCCGAAGGCGTTGCGAGCCCGCCATACAACGCGTACATCACGCCGACAATAATCGCTATAAATGGCGCTATCTTCGGTATCGACTGGAATTTCTGTTTCCAGGTGTAACGGAAGTCGGCGGCGTGGGAACGAAACCCGCGCTTCCAGATGATGAATAGCGTCCAGAGCATAAAAAGTGCAGTCAGCAAAAGACCCGGCAGCACGCCGGCCAGGAACAGGCGCCCGATTGAAGTCTCGGTCGCAATGCCGTACAAAATAAAGGTGATCGACGGCGGGATCAAAATACCGAGCGTGCCGCCGGCGCAGATCGAGCCGGTTGCGACATCGTCGGGGTAACCGCGTCGGCGCATCTCCGGGATGCCCATCTTGCCGATTGCCGCGCAGCATGCGGGAGAAGATCCGGTCAGCGCTGCGAAGATCGCGCAAGCGCCGAGATTGGAGATTGCGAGACCGCCGGGCAGGCGGTACAGCCACCGGTCGAGCGCTTCGTACAGGTCCTTCCCGGCGGGCGATGAACCGATTGCCGCACCCATCATGACAAACATCGGAATGGATACGAGCGTGAAGTCATTGAGTCCGGCAAAGAACGTCTCGCCGACGACATGCAGAGCGTCGAACCCCTGAAAGATCACGATGAAGACAATCGAAAGCATACCCAGACCGAAAGCGACGGGCGTCCCGGAGAGCAGCACGATCAGCGTTACTACCAGCACAAGCGCGCCTTGCATGGCTGGACTCATGCCGGCCGCTCCTTTTCAATCCCGAACGGCGCCTCGCGGCCGCTGATCAGTGATAAGAAGTCCACGACGTATTGCAGACTTAGAATGCCGAGCCCGATCGGCATAGACGCATACGGAATCCACAGTCTGACGCGCCACATGGTGTTTGACAGCCAGCGCTGTGCCCATGCTTCATGCCAATAGTTGGCGGCGAGCACCAGCATCGTGAACGAGAATGCCATTGCCACCAGTGTGGCGACGATCGCCAGTACGAAGCGCGCACGCGCACGCAGGTAATGGGGCAACACGTCGACGTTGACGTGGCCGCGTGTCAGTAGTACGTAGGGGCTGCCGATGAAAGTCGCCGCCACCAGACTGTAAGTAACGAAGTCCGTCTGCCAGATCGTGTTTTCATCAAGCACGAAACGCACGAACACCATTTCGCACACAACGACCACCCCGCAAGCAATGAGCGCCGCGGCGACAAAACCGCAAATCTGCGAAAGCAATCTGACTGCGCGGGCAAACGACTCCAAGCTAAGCTCCCTCGCGTTTATGACTCCAATGCCGGGAGCGCTTCCCGGTCGCCCACGGGTTTATGCGGCCGCCTTACTTGACGCTCAGCGCTTCATCGATCAGCTTCTTGCCGTCGGGAACGTCTTTGGCGAATTCGGCGTATGAGCTCTTTTTCGCGACCTCGATCCACTTGTTGAATTCCTGATCGCTGAGGCTCTTGATCTCAACGCCGTGGTCCTTGTAGGTTTTTATCGTCGCGGCGTCGACTGATTCGGCTTTGTCCTCATAGTATTTCTGCGCTTTCTTGCCGGCGGCGATGAGCGCGTCCTGCTGCGCCTTGTTCAATCTGGCGAAACTCTTTTTCGACATCAGCATCGGCTCGTACATCATCCATAGTGCATTGTTGCCCGGTATTGTCAGGCACTTGGCCTGTTCATACAGCCGGAAGGACAGAAAACTTCCCATGCTTGTATCCGTTCCCTCGGCAACACCGGACTGAAACGCACTGTAAATTTCATTCGAAGGGATGGAGACAATCGAGGCGCCTGCCGATTGCCACATCTGCGCGAACGTCGGCCCGGCGGCGCGAAACTTGAGGCCCTTCACATCGGCCGGGTCCAGGATACAACCGCGCTTCGACGCCATTCCGCCACCGAACCACGCATCCGAAAGCACTATGACGCCGGCATCTTCAATGTGCTTGCGAATGTCCTTCATGAACTGCGAATTGTTGAGGCGCTTGGCACGCTCATAATTGCGCACCAGCCCGGGCATCAAGGTCGCGCTGAATACGCGCACTTGGCCGCTTGCGTAATCAAGCGGGAACAAGGTGATATCGAGCTGGCCGTTCACCATCGCGTTCCATTGCTGCTCGGGTTTGAAGAGTGACGCGCCCGGATACACCTGAATATCGAGATCGACACCCGCCGCTTTCGCCTCGCGGGCGACCATCTGCACCATGTCATCACGCACGTCGCCTTTGCCGCCGGGAAACTGATGGGACGCGCGCAACGTAGTTGCCGCGATTGCGGACGCGCTGAGCACTGCGGCAGCCAATGCCGCAAGCATGCCTATGCACTTAAGATTGTTCATTGACACTCCTCCAGAAATCAAAAATTGCCGGCGCCCGTTTGACGGGCTTTTCGCCGGCCTGTTGTTGTTATCAGACCACCGGCCGCCTGTTCTGTTCCAGCTGCCTGTTATAGAACATGAACCGTATCATATCAATGCTCGAGACCCGCATCGCTTCTTTCGGCGCTTTAGGTAGGATCAAAGCGGCTCACGATATCACTTTCGCCCACGGGCGGTCCGTCAAATACGACATTAATTAGTAAGCCCGCGTGCGTTTGTATGATCACGTTTAGAAGTTGAGCCAGCACACCTAACGACACGTCCACAGGATTTGCTACACCCAGGCGCCGCGCCCGAGTGTGACCCGATAAACCATGCGCTGCTCAATTGACGGCGTAATGTTTTGCCGCACCCACGCAAGCGTATTGCACGCGCTCGGGGAGCAGGCCATACAGATGCCGGGGCACAAAGGAAATGCCTCGATTTACGCATGCCGCATGACGCTTCGCCAGGTCCGACGACACGCTGATGGCGGAATTACATTGGCATGGTAAGCAGCGGCCGAGTGTAGAATCCGACGGTTCGCGTTCGCCAAAAAGAGCATTCGATGATGGATCGGCGGAGGTTCGTTAGTGCTTGTGCGGGCAGCCTCGTCATTACGCCGTCAATCGTAAAAGCCCAGCCCGCCGGGAAAGTGTATCGGGTCGGGTTTCTTTTGGGTGCTACCGAAGAATCAGTCGTATCACTGTTTCGGGCACTTAAGGAGGGTCTGCAGGAGCTCGGTTACATCGAAGGCCGCAACCTCGTGCTGGACCGCCGGTATGGCGACGGAAAAATGGAACGTCTGCCGGACCTCGCAGGCGAGCTCGTGCGGGCTAAGGTGGAGGTCATCGTTACTGGTACAAACATACATGTCGCGGCTGCTCGACGTGTCACATCAACGATACCGATTGTAATGGTGTTCGCGGATGATCCGGTGAGAGCTGGCTTCGTAGCGAGCCTGGCTCGTCCCGGCGGCAATGTGACCGGTTTGAGCGCTGATGCAAGCAGCGAGCTGTGGGGCAAGTATCTTTCCATGCTCAAGGAGCTCGTCCCCAAGCTTTCACGAGTCGGCGTGCTTGGGCAGATGTCGTCAAATGTCGGCTTCGCGGAACTCGCGGCAGCTTCTCGCAAGCTCGATGTAGCGCTTGACGTCGGCGATCTTCGAACCGCGGAAGACTTGGACGGTGCCTTCGATGCGATGAATCGCAAACACGTCGGCGCCGTGCTCGTCATCGTCGGTCCTCTGACCTATCTGCTGCGACAGCGGATATCGGAGCTCGCGCTGAAATTTCACCTGCCCGCAATTACCAACGTCAACCAGTTCACGCAGGTAGGGCTACTAATGAGCTACGGGCCGAACCTGCCGGATCTTTACCGGCGGGCCGCGAGTTATGTCGACAAAATATTGCGCGGTGCGACAGCAGCCGATCTTCCCGTAGAGCAACCGTCGAAATTCGAACTCACGATAAATTTGAAGACCGCGAGGTCGCTCGGCGTCGTCATTCCAAACTCGCTGCTGTTGACCGCGGCCGAGGTGATTCAATAAGCGTTCAAGTCAGACGAAACGCGCGTCGTCGCTCAGACCTTGCGTTGATACCGGCGTACGAGCGCTTCGTCGACTTCGACGCCCAGTCCGTTGCCGGATGGAACGGTCGCATGCCCTGATGTGAATTCGAGCGGGGCGCGAACGATGTCTTCGGCGAGATACTGGCTCGTCAGGCTGACGCCCCAGTCCAGCGATGGAATAGCCGCCGCCAGATGCAGCACCGCAGACGTGCCAATGCTCGACTCCGCCACTTTGCATGCGAGATTCACTTTCATAGCGAGAGAATCGCACAGTACCGCTGCTTCATAAACGGGCCGCAAGCCGCCGAGCTTGATCGCTTTCAGGCTGCCGCCAAGTGCGGCTGCAGCTTCGTGATGACGGGCGATATCGCCTACGCTGTGCAGACCCTCGTCGACTCCGATCGGAAGGCGACTTGCCGCCGCAACTTTCGCCATGCCATCGAGATCGGTACCGCGTACGGGCTGCTCGAGGAAATTCAATGTCGTGTCGGAGACGGCGTGCACGTATGTGATTGCCTGGTCGACGCTCCAGCCTTGATTTGCGTCCGCGCAAATTAAACTGCCGCTGCCGAGCGCGGCGCAAATCCGCCGTGTGCGCAGCGCATCGTCGGCGGGATTGCTGACGCCAACCTTGATCTTGAATGCGGCATAACCTGCTGCCTTTTTTTCGACGGCTTCGCTAACGTCCGCATCTGCGTCGCCGGTCGCGAGCATCCATAGCGCAGGCACGCAATTCCGGCGCATATCGGAGAACAGCGCATACACGGGCTTACCGCTGACCTTACCCAGCGCATCGTGCCACGCCATTTCGATAGCCGCTTTGGCCGCGTTGTTGCCGTACATCGCGCCGTCCATCAGCGTCGATGCGAATGCAACATCGGATAGCGCACACCCAATGAGCGCCGGTGCCATATAACGCACCGCGATCGTCATGCTCTCCATCGTTTCGCCGGTCATCGTCGGCGCCGATGCCGCTTCTCCCCACCCGCACTGTCCGTCATCCGTCTCGAGTCTCACCAAAACATTATCTGCGCTCGCGATTGCGACGCCGGCCATCTTGATGGGCTTCGACATCGGCAGACTGACAGCGATTGCATCGACGCGTTTGATCTTCGTCTGAATTGCAGTCAGTTGTGCCGGCGCTCGCGCCGGTGTGTCGAGCGGTGTCATGGCACGCGCTATTTTTTTGTTTCTTCGATGCGGCCGATCGCCTTTACGGCGGGCGCAAGCCGGCGGTAATCCGCATCGAAGAATTTTTTAAATTCCGGCGTATCCCGATAGTCCAGCACGACTTCCGCTTTAGCCATTGCATCCTGGAATGCCGGATCGGTCACTGCTTTGCGCACGACTTCCCGAATTTTAGTGAAGGTCGCATCGGGGACGCCGGCTGCGGTGAACAGACCAACCCACAGGTACGCTTCAACATCGTAGCCGGACTCTTTCATGATTGGAACGTCCGGCAGTGTTGATGAGCGCTTGAGACTCGTCAGCGCCAGGGCGCGTACCTTACCGGCCTTGATGTGCGGATAAAGCGCTGCGAGTCCCTGCGCAGTCATATCGACATGTGAGCCGAGCAGTTGAATGATCGCGGGTCCGCCGCCGGTAGTCGGAACATGACGCATCTTGATGCCTGCCGCATCGAGAAACATCGCGACCGGCACATGCGTGATGCCATACGGCCCCGACGACGCATACGACATCTCGCCCTGTTTCGCCTTCGCCGCTGCGACGAACTCTTTGATCGACTTGACCGGGTGCTCGCTCGGTACTGAAACGGCGAGAGGATCAGCACTGAGGAGCGCGATCGGCGCGATTTTGTCGAGCGAGTAGGGCGACTGAATTCCGAACAGCTTGTCCTTCTCGACCGCGAGATAAATATTCGGTGTGGTAACGAGGATGTTATATCCGTCCGCCGGCTGATTGGCTACATAGGCCGTACCCGAGGCAGCTGTCGCCCCCGGCTTGTTCAGCACCGGCGCCGGCTGCTTGTATAGCTTCTCCAGCACTGCACCCAATGGTTGCGCGTGGATCTGATTCATGCCGCCCGGTGGATTGGGAACAATGAGATTGATCGCGCGCGACGGGTAATCCTGGGTATAGCCGCTGACTGCAAAGACACTGATGGCCGCAATCAGCAATAAGCGATTCATGTGTTTCCCTTTGTCGAGTCGATCGTCGAAACCCGCGCACCGTAACTCTCAACGCGTCACGGTGTCAACCGCGCCTGCGCTGGCGGTTGGCAACCGCCGCATTCTCCGCTAAGTTACGGCTCCCGTTTGCCGTCAGACCAAGGAAGAACCATGTTCAACCCGTTTCAACAATTGCAGCTCATCAAGGCCGAAGTCTTCATGTCGATGCCGGCCAAGTTTCGCAAAAAATCGCGCAGCGCATGGTCCGACCCGAATCGCCAGGGCGCTGAAGTCGAATGCTTCCTGGAGGGTCCGTCGTTCGACCGTGACGGCAACTTGTGGTTTGTGGACATTCCGTTCGGCCGCATTTTTCGTATCACTCCCAAAGGTGATTGGGAGCTCGTCACGCAATATGACGGGTGGCCCAATGGACTCAAGATCCATAAAGACGGGCGCATATTCATCTGCTGCTATAAGCAGGGGCTGCTTGTACTTGACCCAAAGACCGGCAAGCTGGAGACAGTGCTTGGTTCAATGTACAGCGAAGGTTTCAAAGGTCTGAACGACCTGCATTTCGCCGCCAACGGCGATCTGTACTTCACCGACCAGGGCCAGACCGGCATCGCCGATCCGACCGGGCGCGTATTCCGGCTGCGCGCGGACGGCGGCTTGGACCGGCTTGCGCTCAACGTGCCGAGCCCCAACGGCATTACGCTTTCGACCACCGACAAACATTGTTATGTTGCGGTCACGCGCTCGCAGCAGATCTGGCGGCTGCCGTTGATGGCGGATGGCTCCGTATCGAAGACCGGCGTCGCGATTCAGCTATCAGGCGGCGCGGCGGGTCCCGATGGTATCGAGATGGATGCAGAGAACGGATTGCTCGTGTGTCATCTTGGCGTGGGCGTGTGGCGCTTCGACAGTAACATGCTGCCGACGCATCTCATTTGTTCGGATAACCCGCACCATCATCATCTCGCCAACATTGCGTGCGGCGGGCCGGATCGCAAAACGCTGTATATCACCGAGTCGTTATCGGGCGATATCTTGCGAGCGCAGTTGCCGGTAGCAGGCAAGAAACTATTCGCACATCAGTGACGCCGGTTTCACAAAGCTCAAACTCAACTCCATTTCGCCTTGGTATACGCGAGGCGGTCGGCGTTCCGGCCGGCGTGCTCGCGGCGACTTACATCGGTTTCGGCGCGCTTGCGAACGGCAGCGATGTGCCCGTCTGGGCGGTGGTGGCATCGACGTTTGCTTTATGGGCGCTGCCCGGTCAGCTTGTCATGGTCGACATGTGGGCGCTTGGCGCGCCGGCGATCGCCATACTGCTGGCCGTCATGCTGACTAACGCGCGCTTTCTGCCGATGACCGTAACGCTGATGCCGCTGTTGCGGGATCGCCGGCATAGCGGCTGGTCCTACTATCTCGCCGCGCAATGCGTTGCAATGACGTCCTGGGCGATCTGCATACGCCGCTTTCCGGATATGCCAGCCGCCGAACGATTGCCGTATTTCATCGGACTCTCAGCCGCACTCATCGTCGTCGGTGCGATTGCCGGCACGGCGGGCTTCTATATCGCCGATTCTATTCCGCACGTAATGCAGATCGGCATGGTGTTTCTGGCACCCGTTTATTTCTTCGTGTTTCTGATCGTGCAGGTGCGCACACGGCTCGCCGCGATTGCGCTCATATGCGGCGGTATGGCGGGTCCGCTTTTTTACCTGGTGACGCCACAATGGAGTCTGCTGATTGCCGGCGTTGTGGGAGGGACGGCAGCCTTCTCGATTCATAAACTCGTGAGCCGGACGCATGCGTGATCTTTGGCTCCTTCTGCTGTTATGTGCGGCAGGTACGTACTTGTGGCGCGGGCTCGGCGTACTGTTGTCGGGTCGCATAGTAACGGATGGCGATGTTTTCACCTGGGCGACTTGCGTCGCGTACGCAATGATGGCCGGTCTCATCATGCGCATCATCATCATGCCGACCGGTTTGCTGGCAACGAGCCTGCTCACGCATCGTTTGCTCGCCTGCGGCCTGGGGCTGGGCGCGTACTATCTGGCGCGCCGTAATCTGTTTGTCGCAGTCGGCATCGGCGCAGTGGCCATGACGGTTTTGAATTACCTGCGATCTTCTGCCGGTTAGCAGCGGTCGGCGATGGGCGCATACAATGAGAGTTCATGGAGACACCGTTGCCTTCGATAGACGTCACGCGCCAAGGCGACATTGCCACCGTCGCAATCAACAATCGCGGCAAACTGAACGCCCTGACAATTGCCATGTGGGGCGACCTCACGCGTGCGATGCACGAGCTTTCGAGCGAACGCGATCTGCGGTGTATTGTGCTGCGTGGAGCCGGTGAGGATGCGTTCGCAGCGGGAGCCGACATTGCAGAATTCGCGGCGGAACGTGCGACGCTCGAGCAAGCGAAGACGTACCACCATGAGCATGTTAGAGGC
>Ga0097621_100000201_pt1 | contig 38886 bp, 36 predicted proteins | sample KBSMisM72_FD_73165 | JGI IMG/M metagenome (GOLD analysis project Ga0097621, IMG submission 73165) | Miscanthus rhizosphere microbial communities from Kellogg Biological Station, Michigan, USA - KBS Miscanthus M7-2 (version 2) (version 2) | ecosystem: Host-associated > Plants > Roots >... | reverse complement strand
CTATGTCGCCTCGATCGGCGCCTTCATCGCCGGCTTCGGCGTGATCGTGTTCCTGATCATGTGCCTGGAAGCCTTCATGAAGAAGCGCAAGGCCGCGGACAATCCCTGGGGCGTGGGCGCCACCACCCTGGAATGGACGCTGCCTTCGCCGCCGCCATTCCATCAGTTCAACGAGCTTCCGCGGATCAAGTAATCCATGTCGCTGTCAACGACACATTCCTTGGCCTATCCCCGTGTCACCACGGTCGGCGATTTTCTCGCGCTGCTGAAGCCGCGCGTGATGTCGCTGGTGGTGTTCACGGGCCTGGCTGGGATCGTGGTTGCGCCGGGAGACATCCATCCGCTGCGGGCTTTCACTGCTTTGCTCTGTATCGCGGTGGCGGCGGGCGCCTCGGGCTGTCTCAACATGGCCTATGACAGCGACATCGACCGTTTGATGAGCCGCACCGCCACCCGCCCCATCCCCATGGGCTATGTGGCGCGGGAAGATGCGCTGGCTTTCGGCTGGACCTTGTCGGTGGCGTCGGTGGCGGTGATGGGCCTGTTCGTGAACTTCCTGGCCGCCGCGCTGCTGGCCTTCACCATCTTCTTCTATGTCGTGGTCTATACGCTTTGGCTCAAACGCCGTACGCCGCAGAATATCGTGATCGGCGGGCTTTCCGGCGCGTTGCCGCCGGCGATCGGCTGGGCGTCCGTGACCGGCGATCTCAGTTTGGCGCCGCTGCTGCTGGTGGCAATCATCTTCATGTGGACCCCGCCGCACTTCTGGGCGCTGTCGCTGTGGCGTTCCGACGACTATGCCCGCGCCGGCGTGCCGATGCTGCCGGTGGTCAAGGGTAAGCCGCATACAAGGTTGCAGATCCTGCTATACACCCTGGTGCTGGTGCCGCTGGGCGTGGCTCCGGCGCTGCTGCATATCGGCGGCGCGCTCTATCTGGCGGCGTCGGCCGGCATCGGCCTGTGGTTCCTGTGGGAGGCCATCGCCACCTATCGCGAGAGCGATGAAGTCAAGGAACCCGCCGCCCACCGCCTGTTCGGCGTGTCGCTGCTTTATATGACGGCACTGTTTGCGTCCCTGATTGTCGAAAAACTGATCGGGCTTCCCGCATTGGCGTTGTGGTTGTGAGGGATGAGGATGCAGCCCGCGCGCGCCGCAAACGCAACATCGCACTGGGGCTGGTCCTGGGCGGTGTCGCTATCTTGTTTTATCTGATGTCGATCGTGCAATGGCACGAACATTCCGGCCACTAGAGGGGCTAGTCCTATGAGCAGCGATGTGAAGCACGATTATCACCTGGTGGACCCCAGTCCCTGGCCGCTGGTCGGCTCGATTGGCGCCTTCACCATGCTGCTGGGCGCCGTGTTCTGGATGAACAAGGATTATGCCGGCTTCTTCGGCCTGCCGGTGAACGGGCAGCCCTGGATTTTCCTGATCGGCCTGGCGCTGGTGCTCTACACCATGGCCGGCTGGTGGCGCGATGTGGTCCGCGAATCGGTCGTGCTGGGCAATCACACCCCGGTGGTGAAGCTGCATCTGCGCTACGGCATGCTGCTGTTCATCGCCTCGGAAGTGATGTTCTTCGTTGCCTGGTTCTGGGCCTTTTTCAACGCTGCCATTTTCCACAATGATGTCGGCGTTTCGGCCTGGCCGCCCGCGGGCATTATCACCCTGGATCCCTGGCACTTCCCGCTGCTGAACACCCTGATCCTGCTGACCTCCGGCACCACCGTGACCTGGGCGCATCATGCCATCCAGACCGGCGACAAAAAGGGCGCCGTGCAGGGCCTGATCCTTACCGTGCTGCTGGGCTTCAGCTTCACCTGCATCCAGGCCTATGAATATGCCCATGCTCCCTTCACTTTCGGCTTCAACCATCTGACGCCGCAACCCTTCACCGAAGGCGCCCATGCGGCGCTGGCGGTTGGCGCGGGCAATTTCGAGGCGATCTACGGCTCGACCTTCTTCATGGCGACCGGCTTTCACGGCTTCCACGTCATCATCGGAACCATCTTCCTCACCGTGTGCCTGTTCCGCGCCATCGCCGGCCAGTTCACCCCCACCCGCCATTTCGGCTTCGAAGCGGCGGCCTGGTATTGGCATTTCGTCGACGTGGTATGGCTCTTCTTGTTTGCCTGCATCTACGTCTGGGGCGAAGGTACAGTAACTGCCGGCTAGCCTTTTGTTCCCCGGCGGCGTCGCCCATGCTCACGTGCGTTAAGCACGCTCCGCGTGGGCTCCTGGCCGGATGAACAAAATGCTGCGCCTGGAGCGGTGATGTGATGACGACACCCAATACCGCCAGAGCCATCCTTCTCGGCCTCTGTCCGCGTTGCGGCCAGGGGCCGTTATTTTCCGGCTATATCGCGCTGAAGAAGGAATGTCCGGCCTGCGCCCTGGACTATGCCATGTTCGATGCCGGCGACGGGCCCATGGTGTTCGGCATCCTGATCGTGGGCGCCATCGTTTGCGGGTTGGCGCTGTGGGTGGAGTTCACCTGGTCGCCGCCGCTTTGGCTCCATGCTTTGTTGTGGCTGCCGCTGATCTGCCTTTTGACCGCGATCTTCCTGCGCCTGTCCAAGTCGGCGCTGCTGGTGCTGCAATACAAGCACAAGGCGGGCGAGGGGCGCATCGAATGACGTTGCGGCCCTATCCCGGCCTCACTATCGCCTGCGCCATCCTGTTTGCCATCCTGTGTGGCCTGGGGACCTGGCAGCTGGAAAGGCTGCAATGGAAGCTGGCGCTGATCGCGCGGGTGAATTCGCATATGGCTGCCGCGCCGCTGCCGCTGAACGTGATTTTGGCGATGGGCGGCGATGACGCGCAGTATCGCCGCGTTGCCCTGGCCGGCCGCTTCGATCACGCCCGCGAAGCCTATGTCTTCACCACCGACCAGGGCGCCGCCGTCTATCATGTGCTGACCCCTTTCAGGACCGATGACGGCAAGATGCTGATGGTGGATCGGGGCGAAGTGCCGAAGGAGATGATTGATCCCGCTAGCCGCGCCGCCGGCAATGTCGCCGGGGAGGTGCATGTCACCGGCGTGTGGCGGATTCCCGATCCGCCCGGCGCCTTCACGCCGCTGCCGGATACAAGCCATCGCATCTGGTTTGCCCGCGATCTCAAGGCCATCGCGGCGGCGGACCAGTTGAGCCTGACCGCGCCGGTGGTGATCGAGGCGGATGCCACGCCGAATCCGGGCGGCTGGCCCCGGGGCGGGCAAACGGTGGTCAGCTTCCGCAACCAGCATCTTTCCTATGCCGTGACCTGGTTCGGCCTGGCCCTGTGCCTGCTAGGGGTCTGGCTGGCCTACCATATTTCCAAGGGCCGGATCGCCTTCAAATAGGGCCCCGCCATGCCCTTGGCAGGGTGGTTTGGGCCGGGCGGCGGCCCTATAACCCGTGCCCTAAAGGACAGTCATGAAATTCATTTCCACACGGGGCTCGGCGCCTCCCACGTCATTTTCCAATGTGCTGCTGGCGGGATTGGCGCCCGATGGCGGGCTATATCTGCCGCAAAGCTGGCCGCAGCTTGGCGCCAGCCAGATCGCTTCCTTCAAAGGCGCCCGGTACCAGGACGTGGCCTTTCACATCCTTTCGTCCTTCACCCGGGACTCTTTCAGCGATGCGGAATTGCGCGCCGCGGTCGCGAGCGCCTATGCCGATTTCGACGCGCCGGAGATCGCGCCGCTGAGCGAGATCGGCGAGGGGAGGTATCTGCTGGAATTGTTCCACGGCCCCACTTTGGCTTTCAAGGACATCGCGTTGCAGGTGCTGGGACAGTTGTTCAGCCGCGCGTTGGCCAAGCGCGGCGGTCGCGCCACCATTGTCGCAGCGACCAGCGGCGATACCGGCTCCGCCGCCATCGCGGCGTTGGGGGGCTTGCCCAATATCGAAGTCTTTGTGATGCATCCGCGCGGCCGGGTCAGTGACGTGCAGCGCCTGCAAATGACCACCAGCGCCCATGCCAATGTCCACAATATCGCGCTGGAAGGCAGCTTCGACGACGCCCAGGGCATCGTGAAGAGCCTATTTGCCGACACCCAATTCGCCGCTGAAGTCAGCATGACGGCGGTGAATTCCATCAACTTCGCCCGCATCGCGGCGCAATGCGTCTATTATTTCACGGCAACCGCGCAGTTGGGAACGCCGGCCACTTTTGTTGTGCCAACCGGTAATTTCGGCGACATTTTCGCGGGCGAGGCCGCCAGCCGCATGGGGTTGGATGTGGCTCGGCTGGTGATCGCCACCAACGCCAACGACATCATGGCGCGTGCCTTGAACGACGGCATCTATGCCAGCGGCGCGAGCCACGCCACCCTCAGTCCTTCGATGGATATCCAGGTCGCGTCCAATTTCGAGCGCGCCTTGTTCGAAGCCTCGGGGCGCGACGCTGATTGGACAACTGCCGCGATGAGCGATTTCGCCAGGACGCGGAAGCTGGAATTGCCGGCCACCGTGTTGGCGGCGCTGCGCGAGCGCTACAGCGCCTGTGCCAGCGACGATACCCAGACCCGCGCCGCCATCGCCGCGGTCCACAAGCTGACCGGACGCATCATCGATCCGCACACTGCGGTGGGCGTCGCCGCCGCGATGCGGATCGGCAAGCCCCACTCGCCGGTGGTGATCCTGTCCACCGCGCATCCTGCGAAATTCCCCCAGGCCGTGACCGAGGCGATCGGTGCTCCGCCGCCCGAGCCCAAGCGGCTTTCGGGACTGAAAGACCTGCCTGAAAGACTGGAGATTTTGGCCAATGACCCGGCTTTGATAAAGCGGTTCATCTTCTCTAGACTGAGGGCATGACCTTGGAAATATCTAAACTTTCCAATGGCTTGACGGTAGTGAGCGATCCGATGCCGGGCCTGGAAAGCGCCGCTGTGGGGATCTGGGTCAATACCGGCAGCCGTAACGAACAGCCAGGCCAGATGGGGGTCTCCCACATGCTGGAGCATATGGCTTTCAAGGGCACGATCCGGCGCAGCGCGCGGACCATCGCCGAAGAGATCGAAGCGGTGGGCGGCGTGCTCAACGCCTATACCAGCCGCGAACAGACCGCCTTCCATGCACGTGTCTTGAAGGACGACGTGCCGCTGGCGCTGGACATGATCGGGGACATTCTCACCAACCCGACCTTTGACCAGCCCGAGCTGGAGCGCGAACGGCAGGTGGTGCTGCAGGAATTGGGACAGGCGCGCGACACCCCCGACGACATCGTGTTCGATCACCTGCAGTCGGAGATTTTCAAGGGCCAGCCGCTGGGCTGGCCGATCCTGGGCGAGGAGCCGACCGTCAACGCCTTCAACCGCGAGATGCTGCAGTCCTATATGGCCTCGCATTACCGGCTGGAAGGCATGACCTTGATTGCTTCTGGCGCGGTCAGCCATCAGGAGATCATGCGGCTGGCGGAAGAAAAATGCGCCGGCCTAAACCGGGGCGCGGTGCCCGCCATGGTCCCGGCACACTATGCCGGCGGCGACTTTCGCGCCTTGGAGGATCTGGAACAGGCCCATGTGGCCTATGCCTTTCCCGGCCTGTCCAATCGCGATCCGGATTATTTCGTGGCGCAGATCTATGCCACGGCGCTGGGCGGCGGCACCTCGTCGCGCCTGTTCCAGGAGGCGCGCGAGAAGCGCGGCCTTTGTTATTCCATCTATGCCTTCTCCAATGGCTTCCAGGACAGCGGTTTTCTGGGCATCTATGCCGGTACCGGCGAAAGCGAGGCTGCGGAAATTTCCGCGGTCATCGCCGGCGAGATGCAGGGTATCGCCGCCAATCTGACCGAAGCGGAAGTGGGCCGCGCCCGCGCCCAATTGAAAGTCTCGCTGCTGATGGGGATGGAGCGGCCAGGCACCCGCGCCGAACAGATTGCCGGCCAGTTGTTCGCGCTGGGCCGCGTCCAGTCGGCGGCGGAAATCGTCGCCCAGCTTGACGCCATCGATGCCGCCCAGGTCAAACGCTATGCGGCGCGCGTGGTGGAAGGCGCCAATATCGCGAACGGTCCCACTATCGCGGCGGTTGGTCCGGTGGGCAAATTGGAAAGCCACGCCAAATTCTCTGACCGTTTCGGGGCGTCCGCCGCGATCATCCCGGATGCGGCCGAATAATGGTCAAAGCAGCGTTCGCCAAGACCAGCCCTATCGCTTTCATGCGCGGCCTGACCTTTCCCGGCGGCCAGCAACCGGTGATCCGCGGTGAGGGGATTTATCTGCGCTATCCGCGCATTGCCGACTATCCGGTCTGGGCGCGGCTGCGCGCCGGCAGCCGGGACTTTCTCACCCCCTGGGAGCCCGTCTGGGCCGATGATGAACTGACACGCGGCGCCTTTCGCCGCCGTATCAAGCGTTACCAGAAGGAAACACGGCTTGATTCCGCGTATGTATTCTTTGTGCTGCGCGCCAGCGACGATGCGTTGCTGGGCGGTTGCACCTTGTCCAATGTCCGGCGCGGCGTCACCCAATGCTGCACCCTGGGCTATTGGATTGGCGCGCAGTTCGCCAACCAGGGCTATATGACCCGCGCTCTCAAGGTGCTGATGCCATTTGTTTTCCGCACCCTGGGCTTGCACCGTATCGAGGCGGCCTGTTTGATCGGCAACGATGCCTCGAGAAAGCTTCTGCAGCGCGCGGGATTTCGCCAGGAAGGCCTGGCGCGGCGCTATCTGCTGATCAACGGCGAATGGGCCGATCACCTGCTATTTGCTTTGCTCAAGGAAGAAGCCCAACTCGGTTGAGGCTAGTGTCCCGATTCCGAAATTCGCATAATTTCTATATAGGCACCTAACGAATTTCGGAATCGAAGGACACTAGCGATATATTGATTCCTAAAGTCGTTCGGTTTCGAAGTTCGCTTTGAGCCCGATATCGATCAAATTGCGAACTTCGAAACCACGACATTAGGCCTTCGGCATTATGAGATTCATGAACATATTTCGCCATTTCGCCCTGATGTGCCTCGCGCTGCTTGCGGCGCTTCCCGCCTTTGCCGCCGAGCCCAGCCTGGTCAATTTCGGCAGAAGCGACAATGTGCTCGATCTGAAGCCGTTTTTGTCGCCCTATCGCGCGCCCGGCGGCGGCGCGGAAGCCGACGGCTCCTCCTGGTATATTGTCCAGGTCAGCAACGATACCGTGCGGCCCGCCACCCGTGTGCTGTTAGCCGGTCAGCCGCCGCGCGCCGCGCTTTCGCTGCTGCCGCGCCGCTCCCGTCCCGCCATCCTAGCGGTGGCCAGTTCCGATTCCGGCACCGTGGTGGAAACCGCGTCGGCCTATGGCCGCCGCGCCTGGCGGGTGATCGTGCCACCGGTCTCAACCGTCGGTCTGGCTATTCGGGTGGGTTCCGCCGATACGCCGCCGGCCTTGTCGGCCTGGACCGAGCCGGCTCTGTCTTCCCATAACCGCCAGCTTGCGATCTTCATCACCGCGGTGGGCGCGCTGATCGGCGCGGCGGCGCTGATCACCGGCGGTCTCGCCGTCCTGATCGGCCATGCCGCGCCACGCTGGGTGGCGGTGACCTTGCTGATGCTGTTGTTCAGCTGGCTATCGGGCACCGGCATGTTCGATGCGAGCCTGACAACGCCTTATGGCGGGCCCTATGGGCTGTCGGCGTTCCTGACCGCGCTGGCGTTGGCGGCGGGCGCCAGGCTCGCCAATGCCATTATCCCGCTGCGCGATCTGTGGCCCAAGCGCGAGCGGCAGTTCAATGGCACGGTCTGGAGCCTGATCGCACTGGGTACGGCCGCTTATGTCGGTCTTCCGCTTGCCACGCTGCTGACCGATTTTGCCATTGTCGCGGGCAGCATCGCGGTGGCCGCCTATCTGATTTATTGCGGCCGCCATGGCCATAAGGCGGCGCAGGTCATCGCGCCCAGCGCCGCGGCTTTTGCGCTTGTGGCGCTGGCGGCGGCCGTGATGGCGATCGGCGGACTGGGCGAAACGCTTACCGGCCCGGCCGCGACCGGCGGGTTTGCCGCGGCGGGCGCCATCCTGCTGGCATTGGCGGTGATCGCCTCCGAGGAAATCGCGGTCTTGCCGTTCCTGCACGGGTCCCATGCCGCCCGGTTGCTGGAACAACAGGGCCCGGTGGAGACGGCGATGGACCCCAATGCGCCCTTCAACAGCCTGGCGCGGACCGCCATCGGGGCGGCGCATCAAGGCGTGTTCGACCTGGATTTCCGGGCCGGACTGCTCACTCTGTCGGTCGAGGCGGCGCAGATGGTGGGGTTGTCGGCACATGAAACCACCCTCGCGCACAGTGACTGGGTGGATCATGTTCATCCCGATGACCGCGAGATTTACAGCAATGCGCTGGAAGACTATCGCCAGCGTCCGGGCCTGGCGTTTCGCCTGGAATTTCGCGCACGCGGCGGCAGCGGTTCCTATCGCTGGCTGGAGTTGCGCGCCACGATTGTGAGCGAGCAGAATGTGCCCTCCGATTGTCTGGGCTTGATCTCCGATATCACACAGCGCAAGGAGGCGGAGTTTGCCGCCATTGCCGCGGAGGCCGAACGCAAGCGCGACGCCGCCCTGCCGCGCGACAAGCTGACGGGCCTGGGCAACCGTGTGGCCTTGATCGAGGTGCTGGACGGGTTGGGCGCCGGCTTTGGCGCAGCGTTGTTCGCGCTGCTGGATGTGGACCGCTTCAAGGCCATTCACGCCAGCCTGGGCGACAAGGATGCCGACTCTATCCTGAAAATGCTGGCCGAAAGACTGGCCGGATTGGGCCGGGGGGCTGAGGTCTTCCGGGTTGGCGGCGACAGTTTTGCCCTGCTGTTTCCCGATCCCGCGGACGCGCCGCAAGCGATCGGCAACATGTTGGCGGATGCCTGTAGCAAGCCCTACCGGCTCGCCAACCGCGATGTATTTGCGCCTTGCAGCATCGGCTTGGCCCTGGGGGCGCAAAGCGAGGATCCTTTCGCCCTGATCAAAAATGCCGAGCTGGCGATCCTGGCGGCCAAATGGCAGGGCGGCGCTTGCGCCCGTCTTTATACCGCCGAGCTGGAAACCCTGGCCCCTGGCGACAGCGTGGCGCTGGAAAGCGAATTGCGCAATGCTATCACCAGCGGCCAGCTGGAGGTTTTTTACCAGCCCATCGTCCGCCTGTCCGATCGCGGCGTCGCCGGCTTCGAGGCCTTGTTGCGCTGGCGTCATCCCGTCCGGGGCCTGATCTCGCCCGCCGAATTTATTTCCCATTCCGAAGAGAGCGGACTGATTGTGACGATGGGGCGTCTGGCGCTGGAGCGCGCCGCCGCCGAGCTGGCGCATTGGCAGCGTTATTTCCCGGTTCAGCCGCCCTTGTTTGTCAGCGTGAATTTCTCTCGCCGCCAGATCAAGGATTCCGGCTTTGAATCCCTGCTCACCGCCATTCTGGGCAGCAGCGGCATTGCCGAAGGCACTCTGCACCTGGAGATCACCGAGAGCACCATCGCCTCGGACGCCAAGGTGCCCGAACTGATGGCGCGCATCCGCGCCGCGGGCGCGGGCATTTCGATAGACGATTTCGGCACCGGCGCCAGCACCTTCAGCGAGTTGCGCAATCTGCCCGCCAATACGGTGAAGATCGACCGCAGCTTCCTGGCCCGTCATGGCGGCACCGACCTGGACAGCGATGGCGAGGTGGTGCTGGCCGGCATTGTCAGCATGGCCCATGAGCTCAAGCGGGCGGTGGTGGCCGAAGGGGTTGAAAGCGAGGCCGACGCCCAGCTATTGGCCAAGATCGGCTGCGAATTCGGCCAGGGCTATTATTTCTCCCCGCCGCTCGACGGCGCCGCGGCACTGGAATACATCGCCAGGCATTATAACATCACGGCCGCCCCCGCACCCGGTCCGCAACCGGGCCCGCAACTCAGCTAGTTCCCTTCTCACACCCAACGGAGACGCATATGACAATCAAAGCCGGTGACAAGATCCCTTCCGCCACCCTGATGGAGATGCAGGACGGCAAGCCGACGCCCGTCAGCACCGACAGTTTCTTCGCCGGCAAGAAGGTGGCGTTATTCGCCCTTCCGGGCGCTTTTACCCCGACCTGTTCGGCCAAGCATGTGCCGGGCTTTGTCGCCAATTACGATGTCTTGAAAGGCAAAGGCGTGGATGCGATCGCCTGCGTCTCGGTCAATGACGCCTTTGTGATGGGCGCCTGGGGCAAGGACCAGAAGGCCGACGGCAAGGTCCATATGCTGGCCGACGGCAACGGCGATTTCACCCGTGCCCTGGGATTGGAATTCGACGCCAGCAAGTTCGGCATGGGCAAGCGCAGCCAGCGCTATTCCATGGTGGTGGACAATGGTGTGGTGAAGTCCGTCAATGTCGAGCAGCCTGGCGCATTCGAGGTTTCGAGCGCCGAATATATGATCAACAACGGTCTAGTCTCGTAACCACCGCGCTATGAACGGCCCCCGGACCGCGCCAAGCGCGGCCGGAGGGGAGGTTTCGCGAGCCGCGCCGGGAATGCACCCGGCGCGCGCTATTGCGCAATTGCCGTATCTGGAGACAATAGCCGCATCTGACGGTTTGATATTCGCTGTCGGTAATACGGGGCGGGCGGGAAGCCGTGTTTGTGTTTGCCGCCGTGGCCGCCAAGGCGCAAGTGCCGTCCGAGCGAGAATCTGTCGGACTGCCCCCGGACCCCAAGCCGATTGGTTTGCCACCGGATCCTAAGCCGATCGCTCTACCTCCGACTCCACAATGGATTGTACAGCCGACGGGGTCTGCGGCGGCGGCGGAGGTCAAGCCAACCGTCCAGCCGTCCACCCCCGAGCCGGTAAGGCGGCGTCAGACACAGGCTGTGCGTATTGCGCCGGTCGCTCGTGCCGACATCGCCATCGAACTCGCCGATTTCGTGCATGCGCCGGCCAGCGGAAATGCGCCTCTCATGACGCGGATCAATTTCCTGTTTCATGCCGGAGACGGCTCGGGCCGGCAGTTCGTCAACGACATGCGCGGCAGGATTTACGCAATTCGCAATGGCGTGCTGCTGCCCGTTCCGTTCCTGGACGTCGTGGCGGCGCGGGGGCTGAGCGTGCCCGCCGGCGAACCCTCCAACAGCGAGGTCGGCCTCATCACTTTCGCTTTTCATCCCGATTTCAGCCGCAGCGGAGCGCCGGGCTACGGCAAATTCTATACCTTGCATACGGAACCCGCGGACCGCATGAACAGCGGACAGGTGCCCGTCTTTCGCGGCCCGAAAGACCCGCCTCATCACAACAATGTTCTGGTCGAATGGTCGGTCGATCCAAGCAATCCCGATCGTATCGTTCCAGGATCGAGCCGCGAGATTCTACGGCTCGGCGCGCATTCGAACGATAACGGTGGCGGCCAGCTCGGCTTCGATCCCAATCTCGCGCCGGGAAATCCCGATTACGGTCAGCTTTACATCTCGGTCGGGGATGGCGGCAACACCGTATGGGATAACGGCAAGGTCGAGAAATATCATCTGGCGCAGAACATGATGTCGGCCTTCGGCAAGATCTTGCGGATCAACCCTTTGCGCGCGGGCGAACGGCCCTACTCGGTTCCAGTCTCCAATCCTTTTCTTGGCCGCAAGGATGTGCTGCCCGAAATCTGGGCCAGCGGGTTGCGCAATCCCCAACGCTTCAGTTGGGACCGCGGCGGCGCCAAGCAAATGCTGATCGCCGACATCGGCCAGGCAAATGTAGAGGAAATCAACCTTGGCAAGCCGGGCGCCAATTATGGCTGGGGCCTTTATGAGGGCGATTTTCTTGTCGATCACACGAACCAAAACAATCTGACGCCGCTGCCGGATCCACCTGCCGGATTCGCCTTTCCCGTGGCCGTCTATGGCCATGCCGAGGGAAGCGCCGTCACCGGCGGCTTCGTCTATCGCGGCAAACAAGTGCCGGAACTGGCCGGCAAGTATATTTTTGGCGACCTGGGCAGCGGCGCGCTGTTCGCCGCCGATGCCCAGTCGCTGGAGGCGGGGATCCGGACGCCGATCTCACGGCTGCGGATTTTCTATCATGGCGCCGAGGCGGCGAATGTCGCGGAGGCCATGCTGAAATCCGCCCGCGCCGATATGCGGCTTGGGATGGGCGAGGATGGCGATATCTATGTGCTGACAAAGTCCGATGGCGGCATCCGCAAGATTGTGCGCCATCCGCGCTAGGAGCGACAGCGAGCCTTCGTCTGCACGATCGAAAAACTAGCGTGGGATGGCGTCCCGCGCCAGCTGGTCCGCGCGTTCATTTTCCGGATGGCCGGAATGGCCGGCGACCCACACCCAATGAATCTCGTGGCGGGCCATTTCATCGTCCAGCGCCCGCCATAGATCCTCGTTCTTGACCGGCTTCTTGTCGGCGGTTTTCCAGCCTTTTTTCTTCCAGTTCAGAATCCATTTCGACGCTCCGTCCATCACATAGCGGGAATCGGTGTGGATGGTGACGGCCTCGCCTTTTTTCAGCGCTTTCAAGCCTTCGATCACCGCCATCAATTCCATGCGATTGTTGGTGGTGGCTTTCTCGCCGCCGGACAATTCCTTTTCATGATGACCGGTGCGCAGGATCGCAGCCCAGCCGCCGGGGCCGGGATTTCCCGAACAGGCGCCGTCCGTGAAGATTTCAATGGTCGCGCGGACTGGGCGCGGATGCGCCCCTTCGTCATTGGCGCGCGAAGCGCGCTTCGCTTCGCTTCGCTCGCTGGGCCGTCGCTCCGGATCAATCAAAGCCCGTATTCCCGCGCATGCTTCACCTTGTTATGGAAGCGCAGCTTCTTGGAATATTCCCGCGGGTCCTTGGGCCGCACCAGGGCGTTGGGATCGGGATTGAGCCAGTCAAACGTCCGCGTCAACAGGAAGCGGAGCGCCGAGCCGCGCATCAGCACGGGCAGGGCCGCGATCTCGGCCTCGCTGAGCGGGCGTTGCTGGCGGTAGGCATTGATCACCGCCTGGCCCTTGGTGATGTTGAAGCTGCCATCCAGCTCGAAGCACCAGCTGTTGAGCATGATCGCCAGGTCGTAGACGAAGGCATCGTTGCAGGCGAAGTAGAAATCGATCACGCCGCCGATCAGGTTCCCCACGAACAACACATTGTCGGGGAAATAATCGGCATGGATCACCCCGCTCGGCAATCCGCTCGGCCAGGCGGACACCAGCTCCTCCAGTGAAGTATTGATAATCGCCGTCAGGCCTTCTTCGATTGTGTCGGCGCCATGGATGGCTTCCGCCAGTGGCCGCCAGCCTTTCGGGCCCAGCGCATTGGCGCGGCTCAGCCCGAAGCCTTCTTGCGCTTTGTGCAGCCCGGCGAGCGCGGTGGCAGCCGCGGCGCAATGGGCGGCATCGGGCCGCCGCAAGGCAATGCCGGTAAGGAAGGTGACAATCGCGGCGTTGCGCCGGTTGATCGTGACGAGGGAGCGTCCGTCGCGTGTCTTGACTGGCAGCGGGCAATTCACGCCGCGCGCCGCCAGATGCTCCATCAGCCCCAGGAAAAAAGGCAGGTCTTCAGCCGCCACCCGCTTTTCGTACAGCGTAAGAAAGAAGGCGCCCCGGTCGGTCTGCAGATAGAAATTGGAATTTTCGATGCCTTCGGCGATGCCCTTGAAAGACAAGGGGGTGCCGATGTCGTATTGCTCCAGCAGCCGTTCCAGCTCCTCGAAACTGACTTCGGTATAGACCGCCATCGGCGCTCAGGCCCCCAGCCTAAAATACAGGACATATTCAATGGTCGCTCCGGCTTTCGCCGACGCTCCTTGGATTTTTTGGCGCCCCGTGCTTTCCATCGTGAGACTGCTTGGCTATGGTCCGCCGCCCAAATCGGCGGCCGGGACAAGTCGGGCAGGCAAGGGTAAAAGTCAAGCGCCACCCATTTTTGGGCTGGCCCAGGAAAGTATCGCAGGTATGACTATCAGCCCGTTCCGTTTGTCGCGCCTGGCGCCGCTTGGCGCCCTGCTGCTTATGGGCTGCTCTTCCAAGATTATTATCTGTCCGGTGCCCGCCATCCTGGCCGATACCAAGATTCTGACCGTCTTTCGCCCAGGGACCACGCCGGACCTGGCCAATGAGCTTTACACCATCGCGCTGACCGATGCCCAAGGCGACTGCACCTACAGCACCAAGGCGCAGACCGTGCACTCCTCGCTGCAATTGACCTTTATCGCCGCACGCGCCCCCTCCGCGGAGGCGGCCACCTATTCGGTGCCGTATTTCGTGGTCATCCATGAGAATGCCAAGGTGTTTGCCAAGCGCCTCTATACTTTGAAATTTACCTTCGGCCCCGGAGCCTCGGTGGCGACCGTCAAACAGGCGCCGGACGATGTCGATATCAAGCTCGGCAACGGCAAGCTGCCCTGGAACTACCAGATGATGGCGGGCTTCCAGATGACGCCGGCCCAGATCGAATACGCCAAGACCAGGGCGCGTTACGTCCCATGACAGCGAATCTTTCATGACCTCGCTGGCGGGCGAACTTTCGCGCCTGGTGGGCCAGGCTTTCGCGGCGGAAGGTTTTTCGGATCATTTTGGGCGGGTAGCAGTCTCCGACCGGCCCGATCTGGCGCAGTATCAATGCAATGGCGCGCTGACCGCGGCCAAAGCCGCTAAGGCCAATCCGCGCGCCATCGCGGAAAAAATCGCCGCCCGGCTCAAGGCCGAGGCGATTTTCAGCAAGGTGGAGATCGCCGGACCGGGATTTCTCAATCTGGATCTGCGCGATGACGTCCTGAACACGCGCGCTGCCGTGCTGGCGGGCCGGCCATTTCCGGGCGCGACAAACGGCAAAACCGTGATGATCGATTTCGGCGGCCCGAACATCGCCAAGCCGATGGCGGTTCATCATTTGCGTTCCTCCATCATCGGCGACTGTCTGCAGCGCCTCTATCGCGCCAATGGCTGGAAGGTGATCAGCGATGTGCATCTGGGCGATTGGGGCCTCCAGATGGGCCAGCTGATCGCCGAGATCGAGATCGAGGGCATCGCGCCGGTTTATTTCGATATCAATTTCGTTGGGCCGTATCCCGACCAGGCGCCTGTCAGCATGGACGATCTGGAAACGCTCTATCCGCGCGCCTCGGCGGCCTGCAAGGCCGATCCCGCGCGGCTGGAAGCGGCGCGGCGCGCCACCGTGGATTTGCAGGCAGGGCGGCCCGGCTATCGCGCCTTGTGGCGGCATTTTGTGAAGGTCACGGAAGCGGGCCTGACGCGCGAATTCGCCAGCCTGGGCGTGAAGTTCGACCTGTGGAACGGCGAATCCAGCGTGGACGCGCTGATCCCGCCCATGCTGGAGGATTTGAAGGCGCGCGGCCTGGCGGAACTCAGCGAAGGTGCGCTGGTGGTCCCGGTGGCGCGCGACGACGACAAGAAGCCTTTGCCGCCGCTGATCCTGGTGAAATCCGAAGGCGGCGTGCTCTACGGCACCACCGATCTGGCCACCGTGATCGAGCGGGTGTGCGGCTATGATCCCGATCTGATCCTGTATGTGGTGGACCATCGCCAGCATGGTCATTTCGAGCAGGTGTTCCGCGCCGCCGCCAAGGCCGGGTTTTCAGGCAAGGCCGAGCTTGAGCATGTCGGCTACGGCACCATGAACGGCCTGGACGGCAAACCGTTCAAGACCCGCGCCGGCGGCGCCATGAAGCTTTACGACCTGATCGCGATGGCCAAGACCGAAGCCGAGAAGCGGCTGGACGAGCAGGGCATCGGCGCGGATTATTCCGCCGAGGAACGCAGCGAGATCGCGCGCAAGGTCGGCATTGCCGCCGTCAAATTCGCCGACCTCTCAAACCACCGCACCACCGACTATGTTTTCGACCTGGAGCGTTTTTCCAAATTCGAAGGCAAGACCGGGCCTTATCTGCAATATGCCGCGGTTCGCATCCAGTCGATGCTGCGCAAGGCGGGTGAGCAGGGATTCGAGATCGGACTTCCGGCGGTTCAATCGCCCGAGGAACGCAAACTGATTCTGCAGCTCCTGGTGCTGAGCGACCAGCTGGCAGCGGCGGAGGAAAAACGCGCCCCCAACATGCTGTGCGAATATGCGTTCGAACTGGCGCAGAATTTCAGCCGCTTTTACGGCGCCCATCACGTCCTGTCCGAGCCGGACGGAAATCTCAGGGGTGCCCGGCTGGGCCTTTGCAGCCTGGTTTTGGCGGTTTTGACCGGGGTTTTGGACCTGTTGGGCATCGAAGTTCCCGAAAGAATGTGAGTAACTCCGGGCGCTTTCCGGCTTTCGTTGACTCGCCTTTGGACCCCCTTATGATGCTTTGCAACATTCCCGTCCGCCGGAGGCGCCGCGGGTCTGGCCAGCACACGATCCCTCGCGGGAGACGCCCTCCAAAGCTTCGGCCAAGGAGGGGGCCGAAGGAGCAACCACCCCGGAAACTCTCAGGCAAAAGGACCGCGATCGGGTGATGAACTTCTGGAAAGTGAAACGGCCCCTCTGGGATAAAGAGAGACTGTTTCCGCCGAAGGGGTAACTCAGCATCTTCTTCAATTGGAAGATGGGGGGGAAAACTCTCAGGTCCCATGACAGAAGGGGTACGCGCCAATCCGGCGCACGCCTTTGCTATTGGGACCGTTATGACCATTGCCGCTGAAATCCTGCGCCGCACGCCGCTCTACGCTCTTCATCTGGAGCTGGGCGGCAAGATGGTGCCGTTCGCCGGCTATGAGATGCCGGTGCAGTATCCCGTCGGAATCCTCAAAGAGCATCTCCACACCCGCCAGAAGTGCGGTCTGTTCGATGTCTCGCATATGGGGCAAGGCTTTCTGTCAGGCGACACTGCCGCTTTGGAGCGGCTGACCCCCGCCGATGTCGCGGGCCTCAAAGAGGGCATGCAGCGCTATGGCTTGCTGCTCACCGCGGACGGCACCATCAAGGACGATTTCATGTTCTCGCGGCTGGCTGGTGAGCGCGACCTTTATCTCGTGGTCAATGCCGGGACCAAGGAAGGCGATTTTGCCTATATCGCCGAAAAGCTGGCGGCATCGTTGACGCCGCGCTTCGACCGCGCCTTGCTGGCCCTGCAAGGGCCGTTGGCGGCGGAGGTGTTGGAGCGTCACGCCCCCGGCATCTCCCATCTGACTTTCATGAATGTCGTGCGCGCCGCCGTCGCCGGTGCGCCGGCCATCATCAGCCGCACCGGCTATACCGGCGAGGATGGTTTCGAAATCTCTCTTGAAGGCCGTGATGCCGAGCGCGTTGCGCGCGCCTTGCTGGGCGAGAGCGAAGTCCTGCCTGTCGGGCTGGGCGCCCGCGACAGCCTGCGGTTGGAAGCCGGGCTTTGCCTCTATGGCCATGACATTGACGAAAGCCGCAACCCGGCCGAGGCCAGCCTGATGTGGTCCATCGGCAAGCGCCGCAAGGAAGCGGGGGATTTTCCCGGCGCCGCTTCCATCCTGAAGGGGGCCCCCGCGATCCGGCGCGTTGGTCTGCTGCCGGAGGGCCGCGCGCCCGCGCGCGAAGGTGCCGAGATCGCCGACAAAACCGGCCGGGTGATCGGCAAACTCACCAGCGGCGGCTTCGGGCCCAGCCTGAACGCGCCGGTCGCGATGGGCTATGTCGAAACCGCATTCGCCGCCATAGGCACGCCGGTCGATCTGATGGTGCGCGGCAAACCGTTGCCCGCCCTTGTCGCCGCCATGCCTTTTGTTCCGCACCAGTATCGCCGCCCCACGAAATGACTCAGGAGAATGCCATGAGTGACGTCCGCTACACCGACCAGCATGAATGGATTCGCCTGGACGGTGACGAAGCCACTATCGGGATCACCAAATTTGCCGCCGAAAGCCTGGGCGATGTGGTGTTCGTGGAACTGCCTGCCAGCGGCAAGGCCGTGAAAGCGGGGGGCGAGGCCGCGGTGGTGGAAAGCGTCAAGGCCGCCAGCGACATCTATGCCCCGGCCGGGGGCACCGTCACCGCCACCAATACGGTGCTGGAAAAGGAGCCGTCGAAGGTCAACGAAGACCCCGAAGGCCAAGGCTGGTTCTTCAAGATGAAACTCACCGACAAGGCCGAGTTCTCCAAGCTGATGGACAGCGCGGCCTATGCGAAGTTCGTGGAGACGCTGTAATGCGCTATTTGCCGCTGACCCCGGATGACCGCCAGGCGATGCTGGCGCGGATCGGGGCGCCCGATGTGGACACGCTGTTTCGCGACGTGCCCAAGGCGGCGCTGGCGCCGCTGGCGAAATTTGATTTGCCCGACACACAGGGCGAGCTTGAGGTCGAACGCGCTTTGTCGAAGCTGGCGGCCAGGAATGTGGCTGCCGGTTCGGCGCCGTTCTTCTGCGGCGCGGGCGCCTACAAGCATCATGTCCCCAGCGCGGTGGATCACCTGATCCAGCGTTCGGAATTCCTCACCAGCTATACGCCCTATCAGCCGGAAATCGCCCAGGGCACCTTGCAATATCTGTTCGAGTTCCAGACCCAGGTGGCGCTGTTGACCGGCATGGAAGTGGCCAATGCCTCGCTCTATGACGGTTCCACCGCCACCGCCGAAGCGGTGCTGATGGCCCAGCGCATCACCAAGCGCGGCAAGGCCATCCTGTCGGGCGGGCTGCATCCCCATTATGCCGAGACGGTGGAAACGGTCGCCAGCCTGGCGGGCGCGGTCAGCCGGACCCCTGTCACGCCGGGCAGCGCCGAAGACATTATCGGCCTGATCGACGAGGACACCGCTTGTGTGGTGGTGCAGTCGCCGGATGTGTTTGGGTTGATCCGCAACCTGCGGCCCATTGCCGACGCCGCCCATGCCAAGGGCGCGCTGCTGATCGCGGTGGTGACCGAGATTGTGTCGCTGGGCTTGCTCGAGCCGCCGGGGGCGCAAGGCGCCGACATTGTGGCGGCGGAAGGCCAAAGCATCGGCAATGGCCTGAATTTCGGCGGCCCCTATGTCGGGCTGTTCGCCACCCGCGAGAAATTCCTGCGCCAGATGCCGGGGCGCTTGTGCGGCGAGACGGTGGACGCCGAGGGCCGGCGCGGCTTTGTGCTGACCCTGTCGACCCGCGAACAGCATATCCGCCGTGAAAAGGCGACCAGCAATATCTGCACCAATTCCGGTCTGTGCTGTCTGGCCTTCACGATTCACTTGTCGCTGCTGGGCGAGGAAGGCCTGACGCGGCTGGCGCGGATCAACCATGCCAAGGCCAGCGCGCTGGCGGGCAAGCTGGCGGGGTTGCCGGGTGTGGAGCTGGTCACCGACGCCTTCTTCAACGAGTTCACCATCAGACTGCCCAAGCCCACCGCCCCCCTGGTGGAAGCCCTGGCGGCCAAGGGTGTGATCGCGGGCGTACCGGCTTCACGCCTGCTGCCGCGGGAAGCATCGGCGGCCAATCTGCTGATCCTGGCGGCGACCGAGACCAATACCGACGATGATTTCGCGGCGCTTATCGATGCGCTGAAGGGTGTGATCTGATGAGCATGAACAATCAAGGACGTCCTAGCGGGGCAGGCGAGGCCTTTCCCGCCAGCATCGCTACCATTTCCGGCGATCGCGGCCTGGATCACGAAGAATCCCTGATCTTTGAACTGGATCATGGCGCGGTCGGCGTCGACCTGCCGGACGTGAAGGTCGGCGATAACCGCCTGGGCGGAATGCGCCGCAAGGGCAGGGTGGGCTTGCCCGGTCTCAGCGAGCCGGAAGTGATCCGCCATTATGTGCGGCTGTCGCGGATGAATTACGCCATCGATAGCGGGCTTTATCCGCTGGGCTCCTGCACCATGAAGCACAATCCGCGCCTGAATGAGAAAATGGCGCGGCTGCCGGGTTTCGGCGATCTGCATCCCTTGGCGCCCCAGTCCACCACCCAGGGCGCGCTGGAGCTGATCTCGCAATTGATGACCTGGCTCACCCGCCTGACCGGCATGCCGGCGGTGGCGATGTCGCCCAAGGCCGGGGCGCATGGCGAGCTTTGCGGGTTGCTGGCGATCCGCGCCGCCATCGCGGCGCGCGGCGAAGACCGCAAGCGTATCCTGGTGCCGGAATCCGCCCATGGCACCAATCCGGCCACCGCCGCTTTTGCCGGCTTCACGGTGGACGAAGTGCCCGCCAAGCCCAACGGCCATGTCGATGCCGAGGCGTTGAAAGCCAAGCTGGGCCCGGATGTGGCGGCGATCATGCTGACCAATCCCAATACCTGCGGCCTGTTCGAGGGCGAGATCATCGAGATCGCCAAGGCGGTGCATGAAGCGGGCGCTTATTTCTATTGTGACGGCGCCAATTTCAACGCCATTGCCGGCAAGGTGCGGCCCGGCGACCTGGGCATCGATGCCATGCATATCAATCTGCACAAGACCTTCTCCACCCCGCATGGCGGTGGCGGGCCGGGCGCGGGGCCGGTGGTGCTGTCGGAACGCCTGGCGGCCCATGCCCCGATCCCGCTGCTGGTGGCGGACGGTGCGGGCCCCAAAGGAAGCTTCAGACTGATCGAGGACATGGCGGCCGCGCCGGAAGGCGCCAAGCCGTTCGGCCGGATGTGCGCCTTTCACGGCCAGATGGGTATGTTCGTGCGCGCGCTGACGTATATGCTGAGCCATGGCCGCGATGGCGTGCGCCAGGCCTCCGAGGATGCGGTACTGTCGGCCAACTATATCCTGGCCTCCCTGAAAGACGTGATGAGCGCACCGTTCGGCGACGGTCCCTGCATGCATGAAGCGCTGTTCGACGACAGCTTCCTGGAGGGCACCGGCGTCACCACGCTTGATTTCGCCAAGGCGATGATCGACGAGGGCTATCACCCCATGACCATGTATTTCCCGCTGGTGGTGCATGGCGCCATGCTGATCGAGCCCACCGAGTCCGAATCCAAGGCCTCGCTGGACCGCTTCATTCATGTGCTCCATACCCTGGCAACCGAGGCCCGCGCCAAAAAGACCGAGCGCTTTGCCGGGGCGCCGCATCTGGCGCCACGCCGCCGCCTGGACGAGACCGCCGCCGCGCGCAAGCCGGTGCTGCGCTGGAAGCCGGACCCGTTGAAACAGGCGGCGGAGTAGCGGCGGGATGGGAAATTACGTTCATTCCAACCTGATCCCGGGTGAACAGGTTGTGTATGAGACCGGGGTTCACCCCATCGTCTTCCTGCCGCCCGCGGCTTTTGTGATCGGCGGCATCGTCTTTGGCGTCCTCAGCATGCCTTATCCCGGCGCGATCTTCCTGGCCATCGGGGTGGTGATGTTCGCCGCCGCCTGGATCCGGCAATGGGCCAGTGAGTTCGCCGTCACCAACAAGCGGGTGGTCATCAAAGTGGGGTTCATTTCCCGCCGCACCATCGAGATCAACATGTCCAAGGTGGAATCGGTAGAGATCAACCAGGATATTTTCGCCCGTCTGTTGAATTACGGAACGATTGTGGTGATCGGCACCGGCGGCACCAAGGAGCCGTTCGACCTGATCGCCGATCCACTGGCCTTCCGCCGCGCGGTGCAGTCGCAGCAGAACTGATTACCGACAGATATGCGCCTTCAGGCCCGGCGGCAACTTCGTCCTGGCATCGCCGCAGGCGGCATCGATCTGCGCCTGGGTGAGGCCTTTTACGCGCCGCAGGTCGGTTCCCAGGAAAGATGTGATGGAGGTTTTCGCGCCGGTCAGGTCGGCGCCGTCCATTTTCGCCCCCGCCATGTTGGCGCCTGACAATTCGGTATTGCGGAAACGGACGCCGGTGAAATCGGCATAGGACATGCACATTAGGCTGGCATCGGCGCCGGTGAAATCGGCGCCGTGCAGGTCATGTTGCTTGACACAGGTGTTGGAGAGATCGGCGCCGGTCAGGTCGCAGCCCACGCAATCCACAATGCCGCCCTTGATCTTCGCCACGGCGGCGGAATCGGCGGCCGCAGCCGGCCCGGTCAAAAAAAGAGCCGGGGCTGCGAACAGCGTTAAGACGGTAAGGGCCAAAAGAGCGCGCATTCTCTGAGTTTGGGGCCGCCATGGTTACCATCCGGTTGAAAGGCGGCGGGAGGGTGGCGGAACGGGCATCCGGCAACCGCGTTTCCACCTCATGGATCATGCACACGAAAAAGTGTTGCAGATGCTCACCCTGGCGGCACGGCTGCGGGGCCATGCGGCGGAGACGTCGCTGGAACAATTCCGGGAAAAATTCCAGGCAAGCGCCGCCGAACTGGAGCAGGCGGCGGTCAAGGCCGAGCGCCAGTTCAAACATCAGGCCAACCGCACGCCTGCGCCTCGGCCAGCTCCTGGACCGGAAAATGGTCCCGGATACAGGCATTGAAATAGCTGCCCAGCGAATCCGCGGCCATCAGACCTTCGTAAATATCCTGCGGCACGCCCTGGTAGGCATAGGTGCGTCCGGACTCGCGAAACGTCGCGCATAATGTGTGCGTCGCCTCGTTATAACGCACACGCGCAAGGGCGCTGGACTGGACATAGGGCATGTGCTGAAAACGAAAAAGGCGCGTAGATGATCCGCGCCTTTTTGTGACAGCGGAACTCAGGAACAGCCGGAGGTCGAACCGCAAGTGTTGCACTTCATGCAGGTGCCGTTGCGCACCAGGGTGAAGTTGCCACAGGCGCCGCAATTGTCGCCCTCAAAACCCTTCAGCCGTGCCTCCAACGCCCGCTGCGCGCGCGTGTCGCGTGCGCCATTCCCGGATGACGTCCGCGTCATCGCCGCTTCGATGGTCGCGACCTGGGCGCCGACAGCGGTGAGCGTTGCTTCCACTCCGGCGCGAATGTCCGACAGGTCCAACTCGCTGATATGGTCGATATCGTTGTCGGGCGCGAACATCTCCTCGCGGAAATGCTCTTCCTCCGCCAGCATCTTGGGAGCCGCGCCGCCCTTGACCACGGTGATCTGGGTGCGGCCGCGCAGATAACCGGACGAAGCCAGCCTGGTAATGGCGACTTCCTGGCTGCCGCCATCGCCGCCGCCCTTGCCCAGGTCCTCATCGCCCGCAGGAACGACATGGGCCAGATCGGTGCGGCCCAGATAGGACACGCCCAGCTCGCGGAAGATATAATCCAATACGCTGGTGGCGTTCTTGATGGAGTCATTGCCGATCACCAGGCCCGCCGGTTCAAAGCGGGTGAAGGTGAAGGCCTCGACAAATTCCTCCAGCGGCACGCCATATTGCAGGCCCACCGAAATGGCGATGGCAAAATTGTTCATCAGGCTGCGGAAGGCGGCGCCTTCCTTGTGCATGTCGATGAAGATTTCGCCCAGCCGGCCATCCTCATATTCGCCGGTATGCAGATAGACCTTGTGGCCGCCGACAATGGCCTTCTGGGTGTAACTCTTGCGGCGGTGGGGCAGGCGCTCGCGCTCGTGGCTGCGTATCTTTTCGATGACGCGTTCCACGATTCTTTCCGTGACAACCGTCTGCTGCGCGGGCAGACGCGGCGCATCGGGCAGAGCGTCATCCTCTTCCTCATCGACAAAGGCGAAGACCTGGCTGGCCAGCGGCTGGCTCAATTTGGAGCCGTCGCGATACAGCGCATTGGCCTTCAGCCCCAGCTTCCAGGACAGCAAATAGGCTTCGCCGCAGTCCTTGACGGCTGCGCTGTTGGCCATGTTGATGGTCTTGGAGATGGCGCCCGAGATGAAAGGCTGCACCGCCGCCATCATCCGGATATGGGCTTCAACGCTCAGCGCCCGCTTGCCGATGCGCCCGCAAGGATTGGCGCAGTCGAATACCGGCAGATGCTGTTCCTTCAGATAGGGGGCGCCTTCCAGGGTCATGGCGCCGCAGACATGCAAGTTGGCGGCATCGATATCGGCCTTGGAGAAGCCCAGGGTCTTCAGCATGTCGAAATCGGGCGCATTCAATTGCGTGGCGTCCAGCTTCAGCACCCGGGTGCAGAATTCCGTGCCCAGTGTGTATTTGTTGAAGACAAAACGGATATCGAAAGCCGCTTCCAGCGCCGCTTCGATCTGGCCGATCTCTTCTTCGCCGAAACCCTTGCCGCGCAGGGCGTCGTAATTGATGCGGCCCGAATAGTCTTCCAAGGTGCCATGGCCCACCGCATAGGCGACGATGGCGTCGATTTCCGCCTGGCCATAGCCCAGATTGGCCAGCGCTTCGGGCACGCAACGGTTGATGATCTTGAAATAGCCTCCGCCCGCCAGGGTCTTGAACTTGACCAGGGCGAAATCAGGCTCCACGCCGGTAGTGTCGCAATCCATCACCAATCCAATGGTGCCGGTGGGCGCGATCACCGTGGCCTGGGCGTTGCGGAAGCCGTGCTGCTTGCCCAGGTTCAGGGCATTGTCCCAGGCCCGCTTGGCCGCCGCGGCCAGTTCGGCGTCGGAAACAGCCTTCAGATCGAGCGCCACGGGCAGGGTGGCGAGTTTCTCATAGCCGCTGGTTTCCCCATAAGCGGCGCGGCGATGGTTGCGGATCACCCGCAGCATGGCGTCCTTGTTGGCGGCATATTCCGGGAAGGCGCCAAGTTCGCCGGCCATTTCCGCCGAGGTGGCGTAAGACACCCCGGTCATCAGGGCGGAGATGGCGCCGGCGATGGCGCGGCCTTCGCGGCTGTCATAAGGAACGCCCGCGCTCATCAGCAATCCGCCGATATTTGCAAAGCCAAGTCCCAGGGTGCGGTAATCATAGGAAAGCTGGGCGATCTCTTTGGAGGGGAATTGCGCCATCAGGACCGAAATTTCCAGCACCATGGTCCACAGCCGAACGCCATGTTCAAAGGCTTCGACATCGAAATTCTTGACGCCGTCATAGTCCTGGGCGGCTTCGCCGTCAGGGCCCTTGCGGAACTGCATCAGGTTGAGCGAGGCCAGGTTGCAGGCGGTGTCGTCCAGGAACATGTATTCGCTGCACGGATTGGAGGCGCGGATTTCCCCGCCCGCCGGGCAGGTGTGCCAGTCATTGATGCTGGAATGGAACTGGATGCCCGGATCGGCGCAGGCCCAGGCGGCATAGGATATTTTTTCCCACAGCTCGCGTGCCTTGACGGTCTTGGCGACCTTGCCATTACCCCGGTTGCTGAGTTGCCAGTCGCCGTCTTCCAGCACGGCATTGAGGAAGGCGTCGGTGACGCGCACGGTGTTGTTGGAATTCTGGCCCGCCACCGAAGTGTAGGCCTCGCTGTCCCAATCGGTGTCGTAGGTCTTGAAGTCGATATCCTTGTAACCCTGGCGCGCGAAGCTGATCACCCGCTCGATCAGATTGTCGGGGATCATGCTCTTGCGCGCGGCCTTGATTTCGCGGCGCAGGGCAGGGTTCTTTTGCGGATCATAGCAGTCGCCGCCCGAGCCTTCGCAATTGACGCAGGCCTTGAGCACCGCCTTGAGGTGCCTTTCCGCCAGCTTGGAGCCCGCCACCAGGGCGGCGACTTTTTGCTCCTCGATCACCTTCCATTCGATGAAATCCTCGATATCGGGATGGTCGATATCCACGATCACCATCTTGGCGGCGCGGCGGGTGGTGCCGCCCGACTTGATGGCGCCGGCGGCACGGTCGCCGATCTTGAGGAAACTCATGAGGCCCGAAGACTTGCCGCCGCCCGACAGTTTCTCATCGGCGCCGCGCAGGGGCGAGAAGTTGGTGCCGGTGCCGGAGCCATATTTGAACAGCCGCGCTTCGCGGGTCCAAAGGTCCATGATGCCGCCCTCATTGACCAGATCGTCCTTGATGCTCTGGATGAAGCAGGCATGGGGTTGAGGATGTTCATAGGCGCTGGCCGACTTGGTCAGCCGCCCGCTCTTGTGGTCGACATAGTAATGGCCCTGGCCCGGGCCATCGATGCCGTAAGCCCAATGCAGGCCGGTGTTGAACCATTGCGGCGAGTTGGGAGCGCATTTTTGTGACGCCAGCATGTGGCAGAGTTCGTCATAAAAGGCGCGGGCGTCTTTTTCGTCGTCGAAATAGCCGCCCTTCCAGCCCCAATAGGTCCAGGTGCCGGCCAGGCGGTCGAAAACCTGCTTGGCGGATTTTTCGCCGGTGGTCTCCTTGGTTCCGTCCTTGGCCTGCTTCCGCCAGAGAAATTCCGGCACCCCTTCTTCCGGCACCGGCTTCAGGCTTTTGGGCACGCCCGCCTTGCGGAAATATTTCTGGGCCAGCACGTCACAAGCCACCTGACTCCAGTCCTGCGGGACCTCGAGGTCGCTCTGGCTGAAGACAATGGAACCGTCCGGGTTGCGGATTTCGCTGGCCGCGTTTTTGAAAACGATGCCCTGATAGGGCGAATGACCTTCGACCGTGAAATGGCGGTTAATGCGCATGGCGGCACCCCAAAAATGCGTTGAACGGACAGTTCCCTCGGCCCCAGCCCCCGAGGCCGCCATTTGGGGACAGTTGGCCGCCCGCAAAGGCCTTCATTGCGGGAAGGTCTTTGCGGCGGGATCGACGTCGCCAGATATGGTGGTCACAAGGGGTGACTGGCCCAAAGTATGGACTTGGGGGAAAGGCTGAAGCAAGGGGATAGTGGTTACTGAAACCTTAATCACCAGATCTAGGGTTGTGGGCAACTGCCAAAAAGCCGGGAGTCAAGCGGGCTCAGGATTAAGGCGCTGAAATATTTTTCGACCCTCTTTCATCACAGCGTCACCGACCTCTTGGGACGGTTTGGGGATAAGTCAAAAAGCCGAGTCTTTTATGGTCGCGCCGGCAGGCTCTACGCGACTGCGATGCAGCCATTCCGGGTTGCGGAAGCATTGGCGAAAAATGGCCTCGGCCCCTATAGTCCGCCGGCGAGTCTGCGGTAATTGGCATGTCCCTTTTCAAGATGATCTTTTCCTGGTGGAACTCCGCGACCTTGGGCACGCTGCTGACCACCTGGCTGTCCGGCGCGCCGGTCGGGACCGACGATTTCGGCAACCGCTACTATCAGAACAAGGACGGCTCGCGCCGCTGGGTGATCTATAACGGCACCGTCGAGGCCAGCCGCGTACCCCCGGACTGGCATGGCTGGCTGCACCATACCTATGCCGAGCCGCCGACCCGCGCGCCGCTAAAGACGCAAAGTTTCGAACAGCCGCACCAGCCCAATCTTACCGGCACCGATGGTGCCTATCGTCCTGGCGGCAGCCTGCAAAAGGGCGGCGTGCGTCCCCCGGCCACCGGCGACTATCAGGCCTGGAAGCCGGATTGATGAGTCTCCTCCATTGAGCGCCCAAGCCATGTCGCGCAATACCATCGCCGAGACCTTGATCGGCACGGCCGTGGTTGCCATTGCCCTGGTCTTTGCGGCTCTGGCCTATTACCGCACCGGCGGGGCCGGCCTGTCGGGCTATGAGGTCAATGCCAAATTGTCCAAGGTCGACGGGCTGGCGGTCGGGACCGAGGTGCGGCTGGCCGGCATCAAGGTCGGCTCGGTCTCGGGTCTGACTTTGGACCCCAAGACCTATCTGGTCACGGTGCACATGGATATCCGCAAGGAGGTCAAGCTTCCGGTGGATTCCTCCATCCTGGTGACCCAGGCCGGTTTCCTGGGCGGCCAGTATCTTTCCATCACCCCAGGTGGTGACGACCAGATGATGGCGGCGGGCGCCTTTTTCGAGAATGCCCAGGGTTCGATCGACGTGATGAATCTGGTGGGCCGGTTCGCCACCGGAGCGAGTACCTCCAACCAGCCGCCGCCGCAAAAACCAGCGGGCCCCGTCCGGGCCCCCGATCCAGGCGCGGGCCCGTGAAAATCCTGTCCCCCATCCTGCTGTTGTTGCCGCTTGGGATCGTGGCGGCGCTGGCCCAGTCCGAGCGTCCGGCGGTGACTCAGACGGCTCCTCGCGTCCTTCCCAATCCGCCCGCGCCTGTCACCGGTCCCTTGCCGGCGGCGGCGCCGGAATCCCCGCCGCCCGCGCCACCTCAAGGCGGCACTTCGCTGGTGATGCGCGGGCTGGACAAGATCACCGGTCGTCCCACCAGCATCACCGCGCAAATCGGCAAGCCGGTGCAATTTGCAACCCTGACCATCACGGCGCGCTTTTGCTATTCCACGCCGCAAAGCGAAACGCCGGAGACCGCTGCTTTTGTGCAGATCGAGGATCATCGTCCGGACCAGTCGGCGCGGCGCATTTTCTCGGGATGGATGTATGCCTCCAGTCCTGGCCTGAATGGGGTGGAACACCCGCTATATGACGTGTGGGTGATCAGCTGCAACAATGCGCCGGCACCGGTTGTGGCTGCCAATACCTCGACCGCACCGGTCAAGGTGAAGGCGCCGGATTCTTCTGACAAGGAAGGGATTCAGGCCCTGCCCGAAGGCGCCGGCCAATAGCGCTGGCCTTTTGGCCTCTGACGGCGTCGCTCGCCGCTCATGGGCTCTTTCGCCCACATCGCTCCTCGCTCCTGGTCAGCGACCAAAATGCTGCGCGCTATCGAGATTAGAAGAAAGGCCAGAGCGCCTCGCGATTCAAGGCATCCTGCAGTTTCAGCAAATAGCGCTCGCGCGGGATTTCGATGGCGCCGAAGCGTGCCAGATGCGCCGTGATGAACTGGGTGTCGAGCAGGGTGAAGCCGCCGCGCTTGAGGCCCTGCACCAGATGCACCAGCGCCACCTTGCTGGCGTCGCGCTGGCGCGAGAACATGCTTTCCCCGAAAAAGGCAGCGCCCAGCCGCACGCCATAAAGCCCGCCCGCCAATGTCCCGTCCCGCCAGCACTCGATGGAATGGGCGTGCCCGCCGGCAAACAGCGCCGTGTAGAGACGCAGGATCTCGGCATTGATCCAGCTTTCGGGGCGGCCCGGGGCGGGCGCGGCGCAGGCCGCCATCACCTCGCCAAAGGCGCGGTCGGACGTGACGGTGAACTGGCCGCCGCGCACCGTGCGGGCCAGGCGGCGCGGGACATGAAAGGCGTCCAAGGGAATGATGCCGCGTTTCTCCGGCGACACCCAATAGAGCATGGGATCGCCCCGCCGCTCGGCCATGGGGAACAGGCCTTCGGCATAGGCGCGCAGCAGGATTTCGGGGGTCAGCCGGTTAGTGCCATGCATAAAAAAAGAATAGCCCGCCGCGGACCGTCTGTCTGCGGCGGGCTAGCGTCCGACTACTTGTTATTTATCGCAAAGGCGCCGGGACCGGCCGCGGCCAGATAGAGGAAAATGAAGCAGAACAGGATGGCGCCGTCCCCGCCATTGAGTGCCGGATAAATCCCGCGCGGGAAATGGGCGATGAAATAGGCGACCGCCATCTGGCCCGAACAGACGAAGGCGGCGCAGCGGCTGAACAGGCCCAGCGCGACCAAGCCGCCACCGACCACTTCGATGATGCCGGCCGCCAGCATCAAGGGCGGCAACGGGTGCGCGCCCATTGCCGCGGGGAAACCCACCAGCTTCATCAAGCCATGCTCGAGAAACAGCAGTCCGACAATGATGCGGGTAATGCCAAGGATCTGCGATGAATATCTGGTCAAAAAGTCCATTCAATCCTCCCAGCTGCTTGTTGTGTTTGTGGGATAAGCCTAGCCCAGGCCCACGGGCAAAGCCATTATGCTTTGTCCAAATCCTGTTTCAGCATCGCCACCCCGTCGGGCGGCAGGAGCAACTGGGCGTCATAGCCGGGATTGAATATCACGCCGTAACCGGGCGGCAGGCGGCGGAAGAACGCACTGGCCTTGGCCTTCAGCAGATATTCGGCCAGGCCGCGCGGCAGGCGCGACAAGGACGTAAAGACCGTGACGAACCGCATGCCCCCCTGGTCCTGGAGCACGGGCGCCAATCCGCTTCCGTCCTCCCGTACTTCGCTCGTACTGGGAATATAAAGGTCGTGATTTGCCATCTCCCGCATCAAGGCGTCGGCGGAATAGGTCCGTGCCTGCACATCCAGGATGCGCCGCTCGATGTCGCTCTCGGGCTCGAATATCAGCACGCCGGACTAGTAGCCCAGGCTGGCGAGATACTTCTCCAACCAGTGAATGGAATAATCGCCGTCGATGATGTCGGGCTCGCGCACCAGTTTCTGGAACAGCGGAATGGTGGTCTCGATCCCGTCCACCACCAACTCGTCCAGGGCGCGGCGCAGGCGCAGCAAGCATTCGTTGCGATTTCTGGCATGGACCACCAGCTTGCCCGCCAGACTGTCGTAGAAGGGCGGGATGCGATAGCCGGAATAGATTGCCGAGTCGAAACGCACGCCCAATCCGCCGGGCGTATGAAACTGGGTGATGGTGCCGGGCGAGGGGCGGAAGGTGAAGGGATTTTCCGCATTGATACGACATTCGATGGCATGGCCTTCGAAGACAATGTCCTTCTGGGCGAAGGCCAGCGGCGCGCCGGTGGCGATGCGGATCTGCTCGCGCACAATGTCGATGCCGGTGATCGCCTCGCTGACCGGATGTTCGACCTGCAGCCGCGTATTCATCTCGATGAAATAAAAGCGCCCGTCTTCGTATAGGAATTCAATGGTGCCCGCGCCCAGATAGCCGAGTTGGCTGAGCGCCTTGGTGCAGATGCCGCCGATATCGTCGCGTTCCTGGGCGTTGAGTGCTGGGCTGCCGGCTTCCTCCCAGACTTTCTGGTGACGGCGCTGCAAGGAACAGTCGCGCTCGCCCAGATGCACGACATGGCCGTGACTGTCGGCCAGGATCTGGATTTCGATGTGGCGGGGCTTTTGGAGATACTTCTCCATATAGACGGTGTCGTTGCCGAAAGCGGCCTTGGCCTCGGTGCGGGCCTGGGACAGCGCGAAGGACAGTTCGCCTGCATTCTTGGCCACTTTCATGCCGCGTCCGCCGCCGCCGGCCGTGGCCTTGATCAGCACGGGATAACCGATCTCCCCGGCCACGCGCGCGGCATCCGCGTCGGAGACTTCGCCGTCCGATCCCGGCACGGTGGGGATGCCCAACTCCTTCACCGTCTGCTTGGCGGTGATCTTGTCGCCCATCATGCGGATATGCTCGGGCGCCGGACCGATAAAGGTCAGGCCATGTTCCTTGATGATGTCGGCGAACTTGGCGTTCTCCGACAGAAAGCCGTAGCCGGGATGAATCGCTTCCGCACCGGTGATCTCGCAGGCGGCGATAATGGCGGGAATGTTGAGATAGGATTGGGCCGCGGCGGGGGGACCGACACAGACGGTCTCATCGGCCAGCTTGACATGCATCGCCTCGCTGTCGGCGGTGGAATGGATCGCCACCGTGGCGATGCCCATTTCCTTGCAGGCCCGGATGACGCGAAGCGCGATTTCACCGCGATTGGCAATGAGGACTTTTTCGAACATCTAGTGCAAAACTTTCACGGATGTTGGGATCAAATCTCCTCCATGGCCGGCCCCCGAGCCGGCCATCAGGCGATGACGCAGAGCGTCTGGCCGAATTCGACGGGGGTACCGTCGGCGACATGGATTTCCGTCACCGAGCCGCCTCTGGGCGCGGTGATGGCGTTCATGGTCTTCATCGCTTCGATGATGAACAGCGTGTCGCCTTCCTTGACGCTTTTGCCGATGCCGATGAAGGCCGGCTTGCCCGGTTCCGGTGATAGATAGACGGTGCCCACCATGGGCGAGGGCACCGCGCCGGCGGGCGGTCCTGACGACGGCGCGGCGGCGGGAGCAGGCGCAGCAGCGGCAGCCGGCGCAGGCGCCGCGGCCGCCACGGTGGCGACACCGCCACGGCTGACGCGGATGCGCGCGCCGTTATGATCGATCTCGATTTCGGTCAGCCCGGTATCCTTGAGCAGCTGCGCCAGCTCGCGGATCGCGCCGGCATCGATCCCCGGTTTGGTATCGTTCTTGGCACTGCTCTGGGCATCGCTCTTGGTGGTTGGCTTATCGCCTTTGGAACTCATTTCGACCTGCTTTTGGAAGAGAGAATTTCGGCAATCGCGTCGATCGCGCGCAGATAGCCCTGGGCACCAAGACCCATCACGATGCCGGTGGCGCCTTTGGAGACATAGGAATGATTGCGATAGGGCTCGCGGCGGTGGATGTTGGACAGATGCACCTCGATCACCGGAATCTTCAACGCCTGGATGGAATCCAAAATGGCGATGGAGGTATGGCCATAGCCCGCCGGATTGATAATCACCGCGCTGCCGCCGGTGCGGGCTTCCTGCAGGTGATCGACGATCTCGCCCTCGCGGTTGGATTGGCGAAAGACGATGGCAAGCCCATGTGCCTTGGCCTGGCGTGCGCACATGGCTTCGATCTCGGCCAGGGTGGTATGGCCATAGACCTCCGGCTCGCGATGCCCCAAAAGATTGAGGTTCGGCCCGTTGAGGATATATATGGGTAAGGCTTTGGATTGTTTGGTTTTTTTCGCCATAGACTTTCCGCGGGTCAAAGCTGATTCAAGCCTTATAATCTGATCCCAAGAGATACGGAAATGCTTAAGGTAGCGCCAAAATGACAGTCGAAATCACCCTGAATGGCGAGACAAGGCGGCTGGACCAGCCGGTCAGCGTGCACGGTCTGCTGGAGAGTCTGGGCCTGGACCCGGCCAAGATCGCGGTGGAGCGCAATCTGGAGATTGTGCCGCGCTCCCTCTATGGCGAGGTCGCGCTGGCCCCGGGCGACCGGCTGGAGATTGTGCATTTCATCGGCGGCGGCAATGCCCCGGTGGAGGTGCCGCGCTTGGACAAGCCCTTTGTGCTGGCGGGCAAGACTTACACCTCCCGCCTGATCATCGGCACCGGCAAGTACAAATCCTATGCCGACAATGCCGCGGCGCTGGAAGCTTCGGGTGCCGAGATCGTGACTGTGGCGGTGCGCCGGGTGAATCTCACCGATCCCAGCCAGCCCAAGCTGGTGGATTTTATTGATCCCAAGAAGGTCACCTATCTGCCCAACACGGCGGGCTGCTTTACCGGCGAGGATGCCGTGCGCACCTTGCGGCTGGCGCGCGAAGCGGGCGGCTGGTCGCTGGTCAAGCTGGAAGTGCTGGGCGAAAAGAAGCTGCTCTATCCCGACATGATCGAGACCTTGCGCGCCACCGAGATGCTGTCCAAGGACGGCTTTGAGGTGATGGTCTATTGCAGCGACGATCCCTTAATGGCCAAGCGTCTGGAGGATGTCGGCGCCGTGGCGATCATGCCGCTGGCCTCTCCCATCGGCTCGGGCATGGGCATCCAAGCCACGGTGAACATCCGCATGATCATCGAGGATGCCAAGGTGCCGGTGATCGTGGATGCCGGCATCGGCACCGCCTCGGACGCGGCGGTGGCGATGGAGCTGGGCTGCGACGCGGTGATCTCCAACACCGGCATCGCCCATGCCAGGGACCCGGTGAAAATGGCCGCCGCCATGAAACTGGCGGTGGAGGCGGGACGCTTGGCGTGGCTGGCGGGCCGGATGCCGAAGAAGGCGTATGCCGACCCGTCGAGTCCGTTGAGCGGACTGATTTAGCGCGCAGGGTTTTAGTTCCTGAGCGACGAACTCAGGAACCAAAAGGTCAACGCTAGCTCTTCATCGCGCCGGCCAGCGTCTCATCATCCACCGCGCCGGGCCGCATCTTGCCGTTCAGCACAAAGGTCGGCGTACCGTCTATGCCCACCTTATGGGCGAAGTCGATGCTGGATTTGAGCGTCTTTTCGATCCCGGGATCGGCCATGTCCGCCCTGAGCTTGTTCACGTCCATGCCGGCCCTGGCGGCCTCGGCATAGATCATATCCTGGGTGACAGAGTCTTCCTGGCCCAGCAGTGCGAAATGGAAATCCATGTAATGGGCCGGTTGGCGCCGCGCCGCCAGCGATGCCCGGGCGGCTTGCATGGCGCTCTCGCCATGCAGCGCCTTGATGGGAAATTCGATGAAGGAAAAGCGCGTATCGTTCTTGTGCGCCTCATAAAATTTGTGCACCGCCGGCAGCGAGACGCGGCAATAGGGGCAATCATAATCGTAAAATTCCACCAGCGTCTTCTTGGCGTCCGCCGGACCCGTGACAAAAGCAATCGCCGGATCGAAGAAAGCGGCAAGGCCGACTTTTTTCAGCGCCGCCGCCTGGGCTTGCTTTTGTTTTAGATCGTCGTTGGCCTGGGCCTGACCCATCATGGCAGCCGCCAGCTCCGGATGCTGCATCAGATAGGTCTGCATTTGCCGGTCATTGATCGGCAGCAGGCCGCCCTTGGCCATGGTCAGGACGATCGCAACCGCCAGCATCGCGCCGCCGACAGCGCCGGCCAAAGCAATTACAAAGGGACGCATTCTATCCCCGCTGTTGCGCCGCCAAGGGGGCGGCGGCGCCGATAATGTCCGCGGCCCGTTGCCAGTCCGTGCCGCCCTGGGGCAGCTTGCCGCGCGCGCGGGTGGCGAACACCAGCGCTTTTCGCATGTCGCCGGCATTGTACCAAAGCTCGGCGGTGGCCAGATTGGCCATCGGCTCATTCTTGAGGATGCTGTAGGCCTGGGCAGTCTGGTACCAGGTGAAGGCATCGTCATCCTCCACCAGGCTCGCAGCCTTGAGATTTTGCAGCGCCGGTTCGGCCAGCGCCGGATTGTCCGTGGCGAGCTGTGCGGTCGCCAATGCCAGGCGCAATTGCGGTGCGCGGGGACGCAGGGTGACCGATTTCTGGTAATCGGCAATGGCCAGCGCCGGCTTGGCCAGGCTCATATAAATCTGGCCGCGCGCTTCATAGAAATAGGGATTGTTCGGCTCGTCCGCGATCAGGCTGTTGACCGCCGCCAGCGCCTTCTGGAAGTTGGGCTGGCGCATATAGATCATGGAATGGGCATAGCGCGCCGGCTCGCTGGTGTCGGATTCCGGATAGCGCAGCAAAGCGTCCTTCACCGGCAACACAAAACCGGCCAGCTTGGCCTGCACCATCTGGAACGTGTGCAGCACTTCCGGAGAATCCTGGACCTCGCGATAGGGCGAGGAATCCACCATGGTGTTGAGATCGAAAACGCGGTCCTGGCCGGACGGATGGTCCACCGCGAACTTGTCCACCTTATAGGCGCTCATCGCTTCTTCCTGGGCAAAGCGCTGGAAGGTGCGGTACATGCCCATCGGCGATTGATGCGTCGCCAAAAGCAGCTTGGCGGCGATCTGGTCGGCGGTGGATTCCTGTATCCGCGTGAAGGCCGCCATCTGTCCCATGGCATAGGCCTGGCCAATCCCCATGATCGCCATGCCGGCTTCGCCCGCGCCCGCGATCATCGCGCCAATGCCCGCCACCAGCGACAGCAGCATGGGGATCATCGCCTTCTTCATGCCATATTGCCCGCGCGACAAATGGCCGGCCGAGATGTGGCCGGTTTCATGCGCCATCACCCCGATCAGCTCATTGGGTTTTTGCAGCCACAGCAGAATGCCGGAGAAGATGAAGATATTCTCGCCGCCATCGCCATAGGAGGCAAAGGCGTTGATCTCATTCATCCCCACCAGCCAGACGCGCGGCACCGGGTCCAGGCCCGCGGCGCGCGCCAGGGGCGTCTCATAGCCGCGCAGCATCTCCTCGGTTTCGGTGTCGCGCAGAAGACTGATGCCTTGGGCCGATGCCGGCAGGGCATAGGCGAGCAGCGCGGCGGTGAACCCGGCAGCAAAGCTCAGTTTGCGGATAGCGGAATTCGGCGTTTTCAGCGACAAGCCTGCATCTCCAACCGCCCCGGCCGTTACCCTAAAACCCACCCTGGCCGCGAACCTATGGGGATGGCAGGCCAAGGTCAAATTCCTCAAATCAACCGGTCGCGGTCAACTGTAGCGATCCGCCTCGGGCTGGGGCATAAGGGTCTTTCGAACCGCATTTTTCCAAGGATTACGCCGCCGTCATGCTGTCCTCACGCTTTATCGCCCTGCTTGCGGCGCCGGCTTTGCTGCTGGGCGGTTGCCGTTCCCTGGAGTCCTTTGGCGACCATGCCGCTTCGGCGGTCGGGCTGGGAGAAGATGTTCCGCGCGCCTATACCGCCAGCGAAGTGAGCGAAGCCGAACATAGCGGTATCGCGATCGCGGACGAACCGCTCGCGGCGCGCGCCGGCGCTTCGGCCTTGCAGTCGCGGGGCAGCGCCGTCGATGCAGTGACGGCCATGTTCTTCACGCTCGCTGCAACCTATCCGGTGTCGGCGGGTCTGGGCGGCGGCGGTATCTGCCTGGTGAGCGAAGCGGGCGGCCGGGTGACGGAATTCGATTTCCTCACCAAGGCGCCGCGCCGCGCAGGAGCCTATGCCTTGCCCGGCGCGCTGAAAGGCTTCGCCACCATTCACAAGCTTTATGGCGCTCTGCCCTGGCAGCGCGTGGTGGCCCCGGGCGAGGCCTATGCCGCGACAGGTTTTCCCGTTTCGGAAGCGCTGGCAGTGCGCCTGGCCGCGGCGCAAAATATCGTGCGGCTGGATGCGTCCCTGGCGGCGGAATTTCTGGACGAGACCGGCAAGCCGCGCGCAGCCGGAAGCGAGACCCGGAATTTGCCGTTGGCGGAGAGTCTGGGCCAGATACGGTTGAATGGCGCCGATGGATTTTACACGGGCGCGGTGGCGGATCGCATTGTCGCCTATTCCGACGCTCAGGGCGGCGGCATTTCGGCGGGCGAATTGCAGGCCACCGCCGCGCTTCAGGGGCCGGCACGGTCGCGCGGGGTCGGCGGTTTGACGATCTGGTTGCCCGGCGCCCGCACCGGGGCGGGCGCGTTCAGCGCCGCAATGCTGGATAATCTCTCACGCGGCGGCCGGGAACGGGCAGCGGCAAATGTCGACTTTGCCGCGCAGCAGTCGCTGGCGGCATTCGGGATCGCAAGTTTGCCCGGCGATCTGGGCTCGACCGGTTTTGCCGCGGTGGATGCGAGCGGGCAGGCGGCGGCCTGCGCGGTGACCTTGAACGGCCCGTTTGGTTCGGGCCGCACCGCGACCGGCACCGGTATTGTGCTGGGCGCGACGCCTTCAAGTCAGGCCGGACTGGCAAGCGCGTTTCTCACGCCGGTGATCGCTCTTTCGGGCGGTACGGCGGCTTTGGCGGGAGCGGGTGCGGGCGGCCCCAAAGGCGGCGCGGCCGCAATCGCCGCGGTCCTGGATGTGGCCGGAGGTCGTCAGCTCGGCAAGCGCGGCGATCTGCGCGGCACGGGGTCGGCGCCCTACGATACGGTCAATATGATTTCCTGCGCCGAACAGACCTGCGTGGCCCTGACAGACCCCGGCGCGCATGGCGCGGGCGCGGTGGCATACGATTTGGGTCAGTAGTCCGGCGACCGTTACTCTCCGCTGAACGTCCTCTGCCACCGTGAGCTCCCGATGCGCGGAACGCGCACGCACAGGTCCGGTGGACCTGTGCGAGGGAGCGAACGCCCGGAGCACAAGCGACGGGCGGGGTCGGGCGGCTACTCTCCGCTGAACGTCCTCTGCCACCACCCCTTTTTCACCGGCTTTGCGTCATCCGATGGCGTGGTATCGGGAATATCGTCCGTGGACGTCCATGACGGCACCGCCGGTGGCGCATGCTTGTTATCGGACGGCGTGGTGTCGATCTCGTCGGGCACCGCGCCGAAACGGTCTGCTTCATTGGCAAAGCCCGTCTGGGCATGTTCCATACCTTCGCCCTGCGGAGCGCTATCGCCATGGGCGCCACGCTCACGCCCGCCGCGGCGACCGCGGCGGCGGCGGCGGCGGCGGCGCGGCTCACCATTCTCGCCCGCCGGCTGGCCATTGCTTAGCCCATTGGGTTGACCGCCATTTGGGCCCTCATAAGGACCATCGGTCTGCTCTTCACTCTGCACGATTTCCGAAACACTGCTTTCCGCCGTTTCCGCGGCCTGCTGGGGCTGGCCTTCCGGGCGCTCGGAACGATCGCGGTTTCTGCCGCGGCCACCGCGGCGGCGCCGGCGGCGAGCGCCGTCACGGCTGTCGCGGGCGGCTTCCGGACGCTCGAAAGACGGGGATTCGGACGTATCTTCCGCTTCGGTGCCCTGGGCCTCGATCGCTTCAATCTCTTCCTGATCGGCCTCTTCCACATAATCAGGCTCAGGCTCGGTGGATGGGACGAAGCCTGCTTCGATGCTGACAGCGGCATTGCGCGGGCGATCGCCCGGATCGCGGCTCTTGGTGCGCTCCAGTTCGAAAGTGCCGGCGGCAAGCCCTTCCTTGGGCACGAAGGATATCTCCATGCCGTGTTCGGTTTCGATGCGCGTCAGTTCGTGGCGCTTCTGGTTGAGGATATAGATCGCCACCTCATTGGCGATCTTGACCGTGACGGCGGCGGCGCGGTTCTTCTCGCCTTCTTCCTCCAAGCCGCGCAGCACACGCAAGGCGGTGGATTCGGTGGAGCGCACCAGCCCGGTGCCGGCGCAATGCGGGCAGGTGGTGGTGGAACCGGCAATGACGCCGGCGCGCAGGCGCTGGCGCGACATTTCCAGCAGCCCGAATTGTGAAATCTTGCCGATCTGAACGCGGGCGCGATCGTTCTTGACCGCGTCGCGCAGCCGCTTCTCGACCTCGCGGTCGTTGCGGCCTTCCTCCATGTCGATGAAGTCGATGACGATCAGGCCCGCCAGGTCGCGCAATCGGAGCTGACGCCCGATTTCGCTGGCCGCTTCCAGATTGGTCTTGCGCGCGGTTTCCTCGATGGAATGCTCGCGGGTGGCGCGTCCCGAATTCACATCGACCGAGACCAGGGCCTCGGTCTGGTTGATGACGATATAGCCTCCCGACTTCAGGGTGACGATGGGGGAGAACATTGAGTCCAGCTGCGCCTCGATATGCATGCGCTGGAACAGCGGCACCGTGTCCTTGTAATGATGGACATACTTGGCATGGCTGGGCATCAGCATGCGCATGAAGTCCTTGGCGTTGCGATAGCCCTGTTCGCCTTCCACCACCACGTCCTGTACGTCCTTGTTGTACAGATCGCGGATAACGCGCTTGACCAGATCGCCTTCCTCGTAAACGCAGGCCGGCGCGTTGGAAGACAGGGTCTTCTCGCGGATCGTGTCCCACAGCCGCAGCAGATAGTCATAGTCGCGGCGTATCTCCAGCCGTGTGCGGTTCTCGCCCGCGGTGCGGATAATCAGGCCCATGCCTTCGGGCAGTTCGAGGCCCTGGGCGGCGCTTTTCAGGCGCTTGCGGTCGGCCGCATTGGTGATCTTGCGCGAAATGCCGCCGCCGCGCGGGGTGTTGGGCATCAGCACGCAATAGCG
>Ga0097621_100000199_pt1 | contig 38904 bp, 30 predicted proteins | sample KBSMisM72_FD_73165 | JGI IMG/M metagenome (GOLD analysis project Ga0097621, IMG submission 73165) | Miscanthus rhizosphere microbial communities from Kellogg Biological Station, Michigan, USA - KBS Miscanthus M7-2 (version 2) (version 2) | ecosystem: Host-associated > Plants > Roots >... | reverse complement strand
TACGGTTACGACGAAGAAGCCTTGGCCATTCTCACCGCGAAGAAAAACAGGATCCTGCTTACGTTGAAGAAGGCACCGGTTCAAATCAGGCAGTCGAAAACTGTTTTAAGCGGATTGCTGAGCCAGGATGTAGACAAAGGCAATTTTGAAGAATGGAAAGAGGTTGGAGGAAGGATTTGCACTCCCGCAGAAAAAGAAGACCTGGCTTTCGCAAATATTATCGCCAAACACCTCAAATCAAATGCAATCGCCATCGTGAAAGGAAAACAGCTTGTAGGTAAAGGCTGCGGACAAACCAGCAGGATCGACGCGCTTCGACATGCCATAGATAAAGCGAAACAATTCAATTTCGATCTGAATGGTGCTTCAATGGCATCTGATGCATTCTTTCCTTTTAGTGACTGCGTTCAGATCGCACACGAAGCAGGAGTCCAGGCAGTAATTCAGCCGGGTGGTTCAATTCGCGATAAGGATTCCATTGAATATTGTCTTGCACACAAGATGGCCATGGTGATTACGGGCCTTAGGCATTTCAAACACTAGGAACCGCATACCGCCAGCGGTTGCCAATTCTTTTAATGAGGAATTATTTCTATGATATCTATGGGAGGATAAAGAACCTGGCGAGACCCGTACAATTGCGCAACAAGAGCGAGAAAACAAAGGCGCTTTTCGCAGTTGGCGTGGTAAGTTTTTTTTGGGGCACCACCTGGCTGGCTTCCAAAAAAGGCGTTGAGCAAATGCCCGCGCTACAATTATCAGGCATCCGCCAGTTGCTGGCAGGCCTCATCTACATCATTTTTTTTACGATCAAGGGTTACAAACTTCCCAGCAGGCAATTGTTCTTTCAACTGCTCTGGATGAGCATACTGATGTTTGTCATCAACAACGGGTTCAGCACATGGTCTGTTGAATACCTGCCCAGTGGATTGGGCGCTGTGATCTCTTCCATCTCGCCCATCTGGATCGCCATCTTTAGCGTGTTTCTTTTTAAGGAAGCCAAGCTGAATCTCATGACCGTGGTCGGATTGGTTCTCGGCTTCGCCGGGATTCTGATTATCTTTTATGATTACCTGCAACAGCTTTTCAACCCCGAGTTTATTCGGGGGATATTACTCGGCCTTGGCGCTACCATGACCTGGGCCCTGGGAACGCTTTATACCGCACAACAATCAAAGAGCGTTAATCCGTATTACAGTCTTGGCTGGCAGATGTTCCTGGGTGGCATTCAACTCACCATACTGGCCTATCTCACGGGTCAGCATATACCGATCAGGAATATCAACTGGGAGGCATGGACTGCCATCAGTTACCTGGTTGTCATTGGTTCCATCATCACGTTCGCGGCATTTATTTATTCACTCAAACGATTGCCGGTTTCGCAGGTATCTGTTCATGCATATATCAACCCCATCGTCGCCGTAATTGTGGGTTCGATATTAAATCATGAAAAATTAAACGGGACTATTGCGCTGGGAACGCTTGTGACCATACTGGGCGTTTACCTCGTGAATACAGGCTTCAGGCGTGTAAAGATTTCTAAAGAAATACGCTCAAACGTCCCAGTAGACGATCTCGCGAAGGAATAATTCATACACTTCCCGCCATCCGTTGAATGCAGGATCGGTTCCAAAAAAATTATTGTGCCAGATAGTGATCAGTGTTCCGTTCACCTTCTTTACCGTATCGTGGTAATATTTCAGCTCGTCAAAAGCGGCCCTCGGCGTTTGTCGCTGTTCATAATAGGCATTGGCGTCCATGAAGCAAAAAGGATAAATTTCGAGGTCGGTAATTTCTTCGTTTGCGAGATCATACCACAGAAAGGGTTGTGCGATGGACGCCCGAAATCCATTAATGCTGCCATATCCCATCGAGAATTCTTTCATGATGCCCGCTTTCCTGATTTGCCTGAAGCTATCTGGCAACGTGAACCTGATAAAGTGCTGGCGACTGTTGGTAATCTTTCTGTCTGTGATATACTCAAGCAATTCAATTTCTTCACGAAGCAGGGCGGGGTCATCGCCACTCTGCCATGATGGATGAATACCTACCTGGTAGCCCAGGGCATGATAGCGAATCAATTCCTGCATTTCTTCGCGCGTGGGCGAAATATTTTTATCGTAACCGCGCTGTTCCTTTGCCATCAGGAAAAAATAATAGGGGCGAAGGTTGTGTTTGAGGTGAAGCGCATACAACCATTCATAGGCATCGTAAGGATCGTCCTTTTTTTTCATCAGCACGTCAATACGGTCACGCATATCCGAAAGTTTGCCTTTGAACAGTGATTTCACCAATCCCCCCGCGTTTCTCACAAATCCCTTGTAGAGGTAGGAGTAAGCCATATCGATATCATACGTGGGAATAAAGTTGAACTTGGCAGTTCTCAGGAGCAGGTCAGGAAATTTTCTTTTAAGCTCCAGCTTAAATCCCTCCATCCAATAATTGATCAGGGGTTGTTGAAGAAATCCTTCGCGAAAGGCAAGGCTGTGCCGGTGAGAAAAGCGACCGTATTCGTCTTTAGAGTGGGGAAGGTATTCTTCATACCGGCTTAGCAGATAGAAAGACGCTGCAAAAATATCGAAGGGAAAATCTCCATTTTTTGTTCTGAAAAAAGCCTTGTAACCCTGCCAGGTAAACACGTCGATTGTTTGCGGAGTAATCCCATTTTCCGAAAGCAATCCGTGGGGTGAAACCCAACACTCATAGGGGCCTGTGGGCTGGACGGCGTAGTTGACCTTGGGACCTTCGTAAGATTGAAATTCGATGGAGGATTTCGCAAAGGAAATATCCAGTCCGCAGATGTTCGTCAATAGAACCTCTGCGATATATCTCATCCTGGAACCGGTATGTGGTGCATAGATCAGCATTTGCAGAACCGTCTTTTCTTACACAAAATAAAAAAGTCGGAGCACAAAGCAGACTGGAAGATTGCTTAGTATTTTCCCTGACTTGTATGTCATTTTTCCCTGCGTTCTTTCCACAATTCATTGAAGGTCTTTGGCGGAAAATCCAGTTTAGCGCGATGCCGGCTCCAGGACTTAAAGAGCGTATTGACTACTTTATTCTTTAATGATCCCGTCCCCGAATTCATGAGTCGTCGGCTCAGTGAAGCTGTTTTCCAAAGTTTCCAGGCAAGTTTTTCACCGAGGCTGGCGCCACCGCCTTCAACCGATTCGTGCCTGTTTTCCAGCAGCAATTCATGAAGGTTGATCTTAACCGCACACACTTCCGTACAATTACCGCAAAGCGATGATGCGTAGCTGAGGTGTTTCCAATCTCCCATGTCACGGAGGTGTGGCGTGATTACACTGCCGATGGGGCCGCTGTAGGTTGTGGCATATGTATGTCCGCCAATATTTTTATAAACCGGGCAGGCATTCAGGCAGGCGCCACAGCGGATGCAATACAGGCTTTCCCTCGTTTTTTCGTTTGCAAGAATATTTGTTCTGCCATTGTCGAGCAGAATCACGATCATTTCTTCCGGTCCGTCGGATTCATTGTCTTTCCTGGCGCCTGTAAAAACCGTATTGTATACGGTAATGCGCTGCCCTGTTCCGTATGTGGCCAGCAGGGGCCAGAAGAGCCCGAGATCTGTGAAAGTAGGAATCACTTTTTCTATTCCCACCAATACGATATGGGTTTTAGGCCAGGCTGAACTCAACCGCGCATTGCCTTCATTTTCCGTGATGGCCACTCCCCCGATGTCGCTGATGATAAAATTGGCTCCTGTGATCCCAATTTCAGCCTGAAGATACTTTTCCCTGAGTGTAACGCGCGCCACTTGGGTGAGCTGCGCCGGGGTAAGCTTTGGATCAGTACCCAGCTTTTCAGCAAAGAGTTTCGCCACGTCTTCCTTACTCTTATGCATAGCCGGTGTTACAATGTGATAGGGCGGCTCGTCATCGAGTTGCTGAATGTATTCACCGAGATCCGTTTCTACGCTATCAATTCCATTTTCTTTCAGGTAATCGTTGAGGTGGATTTCTTCTGTGGCCATGCTCTTGCTCTTCACGATAGATTTGCAATTCTTTTCCCTGCAAATCTCAAGGATCTGTTCTCTCGCCTCTTCGGCGGTTTCTGCCCAGATTACCCTTCCCCCTCTTTTTGTGAATTGCAATTCAAATTCTTCGAGTTGCTGATCCAGGGTTTCGATCGCCCGCCATTTCACGTTCTTAGCCCGTTCACGCGCGAGATGAAGATCGCTGAATTGTTGTTTACCCTGCGGTACTACAGCATTGTATTTGTCGATATTGAAATTAATCTTGCGGCGGTGTTCCAGATCGGCAGCTTTGACTGTGCTTTTGGTGAGAAAAGAATCGGATTGAGACATAGATTGAAGTTAGAAACCAGATACCTGCCTGCAGGCAGGGGTCAACGGTTTGTCCCGCTAACGGCGGGGTCAATGAAATATTCCTTGGCGATCTGATCCAACGCTGCATAGAATTCTTCGCCGTATTTACGAATGATGGATTCCTTCAAAAAAACATAGGCCGGCACTTTCAGCTGCTTGCCAAGTGCACAACCGGGTGCACAAAGGTCTTCGCGTGGTTCATAGTTCACGTATTCATAATCCTTACTCTTCTTGATCCTTATGGGATAAAGGTGACAGCTGATGGGTTTCTTCCATTCGATCACCCCGTCGTAGTAGGCTTGTTCGAAAGCACACTTAACAATACCCGCTTTGTCGCGGTACCCGTACACACAAATCTTGGTTCCCAGCGTTGGTGTCACCCAGCCAAATTCGCGGTCATATCGATATCGTCCGTGTTTGTTGATTTCCGCGAGTCCCTCGGGGTGAAGGTATGGTACCACCTTCTCAAATACTTCGTTGATCTTTTCAAGTTCAGATTTTTCGAGTGGTGCACCGGCATCACCATCAACGCAGCATCCTCCTTTGCATTTGTTCAGGTCACATACAAATTGTTCAGCAACTACCTCGTCACTAACCAGTTTATCGTCGATGGCTATCAATTGAGTCGATTTGTAGCAAAGTTAAGGAGTGCAGACAGATGACAGTAAACCGTTGGCTTCATTTTTCGAAATTCTTCACAAGTTATTTTCCGGGATTCGTTTCCATTTTGCGAATTAACCAACCTTGATCCGGACTCCAATGCCAATGGCCAGTGTAAGCGCCAGTAGGTTTCAAAGTATCCCTATTGTTAATGACGGCGATTTGGGAATAACGCCCTTTCTGAACCGCCGAATCTGCATTCAGTTCAACTGATTCGCTGGTTGAAAGGTTTGAAAGCACTTTTACATTGGTGAAACTCTGCAAAAATCTTCGGATGGAATCCCGCCCCTTGGCCATTTCACCCAATTCGCCATCGGGTTCGAATAGCAGAGCAAGGGAATCCGCATCCATTCTAACGATGAGATCGTCATAGCGCTTCATGGCCGCTTCAACTTCTGATTCTTTATGTGAAGTTCCGCAGCCTGTGATAAAGCATGTGATCAACAATATAATTAGCAATCTTGTCATTCACTCAAGGTATTGGGTATTGCCCGCCCGAACGTTCCGCTCGGAACGGGCGGGGGTATTGCCTGCCTGCCGGCAGGGGGTACTGGGGATCCACAATCAACAATGTATAATCTATAATCTAAAATCTGGTTCACTTCCACTTCAACGTCTGTATCATATGAACCATGTCCAGTTGAAGGAAATCGTTCACCAGTCTGAGTGAATCTTCATTGGGCGAGGCATCGAAATAGAGAGCGCCGCGAAGAAAGTGTTTCGAGGTATCCGTTGCGAAGAACTGGTGAGCGGTGGCGGCATTTCCTCCCACGCGGAAGAACACGCCGGCGATTCCATTTTGCGTCAGAAAGGCCGAGTCTTCGATGCTGCTTGCCTTCGTGCTGTGTTTGAAGGTCATTTTAAATGCCTCATCGCGTAGAGACTCGAAGGTATTCCTCGAAATTGAATCGCGATAACCCTTATCAGTTTTGATTTTATAGATCGAATTCCCTCCGACAGTCTTGTAGCTGAGATATATCTTTCCACCAAACTTCGGAAAGTCGATATTAATCCAGTACGGATTATCGGAACCCTCTTCGAAAAGTGAACTGTCCCTGCTAATGGCAGCATACACCGGATATTCAAAGGAATAGGGATAACCAGGCTGATCAAAAAGCTGGTATTTTTTTTCAGGCAGATCTATTTTAAAATAGGCCCTCGGCTTGGGCGTAAAATCACTGTTACAATTGGACAAGACAACCATGAACGAAACCATGGCAAGCGTAAAAAGAATGCCCTGCATTTTTCTTCCGGAATTCAGGCCCGATTTCTTTTTGGCGATTTTCATTTTACTCATAAGGTTTCGGCTAGTCCTCAGGGGGTTGAGGTTTGATGGTCACTTTAACTTTCTTTATCCTGTTCTTATCGATCTCCTGGACTGTAAATGTGAAATCACCGCAGGGGACTTCGCTGTTGACTTGCGGAATTTCGCCTGCCAGTTCCAGCAGCAATCCCGCCAGTGATTCGCTTTCACCACGCACTCTATCGAAGGTTTCCGCCGGAATACCCATCGCCTTAGAGGCGTCGTTGATCATGGTTCTGCCTTCAAAAATATAGTTGTAGTCGTCGAGTTTTTTATTACCGGATTCTTCGTCATCGAACTCATCCTTGATATCTCCGATGATTTCTTCCAGTATGTCTTCAAGGGTAACGATTCCTTCTGTTCCCCCAAATTCATCTACCACCACTGCGAAATGAATGCGCTTCGACTGAAATTCCCTCAACAAATCTTCAATAAGTTTCTGCTCAGGAACGAAAAACGGTTGGCGCATTAGCTTCTGCCATTCAAATTCCGGTTCTTCCGCCAGGTAGGGCATCAGATCCTTGGTATGAATCATTCCAACCACTTCATCCATGCTTTGCTTGTAAACCGGAAGTCGTGAATAATGCAAATCTTCCACGCGTTTCACCAATTCGCCGAATGATGTGTTGATGTCAATTCCGCTCACATCGAGGCGGGTTTTCATAATTTGCTTGACGGTAATATTGCCAAACTTAACGATCCCTTTCAGAATATTCTTTTCTTCTTCAGTTGCATCCTGGTGGGTGGTGAGATCGATGGCATGATCCAGTTCTTCCAGGCTGTACACATTTGATTTACCGTGTCCGAGTCCTCTTTCAATTCGGTCTGCATAACCCACCAGCCAATTGCTGAATCCTTTGAACACGGAGTTCACCACTTCTACCAGCAATGATGCACTGTAAGCAAACCGAATATTGTTTTGTGTGGCCCATACCTTCGGAAGAATTTCTCCGAAAAGCACCAACAGGAAGGTCACTGCAATTACTTTGATCAGGAATTCAACCCAGAAATAATGCGCTTCGATCGTGACGAACTCATCAATCACAAAATTGGAAAGGATGATGATGCCGATGTTAACAAAACTATTCGTGATGAGAAGAGAGGCGAGCAGCGTCTTGGGTTGATCCAACAAGGAGATGATGCGCCGCGCAGCGGGATGCTGTTTGGTCTTCAGCATATTGATATCCTTGTAGGTCAGTGAAAAAAAGGCCACTTCAGCGCCAGCCACAAAAAAAGAAATCAGTAATAAAATTAATAAGAGAAGGATGAGAATGGTAACACCCTGCGGATTTGCGGCCAGCAAAACTGGCTTGAAGAATGAATTTAGAAAATCAGTGACCGAGGGGTTATCCAAAGCAATTGGTTTTCGTGAAAAGAAACTGCTCAATCATAAAGGCAGGTCATACGGCCTGCCTCATCCTGGATTCTATCCAGACAAAAATAAAGAATTCCCAGGCATGTTTAAAATGGAAGATCGTCACCAGATTCTCCAACGGGTGGGAGTTCATCATGACCTAGTCCTTCGGAACCAGTTTCGTGACTATGAGGCGGATGCGAACCGCTTCCGTCAGTTCGCTTGTCGAGCATAATCAGGTTGTCTCCTACTACTTCGGTCGCAAACTTCTTATTACCTTCTTTATCTTCCCAGCTTCTCGTTCTGAGCCTCCCTTCAATGTAAACAAGGCTTCCTTTGTGCAGGTATTTTTGGGCTAACTCGGCGAGTCCTCGCCATAAAACAACTGTATGCCATTCGGTTTGACTGATTAATTTACCAGAGCGGTCTTTGTACGTTTCTGTTGTGGCGAGTGAGAATTTAGCTACTGCGATATTTCCTTCCAGGTACTGAACGTCAGGATCTTTGCCCAAGTTGCCGATTAACATCACCCTGTTTACCCCGCGCATATGATTCGATTTGATTTCTAAATACTGTGCTGTCGGTGCTATTCTTACTTAAATTTACATTTTTTCCCAAGAGTATTCAACTAATTTCTCCCGTCCATAAAGGTGTTGATCGTTTATATATCAACGTTTTGAAATGCTGTTTGGTTTCCTCGCTGAAAACTTTGTTGTTAAGCGGAGGTAATTCAGGATGAATTTCGGAAATGCAATTTTGTCCAAATCCGCGCCAGATAAGCGTGCGAAGCCATCCATCCGTTCCAGGCTTTTTGAGAGCTTTATGTGCACAAATCTGCCTGAAATATGTTGATGCGTGAGTTGCTGGTTTTGCACATCAGAAACCAATTCAATGCTGAATGCATTTGTACCGAGAATCTTGCACAACCTGGATTGCAATTTTCTTTTGTCCCCATCCAGACTTTCCGAAGTTTCCATCGGAATAAACTCGTGAAGGTTTAACCAGATATCTTTCCCCTTTCTTTCTCTTACATAGAAACTTCCGCGGTAATGGGCAATAATGTAGTTTATGTACCTCTGTTTCTTCGCAGGTTTTTTTTCTTTTACAGGCAGTTTATCAATCTGGTTGTGTAATCTGGCTTCACAGTAGTGATGAAAAGGACATTCCGGGCAGCGTGGTGATTTGGGTTTGCAAATTGTCGCTCCCAGGTCCATAATGGCCTGGTTATATTCACCGGGGTCCTGTTGGTTAAGTAATTCCTGAGCGAGCGTCGAAAAGATTTTTTTTCCCGCTGAGGTATCAATTCCCGTAGAAATTCCGAATACACGTGAGATGACCCTGTTAACATTTCCATCCAGCACCGCATATGGAAGATTAAAGGCGAAAGAAGAGATGGCAGAAGCAGTATAGGGGCCTACACCCTTTAACCCTGAAATCGTCTCAAAGTCGTGGGGGAATTTGCCATGATAATGTTCCGTGATGAATCTCGCCGTGTGAATCAGGCTTCTGCATCTTGAATAATAGCCCAATCCTTCCCAAAGTTTGAACACCTTTTTATCGGACGCTTCTGCCAGATCCTGAATCCTTGGAAATTCCCTGACGAATTTTTGGTAGTAGGCGAGTCCTTGTTCAACCCTTGTTTGTTGAAGGATAATTTCGCTTAGCCAGACGCGGTAGGGATCTTTTTCACCCTTCCAGGGCATTTCACGCCTGTTTCTCGCCCGGTGCCATTTCAGCAAGGAATTGGTAAAGAAAGCCTTGGTCGTTTTAGTCATTATCCGTTAATTTTCAGATGGTTACAATTGCATTCCGTTCCCATCCGAACCTTTGACATGCCCCGCCGGAAAGCTACAACAAACTGATATTCTTTCGGTTCTGGGCAGATTCATGGAAAAAATTTGTGAATTTGCTTGCATATCAAAATTTAATTTTCTTATTTTATCGCTGGAAATCATTTACTTAAACTAAGCCAAATGAGAAAAGCCGATTTAATCAACCAGATTTCAGAAAAAACTGGTATTCCAAAAGTAGATGTTTTGGTTACACTGGAAACGATGTTCAAGGAAGTGAAAGAGAGCCTTTCCAAGGGAGAGAATATTTACATCCGCGGCTTCGGTAGTTTCATTACGAAGAAAAGGGCTGCGAAAATCGGCAGGAACATCAAGAAGAATACCGCTGTCTATATCCCCGAACATTTTATTCCTGCATTCAAGCCAGCCAAAGAATTCGTTCAGGAAGTAAAGAAACTCAGTACTGAGCAGGAAAATCCCCAGAATCCCCAGTAACTTTGCAGTCCAAATTAAGACTCGGTGAATAAGCATCAGCTGATTGTAATCTCAGGTGCCCTTGTATTGTTATCTTCCCTCTACTTTTTCGGTAGAACCAAGCCTGATCCCAAATCTATGCCCGCCCCCAAACAGGCAACAGGTACGGTGGAAACGGTTGATATAGCCGCCATTATAAGCTCAGAAAAGGCAAACCTCAGCCCTTCCCGGCTCGCCAGGGTGACACAAATGGAAAACTCAATTGTGAGAGGGGACCTGCAAACGCAGAAGGTTCAACTTTATGATGAATTAGCCCACTTCTGGCACGACTCAGCCCAGTCTGATGCGCTGTTTTGCTATTATATAGGAGAGAAGGCGAAGTTGGTAAATTCTGAAAAAAGCCTCACCTTTGCAGCCAATTTATTTTTGCAGGAACTGAAGGCCGTGGAAACACCCGGCGTTCGCACCTGGATGGCCGTACAGGCAAAAGATCTTTTTGAAAAGGCGCTGGAGAAGAATCCGACAAACGATTCCAGCCAAATCGGACTGGGAAGCACCTATTTTTTTGGCGCTGCCGGCGACGGAGCACCAATGGCTGGCATCACCCGCATCAGAGATGTTGCCGCCAGGGATTCCACCAACATGTATGCACAATTTATGCTTGCATACGGTGGTATTTTATCGGGGCAATTTGAGAAAGCGATCGAACGTTTAGAGAAGGTTGTTCGCGCGGAGCCGACAAATTCCGAAGCCGTGTTCCTTTTGGCCGAGGCGTATGAGAGAAATGGCGATAATGCCAATGCAGTGAAATGGTATGAAGCCGGAAAGAAATTTGTGAATCGCCCGGAGGCCTTGCATGAAATTGAAGAAAGAATTAACTCATTGAAAAAATAATTTTTTAACTAAATAAATCATTCAGTATGCCTTGTGGTAGAAAGAGAAAACGTCATAAAATTGCCACTCACAAGAGGAAAAAGCGGTTGCGCAAAAACCGCCATAAGAAGAAGAATAAGTAATCTCTTTTTATCGCTACGACTTTACGCCGGGCAAGCGAATTGGGCTTCCCGGCTTTCTTAACTTTGCTGATAGATTGCTTGTCTGTCCTCATCAACTAATTTGGTAACGAACTTTCCTCCAGATAACCTCCTATCAGCTCCCCGTTTGGATATGTGATGATTGATTAAAAGTGATCGTACTTGAACAAGGAACTTATTATCAATGCGGCTCCACAAGGAGTGGAGATCGCCCTGCTCGAAGACAAGAGGCTGGTAGAATTGCACAATGAAAAAGCAGATGCCAGCTTTGCCGTGGGCGATCTATACCTGGGAAAAGTAAAAAAACTTATTCCTGGGTTAAATGCTGCATTTGTGGATGTTGGATTTGAAAAAGATGCATTTCTACACTATACCGACCTCAGTCCCTACGCCCGCTCCATTTTAAAATTTACCCAGTTTGCAATCAATGACAAAACTGAAGGTGGTTTTGACTTTGGAAGGTTTGAAGTGGAACCCGAGATTGTGAAGACTGGCAAAATCAACGAAGTGTTGGGCAATCGTCCGAACATTTTGGTGCAGATCCTAAAAGAGCCCATTGCTGCAAAAGGTCCACGTCTTAGTTGCGAACTGTCTTTACCCGGTCGATTTGTTGTACTCACTCCATTTAACGATATCGTTGCCGTTTCCCGTAAGATTCATTCTTCGGAAGAAAGGAGGCGACTGCAGAAGATAGTGGAAGCCATCAAGCCGAAGAACTTTGGCGTGATTGTGCGAACCGCGGCAGAAGGCAAGAATACCGCTGAACTTCACGAAGACCTCATGAGCCTGGCCAGTAGCTGGAAGTCTATCCAGCAAAACCTGAAAGGGGCGGTGGCTCCCTGTAAGATCCTGAGTGAACAAACCAAGACCACAAGCATTCTTCGCGACCTGTTGAATGAAGATTTCAACAAGATCGTGATCAACGACAAGAATATTTTCAACGATACCAAGAGCTATATTCAGCGTATAGCGCCGAACAAAATTGATATCGTATCCTATTATCATAACGGCGCACCCATCTTCGACCATTTTGGCATTACCAAACAGGTGAAAGCGGCTTTTGGTAAGACCGTGAACCTCCCAAGCGGTGCCTACCTGATCATTGAACACACGGAAGCCCTGCACGTGATTGACGTGAACAGCGGTTACAAGAGTGTTAGTAATAACCAGGAACAGAATGCGATGGAGACCAACCTCGAAGCAGCAGAGGAAATTGCTCGCCAGCTCAGGCTTCGCGACATCGGGGGCATCATCGTGGTGGACTTCATTGACATGAAATTCCCCGAGAACAAGCGCAAACTCGTGGAAGCGATGGAAGGGTTTATGCGCACCGACCGTGCCAAGCATGCCGTACTGCCGATTTCCAAATTCGGATTGATGCAGATTACGCGCCAGCGCATGAAGCCGGAAATGAATATTAATACACAAGAGGTTTGCCCGAGCTGTAACGGTACCGGCAAAATCTCTTCTACACTCATACTCGAGGATGAAATCGAAAAGAACCTGAGTTACCTGATCATGCAAAAGCATTCAGGTTTGACCGTTGTCGTTCACCCGATTTTATATGCCTATCTCACCAAAGGATTCTTCTCCATCCGCAGAAAATGGCGTTGGAAGTACAAACAAAAAATCAACGTCATAGCCAACAACAACTATCACCTTACAGAGTTTCACTTTTTTGATAAGAACGAAGAAGAGATTAAGTTATAGATTTTAGATTGTGCCCGCCCGAACGTTCCGTTCGGAACTGGAGGGGATTTTGGATTGTAGATAAAGATTGTGGTGTTGGGATTTCAGATTTTGGTTAAACAAATATCCAAAGTCCATAATCTGAAAACTTTATCTGCAATCAACAATCTACAATCAACAATCAAAAAAAAAGACCACCTCGCGGTGGTCTTTTTTTATCAATTAGAATCACGACTTATTGCTTTGGATTCTTAACCTCCGCACTGCCATCAGCAGGTGGGTTATAGGCCAATTCATTGTCCGGAACATCCCAGTAATCAAGGAAATCGTAGTTAATCGTTGCGTTGGTATTAAGATGGTCGGAGTTGTCAAGCACAACTGCTTTTGTTCTTCCACCACCCGAACCAATGGCATTGATTACACCCCATCTGCGTGCATCATAAAATGCAAGTCCGCGGAATGCAAGCGTAATCCTTCTTTCACTACGCAATTCTTCTTTCGCTTGCGCAAGTGTGAGACCTGTACCTGAAACGGCCGCAAGACCTGCGCCCTGATTAGCCCTTACAGCATCGACAGCAGAAAGTCCGCCGTCAATATCGCTTGAGTTGATCTTTGCTTCTGCCTTCATCAGCTCGTTCTCTTCCCAGGTCACGTTGATGTACATCTCGTATGCACCTGGTTCAACATCTGAATATACCGCAACGCCTGCAGCTCCATTACCACCGCTAACCAGCGCATATCGTGTGTTGAAAATATTACCACGATCACTATTGCCGATCCAGTGCGTTGTTTCCAATACGTTGTTGTCTTTGCGCTTGTCGCCTGCCTTGAACTCCTGTACCCATCTTTCACTCAACTTATATGTAGCGCCACCAGCTTGTGAAGACTGCGTTTTACCGGAAATGGTTGTCGTTGCAGACATGTAGTCACCTGCCTCATTTGTGCGGGTAGTGAAAACATTATCATCCACTTTGATGCCATCATTAACCAGCGTAAGAATACTACTCCAGTCGGCAGCTGTCATGTCAGTCACGGTCTTGTTAACCAGGATATTTCTTGCTTTCAGCGTGTTGATAATTCTTTTCCAGTTGTCAGGATCTGGAACACCGCCTTTTCCTACCTGGAAGTAACCAGGGATGATTTTGCTCATCATATCCGTGTAAGCTCCAACATTGCTGATGCCGCTCAATGCAGATGCGGCCTGGTCAAGATTTGAATTAGATTCAGCAATGATAGCCTCCTTGGTTACGTAATTGCCATTGGTTTTGAAGGCATCATTATTGATAATTCCTGCATAATAAATGGAACCGATGCGAGCATAAGCATAACCTTTCCAGAAATATGCCCAGGCCTGAATGGTTGCCTTTTTGGTATCTGCATCTGTGGCGAAATCAATCGCGCCAACATTTGCGAGAAGGCCATTGGCTGAAGCGACCATGTTATACATGTACGCCCATTCATACACGATGAAGTTTTCACCCTGCTGTGCATTTGTATTCACCTGGCGGATGAGGTCTGGTTGCCTTGCCGGAGAAGCCGGGTTGGGGATCACCGATCCATCATCGAGGGTAACCGAAAGAGGGCAACCGAATTGGTTGAGATAGGCATTTGCGGCCTCTCCGCCAATGATATCACCCATCACATCATGAATACCGGTAGCAGCAAATGCGAGGTAACTAGTCTCTCCAAACTTCACCTGGTTTAATCCATTTACATAGATACTACCCTGCGCGAGGGCGATAATCCCCGATTCTGTCGTAGCTGCATCAACGGTGGGCTGATTGGGATTCTTTACGTCCAGCTCTTTTTTGCAAGACGTAAGCGCCGCCACCGCTAAGAGAACTATTGATAAAAATTTGTTTCGTTTCATTTTGTTTTGTTTTAGTGTAATCAGAATCCAAAGTTTAAACCAACCTGGTATGTTTTGAGGTTGGGAATGGTATTATGATCAACACCCCTGTCGAAAGCGGAGTTGAAAGCACCTGAGCTGATTTCCGGATCCATTCCGGTGTACTTGGTAAGGGTAATCAGGTTACGTCCGCTCAACACCAGTTGGAGATGAGTGAACATCCTCAGGTTAAACAATTTTGCGAAATCAAGTCCAATTGCAAGATTTCTCAGGCGGCCAAAAGATGCATCTTCGTAGAAGTAATTCTTGGTGCCGTTCCTTGAAACCTGTGCATATACGCCGCGATAGAAGGCTGTGTAAGCACCTGTACTACCGTCAATGGTAATTGGGTTATCATAGTCACCACTAATACCATCCCTGTACATCCATTCTTTAGTTTGGTTGTACAGATGGCTGCCATTCACCCAGTCGAACTGAACTGCCACCGTCAAATAGCCGCGGTAGCTGAGGTCAGTAAGGAATGACATGTTGAACTTGGGATTGGGATCGCCAAAACTGTATTGGTTGGGCGTGAAATAAGGCTGACGTGATGCTTTATCTACAACCCATCCGTTGCTGGCAACTGTATAGCTTGCCTGATCGGCTTTGTCGATGTATGCCTGGCCGGTCGTGGGATCAATTTGGTCTACACTGTGGAGGCCAAGGAAGCCGAACAGCTGACCAATCTTATAACCAGGTTTCAGCACGTAGTTACTGCTACCTGCACTAGAGGTTACAATTACTTCCGGTCCGGAAACTGAACTAATTTCTGAAGACTGTTTAGCGAAGTTTACTGTGAAGTTCCAGTTCCATTTCCTGTTGCTCAACAGGTTCAGGTTTAATGAAGCCTGGATACCATTTGATTTCAAACCGAATGCATTGTCAAGGTATTGTCCCGTACCCGTTGACGGAGCCGCGTCAATTGGCCAAATGGCATTGTCAGTTTGTCTCTTCCAATATGTAAAATGGAAATCCAGGTTTTTTAACCAGCTTCCTTTAAGAACGTTGAACGAGATGTCTGTTCCCAATTCAGTTTCTTTGGAAACTTCCACACCCAAGTTAGGGTTAGGATTGGTCAGCGGGTATACAAAGGAGTTAGAACCACCCAGGTTCTTAGTATCCAAAACAACATAGCGGTCAAAAGCTCCCGGCTGAATACCGGCTTCACCATAAGCACCCCTCAGCTTAAATTCTGAGATGAGGTTACCCAGGCTACCATCGCGCCAGAAATTAAGCGATGAGAGTCGGAGATAAGCATCTCCACGAGGGAAAGTGAAAGGTTTGGAACCCTGGCCGAATGCAGAGGAATAGTCAGACCTGAAACCTCCGGTGATTCCGGCAAAATCGCCCCATTCAAAACGCTGACTGAAGATATAACCATAAGTAACAAATGGCGTCGTACGATCAGATACGATTTTGAACTGTCCCATCTGGTCGGCCGTGTATGGCGTGTAAGAAGGAGCGTCAAGTCCGTAAGTGATATATTGTTTAAACAGGTTCTTTCTGAAATCGAAACCACCAATGGTAGTGCTCTTTAAAGGAATTCCAAGGTGAAAGTCCTTGTCAAAGTCAAACCGAATGGTAGCTGTGCTCAGGAAGTTCTGGAAAGTCGTATTGTATTGTTGCGTATTGATTTCGCCTGACTGATCCTTGGTAGCGGGTGCACCATAAGAAGTACGCGGAGAATAAAACTCCTCCCAGTACTGCCAGTAGTCTGCGTTTACGTTTCCAGACTGGTCATGAATATTATAGTAAATCCGGTCGTTCTGATAGTTCAAACCATACTTGGCATCAAGTTCTACGAACTTGGGAAATTTATAGTTCAATGAAAAGTTCTGGAACAAATCAATTTTGTTGTCGTTTACGTTGGAATACTGAGTTACATAGTTAAAGTTGTAACCATTTACGCCAACAGCGTCGCCAAAATAAGCGCCATAGTTTCCATCCGGATCTTTGAATTCATAATTCGCAAACGGACGGGAGTTGTTGATCGCATACATCATGTTTCGTCCAAATGGGTCCAGCTGGGTATTCTTTGTATATGCCAGCTGTGTGATGCTTCTGAAGCGCAGGTTCTTGAACAATTCAACACCCAGATTGGAAGTGAGGTTTGTCCTGGCGTAATTACCGTTATGCAGGAAAACGGTATTCTGCCTGCTGTCTGTCAGACCCAGGGAGAAGTCCATCTTTTCACGACCGCCTGAAACGGTGATGGAGTTATTATAAATATTGGCGTTGCCAAAGAACATCTTATAATGGTCATAGTATTTCAGGTTCTTATCGTAAGGTTTGTTGTTTACGTTATCAACCTGCAAACTGTTCCATACTACGTTGTCCTGATAAGAACTGGTAGCTTCATCAAAAACGATGGGGTCGCCACTACCGTTTACCACCTCATTGTTGGAATTGGTGTTGAAACTGTGGAAGCGGGCCTTGTGAACGTCACCGGAATTGATCAATTGACTCTGAGCAATGCTGCTTGAAACATCAATATTAACTTTGCCCTGCTTTCCTTTTTTACTGAAAAGCTGGATAACACCGTTTGCACCCTGGGCACCATAAATTGAAGCTGATGCCGCACCTTGTACCACTTCGATTCTTTCAATGCTGGTGAGGTCAAGGGTTTCAAGACTGGTCGCCCTAACTTCCACACCATCCAGCAGGATCATGGGAGACGTACCACCACGGAGGGTGTTGATACCCCTCAGGAGAATATTTACGGGAGCGCCGGGTGAACCGTTAACACTGGAAATTTGAGCACCGGCAATTTTACCTACCAGCGCGTTACCTACGTCTGCTGTAGGAGCAGGAGGCAGCTTGTCTGCAGTTACTGATTCAACAGCGATAGCAAGTTTTTTCTTGCTTGTCGCCGTACCCACACCGGTAACCACCACTTCGCTCAGCGCTTTGGGATCTACATCCAGCGAAATGTTCATCGCGCTTTCGGCAACTGCCAGTGTCTTGGGGAGATAGCCAATGAAGCTGAATTCAATGACTCCTTTGGGATCTTTGGAATTGAGGGAGAATGTTCCATCGGCATTGGTGGTTGTGCTTCCACCGCCCCTAACCCTAACCGTTACGCCTTGCAGCGGGGCGCCGTCTTTAGAGTCGGTAACTTTCCCACTTACTGTTTTTGTTTGAGCAACCATTGCCTGCGAAAAAAGCAATAGACTGCCAACCAGTAAGGTTAACAATTTTCTCATGTTGTTGATTTTTAAATTAAGCAGTTAATTTTTTGCTAAATAAAGGGTTTTTGATTACCCTTCCAAATATGGGACAAAAAAGCCGTACAACATGCTGCACGGCCGTTCATAAAATGCCCTCCTCGGGGAGAACAAAATATATTAAGAAAAATTGCGATTAGTTCCGCCATTTGGTATATAAACTCGATTAGTTTCGCCTGTTGTTGTATATAAAAATATACTGCAAGAGGGTGACGATGGAGGCGATGGCCGCGATAACATAGGTGAGTGCCGCCCATTTCAGGGCGTCCTTGGCTTTGGGGTATTCTTCACTGTTGGCAACATTTGTCTTTTGCAGCCATGCCAATGCACGGTTGCTGGCGTCAATTTCAACAGGCAGCGTAATCACCGAAAACAGCGTGGTAATGGCGAAAAGAACGATTCCGGCCAGCAACAATCCCGGAAACACCTTGATCATAATTATACCCGCTATGAGCACCCATTGTACTAGGTTGGAGCTGAATTGGACCACGGGTACCAGGCGGCTGCGCAGCATTAGCCATGGGTAGGCGGTGGCATGCTGAACGGCATGACCGCATTCGTGGGCTGCGACGGCCGCCGAGGCGATGCTTTTTCCATTATATACATCGGGACTCAGGTTGACAGTCTTGTTCATGGGATTGTAATGATCACTCAGGATGCCCTCGACCGAGGTGACCTGTACATCATAAATGCCATTTTCCTTGAGCATTTTTTGAGCCACTTCGGCACCCGTTAAACCGGAGCTAAGGAGTACCTTATTATATTGGGCAAACTTCGATTTTAACTGAAAAGAAACAAGCAAACTGATGCCTATAAAAAGCAGCGAAACCAACCAAATTGATCCCATAATTCTGATGTGTTTTTGAGGCTAAATATCAAATTAACAGCCACTCTGCAAAGTAGCCTTTTTGCCCTGTTTTTGTGGTCATTTTGGCACCTTTATGGAGCTTGATTTACATCGGATAAAACATGAAGTCAAATTGACAACTGAGTATCGACCGATTTGGGAACTCCTTCACAATATATTGATAATCAGCTTATAATTGATATGCATTTTACAACCATGCCATTTTAAATGCTAAAATTCTCAGATTCAAAAAGTTATTCACACCCTCTAAAATTAATTTTGTTATGTGTGGGCAATTTGTAATTTAGTGCAAGAATTTAATGGGTTAGTAAGTACAAAGGGCCAGCGAAAGTTGGCCCTTTTACTTTGTCAAAATCCGTCATTCAAATCACGATTTTCCATCTCCTTTTCTCCTTCGCATTTCATGCGGCAAACAATCCGTTCAATTGACACGAGAATTGTTTTTTCAGCGCGGAAATCATGGAAATTTTTTCGACGCAGTTCACAAATTTGAATTTTGAAATCAGAATCTTCTCAAGCAAGTATCTTTAGATTATGAGTAAAGTGAAAACCGCTTTTTTCTGTGGCAACTGTGGATATGAATCTGCAAAATGGTTGGGGAAATGTCCTTCATGCAATCAATGGAATACATTTATCGAAGAAGTCATTCACAAGGCTCAAACCAAAAAAGAAAATGACTGGTCCGGTTTTCCCTCCGCAGAAAAGGGAATCCGGACAATCGCCATCGAAGACATCGAAAGCTCCGAAGAAGAAAGAATCCTCACACCCGATCCCGAATTGAATCGCGTATTGGGTGGCGGTATCGTTCCGGGCAGTATCGTTTTAATCGCCGGTGAACCGGGAATTGGTAAATCAACCCTGTTGTTGCAAATCGGTTTGTTGTTGCCCGATCTGGTTACACTCTTCGTCACCGGTGAAGAAAGCGAACAACAGGTGAAGATGCGCGCCGACAGGCTGCGCATCACCAACAAGAATCTTTACCTCTTGACGGAAACTTCCACCCAAACCATTTTCCAGGAGATCAAAAAACTCAAACCACAATTGGTGGTGGTCGATTCCATTCAAACGATTCAGACACCTTATATAGATTCTGCAGCAGGCAGTGTATCGCAAATTAGGGAAGCAGCAGGCGAGTTCCAGCGCTTCGCAAAAGAATCCGGCGTTGCAGTCTTCCTCATCGGTCATATTACCAAGGACGGCAGCATTGCAGGTCCAAAAATCCTGGAGCACATGGTCGACACCGTGCTGCAATTCGAAGGCGATCAGCACTACGCATACCGGATTGTGCGCACATTGAAGAACCGATTCGGATCTACTTCTGAATTGGGCATTTATGAAATGAACAGCGGCGGCATGAGACCGGTTTCCAATCCTTCTGAAATTCTCATCACACAAAAAGAGGATCAACTCAGCGGCATCGCAATTGGTGCCACACTCGAAGGCATGCGGCCCCTGCTTATCGAAGTCCAGGCGCTGGTAACACCCTCAGTATATGGTACACCACAACGCACTGTGAGTGGATTCGACGCAAGAAGAGTACAATTGCTCCTCGCGGTACTCGAGAAAAGAGGGGGATTTCATTTCGGAACCCGGGACGTGTTTGTCAACATCGCGGGAGGATTGAAAATTGAAGATCCGGCTGTTGATCTTGCGCTCGTGGCAGCACTGCTCAGTTCCTTTGACGATGGCCCGATACCCCATCAACTTTGTTTTGCCGGCGAAGTCGGACTCAGTGGAGAAATCCGTGCGGTGAACAGGGTTGAACAGCGGATCGCCGAAGCAGAAAAACTGGGATTCGAAAAAATCATCGTCAGCAAATACAACCAAAAGGGACTGGAGAAACAGAAATTTTCGATCGAAATCGTCACGCTTGGCAGAATCGACGAATTGTACAAGTATCTATTCTAACTGTTGTTTTGAATGAATTGAGGAGCTTGAAGTGAAAAGTCTAAATCAAATCACGGCTAACCTGACACACTTGTTCTTCCCTAAACTCTGCCTGGGTTGTGGGAGCGACCTCGTACAAAGCCAGCAATTGGTTTGCCTGCATTGCGAAAATCATCTCGGGGATTTTGAATTCTCTGCGCACACCGGTAATGAAGTCGAAAAGATTTTCTCCGGGCGTCTCCCGATTCTGTCCGCAGCCAGCGCCTATTATTTTGTGCGTGATTCACTCGTGCAACAACTCATTCATCAATTGAAATATGGAGGCCAGGAAGAATTGGGAAGGTGGATGGGTTTGCAAATGGCAAAAGCATTAAAAAGCTCCGGGAGATTTGAGGCCGTGACGGCCCTCGTTCCAATGCCGCTCTTTCCCTCGAGGCAAAGGAAAAGAGGTTATAACCAGGCGGCTGTTCTTTGCGAAGGTTTTTCATCGTACTGGACGCTGCCTGTGCTGACAACTTCGGTTATTCGTAACCGGCAGTCTGCAACCCAAACCCGCAAAACAAGATGGGAACGCTGGCATAATGTGGAAGGCATATTCCAGGTGGTTAATTCCGGATCGTTGGAAAATCAGCACGTCCTGTTGGTTGATGACGTCATTACAACAGGAGCCACTCTTGAGGCTTGCGGAGACCTGCTTTGCAAAATACCCGGCCTTCAATTGAGTGTAGCAAGCTTTGCCTTCGCCGACAAATGAGGTTAGGCGCCATTGATAAAAACAGGTTATTTTTGGCTGAATGAAAGCGCCTACCCCGTTTTTACCCATCATTTTCATTTCCCTTGTGCTGCTCTGCTGCAAAAAAGAAAGTTTCAACACCAGCACGGAAGCAAGAATTGGTTTGTCGGTGGACACGCTTCATTTCGACACCGTATTCACCTCGACTGGTTCCATCACCCAAAAATTCAAGATATTTAATACCAACAACCAGAAATTAAAACTGGACCGTGTCAAGCTGATGGGCGGGCCAGCCTCGCCATTCAAGATCAACGTTGATGGAGCATCTACTGATGAAGCGTCTAATCTTGAAATTGCAGCCAACGACAGCATGTACATTTTCGTCTCCGTTACTATCAATCCCAACACTGCCTCATTGCCTTTCATTGTGCAAGACAGCATCCTCATCAGTTTTAATTCAAACCAGGAATATTTGCAATTGGAAGCCTACGGGCAAAATGCGCATTTCCTTCGCAGCAGGGTCATCACCGCAGACACAAGTTTTACAAATGATCTACCCTATGTGATCCTGGGTGGCTTGCTCGTTGACAGTAATGTTACCTTAAATATCGGCCCGGGTTGCAGAATCTATTCTCACGCCAACGCACCTATTATTGTTGACGGAACGCTGTTGGCCAACGGCACGGTTTCTGACAGTATCAATTTCAGGGGCGACAGGCTTGACCGGGATTATCGAGACCTTCCGGCAGGATGGCCCGGTATTTATTTTCGCGAAAGCAGTAAAGGAAATGTGCTCACGCATACCAGCGTGCTGAATGCATTCCAGGCACTCGTGGTGAATCAACCAGCGAGCAATGGTTTGCCGAAGCTGATATTGAATTCTTGCGTGATAGACAATGCGTATGATGCCGGTATTCTCTGCCTTAACAGCAGTCTGAAAGCGGTCAATTGCCTGGTGAGCAATTGCGGGATTAATATTTTGATAGCGAACGGTGGTAATTACGAAATCGATCAGTGTACGGTTGCTGCATATTCTAATCTTTATTTGCTGCATAAGCAGCCTGCCGTAGCCATGACGAACTGGGACAGCGCAGACAACCAGCTTTTTACATACCCGCTCTCCGTCAATTTTCAAAATTCCATCATCTGGGGAGACAATGGCTCAGTTGAAGACGAAGTATTTGTCAGCAAGAAAGGATCTGATCCATTCACTGTGAATTTTAATCATGTGCTATACAAAGCCAGGACGGCGCCTGATCTCATCAATTTTACCAATCCACTTCTCAACATGGATCCCCAATTCGACAGTATCGGTGTTGGAACACGGTATTTTGACTTCCACCTGAACACCAAGCCCTCTCCCGCGGTGGACGCAGGTTTTGACCTGGGCATCAATACTGATCTTGATGGCAGGACGCGTATCCCACCGCCCGACCTCGGATGTTATGAAAAACAATAATACTTCATGTTAAGGTGTAGATGATTCGGGCCTGTTCTCAATAATTTGCACCATATTTGTAGTGTACTTCATATAATACTTCTACTATGTTACGTCTATTATTTCTGACTTTAGCGACACTGCTCACGGGTGCAGCCGTAAGCATTTATGATTTCAAAGTTCCGGGACTGACCGGAGGGGAGGTTGACTTTTCAAAATTTCACGGCAAGAAAATTTTGATTGTAAACACTGCATCTAAATGTGGCAACACACCACAATATGCCGATCTTGAAAAATTGTATGAAACTTATAAAGACAAACTCGTCATTGTAGGTTTCCCGGCAAACAATTTTGGCGCACAGGAACCCGGCTCGAATACTGAAATCGAAGAATTCTGCAAAAAGAATTATGGTGTTACTTTCCCGATGTCTGAAAAAGTTTCGGTGAAGGGAGATGACATTCATCCGTTGTTTAAGTACCTCGTTGGAGAGGCGCAAAAATTGGGTGAAACCGATCCCATCAAATGGAACTTCACCAAGTTTTTGCTTGATGAAAACGGAAAGCTCATCGCTGTCATCAATAACAAGGTGAATCCGATGAGTGAAGAAGTTACCAAGTATCTGAAATAAGGTATTGGGGTAAACCGGTATACGGTATACGGTATACGGTATACGAAATTACGGAATTGGGTATGGAAGAATGGCTTCTTTCATACCCAATTCTCTTTTTCACCTATTACCATATACCGTATACCATATACCGTAAATTCGAATTCCCTAAATTCGCAGCCATGCAATTCAAAGAAGTCATAGGCCAGGAGGAAGTCAAAAGGCAATTGGTTCAATTGGTTTCTCAAAACCGTTTAAGCCATGCCTTGCTTTTTCTAGGAAAGGAGGGATCGGGATCGCTGCCGCTGGCGCTTTCACTTGCACAATTTATTGTGTGTGAAAAAGTAAATGGCCGATCTGCAGGACCTTCTTTATTTGGCGAAGAACCGAAAACAGAGACCCCGTCCGACGCGTGCGGCGTTTGCCCTGCCTGCGCCAAGGCACAGCAAATGATTCATCCGGATATACATTATTCATACCCGGTTGTCCCAAAGAAGTCAGGTGACAAACCCCTAAGCACCGACTATGCATCAGACTGGAGGGAATTCGTCAAGTTATATCCTTACGGAAACACATACGATTGGCTTCAATTTATCGGAGCCGAAAACAAACAGGGAAATATTACTGCCCACGAATGCAACGACATTATTCGCAAACTTAACCTCAAGAGTTTTGAGAGCGAATACAAGGTACTCTTGATGTGGATGCCTGAATACCTGGGCAACGAAGGCAACAAACTGCTAAAACTGATCGAAGAGCCGCCGGCGAATACCCTCTTCATACTCGTTGCGGAGCACGAAGGATTGATCCTGCCAACCATTGTTTCCCGGACCCAACTCATCCGGATTCCACAAATTTCGGATGCGGATATTGAGAAAGCCTTGCTAAGCCGGGTAAAACTTGGCCCCGAGCAGGCCCGTCAACTCGCATCCGTTTCAGAGGGGAACTATCACGAAGCCCTACAACTGGTTCAACACGCCGAAGAAGATTGGCAGGCGCTTTTACGGGATTGGCTGAATGCAGTTCTGAAAACAGGACCAGCAGCCCAGGTGAAGTGGGTAGAAGAGATTAGTAAGCTTGGCAGGGAAAAACAAAAGCAATTCTTAAGGTATTTTAATCATTTGTTGGAGCAAAGCATCAGAAGCCGGGTGATGACTGACAATGGCATCGCATTGCCCAGTAAGGAAAATGATTTTGTACTGAGACTCAACAAAATAGCCAGCATTTCGCAGCAACAGGCCGTCATTGAGGAATTGGACCGGGCTGCTTATTATATTGAACGTAACGCCAACGCCAAAATGCTCTTCCTGGCGCTGACGTTCAAATTATACCATATCATTCAGGACAAATCGCTAATTTTGATGCATTGAGGGTGAATGTGATGTGTATTCGGGTGAGAATGACTTGTGACCTGGTGGATCAGGATTTGAGAATAATTGTTTCAAAGCAATCATAGCCAAGTGTTTCATTTTATATCACGGTAATTGCAAGGAACAAACCTATCTCCATATATTACTCCTGCTTGTCAAATTGCCTGTCGATTGGGTAATGACCTCGAGTAACCTGTCGACCACTGGCTCCCCTCTTATTGTTCACGATTCTTAAACCTTTCTGGATACATGGGATGTAGTGCATGCAGCGCGTCTACGGGCGGCAGTCCCCTTGGTTGTAAAAGCAACGGGGGATGCAGCAGTGGAAGCTGTAATCGGTTAAACGTCCACGACTGGCTTGCCAATCTACCATTTGCAGATCCCGAATCTTCCTGCAAAATCATAGAAATTAGTTTTAACAATGGCAGTCGCAAGGATTATTATCGCAATACCACGCTTCAAACTTTTGTGAAGGGTGATATGGTGGCGGTTGAAGGGGTCAGCGGTTTCGACGTTGGGATGATTAATATGACCGGCGAATTGGTCAGGCTTCAGCTTAAGAAAAAGAATATCGACGAAGCCAATACCGAAATCAAAAAAATATTAAGGCGGGTCAATGACATGGACCTTCAGAAAATGAAGGAAAGTAAGGCCCGGGAACCGGAAGCCCTCATCAGAGCCCGAGCCATTGCCAGACAACTAAAGCTGGGGATGAAGCTTTGCGAAGTGGAGATTCAGGCCGACGCCCGAAAAGCAACTTTTTTCTACACAGCCGATGATCGCGTGGATTTCAGGGAACTCATCAAGATTTACGCATCCGAGTTCAGGGTCAAAGTGGAGATGAAGCAAATTGGTGCAAGGCAGGAGGCTGGAAAAGTTGGTGGAATCGGAAGCTGCGGAAGGGAATTGTGCTGCAGCACCTGGCTAACCGATTTCAAAAGCGTTAATACGACGGCTGCCCGCTATCAAAATCTCAGCATCAATCAAACCAAGTTAAGTGGCCAGTGCGGCCGACTGAAATGCTGTCTCAATTACGAGTTGGACACCTATCTGGACGCATTGCAGGGTTTTCCTGACGACGCCGATTTCCTGGAAACCACCCGTGGAAATGCCATGTTGATCAAAAAAGACATCTTCAAAAACCTGATGTGGTATGTGCTTCCCGAAAGCAACAAACAATTTCCCCTCACCATTGAAAGGGTGAAAAAAATAAGATCATTGAATCGCCAGGGCACCAAGGTGGAAGAACTGGAGGCCGTGGATGTAACAACCGGCAAGGCCAAGGAAGCCGAACCCGAATTTGTGGATGTGGTAGGCCAGATCAGCCTTCGTAGCCTGGAAAGAAACAGCAAGAAAAGAAAGCAGAAAGAACAGCAGCAACAGCCGAGGCGGAGGGATGATCGGAGGAGGAGGTGAGTGAAGTTAACCAGTTGATCAGTTAACCGGTTAACAGATCAACTGATCAACTGATTTACTGCTTATACACCTTCCCATCCTTCATCACAAACACCACATTCTTCATCACGTGCATATCTTTTAGCGGATCGCCGTCAATGGCGATAACGTCTGCGAGTTTATTTTTCTGAATGCTCCCCAACTTATCTTCCACACCCAAAAGTGTTGCCGCACTAATCGTCGCAGCCTTGATCGCTTCCATGGGAGGCATGCCCGCTTCGTTCATGTAAACGAATTCGAGGTAATTCTGTCCGTGTTGATATACGCCTGCATCCGTTCCGAATGCGATCTTCACGCCAGCCTTGTAAGCCCTTCCAAAAGTTGCCTGGATTAGCGGACCCACAGCCAATGCCTTCGGAACAACCACGTCTGCAAAATATCCCGGGATTTTCGCGGAATCCATCACAGACTTGCCGGCGATTATGGTTGGAACATACCAGGTTCCATGCTGTTTCATCAACTGCATACCTTCTTCATCCATATACGTACCGTGCTCGATGGAAGTAACCCCTGCACGAATGGCCCGCTTGATTCCTTCTGCCCCGTGCGCGTGCGCTGCAACGGTAAAGCCGTAGTCCTTCGCGGTTTCCACAACTGCCCGGATCTCTTCCTCGGTGAACTGCGGATTGGATCCATTCTTAGCTAAACTCAAAACGCCTCCGGTTGCCGTGATCTTGATCAAATCCGCACCTTCCTTATACCGTTGCCTTACTGCTTTCCTGCAATCTTCCACTCCATTCACCACACCCTTGTCGGGTCCCGGATCACCCATCATATCCTTTCGGTATCCGTTGGTAGGATCGGCATGTCCACCCGTTGTTGCTATGGCCTTGCCTGCAGTATAAATTCGGGGACCGATCGTGAGCCCTTTGTTTACTGCATTACGCAGAGCAATGTTGACACCGCTTCCTCCGAGATCGCGCACCGTCGTAAATCCGCTCATCAGTGTTGTCTCTGCATATTTCGCAGATTGAAAGGCGAGGTCTTCAGGATTCATGGTAAACCTGTCGGCATAACCACCCTTCTTCGTTTCTGATTCCAGGTGAACGTGCATATCCATTAAGCCCGGCATCACTGTTTTGGTCTTGAGGTCAATTACTTTATCTCCCGTCGCACCCGGTGCATAACCATCACGCACTTCAATGATGATGTTCTTTTCTATGATGATGGTTTTGTCCTTCACGGCCTGGTTGGATACGCCATCGATGAGCGTGCCGCACCAAATGAAGGTCTTTTGAGCCTTTGCCATCAAAACAAAAAGACTCAATACAATTACAGCTGTTAGTTTTCTCATGTTGGTTGGTTATAATGCAGAATTATTTCGCGATCAATGCCTGGTAAACTGCTTCCTGGATATTTCCTCTTACAGAAAGCGTAGACAGTTTGAGATTTGTTCCTCCATCAGGACAAACACGATTCGACAAGAACACAAAACTCAGGTTGTATTTCGGATCTGCCCAAACACAGGTTCCTGTAAATCCCGTGTGACCGATGGTTAGCGGAGATGCACTCAGGCAGGGATAGGGTTCTTTTCTGGTATCATTGTCTTTCTCCGGTTTGTCGAAGCCGAAGCCCCTGCGGCTAATCGCACTCCCGTACCCTGAAAAGAATTGCACGGTTGCGGGCGAGAAAAAGTATTGCCCGTTAAAGCGGCCGCCATCCAACAACATCTGCAAAATAACGGCAAGGTCATATGCATCACTGAACAATCCCGCGTGTCCCGCCACACCGCCAAACATCGCAGCGCCCGGATCATGCACATCTCCCCTGAGAAGTTGCATGCGGAAAGATTTTTCATTCTCGGTAGGCGCCACCCTGTTCAGCGTGAAATGATCCCGGGGTTTGAATCCAATGGAGGTAAGTCCGAGCGGCTTGTAAAATTCCTTCTCTACATACTGATCAAGCGTCATGCCCGAGACCGCTTCCACTACCTTGCCAAGGAATATGAAATCATTGTCACTATAAACATATTGTCCGTTTGCTGATAACGGGCCTTGGAGGATCCGTGCATAAAAGCTGTCTACACAGTCATTTCGCTCATACATAGAATCTGCTACGCGAATAGAATATTCCGGACTGCGATTCTTTTCATAAAATCCTTTCAAGGGAATGCCTGTGATCGTATCGATGGTTTCCCTGTAATAGGTGGTGGATGCCTTGAGACCTGCCTGGTGCAGAAGAATATCTTCCAGAAACAAATTCTCTTTATTGGTACCTCTTACCCAGGGCAAATAATAACCCAGCTTCTTTTTGATGTCCAGTTTCCCCTGGTCGTACAAACGCATCACTGAAATGGTGGTTGCGCAAACCTTGGTCACCGATGCCATATCGTAAATGGATTCCAGGTTGGTAGCTTCTGAGCTGTCGTAGGTAGTATAACCAAATGCTTTGTAATAGACAATCCTTGCGTCTTTCACAGCAAGTACAACACATCCCGGCGTGGCGTGATTGAGGATCGCATTGTTTGCAAGCGAATCAATCACACTTAGTTTTTTCGTGTCAATCCCGATCAATTCGGGATTGCCAAAGGGAAGCAATTGCATGCTGATCCCGGATCCGTAACGAAATTCGGGACAAACCGTAACTGGTAGCTTTCCCCTCGCAGCCAGGGTCCCATTTACCAAATCTGCAGCAACGTCCTGCGTGATTGGATCATCTTCATAGCAGGCAACAATATTCTTTGCAGCGCAGAAATTCCTGATGAGATAAGGATTGCCGAAAACAAAAGTTGAAGCATGCGTTTCGGATTGAACCTGCTTCAACAATTGAAACGCATTTTCGCTGACGCCAAAATTGTTTGCGGGAAATCGATTGTAAGAATGAACTCCGATGACGACTGCATCGTACCTCGTTTTTAACAATTGAACCAGGCTGGGAATGCGGGCTGCATCATCGTTGTAGTCGAACAGGAATACGTCGGCATTGTAATCGCGGCGCATCCTTTTTGCAAAGGCGTTGTCTTTTTTCAGTCCCAATCCCAGGAAGGCTATTTTGGCATTTTTATTTGGCTCGATGGGAAATCCGAGGTTGTCCTCATTACGCAAAAGTGTAAGCGCATTCTGCGACACCTCTCTCCTGACGGCTGCGGAGTTGCTGTTCAGATCCTGCCAAAGGTTGTTTGTGTTGACCATTTTCCAATTGGCAAGTCCGTATTTGTATTTGGCCCGAAGCACCTTCTTTACCCGCCCATTTAAATCATCCCAGGTCAATTTTTTCTTCCTGATAGCATCCTTGATTTTCTTAATGCTGCCAGGAATATCGCCGGGCAGGCAAAGCATATCGTTACCCGCGATCAGGGACTGGGCAGAGATTTCACCGGCAGAATAATATTTTGCAATGCCCTTCATGTCCAGCGCATCCGTAAAACTGATACCCTGGTAACCCATTTCATCACGCATCAGTTTAGTGATGGCATTGTATGAAATGGATGTGGGATGATTTGCGGTATTGTCGATGGCCGGAACAGAAAGATGCGCCACCATCACGCTGGGCACGCCTGCTTTGAATAATTCGCGAAAGGGATACAATTCCAGGCTGTCGAGTTGTTGCTTTGATTTGTTGATAAGTGGAAGGTCATAGTGCGAATCCACCGCAACGTCTCCATGACCCGGAAAATGTTTGGCGCACGACATAATGCCCATATCGGTTAACCCATTCATATATTGAATGGCATAGGATGCGACTTTAAATTTGTCCTCGCCAAAAGATCTGTCGTTGATAACAGGGTTGTCGGGGTTATTATTTACATCCACTACAGGCGCGTAATTCACCTGGATGCCCTCGCGCCGGCATTGCTGTCCCACCCACTTTCCATAACGATACACGATATCCGGATTTTGCACCGCACCCAGCATCATCTGTCTGGGGAGTGCCATCACGCTGTCGAGCATCCGCATTCCCAATCCTGTCTCTGCGTCGATGCTGATGAGGATTGGCGTTTGTGCGATCGACTGCATGTGGTTGATCAGATTTGCCTGCTTCACCGGGCCGCCCTGGAAAAGACAGATTCCCCCGATATTGTATTTTCTGATTGCCTGTTCTACCGATGAATCATAAAAAGTAACAATTCTTGTCTTCAGATCAATTGAAGACATTCTTACCACCATTAACTGCGCGATCTTTTGTTCGGGTGTGAGGGAATTGAATACGCTGTCAACCCAGGCGTCAATGGGTGAGGGAGCATTTTGAGAGAAGGAATAAAAACATTGAAAACTAAGGCAAAACCAGAGGAATATTTTCTTCATGTTCTAATTTAAATAGGCTTACGAATATTCGCGTATTTTTAACGCCCGAACTAAATTAAAGACAAATTGCCAGACCTGATTCATTTATTGCCCGATAACATCGCCAACCAAATCGCTGCTGGAGAAGTAATCCAGCGACCGGCTTCGGCGGTAAAGGAGTTATTGGAAAATGCCGTGGATGCGGGCGCTTCAGATATCCGGTTAATTGTTAATGATGCCGGAAAATCATTGATCCAGGTAATAGATAATGGCAAGGGCATGAGCGCCACAGATGCCCGCATGTGTTTCGAAAGGCATGCAACATCCAAGATCGAGAATATTGAAGACCTGTTCCGGATCCGGACCATGGGATTCCGCGGCGAGGCGCTTGCCTCCGTCGCCGCTGTGGCACAGGTGGACCTGAAAACGAGAAGGGCCGAAGATGAACTTGGGACTCATATTGAAATCGAAAACAGTGAGGTGGTTTACCAGGGACCCGTTGCCGCGTCTGTGGGCACAAACCTGGCCATGAAAAATCTTTTCTTCAATGTCCCCGCCCGCAGAAATTTTTTGAAGAGCAATGCCGCCGAAATGCGTCATATCATAGACGAATTCATCCGGGTATCGCTCTCCTTCCCACAATTGTTCTTTTCGCTCACAAATAACCAACAGGAATTATTTCATTTGGAACCCGGATCTCTCAAGCAACGCATCGTACAGGTGCTGGGTTCGAATTACAATGCAAGACTCGTTGCAGTTAACGAAAAGACCGACTACCTGGATATCCGCGGCTTCGTAGGGAAACCTGAAGCCGCAAAAAAAACAAGGGGCGATCAGTACTTTTTTGTCAACAACAGATTTATCAGGAGCGCTTATCTCAATCATGCCGTGATGAGTGCCTTCCAGGAAATGATCAGCAGCGACAGTTTTCCGATGTATGCACTTTTCATTGACCTTGATCCATCACAGGTAGATGTCAACGTTCATCCTACCAAGCAGGAGATAAAATTCGAAGACGAAAAGATCGTATATGCCTTCGTGCAGGCAGCTGTGAAACACGCCCTGGCGCAATTTAGCATCACCCCCACCATCGATTTTGAACTTGACCCGAATATTCAAAAACTCGATGCGGTAAGTCAACCTTTCACGCGCGAGAAACAATCAGAAACTTTATCCTCACCGCTATACAGGACATTTACGCAGCAATTCCAGGCGCACAAGATCGACAGCGGATCCAACCTGAAAGAATGGCAAAGTTTATTTGAGGAAGCCAAGCCTGCGAGCTCAACCGGCACCGATGAAACATATTTCGAGGCGGCACAAAGACTACCCGGACTGGGAAGAAAATGGTCCATTTTGGAGCAGGCACCCATTCTCCAAATTCATCAGACTTATATTATCGTCGCCACGACCAATGGATATATCCTGGTAGATCAACAGGCGGCACATGAAAGAATTCTTTATGAAAGATTTGTCGCTTACTCTCAAAACCGGCCCGCGGTAACACAAAAAAATCTTTTTCCGGTCTCTTTGCAACTCAATAGTGCCGATGCTGCGCTATTACAGGATTTGCTGCCGGACCTGGCACAACTGGGTTATGAAATAGAGTTGTTCGGCACAGACAGTTTTATTATTCGCGGTGGTCCCGCGGATATCGAACAGGGTAATGAGAAAGCGGTCCTCGAAAAAACCCTCGAACAATTCAAGCACTTCAACACTGAACTCCGACTTTCGAAAAGAGAAAAATTGTTTCGCTCTTTGGCTTCACAACAAGCCATTCGAAAGGGGATGACCCTGGGAACTGAGGAAATGAAGACTCTGTTAAGCGATCTCTTTAATAGCAACCAACCAAATGTTGCACCCAATGGTGACCCGGTTTATATTGAATTCAAGATGGATTACCTGCACAAACTATTTCAACGTTAGGGATTCTTCTGACTAGTTGTCGTGGCGGCCTTCATTCGATGTCTGCCATCCCAAAGATTGAAACGCAGATAAAGCTGCAATGATTCGTTTTTATCCTGTGCAGGTGGCGCACTGTAGTATTTTAGATTGATATAATCTTTGAGCGCCTGGTTCAAACGTAGTCCGGCTGTGAGCCAGCGCCAATTATAGTTCACATCAAGCATCAGTCTGAATTCGGTTTTACTGAGTTTATCCGTCAGTGTATCCTTTTTGATTTTGGATACAAACGATTTTGTGTATGCCGCACCACCCGTGGTAGAGGGCGCGTAATGATCTTCTACGGAAACCAGCCCGCTGTTTAATGATGAAAACTGGAGACCGCCTCCCAGCCAGAAGTTCTTTGCCGGACTGTAGTGGAAACTCATTGGAATATTGAAATAGTACAATTTCTGGAGGTAAATGTCTCTAAATACATCGTAGTTGGTGCCCGACACCATTTGTTCCCAATGACCGGAATACATCAGCAATTTCGGTGTAGCCTGAGGCATATTGAATTGCAATTCTGCCTGCACGTACATTTTATTGTTGATGTGATATTGGCCATAAATAGACGGCAAATAATCCAACATAATACTCTTCTTTGCGTCTGAGTTGTAATTAAAGCTCAGGTTGGAAGAGATGGCGAAATTCTGGTAGAACGCAAGTCCGAATACCAGCCCCATACCCTCATTTGATTTTTCCTTCTTTTGCTTTTCATTTTCCGGATGATCTTCAGGCATCTCGGCGATGGATTCTGCCCTTACCCTGATCTGCTTTCTATTTGACTGGTGAGAAGCAAGGAGTCCGAATGATTCCTCGTAAGGTAATCCCTTCAACACATCGTCATCGCTTTTCACTTCACTTATGGTCTGAAGGCCGGGTTTGGTATGTTTTGTCTTTGAATTGGAACCCTTATTATTCCTGCCTGTTTTCGATTCCGCCGAATTGTTGGCGCCACTGTATTGTTTGTGGACCTGACCTGCAGCATTGTTGTTATTGCCCCACTTACCGCGCCGTGCAGATCCATTCACAGAATTCTTTTTCCCTGCACTCGACAGGGCGAGACCGCCTGCAATTGTTGAAGCTTCTTTACTCTTTTTCACGCTGGAATTTCCCGCACCGGATTTGCCCGTGCCATGATTTGAATTAGCAAGGTTTGATTTTCCTGATCCTGCCTTTGAAGGATTTAATAGCTCATTAGCCGGATTCGAGGCAGCTTCAGCTCCGTCTGTTTTCTCATTCGGATTTTTTGAGGCCGATTCCTTGCTCTCGTTTTGGTTTGATTCTAGTAGATTTTTTTCATTTTGTGTTTGGTTTGATTGATCTGTTGCGTTTTTCTGGGAGGGGCCGGGCTTCCTTTCCCTGCCTCCCGCTCGATCATAGCCTGTGACGGAATCAATTTTATGATTCTCGTTTGGGGTCGTCTCTTTTGATTCCGTTACCGCCGCCCCTATATTGCCATTGCCCAACCAGCCCTGGTGGTATGCAAGCCAGCCTGCCAACAGGATAACGCCAATGGATACCCCAATTCCCCACCATCTACCACCTGGCATCCTGCCATCATCACCACCGCCGCCGGTTGGCGGTAGTTCACGATCCAGCAGTGTTTTCATCCGGTTCCAGGAGGAATCTTCATCTGGAACGGGCAGCTCGTTTAGCTTATCTGCCAATCGATGTTCATATGGTAGTTTCTCGTTCATCAAACTAAGTGCATGGTTTGTAAAAGCTTTTTAAGTTGTCTCCTGGCTTCGCTTAAATGCCATTTGCTGGTGCCTTCGCTTATCCCTAACAGTTGGCCAATTTCCTTGTGCGTATAACCATCCACCACGTACAGATTAAAAACAGTTTGGGTAGCCTGGGGCAATTTTCTCACGAGTTTTAGAATTTCTTCCGCCTTCATTTTCTGGATCACTTCGCTATCGATCTCAGGCTCCGCAACTTTTTCGATTTCCATTGGTGAATAGTGCCTGTCCTTCTGTCTCAGGAAATCAATTGCAGCATGAACAACAATTGTCCTGATCCAGGTATACAAGGATGCTTTGGCAGAATCATAGGTGTGTATATTCTTGAATACCTTCAGAAATCCATTGTGCAATACTTCTATTGCGTCTTCGTCGTTGCGGGTATAGCGCAGACAAATAGATGCCATGGGTCCATAAAACTGTTTGTACAAACGTTCCTGGGCCTGGCGGTTATTTTCAATACAACCAGTTATTAATTCTATGTCGGTCGGGGTTCTGCTCAAATCGTCCCTTTTTTGGTCTGCTCTCTTCTGTAGATTCGCGCGTTGTCAACCTGGGTGAAGAGACCATCCTGCTTGTGAACGGGAGGTCTTTCACAATATTGTTTCACAGTCAGGCCCTGGACATCACTGTTGGATCAATGGTTTCGGGCCCTCGCCTGCAAACTTAATTCCTGACTGCCAATACCGCGTTCCCCGACAATGAGGCACTGGCGTTCAAAGAATCATTCCCGGCGTAACTGCTTGGACTTTTTAAAGGAGGTAAGCACAGTTTCAGAAAAGTAAAATTGAAACTGGACTTGTAAGCAGTTACCTGCTTTTCATGGGTCAGACCTTAGCTAATGGACTGGTAATATGTACGAAATACAGTGTTGGAGAGTTGGGTGAAAAAAAAATTCCCCATCCTAAACTCGCAAAGGATGGGGACAACTGACAGGTACATATGGAGAAAAAAAGCAAAACTTTATATTATATACGTATTCCTGAAAGCTGGGGTTGGCAGGCTTCCAAAAAGCGTTGTTAAAAATGTAAACAGTTGAAAATTAGGATTTTATTAACAGAATTTCCTTATCCTTCCTGACTTAATACTGAGCCCTGATATACTCAATAAATTCTTCAACCTTTTTTCTCACAGGGGTCGTTCCTCCCTGGTGATTATTGACCAGAACTGAGAAAACAAGCATCCTGTTCTTGCTTGTGATCAGGTAACCACTCAACGCAATCACCCCCGCCAGTGTTCCGGTTTTTGCGTAAATATAACCGCTGTCTTTTTTGTAGTAATTTCTAATGGTGCCCGTTCCACCTGTCGCGAATATGCTTTTAATACGTTTCATGCCAAATTCCTTTTCCATCTTAGTTAAGATCCACACGAAATCATCGGGCGAAAAAAGATTATAGTGACTAAGCCCGCTCCCATCCACCCAATTTGGCTTCTGGGGGAACGATTGGAGATCGGTTCTCAACAATTCGTCGATCAATTTGTGCTCATCCATTTGACCCCATTTTTCATTAGATACCATCAGGAGGATCTGTTCGGCAAAAAAATTATCGCTCCTTCCCATCATTGTCTTGTAGAGCGTATCAGAAGGTCTTGACCGAATTAGCGTGGAATTCTTTCGATCGAAATTCCTACCCGCGACCGCGAAAATTGATCTGTGGAGGGTATCCTTCAATAATTCGATGGCCGTCTGAATGCCATTGGTGACGAATGGGACATCAATTGAACGGGAGGTCTCATGGCCCTGCCGGATCGTGTATTCGTTTCCGTTAAATGCACGCCTGACGGAGAAGCTGTGATTGGATGTGTCATTGCTGAAATTAACCTTCCAGTTTACTTCAGGATCAGAATAAATGAAAGCATGGTCTTCGTCGCCAGGAATTGGATTTGATTTCGAGGTATCTTTCACCTGCGTCCATTTGATGAGATTGCCATAAATAGGCATCGGGCTTCTCTCCACCATGTAATCGTCATTGTAGTCGTCCCACGACCAGCCGGCGCCCAGCGCTTCAGTTTTAAAATTCGAGGCATCCATGACCAACGGCTTGTTGCTGCTTCGCAAGAAATCATAGACGGGCTGTGATTTGTAATCGGGATGCAGAAAACCCGGGTCACCGGTGGGTTGAAGATAGATGGTATCTGCGGTTGCGCGATAACGTAAGCCCGGTATGCTGTCGCCCAGGCCTTTCAGACCCGCATAGAGCGTGATGATCTTGGTATTGCTGGCGGGTACAAAATATTTATCCCCCTGGTATTGATAAAGGTATTGTCCTGACAAAGGGTCAAATATCGAAATCCCCGTGTGGGCATTCACGAAAGCCGGGTCGTTCAGGATTGTGGCCCTGGCCGCTTTTTCAATTTTGCGGGACGAATGGCAGGAGGAAAGGAAGGCAGCAAGAAAAATCAACAGCAGGAGTCGGGACGAATCAAAATTTGGACGGATCAGCCTGAATAAAAATTGCATGGTGAGAATGTGGTTGAGAAGTTTGAAAGTCAAAGTTATTGTTGGGAATTGCTTTTTCAATCCGATGGGGCTTAGTATTTTTAAACATGCGAATGCGACAGCGGCTTTTTATTCTCTCAAAGGTGATGGTTCCTATCAGGTTGCTAGGCATTGCCATCGTGATCGGGGTGGTTGGATTCATTCTCATAGAGCACTATAACTTTTTGGATGCACTCTACATGACGGTCATCACTGTCGCGGCGGTTGGATTTCAGGAAGTTCACCCCCTTTCCCAGGGTGGAAAAATATTTGTGATCGTACTCATTTTCTTTAACCTTGGACTCTTCACTTATTTCATCGCCCTGTTGACCCGCTTTTTCCTGGACGGTGAATTCATCAAACAATATAAATCTGTTAAGATGCATGATAAGATTGAAACCCTCAGTGGCCATGTGATCATCTGCGGTTTCGGAAGAAATGGCAAAGAGGCTGCGCAGGTTTTGCACGCCAATCATATTCCCTATGTTGTCGTTGAAGAACGGGAAGAGGTAGATGGCGCAAAGGATCCCGAAGTGAAATACAGGGTAAAGGGGAATGCGACCCGCGATGAAGTGCTGCTTGAAGCCGGCATTAAATCAGCGAGGGCGCTCATTTCCACATTACCCGTTGATGCTGACAATGTATTTACGGTGCTCACGGCGAAGCAGCTCAATCCCAATATAAGGATCATTAGCCGTGCATCACAGGACACATCTGTCAACAAATTAAAAGTTGCCGGCGCCAACAATGTGATCATGCCCGATAAGATCGGTGGCGCGCATATGGCCACATTGGTCATGATTCCCGATGTTTTAGAATTTATCGAACTGCTGACGACAAGAAGCAACGAACAATTTAAAGTTGCCGAGTTGCTTGCAGAAAAAGGTTCGGTGATTGGTGAATTGAATCTTTGGTCAAGCACGGGATGTTCCATCCTGGGGGTGAAAAATGCCAGGGAATATTTATTGAATCCTCCACCGAATTATTACCTCAATCCGGGTGAAAGATTAATCGTGATGGGGAATGAGAAGGGGATCAGTGAAGCGAGGCGGCTGGTCTAATTCCTCTCCTGCGCCCGCAGCCATCTCTCCGGAATTTCATTACTGCTGGCCTGGATATAATCCTGGTAAGAGCAGGCGATATAGCTACTATTCGGCAATTGCATCCACCATCTCCCGGTTTTTTTGCTTTGAAGGAAGATCGTGTCTACTTCGGCAAAAACAGTATGGTATTCGAAAAATGATTCCTTTTCGTTCAGCAAGGCCTCAGTAAGCCCCTTCGCCCTGCCATCCAGGTAATACCACATCATCTGTGCAATCTGTTTGGCAGTGAGCAGTTGAACATCACTTTCAACTTCGTATCCATAGATACCCAGGCTGCTGATATTGGGACTCATGCCTGCAAAGCGCGTAAGCGAACAGCCTTCTTCGCCCGTAAGTCCGTTTGGAGAAAGATAATTTGAAGGTGCTGCGGCGTGTTGCAATGCTGCGATGTCAAAACTCATCATCTGCGAATTTCTGATCACTGGTTCCATATCCTCGATCTGGTCTCGCACTACGCCAACGCGGTAGCAATCGAAGCGAAGTTTGTCCATGGTCTCCAGCATCATCGGATTGGTGAGGTAACTCTGAAAGCCGATGTGATTGTAATGCCTTATGAAATTGGGTTCACCCGTAAGCATTTCCATCAGGAAATTCTTGCTGCGCAAAGGGCTTTCAATATTCAGATCAACGAGGCCATCGACGCCGGTCGCTTCCACAAGCTTATTCAGGCTCTTGTAAGCCTCATACTGCGCGAGCGTCAAATCATGGGAGCCACCGAGAATCAACACCTTCTTGCCAATGTCCACCAGTTCACTCACCACAGTCTTCATGGCCGCATAGGTATCGGCCAGTGTGGCGCCGGCTTTTACGTTACCAATATCCGCCATGCGGATTTCCTTATGCCAATAATAAAGTGAATAGAATTGGTGGCGGATGGCATCGGGTGCAGCGGAATAGGCTTTGTCGAACACATTTCCTCTTTCTTCGCCGCATCCCAGAATTACAATTTCCACCTGGTCAAGATCCGGGAATTCTTCTTCGTAAACAGAAATATGCTGACCGATCTGACCTTCGAGATATCCATTGTCGTGAGACAAGACATGAAGCGATATAGGGTTGAGGAAGTCGGTAATATTTAGTGTATCGCTCATGGATAGGAATTTCCACAAACCTAAATGTTTCAATAGAAATTCCCTGTTAAAAACTATTAACAGGGTGTTTATATTGGAAGAAGGTATTGGCTATTAGGTATTGGATATTAGGAAAAAAGAGTTGACTTGTTGATTAATTCTCCAGGCGACCTTGCTCCAACCAACTAATCAACGAATCAAATCCCAATACCCTATA